>Ga0302046_10003688_pt1 | contig 13785 bp, 14 predicted proteins | sample RVTome_11_FD_200261 | JGI IMG/M metagenome (GOLD analysis project Ga0302046, IMG submission 200261) | Soil microbial communities from uranium-contaminated site in the Upper Colorado River Basin, Wyoming, United States - RVT147D111 (version 2) ...
ATCACACCGTTCGGCGCCCAGCGCGACGGCGAGCGCGACAGCGGTCGTGTCCGAGCCACCGCGTCCGAGCGTGGTGACTTCGCGGGCGCGGCTGACGCCCTGGAACCCCGCTACAATGACGACGGATCCGCGTCCCAGCTCCTCGCGCACGCGCGTCGCACGGATCTCTTCGATGCGTGCACCCGTGTGCGTCGTGTCCGTGATGATCGCCGCCTGCGAGCCGGTCAGGCTGATCGCCTCCACACCGAGGTCGCGGATCGCCATTGCCAGCAGCGCCATCGTGATGCGTTCACCCGTCGTGAGCAGCATGTCCAGCTCGCGCGGGTGTCGCCGGCGCGGCTCCGGCGTGACCGAACGCGCGAGCGCCAGCAGCTCATCCGTCGCCCCACCCATCGCCGACACGACCACGACGACGTCCGCTGCGGTACGCTTCGCCCGCGCAACGCGCGCCGCGACCGCGCGGATGCGCTCGGGGTCCGCCACCGACGTCCCTCCGAACTTCTGCACGATCAACGGCAGAGCCCCTCCTCTTCAACACAGGAATGGGGAATCGGAATGGTTCGTGTTCATGGGGAACTACACCCCGGCGCGTCATGCAACCCACGCCCCCGACCCGTCCTACCAACCCCATTCCCTCGACTACTCCCCACCAACCAATCCTGTTTTCCTCACCAGATCCGTATCGAGATGTATTTGCGCGGATTCTGCCGAATGTCCCTGAGCAGTGCCTGCAGCTCGAGGTTGCTCTCGCGCAGGCTCACGAACAGCGTCGTATCCACGAGCAGCCGCCCGAGCGTGCCCTCGCCGCGATCGATCCTCATCGCAATTCTGCCGACCGTGCGCAGCGTCGAGTCCGCACCCGCCGCCGCCTGGCGCATGTCGCGGCTCATGTGCAGCAGCGTGTCGGCGAGGGCCGCGGTGCGGCCGGCCGTGGCTTCCACGTTCTCGACAATGCGCACGAGCCGGTCCTCGCCCACGGCGGTCTCCACCTGCGCGAGCGCGTCCGACACCGCGCTCGCGGCACTGCCGACCGAGCGCATCGTCTCGCGCAGCTCGGTGGACACGTCCTCGATCGCGCCCTGCTGCTGCGACACCAGCGACGTGATCTGCTCGCTCACGGCCAGGATGTTCTCGACCGAGCGCCGTACCTTGAGCGCGGTCTCTTCCGTGAACGCCAGTTCGACCCGGTCCGACAGGACCGCCATGTTGCTCGCGATCCGTTCCGCGACCGCCGTGAGCCGCGAGATGTCCGGCAGCGAGTAGCCGGGCATGACGTCGGGATCGGGCGATTCCGCGTAGGCGAACTGCGCGAACGCCTCGCGCGGCGCGATCTCCGCCTGCCAGTCACCGAACATGGACTCCGGTGCGAGCAGCACGACCGGGTCCTCCGGCAGCTCGACGTCATCGCGGATGCTCATGGTCACGATCACGCCCGCCGCATCGAGGTCGATGCTCTGGACCGTGCCGATGGGCACGCCGCGCAGCTTCACCGAGTTGCCCTTCAGCAGCAGGCCCACTTCCGTGAAGCGCGCCTTCACGTCCATGTCGTGCCGGCCGAACCACACACCCTGCAGCCACATCGTGCCGACCATGACCAGCGCGATGCCCGCCAGCACGACGGCTCCCACGATCACTTCCGTTCGCTTCTTCATGCCGACTCCTGCGCCAGTTCGGGCGACCCCTCGATGAATCCACGCACGATGGGATCCTCCGCCGCACGGATCTCGTCGGGCGTTCCGCTGAACCGGATCTTCCCCCGGTACAGCATGGCGATGCGATCCGCTACGCGATAGGCGCTCTGCATGTCGTGTGTGACGACCACACTCGTGACCGCCAGATCCTCCGCCATGCGGATCACCAGCGCGTCGATCACGGAGATCGTGATCGGATCGAGCCCCGTCGTGGGCTCGTCGTACAACAGGTACTTCGGCCGCGTCGCGATCGCGCGCGCGAGACCCACCCGCTTGCGCTGCCCGCCCGACAGCTGGCCGGGCATGCGAGCTTCGTACCCGCTCATGTCCACGCGCTGGAGGCACTCCTGCACACGCGTGACGATCTCCGCCTCCGTCAAGCTGCGCATGCGGCGCAGCCCCATGGCCACGTTGTCGAACACGCTCATCGAATCGAACAGCGCGGCGAACTGGAAAACGAAGCCCACGCGCCGCCGCAGCTCGTAGAGCTCCTCCCGCGTCAGGGCGAGCACGTCTTCCTCATCGACCGTGATGGCGCCCGCATCCGGCTCGAGCAGGCGCACGATCGTCTTCAGCAGGACCGACTTGCCCGAGCCCGATGCGCCGATCACCGCGAGCGTCTCGCCTTCGTTCACTTCCAGCGAGACCCCGTCCAGCACGCGGCTGCCTTCGAAGGCCTTGTACACGCCCTCCAGCCGGATACTCACAGCAGCGTTACCGCCCAGAACGCATCCAGCACGAGGATCAGCATGCTGCTCACGACCACGGCCTGCGTCGTCGACCGGCCGACCGCTGCGGCACCACCCGACGTCGTGTAGCCGAAATAGCAACCCAGGGCGGTCACCGTGGCTCCGAACGATGCGGCCTTGATGAGCGAGTAGCGCACGTCGAACGGCTCGAAGAACAGGCGCAGTCCGCGCAGAAACTCCGGCGTCGACATCTCGAGCAGGTTCAGCGCTGTGATCCAGCCGGCGACGATGCCGATGGCATCGGCGAACGCGACGACGACAGGGAACATCAGGGTCCCGGCGATCACACGCGGCACGACCAGATACGCGATCGGGTCGTAGGCCAGCGTCTCGAGCGCATCGACCTGCTCGGTCACGCGCATCGTGCCGATCTCCGCGGCAATGTTCGCCCCCACACGGCCGGCCAGCGCGAGACCCGTGAGCACGGGGCCCAGCTCGAGGATCATCGTCTTCCCGACGAGCACACCCACGAAGTAGAGCGGAACCGCGCCCGTGAACGTGTACGATGCCTGGAGCGCGAGCACGATGCCCGTGAACGCGGCAATGAACAGAGCGATCGGCAGGGACTCGACGCCGAGCCGTTTCATGCTCCCCGCGACGAGACCACCCCAGGTCCGGAGATCGGGGGTGGCACGGGCGACGGAGACGGTGAAGCCGCCGAAGCGGCCGAATGCAGCGGCGAAGTCGATCACCCTCCGCCCCACGGCCGCCAGCGGGGCGGTCAGCTGGCCATTCATCGGGCTAACATATTGCGTCGCTTCCACGACTGTCCACTCCGGGAGCTACCCCCGCATCACGCTGGTCGAGCCGCGACGGGGGTCGTCTGCAGCGAGGCGACCGGCCCGGCCTCTTCGAGGCGCGCCGCCGAAGCGAAGAAGCGCAGAAGTCCCCGCTCGACCCGGGCATCGAGCGTGTAATGGAGCGACTGCCAGTACGCGAGCAGCGCTTCGGCGGTCTGCCCGAACGTCGTTGCCCGCTGCGCGGCAAGCCGCCGGCTGTGCAACCGGAACCATTCGTACGAGTCGACGAGCCGACCGTGCAGGTCGCGCAGTTCATCATCGCGCTCCGGTCCGAGCCGCGTCTGCCACAGCGCGTAGGCGAACGGCAGCGCCGTCCACTGCTGCCACAGCAGACCCAGATCGTGGAACGCGCGCCCCGTACGACCCGCTCGATCGAGTGCGACATCGCCGATCCACAGCGCTGCGGCTGCGCCCGTCTCGAACGGCTCTGCGCCGACCGCCTGATCGAACCAGTGCAGCCGTGCCGTGATGCCGAGGCGCTCCTCGAGCAGGATGCGCAACAGCGCAACGGAGGTGGCGGATGCGGTCGGCACGAACACGTCGCGCTCGTGCAGACGTTCGAGCGGCTGCGCGGATTCGAGCAGGATGCTGCCGACCGGTCCATCCGAAGCGATCGTGAGGCCGGGCAGCACGCGGTAGCGGCCGCCGCTCCGGGCGTACTCGATGCTCGAACACGGGCCGACATCGATCTCGCCCGTTGCGAGGGCGCGGTTCAACTCGGCCGGTGTGCCGCGCACCAGCTCGATGCCCGGCGGCGTTTCCTCCAGGAATCGCGCGTGCACCGGATAGCAGTTGCTGTATGCGATGTGGCCCAGGCGGATCATGCTGCCCGTCGAGAAGGCGCGTTCAGTCGGCCGTGCGGTCCAGCTCGTCGATCGTGAACTGCACGCGGTCCACGCCCGGTCGGCCCGGCACCTCCGCCTCCACCACGATGCGCTTCACGACACCGTTCGGATCATCCAGATCGATCTCGATCTGCAGCTTGCGGTCCACTGTCGTGATCCGCGTCCGCACGTGCGAGCCCGGCGGCTGCTCCCGATCGCCCGGATTGCGGAAGAGCGTTTTCGTCGATTGCCGTCCGTTCTCCAGCACGCGGGTCACCTTGATCTGACGCAGCCAATCGGGTTGGTAGCCGATCCTGTAGCGCACTCCCCGCTGATCCGTGCCGCTCCCCTCCCGGTTGTGCCGAGCCATCCGCATCCTCCGCTGCTCCGATCGTGACCGCCGTGGAGCGAGGTAGTCTCCCGGCGCGTCACGGGGCTGTCAAGCGGCGCCGCCGGGGTCGCCGAGTACAGGAATTGCATCGATCACGCACGACCGGGCCCGTGCCGGTGACACGTTCCATCGACACTATTGACCCGGGGTGGGGGCACGTGCTACACTAGGCCCGACCATCCACCAACAACGAGAACCTTCCGCCCTTCGGAGGCGCGCGCTGCGCTCCGATCCATCCGGTCGAACGCGATCCAACGACCAATGAACACCGGAGCCGATCGCCTGCCCGACTGCACAGCACAAACCCGCACAACACCGGAGTGAACACGCGTGGACATCGCGGAACTCAAGAGCAAATCGATCGCCGAGCTGCACGAGATGGCCGAGGAGCTCAACATCTCGAACTATTCCGGTCTCCGGAAACAGGATCTCATCTTCCGCATCGAGCAGAACCTGCTCGACAGCGATGTCGTGCTGCGCGGGGAAGGCGTGCTCGAGATCCTGCCCGAAGGCTACGGATTCCTGCGCTCGCAGGACTGGAACTACCTCTACGGCCCCGATGACATCTACGTGAGTCCGTCACAGATCAAGCGCTTCGATCTGCGAACGGGTGACACCGTGATGGGCCAGGTCCGGCCGCCCAAGGAGGGAGAGCGCTACCTCGCCCTGCTCAAGGTCGAGCAGGTCAACGGCGATGACCCCGAGCGTGCCAAGCACCGCATCGCGTTCGACAACCTGCGGCCGCGCTATCCGGAAGACCGCCTCCGGCTCGAGAACACGACCGGCGATCTGTCCATGCGGCTCATGGATCTGATCGTGCCGATCGGCAAGGGCCAGCGCGGCCTCATCGTCTCGCCGCCCAAGGCAGGCAAGACGATCATCATGCAGAAGATGGCGAACTCGATTCTCGAGAACCACGACGAGGTCCACCTCATCGTGCTGCTCATTGACGAGCGGCCCGAAGAGGTGACGGACATGGAAGAGCACGTGAACGCGGAGGTCATCAGCTCGACGTTCGACGAGCCCGCAGACCGGCACACACAGGTCGCGGAAATGGTGATCGAGAAGGCGAAGCGGCTCGTCGAGCACGGCCGTGACGTCGTCATCCTGCTCGACTCGATCACGCGTCTCGCGCGCGCCTACAACGTCACGGTGCCGCACTCGGGCAAGATCCTGTCCGGCGGTGTCGATGCCCACGCACTGCACAAGCCGAAGCGGTTCTTCGGTGCCGCCCGCAACATCGACAAGGGCGGCTCGCTCACGATCATCGCGACGGCGCTCATCGAGACGGGCTCGCGCATGGACGAAGTGATTTTCGAGGAGTTCAAGGGTACCGGCAACATGGAAATCGTGCTCGACCGGCACATCGCGGACAAGCGCATCTTCCCCGCGGTCGACATCAACCGTTCGGGCACACGCAAGGAGGATCTGCTGCTGGACGAGAGCGAGCTGAACCGCGTCTACCTGCTGCGCAATTTCCTCGCGGACATGCCGCCCGCCGAAGCGCTCGAGTTCCTGCTCGACCGAATGCGCCGCACGAAGACGAACAAGGAGTTCCTGGACAGCATGGCGCGCAGCTAGGTCCCGAGCGCCAGCTTCTTTCCGACGAGGAGATCGAGCGAAGCCTGCTGGGCCGGTGTCGGTCGGCTCGGTACGGCAACGGCCATGGCGGGTGCGCCCGCATCCTCCGGCAGATGCACGACGAGGCCGGTCACGCCGCTCGCGAACGGCGAGCTGCGGCCCGCTTCGTCGATCTGCACCGTGACGCCGGGCGAGGTCAGCTCACCGAGCCGGCAGCCGAAGTCGATCCACGCCGCGAGCGCGCTCTCCGCGCCGGCACGGGCGACGACCGCCTCGTGCAGACGCAGCGCTTCCTCGAACGCGGCCGGATTCAGTTCCCGCAGCATGCGCAGGCGTTCACGGTAGGCCGCACGCGGATCCACGAGCCCGGCGGCTTCCAGCTCCGCGACCAGCTTCGCATCGTTCTGCGGCGTCGGTTTCGTCGTCATCGGCACGGACTCTGGCCCCGCACCGGCGCCCGGTCAAGCAGTGCGCGCATCCGCGTCGCGTGCTTCCCGCATCCCGTTCCGTTCGCTATCTTCCCCCACGCCGCAAACTCCAGCCGGAAGGACGCACCATGGCTGTGTCTCGAACCCCCGCAAAGCGCGCCCGCGGAATGCCGGAGACCGAGTTCTTCGAGATGACGTGGGAGTTCTTCGGTGAGCTGTGCCGCGTGCTCGCTGTCACGGTGGCGCGCAGCGGCTACCGGCCGGACCTCGTCGTGGGCATTGCGAAGGCAGGCGTCATCCCCGGCGCCGTCGTCGCGTCCATTCTCCAGTGCGATTTCTTTTCGCTCAAGATCAGCCGCGATCTGGGTGTGGAGCGCGTGCGCGCGCGTCCCAAGATCCTGTCCGCCGCTCCCGCGGAGGCCGCGCGCAGGAACGTCCTCATCGTCGACGAGATCTGCACGTCCGGTGAAACCCTGCGCCTCGCCCGCAATGCGCTGCGTCAGGTCGGACCCGCCGATCTGCGTACCGCCACCAGCCTCGTCAAGCACGGCGGCCACCGGCCCGATTACTATGCGCTCGAAACCGAGAGCACCGTGATCTTCCCCTGGGATCGTCAGATCGTCACCCACGATGGCGAGATCATCGTCAATCCGATGTACGAGGGACAGATCTGACGTCTGCGCCAATGATTCGGGCGGATGGCTTCGGCGGCAACAGAGGCGGCATGCGTTGATGGATCGGACATGCGTGGAGTGAAACGGCTCGGCGTCGTGGCGGCCACGCTGATCGCGTGCACCGGGCCGGATCGCGCGCCGCAGTTGGATGCGGGTGCGGCGGCGGAGGCATCGCCCCCGGCAGGATCCCCGCTGCTCTACTGGATCGATGCTGCGGGCGGCACGAATGCGATCCAGCGAGCGAACCTGGATGGCTCCGGCATCGAGACGCTCGTGGCCGGGGGCATCGAAGGCGGACGCGGGCTCGCACTGGACCCGGTCGATCGCAAGCTGTACTGGCTCACGCGTGACACCGACCGTATCCAGCGTGCGAACCTGGATGGCTCGGGCGTTGAAACCATCGTCTCCGCCGGTCTCGACAGCGCATACGCGATCGCGATCGATGCGGACGCGCGCCAGATGTACTGGACGGACTACGGAACGGATGTCATCCGCCGTGCGAATCTGGATGGGACCGGCATCGAGGATCTCGTCACGAGCGGGCTCGATGCACCGCGCGGCCTCGCGCTGGACATCGCCGGCGGCAAGATGTACTGGGTGGATCGCGGCTCGGTCCGCGTACAGCGTGCGAACCTCGATGGCACCGGCGTCGAGGACCTCATCACAACCGGGCTCTCCGTGCCTTACGGCATTGCGGTCCATCCCGCCGCGAACACGATGTTCATTGCCGACGCCGGGACCGGCGCGATCCTGCGCGCCGATCTCGATGGCAGCAATGTCAGCGATTTCCTGGCCGACAGCGGCGGACCGCATCCGTCGTACATCGAGCTGGATCTGGAGGCGGGAACGATCTACTGGAGCGACAACCGTGTGAACGCGATCCTGCGTGCGAATCTCGACGGGACGGGACGCGAGACCGTCATCGGCGACATCCTGGCGGGACCACGCGGCCTCGTGCTCGTGCGCTGATCGTGAACCACCGGATTCCGTCAATCGGTTGATACCAGAAATCCGTTCTCCGCGGCTCCGCGCCTTTCCGCGGCTCCGCGTGAACCCACCCTCTACGCCTCATGTCTGCGTTCTCGAGTCTTCTGCTCGCCGCCTCATATATCCAGGTTCTTCACGTACTTCGCGTTCTTCTCGATGAACTGGCGGCGCGGCTCGACGTCGTCACCCATCAGCGTCGTGAAGATGCGATCCGCTTCGACCGCATCCTCGAGCGTGACCTGGAGGATGGTGCGCGTCTCCGGATCCATGGTCGTCTTCCACAGCTGCTCCGGGTTCATTTCGCCGAGACCCTTGTAGCGCTGGACGCTGGGGTTCCCGTTCGTGCGCATGCGTTCCACGAGCTGCGTGCGCTCCTCCTCGTTGTATGCGTAGTGCTCTTCCTTGCCGCGTGCCACCCGATAGAGCGGCGGCTGCGCGATGTAGACCATGCCCTCCTCGACGAGCTGCCGCATGTGACGGAAGAAGAACGTGAGGAGCAGCGTCCGGATGTGGGCGCCGTCCACATCGGCGTCCGTCATGATGATGATCTTGCCATAGCGCGCGCTCTTCACGCTGAACTCGTCGTCGCCGATGCCCGTGCCGACAGCGGCAATGATCGTGCGGATCTCCTCGTTCGAGAGGATCTTGTCCAGGCGCGACTTCTCTACGTTGAGGATCTTGCCGCGCAGCGGCAGGATCGCCTGGTAGTTGCGGTCGCGGCCCTGCTTCGCGCTGCCGCCCGCGCTGTCGCCCTCGACCAGATAGATCTCGCACAGCGCCGGATCCGTGATGGAACAGTCCGCCAGCTTGCCCGGCAGGACCATGCCCTCGAGTGCGTTCTTGCGGCGCACCAGCTCGCGCGCCTTGCGCGCCGCAAGGCGCGCGCGTGCCGCCTGGAGCGCTTTCTCGATGATCGTGCGCGCAACCGCCGGGTTCTCCTCGAAGTACGTCGACAGCTTGTCATTCACGACCTGCTCGACCGCGCCGCGCACCTCCGAGTTTCCCAGCTTCGTCTTCGTCTGCCCCTCGAACTGCGGCTCGCGCACCTTCACGGACAGCACGCACGTCAGACCTTCCCGCACATCCTCGCCTGACAGCGAGTCGAGGTCCTTCTTCAGGAAGTTGTTCTTGCGCGCGTAGTCGTTCAGTGTGCGCGTGAGCGCAGCCTTGAATCCGGTGAGATGCGTGCCGCCTTCGTGCGTGTTGATGTTGTTCACGAACGTGAACGTGGCCTCGTTGTAGCCGTCATCGTACTGCATGGCGAGCTCGATCTCTGCTTCCTCGCGGCTCGCCTCCAGATAGACCGGTTCCGGGTGCAGCGGCTTGCGCGTGCCACGCAGGAACCCGACGAACTCCCTGATGCCACCCTCGTAGTGGTACTCCTCCTTGCGCCCCTTCTCCAGCTCGTCGCGCTCGTCCAGGAGGGTGATGCGCAGGCCCCGGTTCAGGAACGCCAGCTCGCGCAGCCGGTTCGTCAGCGTGTCGAAATCGTAGTGGATGTCCGGGAAGATCTGGCTGTCGGGCTTGAAGGTGACGATCGTGCCCGTCTTCTTCGTCCTGCCCAGGACCTCGAGCTCGCTCGCCTTGATGCCGCGCTCGTACGTCTGCCGGTGCACCTTGCCGTCGCGATGCACCACGACCTCCAGCCGTTCCGACAGCGCGTTCACCACGCTCACGCCGACGCCGTGCAGGCCACCCGACACCTTGTACGAACTCTTGTCGAACTTGCCGCCCGCGTGGAGCATCGTCATCGCGACCTCGACGCCGGGCAGCTTCTCGGTGGGATGCACATCCACCGGAATGCCGCGGCCGTCGTCGCTCACGGTGACGCTCCCCTCTCCGTGCAGCACGATGTCGATGTTCGAGCAGTAGCCGGCGAGTGCCTCGTCCACCGAGTTGTCCACGACCTCGTAGACCAGGTGGTGCAGGCCGCGCGGGCCCGTGGTGCCGATGTACATGCTGGGGCGCTTGCGCACGGCCTCCAGGCCCTTGAGTACCTGGATCTGCCCGGCTGTGTACCCGTTCACCTCACCCTTCTTTTTCGCTGCCATGTGCCTCCGCAGACTTTCGGCTGAAGTTCGGTAACTGCTACCCCCGAAGCGGTGGTCGGTGCCTCGCCGAATGACGGCTAAGCACCGGTGTCACTTTCAGTTCTGCTGCCCGGACCTGCGGCCATGACGAACCGGATCCGGTCGATCCGGCCGTCCGTACGGCCGGCATTCAGATGCTGCACGATACGCCGCTCCATGAAGCTCAGCTCGGACAGCCAGGCGCTGGAGCGGACGGCGACGACTAGTGTCGTGCCGGACACGCGCAGCGGCGTGGTTGCGGCGGCGATCGCGGGCCCGACGCGGTCGGGCCACTCCTGCACGACGCCGGCGCGAGCGAGCCGGGTATCGAGGCCGGACGTCGCGAGCCAGGATCGGAGCACATCGGCGACGCGCATTGGATCGTGCTTGTCGCTCATGCGTGGATGACGCCTGTGTCGATACGCCAGCGCGCGAGTGACGAAACGGAACCGCTCGCCTGACGCAGGTCGACATCCGTGTCCTTGGGCGCCGTGAGGAGAACCTGCCCGGCATGGCGGGCGTCCAGCATCTCGAGGATGCGTCCCGCGCGGCCCGGATCGAGCTCCGCGAAGATGTCATCGAGCAGGAGCAGCGGCGGCCGGCCTCGCCCGGACTGCACGTACTCCGCCTCGACCATGCGCAGCGCGATGGCCGCGGTACGCACCTGACCGCCGGACCCGAACTCACGCAGGTCGATGGCCTCGTCGCGGCCGTGCATCCGGAACAGGAGATCATCGCGGTGCGGACCGACCAGAGTGAGGGCGCGCTCGCGCTCGCGCGCCGCCACTCGCCGCAGCGCGCTCGTGAACGCCTCGGCGATCGCGGCATGCTCCGCATCGGGGATGGCCCCGCTCGCGTGGTACTCGAACGTCGCGTCGTGCCCGCCGATCTCCGCACAGCGCAGTCGGAACGACTCCGCATGTGCATCGACCCATTGCCTGCGAGCCAGGATGATGCGGCTGCCGTGTTCGACGAGGGCGGTGTCCCATGGCTCGAGCGCGGAAGCGGGCGCACTGCTGCGCAGCAGCGCGTTCCGGTGCCGGAGCACGCGGCGATAGTGCTGCAGCGCGGCGAGGTATTCGTGCTCACCGAGGGAGAGCAGGATGTCGAGGAAGCGTCGGCGGCCGGCGGGCGGGCCGGTGACGAGCGCGACGTCCGCGGGCGAGAAGACGACGGCGCCCAGATGACCGATCGCGTCCGAGATGCGCTCGGGCTCGCTGCCGTCCACGGTGACGCGCTTGCGGCGCGAGCGCGGCTCGTAGGCCGCAGTGATCTCCGAGTCCCGGCCGGTGGCATCGACGAAGACACCGCGTACGTGAAACGCGTCGGCGCCGAAGCGAACGAGCTGCTCATCCGCAGCGCCGCGGAAGGACCGGAAGATCTCGAGGTAGTAGATCGCTTCCAGGAGATTCGTCTTGCCTGCGCCATTGTCGCCGATGACCGCGGCACCCGCGGCGGGAAAGGCCAGCGTCACGTCGGGGAAGTTGCGAAACTGGCGCAGCCTCAGCTCCCTGCAGGCGAACGCGACCGGGGTGTCCATGGACGTCAGGAATCTAACGCGCGCGCGCGCGCGCGGACAGGGAGGTCGGCCGGACGCCGTCGCGGTGCGGCCGCGTGCGGTGGCTCAGCGGTTCGAGAACCTGGCAGCCCGCTTTTCGAGGAATGCGCGCATGCCTTCGCGCATGTCTTCCGTCGAGGCGAGCAGGCCGAACAGATCGGACTCGTGCCGCTGCGCCTCTTCGGTGGAGACCGTCTCACCATGGGCGACGGCCTCGAGCGCGAGTGCGAGAGCGATGGGACCGTTCGCGATGATCGTCGCGGCGAGCGCGCGAGCGGTCGGGAGCACATCCTCCGGCTCGGCGAGGCGGTTCACGAGGCCGATGCGGTGCGCTTCCGTGGCATCGATCATCTCGCCGGTCAGGATCAGCTCGAGTGCGCGGCCACGGCCTACGATGCGTGGCAGCCGGAACGTGCCGCCGTAGCCCGGGATGATGCCGAGCTTCACCTCGGGCAGGCCGAAGCGCGCGCGCGTGGATGCCACGCGCAGATGGCACGCGAGCGCGAGCTCGAGACCGCCGCCCAGCGCGTAGCCGTTCACGGCGGCGACCACCGGCCTGCCCATGCGCTCGAATGCCCGGAACACCTCCTGGCCTTCGCGCGATTTTCGCACGCCGCCGACCGGGCTCATCTGCGCCAGCTCCGCGATGTCGGCGCCGGCGACGAACGCCTTTTCACCCGCGCCCGTGACGATGACCGCGCGCACGCTATCGTCGGTCGTGAGCGCGGCCGCGGCCGCGCCCAGCTCCCGCACGAGCGATGCGTTCAGCGCGTTCAGCTTGTCGGGCCGGTTCACCGTGAGCAGCGCAATGTCCTGCTCGGTCGAGATCGTGAGAAATTCGTAGGTCGGCATCGACGAATCGGGATCCGCTCGGGTTCGGTGCGCCGCGAATATACCCGGCCCTCCCGACTGGCGCCAATGCGGACACTTGCCCATCCTGCGCGGCTTCGCCACCCTGATGCGCCGCGCCGCGACCGGCGCCGCCAACCCGGAAGGAGACCGCCATGCTCGTGCATCTCAACGGCAACGATGTGCCGGAGAGCGAAGCGCGCATTTCCGTCGATGATCGCGGGTTCCTGTTCGCCGACGGCGTGTACGAGGTCATCCGCGTCTACGACGGCCATATGTTCCAGGCGGAGCCGCACGCGGAACGGATGCGTGCGGGCCTGGCCGCGCTGCGCATTGCGACCGCACCCGTCGATGCACTGCTGGCTGGTGCCGAGCGACTCATCGAGGCGAACGGCCTGCAGACCGGTGATGCCACGATCTACGCGCAGGTCACGCGCGGTGCGGCGCCGCGACGCCACGCGTTTCCCGACAGTCAGGTCGCGCCGACCGTTTTCATCGCCGCACGTCCCTTTCGCGCGCATCCCACGTCGCACTGGGACGATGGCGTCGCGGCGATCACGGCGCCGGACACGCGCTGGAGCCGTTGCGACATCAAGTCGATTGCGCTCCTGCCCAATGTCCTGGCGAACCAGGCAGCACGCGAGGCGGGCGCGTTCGAAGCGCTGTTCGTGCGCGACGGCGTCGTGATCGAGGGCTCGCATTCGAATCTGTGCGCCGTGCTGGATGACGAGGTCGTGACCTACCCCGAGTGCAATTACATCCTGCCGGGCATCTCGCGACGCGTCGTGCTGGCCCTCGCGCGCGACCTCGGCATGCGCGTGCGCGAGGGTGCCATCCCCGTCGAGATGCTGCGCGACGTGCAGGAGCTGTTCCTCACGGGCACCACCACCGAGGTCATGCCCGTGACCCGCGTGGATGATCGTCCGGTCGGCGACGGTCGGCCCGGCCCCGTCTCGCGTCGCCTGCAGCAGGCGTTCCGCGACCGCGTCGAGGCCGAGCGGCTGGCCACCGTCCGGTGATCACCACGACCCATTCCGTCATGGACAGCGGACGGTCCCGTTCCTACTTTCCAGCACAATCTGCAACGGCCTGAGGAAGAATCACGGAAAGGGCGGCGAGCCATGAGTCGGTCGGTCAACAAGGTCACACTCGTCGGGAACGTCGGTTCCGAGCCTGAAGTGCGC
>Ga0302046_10003689_pt1 | contig 13784 bp, 11 predicted proteins | sample RVTome_11_FD_200261 | JGI IMG/M metagenome (GOLD analysis project Ga0302046, IMG submission 200261) | Soil microbial communities from uranium-contaminated site in the Upper Colorado River Basin, Wyoming, United States - RVT147D111 (version 2) ...
CGACCCGACGCTGCGCGAGCTGCGCACGCTCACGGGCGCGGACTTCGAGGCCGTGGACGCGTCGGGCCTGATGGTGGACCCCGACTCCAACCAGATCGCCCAGAAATGAGCCGGGCCCGGCGGCGCGCCGGGGCCGGGCTCGCCGGACCGAGGCCGCGCGCGGCCGAACCCGCCTGCGCGTGAGCCTCCCGACGGGGCGGCGCTAGACTGGCGCCCCCGCGCCGTGCCGCCCCGTCGGTCCCCGGCGCCTCGCATCCGAGAGCCGGGAGCCGCGCCGTGAAGTTCGCCGTCTTCTACGAGATCCCCGTCCCCCGCCCCTTCACGCGCGAGCGCGAGAACCAGGCCTTCCGCAACACCCTCGAGCAGGCGGTGGCCGCCGATCGGCTCGGCTTCCACGCGTTCTGGACCGTCGAGCACCACTTCCTCGAGGAGTTCTCCCACTGCTCGAACCCCGAGGTGCTCTACGGCGCCGTGGCGGCGCGCACCGAGCGCATCCGCATCGGCTACGGCGTGCGCCTCGCGCCCAAGCCCTACAACCACCCCGTCCGCTCGGCCGAGTCCGCGGCGATGCTCGACCATCTCTCGAGCGGCCGCGTGGATTTCGGCACCGGCCGCTCCTCCACCCGCCTCGAGCTCGAGGGCTTCGGCATCCATCCCGACCAGACGCGCGGCATGTGGCAGGAGGCGCTCGAGCACATCGTCGGCTGCTGGACGAACGACGAGCACGAGTTCGCGGGCGAGCACTGGCAGATGCCGAAGCGGCGCGTGCTGCCGAAGCCCTACCAGGATCCCCACCCGCCCATGTTCGGCGCCACGGGCAGCGATGACGGCCACCAGCTCATGGGCGAGCTCGGCCTCGGCCTGTGCTCCTTCAGCGTGGGCACGCCGCCCGAGGACGTGGCCCGCCGCATCGCCATCTACCGCAAGGCCCTGGCAGGCTGCGCGAAGCCGCTCGGCGCCTTCGTGAACGCGCAGGCCGCCGCCTTCACCATGGTGAACTGCGCGCCCACGAAGCAGGCGTCCTACGAGATCTCGAAGGCCTCCTTCGAGTGGTACCCCAAGCGCTCGGTGGAGCTGATCACGTCGGTGGCGGCGTGGCTCGAGGAGATGAAGCGCGGGCTCGGCACCTACTCGTACCTGGAGCAGGCGCGCAAGGTCGTGACGGCCGGCATCCACGAGCAGCTCTCTTTCGACTACCTCCACCAGGCGAAGGCCGTGCTGTGCGGAGACCCCGACGAGGTGGTCCGCACCGCCAAGGAGTACGAGGCGGCCGGCGTGGACCTGCTGCTCTGCCTCATCAACCCGTGGAACATCTCCCACGAGCACTGCATGCAGACCCTCGAGCTGATGGGCAAGCACGTGCTCCCCGAGTTCGAGGCCTGACCATGTCCGAGCGTGCGCCCGCCATGAGCTACGACGCGGCCTGCGCCGCCGTCACCGGGCCGGACGGGATGTTCCCGCTCGTCGAGGCCGAGATCGGCGGGCAGCGGCTCGAGGTCTTCAAAAACGCGCCGCCCTCGCTGCGCCACCTGTTCGCCGTGGCGCGCGGGCGGGGCGACCAGGTGTTCCTCGTCTACGAGGACGAGCGCTGGAGCTTCGCCGACGTGATGGCCAAGGTGGACGCCACGGCGGCCATGCTGGTGGAGCGCTACGGCATCGCGCGCGGCGACCGCGTAGCCATCGCCATGCGCAACTATCCCGAGTTCGTCACCACCTTCGCCGCCGTCACCTCGGTGGGCGCGATCGCCGTGCTGATGAACGCCTGGTGGACGTCCGAGGAGCTGGCCTACGGGCTCGAGGACTCGGGCACCAAGCTGCTCGTGGCCGACGCCGAGCGCATCGAGCGCGCCTACCCCGCCATGGATCGGCTCGGCTTCCGCGCCGTCGCCGTGCGCATGGACGCTCCGCCCGCGGGCGTCGATCGTCTGGCCGACGTCCGGAAGCTCGACGCTCCCATGCCCGAGGTCGAGGTGGGCCCCGACGACGACGCCACCATCCTCTACACCTCGGGCACCACCGGGCACCCCAAGGGCGCCGTCTCCACCCACCGCGCGGTGCTGAACGCGCTGGTGGCCTTCGCCTGCCGAACGGTGATCAACCGCATGATGTACCCGCCGGACCAGGCGCACCCCTTCCCCACCAGCTTCATCCTGGTGGTGCCGCTCTTCCACGTGACGGGGCTCGTGCCGGTGATGATGAGCTGCTTCGCCGCGGGCTACAAGCTGGTGATGATGCACAAGTGGAGCCCCGAGCGGGCGCTGGAGCTGATCGAGCGCGAGCGCGTGACCCAGTTCGTCGGCGTGCCCACCCAGTCTTTCGATCTGCTCGAGTCGCCGGCCTTCGCGAAGCACGACACCTCGAGCCTCGCCAACGTGGGCGGCGGCGGCGCGCCTGCGCCGCCCGAGCTGGTGCGCCGCATCGACAAGAGCTTCGCGCGCGGCACGCCCGGCATCGGCTACGGCATGACCGAGACCAACGCCTACGGCCCCGGCAACTCGGGCCCCGACATCCTGCGCAAGCCGCGCAGCGCCGGGCGCACGGTGCCGATCATGGAGGTCAAGGTGGTGGGCGAGGACGGCCGCGAGCGTCCGCGCGGCGAGATCGGCGAGATCTGGTTCCGCGGCCCGAACCTGATCCGCGGCTACTGGAACAAGCCCGAGGCCACGGCCGAGACGATCGTGGACGGCTGGCTCAAGAGCGGCGACCTCGGCCGCATGGACGAGGAAGGCTTCGTCTACGTGGAGGACCGCAAGAAGGACATGGTCCTGCGCGCCGGCGAGAACGTCTATTGCGCCGAAGTCGAAGCGGCGCTCTACGAGCACCCGGCCGTGCACGAGGCGGCCGTGTTCGGCCTGCCCCACGAGCGGCTCGGCGAGGAGGTGGCCTGCGCCGTGGTGCCCAAGCGCGGCCAGGCGCTCGACGCCGAGGTGCTGCGCCGCCACCTCGCCCAGCACATCGCGGGCTTCAAGATCCCCACGGTCTGGGAGATCCACGCGGAGCCGCTGCCCCGCAACCCCGCCGGCAAGATCCTGAAGCGCGGCCTGCGCGACGCGATCGTCGCGCGCCGGAGCGCTTAGCGAGCAAGGTCTGCCTGCCAGTAGCGGCGGAATATCCAGATCTGGACCAGCAGCAGCCCGTTCGCGGCCGCCAGGCAGGCCGCGGCCGCCGCCGAGGCCGGGCCGGTGGCGCCCGTCACCAGCGCGCCCAGCAGGAGGGCCGCGGCCGCCGCCACCGACGGGTAGTAGCCCGCGATCTGCTCGCGCAGGGGCCGGTCCGGCACGTCGCCCGCGGCGATCATGGCGCGGAAGATCCAGAAGGTCATGGACGCGCCGACCACGAAGATCACCGCGAGCCCCAGGAAGAAGGCCGCGATCCGCTCGGGCGCCGTCCACTCCACCAGCAGGAACTCGAGCGCCCCCAGCACGAACGGGAAGACCAGGTCCGCGAAGCGCGGCACCCAGGCGAAGCGCAGCACGAGCGTCGCGTACATCAGCCAGACGACGATCACGCCCAGGAACACCGAGAGCACCTGGAGCCAGCCCGCGAGCGCCGCGTCGAGCGCGCGCCAGCGGTCGATCCCGCCGATGCCCTGCTCCCAGAGCAGCTCGAGCGCGAGCGCCTGGATGATGCCGAGCACGCCCAGCAGGACCGAGGGAAACTGCTCGCGCGCCCGCTCCCGGTGCGACGACCCCACGCGAAGAAGCTAGCCGGTCTAGCTCGTAGACTCGATCCAGTCCTCGAGGCTCTCGGGGAAGGCGATCTCGTAGTCGAGCTGGGCGGCGCGCTCCTTGCCGAGGTTCGCCTCGAACATGTCGCGGAAGTGGGCGTCGATGCGCTCGCTGTAGAGGCCGATCTTGCGAAGCGTCGGGATCACGAAGCCGCGCACCGGCCCCGAGACGCCGCCCGCCCGGCCCATGGCCGCGCCCACCGCCATGCGCTCCTGGACGATGCGCTGGAAGGCCTCGGCCGGGTCGAGGCCCGCCTCGCGCCAGATCTCGAGCGCCGACTCGCGCATGGTCTTGCCCGCGCGCGAGTCGATCAGCAGGCGGGCGGCCTCGAAGGCGAAGTCCTCGAGCTCGGCCTTGCGCGCGTCGGAGGTCTCGCTCATCACGTGGCCCAGGTACTTCACGCCGAAGCCCGTGTGGCGCGCCTCGTCGCGCGAGACGTAGGTGAGCAGCTGCTTCAGCAGCGGCTCGCTCGTGGTGTTGCGCATGTCGCGGAACGTGAAGAGCGCGAGCCCCTCCACCACGATGTTCATGCCCACGGCCTTGTGGAGCCAGTCCTCGTGACCGAGCGTCGCGTCGAGGATCTTCTTCAGCGACGGCATGATCGGGTAGACGTGGTCGATCTCCTTGATGAACGCTGCGAACACCTCCACGTGGCGCGCCTCGTCCATGGTCTGGGTCGAGGCGTAGAACTTCCCGTCCATGTGGGGGACGGCGTTCACGAGCTGCGAGGCCACCATCAGCGCGCCCTGCTCCCCGTGCAGGAAGTTCGAGAGCATGAAGGCGGCGGTGCGGCGCGCCACCTCCCAGCGCGTGTCCGGATCGAGCTCCTTCCAGAAGTTCGTCTCCTGGATCGGGAAGCCCGCCAGGCTGAAGGTGCGCGAGAATGCCTCCTTGTCGACGCCGCGCTCCCAGTCGAGGTCGCGCATGGCGATCCACTGGCGCTCGAGGGCGTTGGCGTAGAGCGTGCGCAGCTCGTCGATCTCCGGCTCGTAGTTCCAGTTGTAGATGGCGTCCATCGCCGCGGGGGTGGAGTCGGTCTGGGGATGGGTCTCTCGGAGGGGATGGGCCATGGTCGCATGCTCCGTTCTGGCGCGTCGGGGGGTCAGCGGGCGCGGGCGCGGCGCGCCTCGACCCGCTTCAGGAACTGTTCGCGGCCGGCGCGCACCAGGCGCTGGGCCGCCAGCACCGCGGCGTCGGCGTCGCGCTCGTCGATGGCGCGGTGCAGGTCGCTCGCGACGGGCAGGAGCTCCTCGCGCGGCGGGCGCAGCCGGCCGGCGCGGCCGCGGCGGCCCTCGTCGTTCAGGATCGCGCGCAGGCCGTTGCGCACGAGCCGCAGCACCAGGTGCCCGCTGGCCTCGGCGATCAGCTGCACGAGCTCCTCGATGGCGGCGAAGTACTCGTCGTCGCCGCCGGCCGGGTCGGTCATGCGCTCGATCAGCTCGTGGGCGCGGGCCAGCTCCTCGTCCGTGGCGCGCGCGACGGCGAAGCGCACCATGGCCGTGAGCAGCAGCTCCGAGACCTCGAGGAACTCGCCGAGCAGGCGCAGGTCGGGCTCGCCGTCGAGCACGAGCAGGTGGCGCAGCACCTCGACGCTGGCGTCGGCCACCGGGCGCACGATGGCGCCGCCGCCATGGCGGATCTCCACGAGCCCGAGCTGGGCGAGCCGGGCCACGGCCTCGCGCACGGAGCTGCGGCCCACGCCCAGCCGGACCGCGAGCTCGCGCTCGGCCGGGAGCCGGGTGCCCGGCCGGTAGTCGCCGCGCAGGATCGCGTCGCGCAGGTCGGCGGCGACCGCGTCGGGGCGGCTGCGTTCGGGCGCAGGCGAGGTGGTCAGACCAATCCGCAAGTGGTCCGACCTTAGCCCGGCCGCCGTCCTCCGCCAGCCCGACGATCGCGTCCCCGCGCCCACCGGGCGCCGGTATGCTCGGCGGCCGCCACCTCGGAGGAATCGGAGGAGCCCCATGACCGGACTCGAGCGCGGCCGCCGCCAGCAGCTCGTCCCCCTGGCCGTGGCCGCCGCGGTGCTGGCGAGCGTGGGCCTGGCCGCGCTCGTGCGCCTGCCCGAGCAGGCCGGGGTCGCCCTCTCCCTGGCCCTGCACGGGCCGCATCTGCTGCTGGCGCTCGCGGCCGGGGCCGGGCTCGGCGTGGCCGGCGCGCTCCGGGCGGCCGAGGACCCGGCCGGCACGGGTCACCCGCTCCTGCTCGCCGTCGCCACGGGCGCGGCCTTCGGCGGCATGACCGGCTCCGGGATCCAGGCGCTGGGCGTGGCGGGCGGCTTCGCGCTCGGGGCCATCCTGGGCGCGCTGCTGTTCGCGGCGGTGGTGGGCGTCCTGGCGCGCCTGGGCGGGAGCGCGCGGCTGGCCACGGCCGTCGCGCTGCTCGTCATGCTCGCCGCGGGGATGCTGGCCGCGGTGGATGCCAAGGGGGACCCGACCGGCCTGCGGCCCGTGACGTGGTGGCTGCTCGGCGATCTGTCCCGCGCGCGCTGGCAGGGCGCGCTGCCCGTGGCGCTGGCCGTGGCCGCCCTGGGGCTCGCCGTGCTGCGGCGGCTCGGCGCGGCGGAATCGCTGGACGATTTCGCGCCGGGACCGCGCCGCACGTTGATTGCGCTCTCTTCGCTCCTGTTCGGGCTGTGCCTGGGCGCGGTCGGTCTGGTCGCGTTCTTCCCGTGGCTCGTGGCGCTGGGCGCGCGTTGGCTGCTCGGCCACGGGCGCCTGCGCGCCTGGGCCTCGCTCTCGGCCGTGCTCGGCGCGCTCGCCATGGTCTGGGCCGACGCGCTGCCGCGCGCGCTGTTCGGCGGGCTCGCGCCGCCGCTCGGGATCGGCGTGGCCGCGGTGGCGCTGCCCTGGTACCTGCTGCGTCACGACGCGCGCTCGTCGCCCGGAGCGCGCGCCTTCGAGGTGGTGCTCGGGCTGCTGCTGGTCGCGGCCGTGGCGGGCGCCGCCTTCGTGCTCGCCCGGCTCGCGCAGTTCATCGCGTAGCCCCGCGCCCGCGGGCCGCGACGCGGGCGGCCCTCAGGCCAGCCGCGCGAGCCCGTGCTTGCGGAAGTACCGCTCGTAGGCGCCGCGCGTGCGCAGCCCGGTCGGCTCCACGCGCTCCGGCTCGCCGAAGATCTCCGGCCCGTGGACGAAGGTCGAGGGCAGGGCGATCCGGTAGAGCTGGCTGGCCTCCACGATCACGCCCTGCTCCGCCACGGCGCGCCGCAGGGGTGCGCCCATGGCGGCGCCGCGGATCACCATCACGCCGAGCTCCGCGTCGAAGGGATCGAGGTTCCACACCACGCTCGTGGTCACCGGGCCGGGGACGAAGCGGGCGGGGATGGCGTCGGCGTGGAAGGCGAGCTGCGTGCCGGCCGCGTCGCGCAGCGCCTCGAGCAGCAGCGGGCGCAGCTCGGCGTCCTCGAGCAGGCGCGGCGCCACCGCGAGCTGCTCGCCCACGTGCTGGCGGGCGCCGCCGTCGTCGGCCAGGTGGATCGCGGCGTGCACGTGGGGCCAGCCGCGGAAGTGCAGCACGGTCCCCGGACCCTCGATCCGCCAGACGTGCCAGTAGGGCTCGCCGCGCCGCTCACGCTCGGCGGGGAGGAGGCTCGACCAGGCCGCGCCGTCGTCGTAGAGGCCGCGCTCGCTCCACACGGCGAGGTGGAGCGCTTCCGCGCCGCCGTTGCGCCGGATGCAGCCCCAGGCCGCCTCGCGGTCGGCGTCGTCGTAGCAGGAGAGCACCACGTCCACGAGCGAGGCCAGGCCGGTGAGCCCGGCGTCGTCCAGGGCGTGCGCCGCCAGGCCGTGGAACCTGCCGCCCGTGCCCTGGAGCTGCACCGCCGTCTCGTAGCTCGGCTCGCCCGCCAGCAGCGCGCGGTCGCGCTGGTCGGCCGGCAGCGCCGCCAGGAAGGCGTTGGCCGCGTCGCCGTGGTAGGCGAAGGCGCTGCCGGGAAGCCGCGGCACTCCGTCGCCCAGCTGGTGGCCGTAGCCCAGCGGCCCGCCGAAGGCGGAGCCCTCGCCGCTCATGCCGCCGCCCCGGATCAAGAGGTGCGCTCCCGAGAGCGTCACCTGGAACTCGCCACCGTCCCGTTCGAAGGGATCGCCGTACAGAAGGATGGCGCACGGGTCGAGGCCGCCCGCCTCGAGCCCCACCAGGCGCCCGAAGCGCCGCCGCTGCGCGTCCGAAGTCATGGTCTCGTAGAGCCGGTGCACGAGCGTCTGCTGCGCGACCGCGAGCGTATCGGCCACGCGCGGCGCGTCGCCCATGCAGGCCACGTGGGCCACGAGGCCTCGCGAAGGATGCTCCCAAGGGAGCATCACGACCCGGCGCTGCTCGGGCGAGAGGCTCGCCACCAGCGCGCGCGCGGCGGCCTGGAAGTCGAGCTGCGCGCTGCGCACGGCGAGCAGGCGATCCAGGCCCAGCGTGGCGAGCCCGCCGGCCGCGAGGCCGGTCGCCTGGAGGAACGCGCGGCGATCGAGGAGCGAAGAGATGGGCACCGGATCCCTCCGACCCGGCCGATCCTAGCGCGTCGGCCGCTCCCGGGGCGGGACGAGGAGCTGCGCGTGGGGCTGACCCAGGAGCTTGGCGACGCTGCTCAAGAGCTGCTCCTGGGTGAAGGGTTTGGCGAGGAAGGCCTCGTCTCCCGGCGTCTCGCCGGTCTGGAAGTCGCGCGGGTAGCCCGAGACGAACAGCACGGCGAGCTGCGGAAAGCGCCGGCGCAGCCGCCGCGCCAGCTCCGGCCCGCCGAGCGCGGGCATCACCACGTCGCTGATCAGCAGGTCGAGCGGGGCGTCGAGCTCCTCGGCGCGCAGCAGGGCCTCGCGCCCGTCGGCGGCGATCACCACCTCGTAGCCGTTGCGCTCGAGCATGCGCCGCACGAGGCGCCGCACGGCGGGCTCGTCCTCCACCAGCAACAACCGCCCGCGGGCCGGCGCCGGCCGCTCGGGCGCGGGCTCGGCCTCGGCGAGCACTGCGCCCTGGGCGGCGGGCAGGACCACCTCGAAGGTTGCGCCCTGCCCGGGCGCTCCCTCCACGCGCACCGTGCCGCCCGCCTGGTGCACCACGTTGTAGACGATGGACAGGCCCAGGCCCGTGCCCTGGCCCGGCTCCTTGGTGGTGTAGAACGGCTCGAAGATGTGGTCGGCGGCGCGCGGATCGATGCCGACGCCCGTGTCGCGCACCACCAGCGCGTGGTGGAGGCCGGCGCGCTCGAGCCCCAGGCGGGCGACCTCCGGCTCGTCGAGCCGGCGGGTCTCGGTGAGGATCCACAGCGTACCGCCGTCGCGCATGGCGTCGCGCGCGTTCACGGCCAGGTTCACCAACACCTGCTCGAGCTGGCCACGGTCGCCGCGCACCACGGCGGGCTTGGGCGCGAGCTGGACGCGCAGCTCGATGTGCTCGCCGAGCAGCCGGTGGAGCAGGCCTTGGATGGAGCGGACCACCTCGTTCAGGTCCACGGGCCGGGGCGCGACCAGCTCGCGGCGGCTGAAGGAGAGGAGCTGGCGCGTGAGCGAGGCGGCGCGGTCCACGGCGTCCAGGGCGTCGCGGGCGGCCGCGCGCGCCTCCTCGCCGAGGCCGCCCTCTTCGACCACCTGCGCGACATTGCCGCCGATCACGAGCAGCAGGTTGTTGAAGTCGTGGGCGACGCCGCCGGCCAGGCGCCCCACCGCCTCCATCTTCTGGGCCTGGAAGAGCTGCGCCTGGCTGTCGCGCAGCGCCTCCTGGAGGCGGCGTGCCTCGGTGATGTCGACGCCCATGCCGACGAAGCGCCGCTCGCCCCGCTCGCTCTCGAAGGGCTGGACGGTGAGGTCGAGCCAGCGGAAGCTGCCGTCGGCGTGGAGGACGCGGCACACGGCGTGGCCTTCCTCGCCGCGCGCCACGGCGCGGAGCAGCTCGGGCGAGACGGCGCCGTCCTCGGGGTGCAGGAAGTCGAAGCCCGATCGTCCGCGCAGGCCTTCCGGCTCGTAGCCGAGCAGGTCGCGGACGCGCGAGCCCACGTAGAGCACCTCGCCGCCCGGGCCGATCTCGGCGATCAGCTGGGGCGCGTTCTCGGCGATGGCGCGGAAGCGGGCCTCGCTCGTGCGCAGCGCCTCCTCGGTGCGGCGCGCGATCACGCTGCTGGCGAAGATCTCGCTCATGACGCGCACCAGCGAGATCTCCGCCGCCGACCAGTCCCGCGCCTCCTGCCAGCACTCGAAGACCTGGTAGCCGAGCACGCGCCGGGACGGATGGATGGGGATCGTGAGCAGCGACCTGACGCCGCGGGCCAGGAGCCGCTCGCGCTCGGCAGCCGCTGCGTCGGGCAGCTTCGCCGGGTCCGGGATCAGGATCAGCTCGCCAGCCAGCACCTTGGCGGTGGCCCAAGGGAAGCGCTCCTGCTGGTCGAGGAGCTGGGGCGGGGTGTGACGCTCGAGACCGGGCCGGACCCACTGGTAGCTGGCCGCGGGCCCGCCGCGTCGTCCGAAGACGGTCAGGAAGACGCGGTCGGCACCGACCACTCCCGCGGCCTGGGACAGGCTCGCCTGGATCTGGGCGTCCAGCTCGTCACGGGGCGCCGAGAGCAGGCGCTGGGCGAGCGCGGCGACCTCGCGCAGCAGTTGCTGCTCGCGGTCGGTCTCGGCCGGCGTCGAGGCGTCGCGGGGCATCGGCCGATCATATCGGCTGGCCGCGGGCCCCGGTGGAGCGCCGGCCGGGCGGCCGGCCCGCCGGTCCCTATAATGGGCGGCGATCGCGGCGGCGCCCTGCCGCGCTCTCCGATTCGAGACCTCCGAGATGAGCTGGCCCGAAGAGCTGCCGACGCAGGCGCCCGCCGACCTGCACGGGCGCATCGTGGCGCGTCTGGAAGCGCGCGGGAGCTACCCCACCTGGGTCCTGTTCGCGGCGCTGGCCGGCATGTTCGCCACCACCTTCCCGATCACGATCCTGACGCTCTCGCTCAAATCCATCGCCGCCGAGTTCGGCGTGAGCGAGCCAACCATCGCCTGGGTGATCACCGCGCCCATGCTGTGCTCGGCGGTCGCGCTCCCCTTGATGGGCAAGCTCGGCGACCTGCACGGACACCGGCGCATCTTCCTGCTCGGCTTCGCGGCGGCCACCGCGACGGCCGTGGCCACCGCCTTCGCGTGGAGTGCGCCCTCGCTGATCGGCCTGCGCACCGTGGCCGCGGTCGTCGGCGGCGCCACCATCCCCACCTCCATGGCGCTCGTGTTCGGCGTCTACGCGCCGGGCGACCGCGTGCGGGCCATGGGCTGGTGGTCCATGACCACCGCGGCGGCGCCGGCCCTGGGGCTCACGCTGGGCGGCCCGCTGGTCGAGGTCTTCGGCTGGCGCGTGGTGTTCGTTCTCCAGGCGATCTTCTCGGTGGCGGCCCTGTCCCTGGCCGCCGTGGTGCTGAGCGAGACCTTGCGCCAGCGCGTGCGCTTCGATCTGGCCGGCGCGGGCGCCCTGGTCCTGACGGTGGGCGGGTTCATGCTCCCCCTGGCGCGCCTGGGCAGCGGGGCGAGCCAGACTCCGGCCGAGCTGTGGGGGGCGCTGCTGGCGGGGGCCCTCGGCATCGCGCTGTTCGTGCGCATCGAGCGGCGTGCCGCCGAGCCGCTCTTGCAGCTCGCCTTCTTCCGGAAGCGCAGCTTCAGCGCTTCGCTGGTCTCGAACGCGTTCCAGGGCGCCGCCTACATGGGCGCCTTCGTGCTGGCGCCGCTCGCGATGTTCGGGATCTTCGGACTGTCGATCCTCCAGGCCACCGCGATCATGCTGCTGCGCACGCTCACCCTGGCGCTGGCGTCGCCGCTCGGCGCGCGGCTCGGCATGCGGATCGGCGAGCGCGGCGCGGCGACCACCGGCTCGCTGGTGCTGACCGGCTCCCTGCTCCTGATCGCCTGGGCGTCGGATCACGAGGGCCTGGTGGCCTTCGGCGTGGGGCTCGTGCTCCAGGGGCTCGGCCACGGACTCGCCCTGCCCTCGCTCTCCTCGGCGGTGGCCAACGCCGTCCCCGAGCGGGACCTGGGCATCGCCTCGGCCGGCAATCGCCTCACGGGCACGGTCGGTACGGCCTTCGGCATCGCCATCCTCACGCTGATGTACGGTGGCGAGAACACGGGCCCGGCCTTTGCCATGGCCTACCTCGTCGGGGCGGGCTTCGCCGCGCTCTCGACGGTGGCTGCGTGGCTCATGCAGGACCCACAGGAGGGGGCATGTCCCGACGCGATCAGATCCGCATGAGCGACCCGGAGGTGCGCGAGTTCGTCCGCGGCGCCCAGACGATCATCATCAACTCCATCGGCAAGGACGGCGTGCCTCACCCCATGCCCATGTGGTTCGGCGTCGAGCCTGACGGCTCGATCGTGATGACCACCTTTCGCAAGAGCCAGAAGGTGACGAACCTCCGGCGCGACCCGCGCGTCTCGCTCCTGATCGAGGACGGCAACGTCTACTCCGAGCTGCGCGGAGTGGTGATCTACGGCAACGCCGAGCTGGTGGACGACACCGGGAAGGTCCTCGACATCCTGGCGGAGGTCTCCTCGCGCAACCAGCCGCTCGACGACGCGGCCAAGGCCGGCATGCGCGCGGTGCTCGCCAAGACGGCGTCCAAGCGGGTCGGCATCCGCGTCAAGCCCGAGCGGATCGTGTCCTGGGACCACCGCAAGCTCGGCGGGGTCTACTAGGCTTGGCGCCGGTTTCCGGCAAGCGGCCGCGCGGCCGCCCGCCCATCCCCGAGGACGTGCAGCGGCGGCGGCTGGTGGAGGCCGCGATCCGCGTGTTCAACGAGCGGCCCTACGAGAGCGCGCGCATCGCCGACATCGTGCGCGAGGCCAAGATGTCCTCGCGCTCCTTCTACCAGTTCTTCGAGTCCAAGGAGGAGGTGGTCGTCGAGGTGATCCACCTGGTCATGGGAGCGTTCCTGCGCAACCTGGAGCGCGTGTTCGCCGAGACCGACGATCCCATCCAGCGGATCGACCGGGGTCTGGCCCGGGCGCTCGAGATCTTCTCGACCGGCACGCTGGACCTGACCCGCATCGGCGGCGGCGCCGGCGCGAGCTCGCTCGAGGCGCGCACCCACTACGTGCGCCGCATCAGCGCCATGATCACGCGCGAGCTCGAGGCGGCCCACGCCCGCGACCAGGTCGCAGCGCCCCCGGACCCGGCGGCCGTGGAGCTCGTGGTGACGGGCATCGAGGGCATGGGGCTGCGCTTCATGGCCGAGGGCCGAGGTCCGGAGCTGGTGCGTCTCCAGCCGGTGCTCATGGGGCTCCTGGTGCGCGCCTTCGTGGGCCGGCCGGCAACTACCCCGTAACCGGCTGGATAGAAAACGGAAAAGCCCCTCAAGTTTCTAAACGAAAGTTTTTAATAATTCTTCCCCTCGGCGCGGTGCCCGGTGTAGAAGGGGTGTGGGCACCACGGTCTGGCGTGGTGCGCCAGTTCACAGGGGCCGCCGGGGGTCGCGCACGACGCGCGGCCTTCCGGGTTGCACGGGGGCACGGGGTGCCCCCCGACGCAAGGGGGAAGGATCATGCGGTTCGCGAGGTTCGTGCAGCTCTCGCTGCTCGGCACGATGCTCGGCAGCGGGAGCATCGGCTGTGGCTCGATCGACATTCCGCTCGACCTGGCGCTGGTCGGCGACAACACCATCTCCATCACGGCGCCGAGCTCTCCGCCGCTCTCCACCACGCTGGTGGGCGGCGTCGAGACCACGGTCTCGGTGAACATCGGGCTGTTCAGCCTGCTCAATCCCAACGGCATCGTCGCCGGCATCGCCATCGACGACATCCTGATCGCGGGCAGCAACATCCCGGTCCTGGGCGGCATCATCAACACCGGCACCCTGTGCATCGAGGACAACACGGACAACCCGGGTGGCGGCAACGCCCACTTCCGGATCCTGCAGGGCGAGGCCGACATCATGTTCGCGCTCAACACGACGATCCGCGGGACCGACCCGGCCTTCATCGCCCTGATGGAGGCGCTCGGGGTGACGAGCCTCCCGTTCGATACGGTCGTGGAGACCACCATCCCGGTCACGTTCGCCGAGCTGTTCGGCCTGCTGCTGGGCGGCGGCGGTGGCGGCGGCGGCCTCGAGCTCTC
>Ga0302046_10003690_pt1 | contig 13783 bp, 20 predicted proteins | sample RVTome_11_FD_200261 | JGI IMG/M metagenome (GOLD analysis project Ga0302046, IMG submission 200261) | Soil microbial communities from uranium-contaminated site in the Upper Colorado River Basin, Wyoming, United States - RVT147D111 (version 2) ...
CCCATTCTTTGGCAAACTTACTCTCATCCGGATTGGTGTTCCGAACAAGCTTGCCAGTCATAGCCAGCTTACGCTCGTAAGAAGTCTTCTGACCCCAGTCACCTGGCAAGGCTTCATGTGCATCAGCTTTCAGCTCACGGTAAGCTTCCTTCTTTGCCAACATCTCGAGGTATGCCGTGAAGTTTTCCAGGCATTTCTTTCGTGCAACCCGTTCTTCCATACGGTTCAGGTTAACACGTTCAATCTTGACCGGATTGGTTTTCTCAGTCGGTTTCAACGTGCTATGAATCTTAACCAGTACTTCCTGAACCAGACGTTCACTCTTACGAGGAACACAGATAGCATTACCTTTACGGCTAATGCGTACGATGTTGTCAGGCTCAGTGTTGTCACGCCAGTTCACGGCCTTTGGAGCCGGAGGCCCTTTGATACTCGCAATGGTTTTGCGAAGAGCCTTCCGTTCCCACTTAGGTACCGGATCCTTTGCTTCATGGCACCCACCAGCTACGACGCCAGGGACTGGCAAAGGAGCCGGGTGAGTAGGTTCGTACACGATCTCCGCTGCCCCTCGAGACAACAGACTTGCTACCCGTACCTTCTCCCGGTCCTCGTCCGGCAAGCCTCGGGGTTTCGGCCGGGGTACTTTTGGGGCAGCATGTTTCCGTGCTTTCTCTTTCCGACGTTTCTTAGCCGGGTCAGGACTTTTCCAGCCCCGTGATTTACTGGCCATGATACTCACCTCCTTGGCCTGATTGATTGTGTGTTCGTTGTACCCCTTACGGGGTTGTGCAGTGGATCCCATACACTGCTAGTCTTACAGCCCTATCAATTCATTTGATCGGATTCGAACCGATACTCCTAGTATCTAGGTTGTGCCCCCATCCTGCATACGCAGTCTGTTCAAATAGTAATAAGGCTTCTTCGGGTGGAGTCACTACACACAGAGTGGTATTCATGTGTCTAGGTTGTACGGTTGTACCTTACGGCACTAGCGTACCTTTCAGTACCTGAATTACATACCTCCAGCTCAAGGTATCACCACCTCACTGCTTGCTCTGTTAAGAGCACTCGGTATTTCAACCGGACTATGCTGTTATGACTTTGCCTAACTTTGCCTAACATTGTCTCAGGTCACTCGCTTATACGTTGCTTTCCCCGTTGCCTGCTAGGACTTGGTTGAGTAGCCTTCTTACGAAGACCCTTGCTCACTTGGAGCGACACACTCTTTGGGTTAGCCCCACCTCCTGGGAAGCGTAGAGACCCTGTTGATGTGTATCCTCCCAAGTCCACTCCGGTTTTATCCAGAAGGGTTTCCCTAACTCAGTAGGTGTCTGGAGCTGATGAATAGCTTCACAGACCTGAGTCCAGAGCAGGAACATGGGAAGGATAGTCTCACCGCTGAGTAGCAGCATTTCTATGACACCTCCTTCTGAGGGATTCAAGTTAACTCAACAAGGGGCACTCCCTTTTACCGGAATGCCCCTGAGTGAATCAACTATCAGCTACTTTCTTGGAGAAAGGGAACTTAATAGGACGATTCAGGTATGACCAAACCTTTCGAAGAAAGATCGTGGTCTTGCTTGGAGGTGTAGGTTTGTCAGGTACATCGTGAGCAGCTCTCCAGTGCCTCACAAGATACTCAGCACGAGAGTACGGCATCTTGCTTACCTGGCCGGGAGAGTTGCAGAAGTAATCACGACATCGCTTTACATCCGCAACGTAGCTCTTACCCGGACTACCCATGAAGGATAGATCCACACCATCGACGAGGTTCCCCACGACAACAAGTCCTGTATGGACCACACGACCTTTACCATCCGGAGTCCAGAAGACCAGCGCAAGGAAGGTAATCAGCAGGCAGTAGCCTGCATACTCTTCCAGTCCGCTGTGAACCAGCAGTACCGTGCCGGTAATACCGGATAGTACACTGAAAATAGCAAAGTTAGATCGAGTGAACATGAGTTATGCCTCCTCTTGTTTGGCAAGGTAGCTGCCGATGAGTGCGCTGCCATAGAACAGCACAAACATGGCAGTACCCATGCTGGCACGGACAGGAGTTTCCCAGTTCTTATCGAACCAGTACCCTACAGTGCCGATGATTTTGGGGACAGCCCCATCCATACCAGTCATCTGCAACGTGTAGATGCCTGCCATAAGACAGATGAGACTGAACAAGAAGAGGGACTTACGCCGCTTCTTGGCAGGAGTAGGACGGGTAGTAGGATTGCTACTGCCCTTACTCCTCTGTGGTTGTTGATCGCTTGACATCATTTACCTCCGGAACATTAGTGGGGGTTGTGTTAACACCAGGAATAGTAGACGGTGTCAGGATAGACGGCCGGTACTGTTGGAGAAGACTCCCGATATTTTCCAAGCAGATCATGGACCGATCGTAGTCGAGAGCTTGCATCACACGGCGCTCTGACTGCTTACGTTCGGCTTGATATACCTGACGTTTCAGTTCGGCATTCTCAAACCGGAGATGCCGTATCTCTTCATCGGGATCACGGAAGACTGACAGTTTTTCTTTGCCAGCCTCGTACGTTTTACCCAGAAATGATTTGGCTTTGCCAAAGAATCCTGGCTCTTCTTGCTGGACCTGCACTGTTGCAGGAGTTTCGGGAGTGATCCCGAAGGCAGGAGATGTCAGTGCTACAATAGCACCGAACACCGTAGCTAACATGATTTTACTCATGGCTATTAGTACCTCGTTTGTGATGGACATTGTATATCACACCCCGTTTGGTTTACCCTTCCAAAAGTGTGGGTTTTTGTGGGAGTAGCAGGAACCTGTCTCCCTCTTCTACACAACCACATTGGCCCCTGATTATTTCACCAGAGCAACAAGACCTGTGCTTGGATTCCTGACGTAAGCAGTTGGACTTACTGTAAGACAGTAGCCTTCCGTAGTCTGCAGAAGTACACCAGACGATGATGTACTGAGACCTTTTTGACCACTGGTTACAGATGTATTGGATCTCCTGCGGAGACATCCAAGGAAAACATTCCCGAAGGAGTGCTCGCCACTCTGTAACAGTGGTCCTGCCTGAAGACGGCCGGAGAGCTAGCCGCTCTTCCCAGTACATTCCTTTGATTTTGTTACGTTCTTTCTTCCACTTGGGCTTGAAGATAAACCCAAGAAGGAAGTAGTTGACCGTAACAATACGTAGCAACTTCGATAACATTCTTACCTCCTTAGCACAAGGCACTCTATCATTGAGACAGAGTGCCTTTTTTTTTGTGCCTGTTACTTGCCGGGGAGGAGACTGAGGGCGGAGTCGATACCGGCCATGATGATCTGGCCAACATCAACCAGATTACCCAAAGCAGGTACTGCCACCCCAACTACCAGACCGAGGATGATAATCCGGGTTACCGTTTTATCAACCTTCTCCTTCCCGGTGATGGGAAAGGACATCCGTCCCAGGGATTCCAGATGATCACCCAGGGTTTTGCTTTTGTTAATGTCTTCACTCATGTCGTAGTACCTCTCATTGTGTTTTGCAAAGCATCATGCAAAGTGCATGACACACTGAAGCACCCGACTTCAGGTGCTTGGATGTGCCATTAACCGTAATCTTTTTTGACTCTTGAGTCGACCAGGTATTTATCACTAGACCTGTGATTCTTATGATCTTTGAACCCAAGTTCTGTACAGATGTCATTCCAACCTACAATAATGAAATGCCATTCATACGCAGGGTTGCACATGATACGGACCAACTGACGGTAAGTCAGACCGTTTGTCTCAGCAACATACTTGATGGTGTGTTTGGATATGTAGCTGGTACCTCTCTGTTTGGTTTCCCAGACAACACGGAAAGTATCTATCGTATAAGGTCTTCGCACCCCATTCGATTTCATTTTCTTCAGGTGCTTGGTAGCCCACTTCTCGCTGTCACTTCGAAACAAGTTCCTGATAGTACGGAAAGGCCAAGTCACTACCCACCAGATGGGACAGAGGACGAACTTCCAGAAGAGATACGGAGGAAAGATCCACCGAAGGTACCGCCATAATTTACACAGTACCTTCTTCATGTCCCCGCTCCTCATCCAGATACTGACACATGAAGGTATCATAGTCATCATTGGTTATGGCAGACTTGGCACCGGCCAATGACAACAGACGAACAAAATAGAATGCATCATTACGTGTGAGATCAGACTGGACAACGATGGGTGCAGACATAGATAGATTTGCAACCCTGACGGAATCCTTCAGCCCCCATCCTGTCACCTCCCGGATAGCCTTGATGGTGTTTACCACCTTGTCACCCGGATTGATGAGAATCACACTCCATTCAGTACGACAAGTACACTCCAACACAGGAGTGTCACAGTCAGGACAGAACTCTTCCTTAAGTTCTTCATCAAGTCCCTTTTCAATCTCCGGCAAACTGCTCCGCCGGAAGAACTCTTTCAACTTTTTGAAGATGGACATGCTTGCTTCCTCCATAGGTTATTGCAGTTACATCCAGACAGAACACACAAGGTATGCCCTGTCGGTATTTAACTGCAGTCCTGGAATGATTAGGTATCTTTAACGAACTCTCAAACCGATTGGTATTCTAGGGAGCCCTACCTTCCTCATATTCAAGACCGCGCTACTAAAAAGACGTAGCACGAAGAGGTAAATACTTCAAGTGTGCCTGTTAACAAGGCAGATTGTTCGAACAGTCTGAGTGGTATTCTAGACTGTTAGGTCAGACACACTTATTCACCACAAACAGACGGCCTTAGTTCTGTCTCTGATTATGCTGTTGATTATGGCCGCTCTGCTTCTTCTGTTGGTTGCTGGACTGAGGGACCAGAGAGTGGATCGTCTCACCAACCACCACCGCCTTAGGAGAAGACACCACCTTCGTGACGGCAGATTTGAATAGACCCTTTCCTTTCATGAGTTTGTAAAACTCTTCCCAGAAAGGTTTCTGTTCGGGATACAACCCTTCCTTAAAGAAGGACTGCAACCACGCACCGAAGCCAGACGGACCTTCGAACGGCACACCAGCACCTTCGATCTCGGTAGAACTCTCCTCGATCTTGGAACGGATCGTTAGCATCTTGTCTTTGAACTCAAGATACTTACGTGCCTTGTCTTCGAACTTCTTCAGATCCGTGTTCATCCCTTCCTCTAACTTGTGAAGCTCAGAGTCCAGGTAACGGACGGTGCGCCAGCCGAACAAAGCCTTGCGTTGCTCGACCAGGTACTTACCATTGTTGGTTTTCATGTAGCGATACTTCGCCATACACTTACCTCCTTACTGAGTGTTGTTTGGTTGTGTTTGTTTGTGTCGGCAGATTGTTTCGTTTGGAACAATGTTTCAATTGTTAGGGCTACTGCAGGTGGAATGGATACAGCAGCCCGTAGCCCCAATAGGAACTACACGCCAGCCTCCCTGTTCTACTGGCTTGGGTAGAGTGTTGCGGTCAATCGTCTCTACCCTGTGCATCAGCTGCACAGTGGTACATCTCGTCGTCACAGGACCACTATGTTACTCCGTCGCGAGTCACTCCTTTCAGAAGGTAGCTGACTCCACGGTTCTCTTCAGTCGTTACCCGATTTCTTCAAGCGACCATCGTCCGGTCCAGTCCATCTCATATCAGGACACAAGACCTACTCATGATGAGTCGTCGGGGGCATACGTACAAGCCTGTCATATCTTAGGGATGAAGAGCAAAGATGTTCAGTCTAAGTAGGAGCATTCCAGCCTAGGATTTGAACCTAGATGTATCACCTATCAGTATCTGCTTCCGACCTCACACAAGGACACTCTTGTGGTTTGCCGTGTTGTGCATGAGTTATCAGTACCGACCTGCTCCTTGCTTGCGGTCAATCGTCACAAGGTTCACAGTAACTGACCCCCCAATTACCTTCGACTGTTGTCTCTATATATTACCCTTGCCTACCATCCAACCACAGGCCTTGTCCCCTTGGCGGGACGCAATCAGCCTTGCACATAGTCACTACCAAAGATTATGTGTGGTGAGCCTTGCTTTTACAGATATAGTAGACTGTGCTTACCTATTGTTGCCCGGATAAGCGGTGGGATTGGGAACCTTACCCATTAGGTGGATGTTTTAGACTAAAACTAATCCTCGAAAAATAGTCACCCGTTCACAGCTTTTCACACTATCTACTTGGGATTTGATATACACCTGAAGGGTCTCGCCATTAAGCTGCACCTCGGCAGACTGGACTCGAACCAGCCTCATGCCTCCAGGATATCCACCCTTTGTCGATTGACGCCGACACCGGTTAGCTTGCGCATCAGATTTACACAGATCCTTTCGGGTCACTCTGATAGGTGGACCGGTTGGTACTATTGAACCACTGTGCAATGAGTGCCCTGCACCTAGGCATCTAGACTTTGGGCTTATACATTAGGCCCCGGCAGGCACACTGGTTTATGCACAAAGGTTCACTCTCCCTGGAAAATTCCAGTGACCCCTATTACTCATACATAAAGTCGTGTGCCTGCCAGGTAGATACCCTATCTAGCCTTTCTCTTTTCTTTGTCTTACCGTTCAGGTAATCAGAGCTGATGACATCAGTACCCGCACCTAGTTCTGAGACGCACGCATGCATCCTCACCTTTCATTCGGCTTATGGTGTGCGTTACTCTACTATCTCTTTGGTATAGCGGGTAGTGGTTACCAACCACCATCTGATTGTGGTACCCTGAACGGTACTCTCGTTACAGCAATTGTTTCTTTGTGTGGAGTATCAAGCCTAGGCTTTGTTGTTACTCACCCCTCCACTAGGTGTCCAAGTAGCTTGGTATATACAACCCAGTCTCCTTGTCCTTGTTAAACTTGTCCAGGATTACCCGGATATCGTGTGTTACTTTGCCAAAGCTTGTTACCTGTTTGTCACGCTTCACATCGGTAGCAACCAAATGCTCCCGAATAATTGAATCGTACACACAGATCTCGTTAGACTTAGCGGGAAGATTTAACTTCACGGGAGTGGTATTCCCGATCTTCACAGACGCTTTGTGATCCGTGACCCTTGAAGCCTTACGATTAGCATGGCGCCACTCCATCATATCAATGACGTTGTCGCCCCGGTGCGTTGTGTTGTTATACAACCACTGGTCCAGCCGATACTTATCACTGGCATTGTCATATAACCAACCTTGATACTTCCAATCGTCTTCTTTCATCATAAGCCGACCGGCCGACAGCAGGTTGCCAGCAGCATGCTTCATCAGCCAACGATCATACAACTCGTTGTCCTTGTGATTGAACAGAGCATGCTTTTCCAACCACGCATCGTACCTTGCTGTATCCTGGAGTTCATTATCCAGCATCTCGTTACGTGTTTGGTTCTCTTCAGCCCAGGATAACACCAACTGAAGGTACTCTTTGGATTCCTGCTCTTCCCAAAGCTTACGCTCTGAGATGTTATGCTTGACCCACTCTTTGGTGAGTGCGTCTTCTCCAGCCTTACGCTCAGCTGCCTCTTGACGAGTCCTCTGATTCTTGGTGCGTAAGTCAGGCCGATAGTGTGAAGCATTGAACACTGCCTGCTGTATGTCACTAGCAGTCAGTAACTTTTTACCTTCGATGGAGTCATTGAATGCCTCCAAACGAGCAACCTGCTCTACCAGACCAACCTCATCTTGCACCTGTTTCACTGAGTAAAAGAGTTGCTGAGGTTTGCCACTTTGTAGATCTTTCAGGTACGCAACGGTGGAGTTGCGCAGCAGGTTGGTCTGCAACCTGGCAACGTAGTCACCAGATTCAAAGAAGTCGTAATCGCGTACCTTCCGCGCAGCCAATGTTGATCGGAAGGATTTACGGATGGACGCCCTCGATGTAAGAGGTAGCCCGGGTACCCTGCGCAGGGTTACAACTGGTATAGTCCGGCAGTACCGGCCTATGTATGCACGGTGTCGGATACGTGCCATTCGGCCGGGGTCATCGTAATCAATGGCTCCAGTATCTTCGACAATCATTGGGTCATTTGCAGGCTGGGTGTTGGTCTTCCACGGTACTTCTGCAACTACAGATCCTTTCGAATCAACCGCAGCTTTACCTCGACCTAACAATTTATCCTGCATCCGAGACAGCACCAGAGATCTTACTGCCTTGGGTTTCTTCTCCTGTCGGGAGAACATTGAACGGTGAATGTTTGACACACCTCGCTCTCTTTGTACTTCACTCACACCGACAGGAACCCGAGTCCACACCCGCTCATAGTAGTCCAGCGTTACCACTGTACCGTCAGCAAGTGTAGTAGAAGCCTTCTGCACGACTGGAACTACATGATAGTTCCCTTCAACTCGAGGCCGGATAGCATGGAAGCCATGCCCTTCGGGTTTGTTGTCATCGAACCACTGCTCGTAAGCAACTGTTCGTTTCACTTTTACTTCTTCTGTCTCGTGCCGGGACACCCGCTGTAACCAGGTTACTTCGATTGTCGGGTCGGCTGAAGGATCTGCCGTAGCAACGGTCATTGCTACCACTGTGGCAGGTGCTGCAGTAGCAGCTGTTGTCAGTTGAATGGATGAAGACTGCTCTTGTGCTGCCTGTTTAAAGGCCGCTCGTTTCTGAGCCTTCTTACTAGCCTTCTCTTGACGCTCCAGCTTCTTCTGAGCATCGCTCTCTCGCACTGTACCAGTGGTGCGTAGAGTGATCCCCTTCTTCTTTCTACTGGCGGTACGCTTTGGTTTAGCGTCCATCTCATCCAGTGTTTCAGAAGGCTTGATGCCCTGTACAAACCGTAACGCTTCTTCGGTCGGGGCCTCCCCTCCCTCTTGGGCTTCCTGCTGTTTCTTAATTGCAGCCTTGATGACTGCAACTTGTTCAGGTGTCAGTGGTATGCCAGCCTCTTGTGAAGCTGTCACTGATTTACTGACCCCCTTAACAGCAGAAGGTTTACCAAGTAATAACGGTGGTGGAGAATACCCGTGCGTTATCATCGCACGTATCATCATGGCCCTAACCTCCTGGGTCAGAGCCGATCATCCGCCGTGGTTCCATTTGGATTCCTCCTCTGTGACGGATTGATGGGTGGGTTTATATAACAAGTATTTCTATACCGCCCTCAAAAGGGGTCGGTACACACAGACACCACGGTATATTCCTTTCGGGCGAGATCCGGAACACTTCATCCTTACTCAGGTGAACCATCAGGATTTACTCTGTGCATACTAGGCGGTCCAGTTCTTTTACAACCCTTAACAGGGTATAGGAGGGACTAGGTACACCTCTGCTGAGAATAGAAAGGCGAGCAAGGACTGCGAGTGGTATTCAACAATCAATAACACCTATACTACCCTTGTTACAAGGCACATAACATCCTAACCTCACCCTTCATGTGTTACCAAGACCCGTGAATGAACGGTGGGATCGTCTCAGTGGAAGGGTTCAGCTCTCTGTACGTGCACACACACACCCAACCTCTTTGCTACGTGCCTTCAAGGTTGATACTCTCTGCGTTTCAAAGGTAAGTCCTACTAGACGCGGCTGTCTAGTAATAATGACGCCTCCACGCTCATCGACATACGAATACCCGGTGACTGCCGGGTGGAGTACCAACCTTCGAAAGCACGTAGCCAGACTGGCTGGTCTACTCGTTGCTAACGACGAGTTGTCTTACCTACCAAGGGATTGGTATTCCCCTAGTGCACAACAGCCCTAAGTTCTAGCTGGCAGTCGGTTACCTGCAATGGTATTGCGAGGTTGCTGTTGTGTCTCACACCTTGATAAATACTCTTTCAGTTCGACACCGCTCCCTTAGCCAACCCTAACACACACAAGCGCGGCTGCTGGTGTGTTTACGGGCTGCAGCTAGTAGAAGCTGGTGTTTGTTTAGGGGGCGACACCCCTATTGACTCACCATTAAGATGCCGAACTGAAAGAGTACTTGCACACTCTACTTACGAAACATTAACCACTTATTGTAGAAGGCACGAGAGGTCCAACCACTCCAAAGATTCAGGATATCTTGTCCTACTACAGAGTAATAGAACTGACCACACTCATCCCACTTGTCGGAGATATCAAGATTGAAAGCAGCTTCAAACTTTTTCCTTTCAATCTCAACAGCCCTGCGAAATCTCATCATCTGGAATCTTCTGATAAATCTCATAGTCTTCTCTCCACTGTTAAGAACACGCAGATGTTCTATCAAAGATACTACGTATACCTTTCCAGATACACGCAGTACCTTTTGTACAACACCTTGCTGCTACGATAGCAGATGTTAAAGAAAGTCGTATGCACCTGCCTTGAATCTGACCCTGAAAGTAATAGGGCATGTCCAGTAGTCGCAGGCACCGTGTCTCCGTTTGATACCTGACAACCACCAGATACCAGAGCACAGACGACAGAGCCAGTAAAAGAGCAACATCCAGAAGGCACCCAGACTAACAACGGCTATCGTCATTAGAACTCCTGCCAATTGTGGCGAGTTATCTGCCATCCAACTGTTAGCGATATGAACGTACCAGTAACCACCACAGGCTACGGCTATCATATAAAGGATGCAGAAAGCTCTCCGCACTTGCAGTATATAGAGTGCATGATTAATCTTCATCATCGGATACCTCCTCTCCCGATCTGCCAGGGTACCTTGTAAGGTTGTTGTACCTGTCCTTCATGCTCACTTCACGCACATGTTCATCACTGGCAGACCGACCACATAGGCGGTTGACACACTGCTTGCAAGCATCAGGGCGAGAATAAACAAACGCTGTTGCCATACTTTCATAATAAACCCCGTTCTGTGTTGGTATTACGTTAAGGTGTTCTGCTACTGCAACCAACGATATACGCTTTTCGTATATCATATAGCTTGCCAGTTCACACTCCCTCATCACCTCATCACGATCCGCAGCAACAAGGTAGTAGCTACCTTGAGGTGCATGGTTGTTGCGGAAGAGGAAGACATACATCAAGCAAGAAGTACTTTCTTGCAGGACACACGGAATTCGTCACCGTCTTCAGTCCACCCTTGAACCAAACCGTCCTCGGTATTGGTGCATCGTCCTTTCTTGTAACCATTCCCGGTATTTACAAGAATCTGTCTGTCCAAGTACTTCCTTGCCAGAAACTCCTTCGACTTTCTGTTCTGCTTCTTTGACATAGCCATACTCCTTGAGAATTTTGATGACGTGCAGAGCTACTTCGTTTGTGGGTTCCCACTTAACCACCGTTTTGGCCATAGACAATAGACTGTCAAGGCTCTTTTGATTTGGTATACTGACCTCCAGAACGAATGCTGGAAAGACATCCACCGGACGAAGATTGACCAAAGGTTTCTGATCCACTGTCTAACCTCCTTGGGTTTAGTGATCTTGCATTCATGAGAGTCGTCACCCTCCCATACGTACACACCACACTTCGGACAAGGCTTTGCCTCAATAGCACCTTTCATTGTACAACCCCTACTCAATCAGTGGGTAAGCAAAGGTCCTAAAGCTTATCCCTTGTCGAAGACCGTACTTTTCAATGATAATATCTGCGAAGCTATCAGTCTCAGACTCAAGTTCAACCCCGACTGTCGAAAAGACATACCCGTCTTCGACACTCTGAACATGAACCACCAGATCAAAGTCCAGTACAACAAAGCAAGCACCGTACACTTCAATCTCCATGTGCATCTCTGGAGTCAGGTCAACATCCAGAGTGTTAAGAAAAAGACGGTATGACTGGAAGATTGTCGCCATATCATAGCCCCCCCTTTCTTGAGTCAGTCGCACAGCAGTAAAGCAGGCCGGCAATCAGTCCCATTGTTGCAGACAATACGTAATCACCTTTAAGTGCCCACAGCAAAGAACATAAGGAACACAGAAAAGAAAGGACGTATCCTGCAGTACTGAGCCGGATTATCTTTTTCCACATATGATACTCCTCAGTGGACGGTTAGTACGTTACGGCGGTACCCGAACGCTTTGACACTCTTAGTCATTGTGAAGTAAGGGTCACCGTTCTCCGGTGCAACCTCAATCAAGTCCTTATTTAAGTAGACTGTCAGAACACAAGGAGAGCCCTTAGGTAGCAGAACACTACCCTCTTCGTCGCAGATATCACAAAAGATAACAGCTTCGCAATAGAATTTCTCCTTCCCATACTCAGACATGGCCATAATACCTCCCCTGTTAAGTCCTAAGAGACTATCTCCTTTAACCGGTACCAAGGTATAGGCAAAAAGAAAGCCCCTTAGAAAGGCTCTCAGAGCGTCTCAGAAGGGGCTTCTTAAAAGGCTAGAGCCATAAGGCCTTAGCACTGGCACCGCGGTTGTTTACTTGCTTTCAGCAGCTTCGGTAGGAATTTCCGTACCGATTACCTGATTCACCTCCTCAGATCCGCCAATAGGCACAACACCAGTAGCGGCAGCAACAATACCACCCAGCATCAGAAGACCAGCAAGTGCTGCTGCAATGTAGTTCCACTTTTTCATAGTGCGTTTCTCTCATTCATGTTGGTTAAAGGTGGGTATTATTCCCACCCTGATGCGCACACAGTGACAAGACCGTATGCGCATGGAGGTGAGGCCAGAACCTGGCACATATTATTCTGATGGAAGGATAGAAGGTTCAGTACCTTCTGGAACAGTCTCACACGCAGACGCCACCAAATCCCACTCCCGGAATTCACCATTCTTGTACCGGGTTTCATATTCCTGTTCAGTTTGCAAACAAGATTCTTTATCCGGGAACTCGGTGGAGAAAGCAATCCAGCTAGGATCATCCCCCCACTGAAACAGTACCGTCAACATGACGGCCATTGCTGCTGCTGGTATCATGACAATACCCCTGTTTTTCGAGGCGTTTTAGGTGATCCTCATGGGCCTTGAAATTCCACAAGGTCAGGATGAGTCTATCCCAGCACGCCTGTTTCTTTTTTGTTTCCCAGTCGAAGCCACTAAGGGCTTCTTCAAGGGTCCTGGATCGGCACACAACTTTACCAGCCTGTGTGCACATATGTGAAGTGAGCATAGAAGCCCCTCCTCCTTCGTGATTCAGAGGGGACTAATGCCCCTCCGGGTCAGGCCGCCGCCGCCGCAGTGTTCATGGCTGCGGTGATTTTGGTGAAAGCTTCCAGAGAATCAGAAGCACCATTTTTCAGGCCGGCGATAAGGCCCAGTGCAGACGCCTTGCCGGTGGCGTGACGCTTGTTTACCAAATCTTCCGGCAGTTCGGCCAAAGATTTGATCAGTTCCAGAGTCTCTGCCAATGCGGCATTGACTTCAGGGTCTTTCGTGAACACTGGAGCGCCGAAGTCCGGGTGACCGGATCCGCCTGTGACGGCCGGCACTTCGATTGTTTCACCTTTGGCAATGGCTTCGATTTGTTCGTTCAGAGTGTCGACGAGTTTCTGAGCCTGGGCCTTTTGTTCCGGAGGCAGGGAATCAGCAGCTTTCGCAGCTTCAACCATACCCTTGCCGATTTCAGTGGTTTGCAGGTTGGTGACGTCAGCTCCGGAAGACTGTTGAGTCTTCTGCTGGCGCTGGCCGTCGGCATTCCACGTGGCAGCACGTCGCTTGTTTTTGACTTCTTTCTGGTAGCGATTCAGACCCTCGGACTCGATAGTCGAAAGGATAGAGCCGAAGCCATCGGGGAAATTCCCCTTGGACTTACAGCTTACCTTCGATTCGAGGTTCTCCGGGTCTTGCCGGAACTTCAGGTTGGTGGTCGAGTAGACCATAGCCTCGAAACACTGGGAGAAATCCCCCTTAGCTTCGAGAAAGACGTTCATAAGGTGCGAAACCCACTGTGGATCTTTGGTGTCCACATAGTTATGAACAGCCGAAAGAGACAGCTTAGTGGCATGT
>Ga0302046_10003691_pt1 | contig 13776 bp, 9 predicted proteins | sample RVTome_11_FD_200261 | JGI IMG/M metagenome (GOLD analysis project Ga0302046, IMG submission 200261) | Soil microbial communities from uranium-contaminated site in the Upper Colorado River Basin, Wyoming, United States - RVT147D111 (version 2) ...
CCGCAGGGGCCTTCCTGGCTCCGGTGGGTCCATCATCCGCGGAGGCACGGTCGACCGGGCGACTTCCGATGTGACTTCACGTGAACTCCTTCATAGCTCTTCGGTCTGACGCCCCGCAATCTTGACATCAGCCACCTCCCGGTCACGAAGGTGGTGTCCGACATCCACACCTGTGGCGCATCCCCCATGCCAGCCCCGCAGTGGCATCATAGGGCGCGTGACGACGCCCGATCCCGATGCCAGCCACGACCGGACGCTGCGGATCCCTGGTGATCGCACGGCCGTTCGCACGTGGAGGCCCCGTCTCTTCGCGAATCGATCGGGGCGCTGGCTCCTGTTGGTCTCCGGAGCGGCCTCCGCGCACGCTCTTGTCACGCTGAGCATCTCACTCACCCGTCTGTACACGGGCAAGGTGGCGATCGTCGATCTGGGTGCGGTCGATCAGGCGATCTGGACGGCGCTGCACTACGCGGTGCCAACGACCACGATCTACCCGCCCTTCGACGTGGCCAACTGGCTGGGCTTCCTGTTCGCCCCAGTCGTGCTGATCATGGTGCCCGTCTACGCTCTCGCGCCGTTCCCCGAGCTCCTGCTCGCGCTGCAGTCGGCTTCGGTCGCCGGTGCGGCGATCCCGGTCTTCCTGGCTTGCCGGCGGGTCCTGGAGCGGGCGGACCTGGCCGCCGGCTGGTCGCTGCTCTACCTCGTGAACCCCTTCGTGTTCGGCGGCGTGATCTGGGAGTTCCACGAGAAGAGCCTGGCCACTCTCGCCATCGCCGTCGGCTTCTGGGCTCTGCTCTCCAGGCGGCACCGGATCTTCGTCTCCAGCATGGTCCTGCTGGTGATGTGCCGGGAACACTACGGAGTCGCGGTCGCCGGCTTCGGCGCGCTATGGCTCAGGCACTACGGTCGGGAACGAGCAGGCTTCCTCTCGATGGCCCTCGGGGCTGTTGCCACGACGGTGGTCTTCCTGGCGATCATGCCGGCGCTGAACGTCAGCGGCGGACACCCGATTCTCGACGCCAAGGCCGGCGACCAGCTCGCCCGGTACGGCTGGCTTCAACAGCCGGCCCCGGCTATATTGGGCACCCTGACGGGCCTGGCGATACCGGGTGTGAGCTACCTGGCCGTGCTGCTCGTGACCACGGGAGGCACCGCGCTGCTCGCTCCCGCGTTCCTCGCACCAGGACTGGCCGACCTGGCGGCGAACCTGCTGTCCGTCAATCCGATGCCGCGGAGCCTCAGCGCGTATCACTCGATGGCGCTCGTTCCGGTGTTCGTCATCGCCGCCGCTCAGGGCTCGGTCTGTCTCGCGAAGAGGGGCCTGCCGATCCGGCTGGGGCTCGCGCCGACACTGGTCCTGCTCTACATGTTCCTGCCGGCGCCCGTGCCGGGCTCCCGGAATCCCTGGCAGGTCGCGTCGCTCCGGCTGCGCCCAGACCCCGCGGTCGCTGAGATCCGCGCGCTGCTGCCAGCCGACCGGTCCCTCTCCGCCCAGGCGAACATCGGCTCGTTCTTCTCGCAGCGCCTCCGCGTCTACCGGTTCCCGGCACGGCTCGAAACGGCCGACGCGGTCGTTCTGCGCCTGGTCATGCCGTTCGAACCGCCGACCTACGCGCCGTTCTCCAACCCGTACGCTCCACGCGAGATGCCAGCCGTGTTCGACGCGATGGAGGACGTGCTGCAGGATCCCTCGTTCGGCGTGCTGTACTGGGAGCGTGGATGGCTCGTCGCCGTGCGGGGCGCCGCGGACGCGGTGGCCAGGGACGGGCCGCGCCGGAGACTGGATGACCTCCGGTCGCAGTACGAGGCCGCCCGGTGACGGCCTGGCGCCTGCCGGCGCTGTCGGCGGACGATCTGCCCGTCGCCTTGATCTTCGTCGCCCTCGCCGGACTGGCGCTCATGGCGCCCCCGCAGCCGGACACCTGGACGCACCTGCGAACCGGCAAGGAGATCTGGGACACCGGATCGATCATTCAGGTCGAGCGGTTCTCTCATACGGCGGAGGGCCGGCCATGGCACAACCACGAGTGGCTCTCGCAGGTCCTCTTCTACGTCGCCTACGCCCTCGGCGGCCCGTTCCTGCTGACGCTGCTGGCAGGCGGATGTGCCCTGCTGGCCGTGGCCGTATCCTGGCGCATGATGCGCGCCGCCTACGAGTGGCGACTCGGACTCCTGCTCGGCCTGCTGTTGCTGATCACGACGGCCTGGTCCGTGCGGCCTCAGGTCTTCACCCTCGCGCTCCTGATGCTCGCCGTGCATCTGGTGACGAGCGGTCGCGGCGCGTGGATGCCCCCACTGGTCGTGCTCTGGGCCAACGCGCACGGCGGCGTGCTGCTCGGCGTCGTCGTTGCGGGGGTCGCTGCTCTCGACGCCCTCGTCTGGTCGCCAGCGCGTCGGACGCGGGCCATGCTCGTCGCGCTGCTCTGTGTGCTCGCGCCGACGCTCACGCCGCTCGGCTGGCACTACTGGCCGCGCGTCGCCCAGACGGTGGTCGAGTCCCGGTCGGTCGGCATCCAGGAGTTCCGCTCCTCGTTCGAGGTGGCGAAGGTACCGTTCTGGATCATGCTGGCCCTGCTGCTCGGCATGACGAGCCGACGCTGGCGCGAGCTCCCGTCCCTCGAAGCCGGCCAGCGCCAGTGGATCGTGCTTGCGGCGGTCTTCGGCCTCGCGGGCACGCTCTCGGTTCGCAACGTGCCGCCCTTTGCCCTCGTCGCGGCTCCGGCGATCTGCATGCTGGCGCGTCCGGCACCGGTGCGACGCCGACGCGACGGCGGGAGTCCCCTCGTCGCCGCCGTCGTGGCATGTGCCGCGGTCGTCATGACCGCCGTGCTCGGATACCGTTGGTACGGCGGTGGCGTCCGTCTCGGGTGGGAGCCGATGTCCGACACGGTCGTACGAGCCATCCGGGACTGCCGGGGGCCCCTGTTCAACACGTTCGCCTCGGGCGGCACGCTCCTGTGGTTCGCGCGCGACCGCCAGGTGTTCGTCGACGGCCGTGTCGAGGTCTACCCGACGGATTTCCTGCAGCGGAGTCGCAACGCGGACCTCGATGGCACCTACGAGGCGCTCTTCAGGGACCATGACATCCGGTGCGCGGTCGTCCCCACCGGTTCTCCCATGGCCGAAGCGCTCGCCCGCGACGAGTGGGGTGCCGTCCGCTTCGGCGACGCGCGGTGGCTGGTCTTCGAGAAAGCGGCCGACGGCGTGCCCCGTCCCTCAGGTTGAGTGTGGTTGACAGGCGGCGACGCGTGACGACCACGACACCGGACGTCACGCGCGGGCCGGGACCGAGCCGCCGCAGTCATCCGGCGGCAGGACGACGGTTTACTACAGGTCGAGGCGGCCGGTGCTGGGCCCCATGCGCTCGACCTCCACGCCGGCCAGGTGCGCGATCGCCAGGAGTAGATTCGCCGTCGGCTGCTCCTCCGCGACGATGTGACGGTTCCCTTCGAGCCGCCCGTGCGCGCCACCCACGAGCAGGGCCGGGGGGTTGCTGCGATCGTGCGCGTTCCCGTTGCTCATGCCGCTGCCCCAGTAGAGCAGCGAGTGATCGAGCAGCGAGCCGTCGCCATCGGGCGTGGACCGCAGCTTCTCCAGGAATTCGCCGAACTTGACGATCTGGTACGTCCCGATCTTGGCGTACTTCGCCAGCTTCTCCTCGTCGTTGCCGTGGTGCGAGATGCTGTGATGGGTATCGGACACGCCGATGTGCGCGTAGCTCCGGTCGGTCGGCTCGTGGCCGATCATGAACGTGAAGACGCGCGTGATGTCACCCTGCAGGGCCAGGTGCATCAGATTGAACGTCACCGTCATGTGATCGTCGAACGCCTCCGGGAGACCGATCGGCGACTCCGGGTTGTCCGTGAGCGTCGCCAGCCGCGTGTCGAGGCGATCGAGCTGCTGCTCGACCTCGCGGACGTTGCTGAGGTACTCGTCGAAGATCGCCCGATCGGGCGCGCCGAGCGTGCGGCGCAGCGTCGCCGTCTCCTGGAGCACGGAATCGAGCAGGCTCTGCTTCTCGCGGAGGCGCGCCGCCCGGTGCTCCGGCGAGCCGGTCTCCCCGAACATCCGCTCGAAGGTGACCCGCGGGTTGATCGACACCGGCAAGGGTCTGGCGTCCTCCCGCCAGGCAAGCGTGTCGAAGATGGTGCAGGGGAACCCGTCGCAGGCGCCCGCCGCGGTGCCCATGTCCTCGGTGCCGACCTCGATCGAATGGAGAGGCGTGTCGCCGCCCACGTGGTCGGCGATGTACTGGTCGACGGTCTTCTTCGACTGCACCTGGCCGAACGCGTCGCCGGTCTCGTCACGCGACACCACCGGACCGACACCGTTGAGGAAGGCCGAGCTCGCCCCGACGTGCACCGACTCTCCCCAGGGCGCCTTGAGCCGGCTGACGGTGACCAGCTGATCGCGGAAGGGCTCGAGCGGCTGCATGACCGGCTTGAACACGAAGTCCTTGCCCGCCTCGGCCGGATGCCAGGTGTCGGGATAGACGCCGCAGGGCATGTACACGACGCCGAACCGGAACGGCCGGCTGGCCGCCGTGCGTGCCTGCGCCGTCAGCGCCGGGACCATGGCGTCGAGCAGGGGCAGGGCCAGGGTGGCGCCGAACGTGCCATGCAGGAAGGTGCGGCGCGAGAGGTGCCTCTTCGTGATGATCATGGCTGCTCCAGTGTCTGCTCCCGATGTCGTTCCGTCGCAAGCCCGGTATCAGCGCGGGGGCCGCCCGCCGCGGAGGTTCGCCTCCCGCCGGCCCGGGCGCGCCGGCTCCTAGGGTACACCGTTCCTGCCTCTGTTCCTACTCCGCGCGCTCCAGCATCGTCCGCATCTGGAACGGGGCACTCTCGACGATTCCCTCCACAATGGCGCCGAACCGGTACTCCTCCCGTGCCGCCGCCTGCACGATCTGTCGCACCAGGGGCATGTCGGCGGGCTCGACGCCGCGCCCGAGCGCGTAGGTCATGAGGCGCTCGGCCACCACGGTCGCAAACGCGTCCGGCCGGCTCAGGATCGCCTCGCGCAGGGCGACCGGCCCGTCCACCTCGGAGCCGTCCGCCAGCGTGCCCCCCGTGTCGAGCGCCGCGCCGTCCTCGCCCGTGTCGCGCCACTGCCCCACCGGATTGAAGTTCTCCAGCGCGAAGCCCACCGGATCGATGACCTGGTGGCACGACGCGCAGGTGGGGCTCCGCCGGTGCAGCTCGAGCTGCCCGCGCACCGTCCTGGGCGCGGCATCGGCCTTCGCCGTCTCGTCGAGCGAGGGGACGTTGGGCAGCGGTGGCGGCGGCGGCGTGTTGAGGAACGTACTCAGCACGAACTTGCCGCGAAACACCGGCGACGTCCGGGTTGCGACCGACGTCATCGAGAGCAGGCTGCCGTGGCCCAGCAGGCCGTACCTGTTGGGATCGGTGACCGGTACCTTCCGGAAGCGCGTCCCGTAGACACCGGGGATGCCGTAGTGGCGGGCCAGTCGCTCGTTGACGAACGTGTAGTCGGCGCTCATCAGCTCGAGCACGCTGCGGTCCTCGCGCAGGATGTGCGCGAAGAGCATCTCGGTTTCGCGGCGGAACGCCTCGCGGATGTTGTCGTCGAAGTCCGGGAAGGCCAGGATGTCCGGCTTGACCTTGGTCTCCAGGTTCCGGAGCTGCAGCCACTGGCCGGCGAAGTTCTCGACCAGCGCCTCCGAGCGCGGATCGGCGATCATCCGCCGTACCTCCGCGGCGAGCACGCCGGGCTGGCGCAGACGGCCCTCGACAGCACGATTCAGCAGCGTGTCGTCCGGGATGCTGCTCCACAGGAAGAACGACAGCCGCGAGGCCAGCTCCACGTCGCTCACCCGATGCGCCTCACCCGGACGCATGCCCTCCGGGTCGCGCTCGATCCGGTACAGGAACGACGGGCTCGAAAGGATGCGTGCTACTCCGGCGCGGATGCCGGCGTCGAAGGTGCCGGCGGCGGCGCGCGCCTCGCGGTAGAAGGCCATCGGCGCCTCGAGATCCCCGGTCGTCACCAGCCGCCGGAAGGCGCGCCCGGCCAGGTCCGTCAGGATCCGGCTGGCACACACCTGCTCGTCCGCCCCGGTCACTGGCCGGCAGGTGAAGATGCGGTCGCGGCTCGGCGTCGGGCTGACGCCGGTCGCGTCGTAGGGCCCCTCGACCGACACCGTCTTCAGGCGCGGCTCGCCACCGATCATGTGGATTTCCTGGCTGTCGCGGCGCGACGGCTGCCACACGTCCTGCTGGATGAACGGGCGCGCCCGGAACGTAAAGCCGACCTCGTGCGGGCCGGCCGTCACCGGCACGAGCGCCGTCATCCGCTCGTCGATGATCAGGCGCGCCGCGTTCATGTCCTTGGCCTGCGCCGCGTGATCCTCGAGCCCTCCGATCTCCGCCGAGTACACCTCGGCGCCGTCGAGCGTGATGACGAACGTGCTGGGCGTGTCGTGCCCCTCCACCCCGGCGTAGCCCTCCTCGATGCCGCGCACCAGCCGGCCGAACAGCCTGTACTCACCGTCGGCGGGGAAGACATGCCGCACGACGATGCCGCCGCGCGTGCCGAGCGGCAGCCCCTCGACGTAGGCGTTCTGGCTGAAGTCCCGGTTGATCGAGTACGTGGTCGTGCCCGGGTCCGCACCGGGGTCCCCGACCGCGAGCGTGCTGATCCGCTGGGCCGCGGTGACGTATCCGTCGATCAGGAGCGGCGAGCTGCGCAGCGCCGCGGCGATGTTGTCGAACCCGAAGTCGCCGCCGTCGTTGGGGAGCAGCTCGGACACGTCGACGTCGAGTGCCAGCAGATCGCGGACCGCGTTCCGGTACTCTGCGCGATTGAGACGATGGACCACGAAGCGGCCGGGCGTGCTCCGCCCCGCCCACGCCTGGTCGAGCGATCGGGAGAGCCAGCCGGTGAAGGCGGCGAATTCGACCTCCTCTGGTCGCCGCGCGCCCGGTGGCGGCATGGCCCGCACGGCGAGCTTGCGCAGCACGCGCTCCCAGGTGGCCGCGTGCGGCAGCGGGTCCTCGAGACTGGCCGACTCGAGATCCACAGGGTCGTTGCCCGGCTGCGCCGACCGGCTGTTGTGACAGCCGATGCAGTACTGCTGCAACCAGGCACGATACGGCTCCGCCTCCCCACCGGTACCCGCCGGATCGGCGGCCTGCCGGGGCGAGCGCTGCGCGGGTCCCGGGCGCGGCTCCGCCGGTTCCGGTGAGCGGGCGGCGAGCGCCACGCTCGCGACGAATACGGCCGCGGCGATCCCGACGACGACCGGCGCACGCGAAAGCGCTCGTCCCATCATGCGGGTTCGTCGGCTTCGGCGGCCGTCGCATCGCCCTCCGGCAGCGGCGGAGGCACCGGGGCCGGCTCATCCGGCCCCAGGCCCATCAGCTCCCGCAGCGCGGAGATGACGTCCTCGCGCGTGTCGACTTCCGGCTGGTAGACGCGCTCGTCGTTGTTGTTCCCTTCCGGCGGCGGCGGTTCCGGCTTCTCGGCCAGCAGCAGCGGCGTCAGGTTCTCGCGATCCACGGCGTCGAGCCGCGCGCCGGCGCCGACGAGCGCCCGGATGACGGGGACGCGCCGGGCCTTGACGGCCTGATGCAGCGGCGTCGAGCCGTCCGGCGCCACGACGTTCGGATCCGCGCCGGCGTCGAGCAGCACCCGCACGGCATCGGCCGGCTCGCGGTTCGCCTCCTCCCGGAAAGGCGGTGGTCCCAGGCGCACGAACCCTGGACCGGCCGCAAAGGGCGCTCCGCGCCCACCGACCATCGCGAGCATCACCGGCGTCTTGCCGACGTTGGCGTTCATGCCTCGACCGGCTCCGCCGCCGCCGTCCTCGTCTTCGGGCTTGCTGACTTCGGCCGGCGTCCAGTCCACCCGAGCGCCGTGCGCGATCAGCAGCTTCAGCGCCTCGACGTCGGCCGCCTGCGCGGCACGGAAGATCGGCGAGCTGTTGACCTCGGGCGCACAGCAGAGCGTGGTGTTGTGGATCTGCCCGATGAACGGCTTGTTGGGATCGGCACCCGCCTCCAACAGCCGCCGCACCAGGTCCAGCGCGCCGAGCCGATTCGGATGATCCACGCGAAGGCGCGACCCGTCGTGGGCCCGCATGTCCGTCGTGGCGTCGTGCATGTCCACGGCGAAGTACAGCGACGGGCCGTCGTTGGCGTCGGCACCGAGATCGAGCAACGCGGACGCGAGATCGAAGCGGTCGTTGACGATGGCCACCGCCATCGCCGTCAGGCCGTCACCGTTGGTCAGATTGGGATCGGCGCCTCCGGCCAGCAGGGCCCTGGCGGCCGGCTCGTGCCCGTTCCGCACGGCGAACATCAGCGCGGTGAGGCCGCCGGTCGGGTGGTCGGCATGCTTCCGCTCTTCGAGCGTCGTCTGTCGCGCCTGGGCGTTCGGCTCCGCCCCGAACTCGAGCAGCGCGGCCACGGCATCGGCATGCCCCTCGGCGGCCGCCCACATCAGGGGCGTCTGCTGCTGAAACCTGTCCGTCAGGTTGGGATCGGCTCCAGCCTCGAGCAACAGGCGAACGGCGTCGAGCCGTCCGGACCGCGCCGCGGCCATCAACGGCGTCTCGCTGTCGGCGTATGCACGCGCGGCGTCGGCGCCGGCCGACAGCAGCAGGTCGACGAGCTGCGCGTCCCCCACCCGGCTGGCCTGCAGGAGGGGGGTGACGCCGAATCCGTTCGGCGTGTCGGCCGCGGCGCCCGACGCGACCAGCGCCTGCGCCATCTCGGCGTTCGAGTGGTACACGGCCCACAGCAGGGCCGTGGACCCGTCCGCGGCCGGCTCGTTCACGTCGACACGGTCGGCGATCAGCGCCTGCACCGTCTGGGGGTCGTTGGCGCGGGCCGCCGAGACGAGCGCGCTGTCCCCCGCCGCCCGCCCGTGGACGGGAGGAAGGACGATCAGCATCCAGAGCAGCGGAATCGGCAACCAGCGCGAGGCCGAGAGTATGCGCATCAGGCCTGCCTCCGTGGAATGACGGTCGCCCGAATGTTACCTCAACCGCCCACCGCCTCGCACGCCGCGGGCGCCAGCCGGCGCGGCCGGACCCCCTGGCACGGCAGCCTCACCGGGCGAGCAGCTGTTCGGCGGTCGTGAAGCGCGGCGCGATATCTACGGGCACGTCCGTCAGCCGGTCGAGCACGGCCTGCACCTCTGGACGTACCTCGGCGAGCTGGTCGATCATCTGTTGCGCGCCGGCGTAGTCCCCGACGGCCTGCATCGTCATGATGTCGCGGGTGAGGTCGATGACGTTCTGCCGGATGCGCGTGGGGTCGACCGCGAAGGTGCCGTCGGCGGCCACGGCCACCCCGCCGTTGTCGAGAAAGTAGTTGAGCTGCATCGCCACGCCGCGGCCGTGCGCCTCGTTGATGCCGAATCGAATCGACCGGAACATCGACGCCAGGTAGGTGACGTACATCGTGTCGCCCAGCGCCGGGTCGAGCTGCCCGCGGTCGACGAGGAACTGCAGGGCGAACAGTCCCGAGACGTCGGCCTTGGCCTCCTCGATCGCGCTGTACAGCTCGCGCAGCTCCTGTCGGACGGTCGTGGCACGCCCGTCCACGGTGATGTTGTGCGGCCCGAGGCCGTGCATCAGCTCGTGCATCAGGATGTGCGTGAAGAACGCCTCGAACGACACCCGCGCGCGGTCGGTGCTGCCGAGCGCCACCTGGGCGATCGGCAGCAGTACCATCCGGAACTTGGCATCCTGGTTGTTCTTGAGCATCACCCGCTTGGCGCCCTTCTCGGCAATGACCCGCTCGTCGTTCGGCAGGTTGAAGGCCGCCGTCTGCACGCCGCTGTTGGCATCGCCCGACGAGAACACCGTGTTGACCACGCGAATCGGCGCCAGCGCGGCAACCGACGGATTGCGGAAGCGGGCGTCAATCGGGAGGTTGTCCTCGATCGTCTGGAGCTCGCCGCCAAAACGGGCGATCCTGGCGGTTTCCTCGTCGTCGCGGACGGTGATGAAAGCCTCGAAGGCCGCCTTGTAATTGAACCACCCGTCCTCGTAGACCTCGTACGGGCCGATCGTCGGCTCGATGCTCGCGTCGAGCTCGAGCCATGCCACGTCGCTCTCGTAGTAGTCGTTGTCGAGCAGGGCCGCCGCGCGTGCCTCCAGGTACCGCGTCAGCGTGGGCTGCGCGGTGAGCCTGGCCGCCTCCCGCAGGAGCGCCGCGACGCGAGCGAGCTCGCTCTGATACTCGAGACTGTAGGACACGGCCACGAACCCGTCATCCGGGCCGTGACGGATCGTCGTGAAGAAGCCGGTCGCGCGGCGCCGCTCGGCCGGGGCGAGCCCGGCGATCCAGCGCTCGACCTCGGCACGCGACGCGCCGGCCGGGTAGAAGTTGGCCTGCCCGGGCTTGGCAGGAGCGCCGGGCACGAAGGGCTCGTCGTCGTCGAGACGCGACCAGGGGCCCTTGTTGAGCAGGAAGTAGCGCAGCCGCGCCCGGCCGAGCGGTGTCTCGTCCCGCGCCAGATCCAGCAGCATGGCTTGGTTGCCGGCCCACACCTGTCGCAGGAACAGGGCGTCGAACACCTGGGCAGCCTCGATCAGTCGCGTCAGCGCCTGGCGCTCGTTCTCGGGCAGGGCCGACATGTCGGCCGTGAGCTCGACCGGCGCGAACCGCGCGGCCAGCGCCTCCAGACGCTCGACCTCGGGGTCGCCGGTGGTGGGGGTCTCGGCTATCGGCACACTCGACTCACCGGTCTGTTGACCGCAGGCCGCCGCCACTCCCGCCACGAGGGCGAGGACGACGAGGGCGGCGGGAGCACGCGTCGCGGCCCGGGTCATAGGGCGATCAGTGCACGCCGGAACTGGTCTGCAGGGTCGCCGGATCGGCTCCCAGACGGCGAATCGCCTCCTCCCACATCCGCTCGGGAGGGACGCCGAAGATGAGCGCCGGATCGACCTCGGTCGTGAGCCACGCCGAGGCGGCGATCTCGCCCTCGAGCTGTCCCGGGGCCCACCCGGCGTACCCCACCACGATGCGCGCCCGCGCCGTCGGCGGCGCCTGCAGCACCTGCAGCGTCAGCGCCTGCGACACCGACAGCAGCACACCCGGTGAGATCTCCCGCTGCTCGTCGTCCGGCCCCTGCGACTCGGACATGAGCACCCACGTGCTCTGGGGCTCGACGGGCCCGCCGATCCACAACCGGAGCGCCGGGTCGACGGCTACCGGCGGCTCGGTCCGCACGACCTCGCACGCCGGCTCATCCATCCGCCGGTTGACGACCAGGCCGAACGCGCCGTCCTCGGCCGTGTAGTCGCACAGGAGCACGACCGTGCGGGCGAAGTTCGGATCCGCCATCTGCGGCATGGAGAGGAGGAGCAGGGGCGCCGTCCCGGGCATGCCACGATCATAGGTCGGTCCGCGACCTGCGGTCTACGCCCGTTCGTTCACCCTGTCGACCTACGGACGGGCGAACTCGACGAGGACACGCCCGGTCGACGACCCGGGGACGGAGCGCTCGATGGTGGCGTTGAAGCGCAAGGAATCCATGAAGACCTCCTGCGTGTAGTCATCGAAGATGTCCGGGCGCAGACGCAGCAGCGCTCGAACCTTTGGATCATCCTTCGGCACGAACTCCACAACGCCTCGTGGCGCCAGACCGGTGAGCCATTCGACGACCCTCGGGAGCGGCACGTTGCGCCCGATCGCGAGATGGTGCACGAGGGCGAGGGCGAGGATTCCGTCCGCCGCGGCCCGCTCCTGCAAGCCGAAGCGCTCGCCCTGCGCCCACCCGACGGACGGCGAAGGATTGGCGGCATCGACGAACAACGGCAGGAAGCGCAGCTGCTCCCGGCGAGCCCTGGCGAACGCCTTGTCGAGAGAATCCTGATCGGTGTCGAACCCGACAACGGAGGCAGCGCCCCCCTCCAGGGCAGCCACGGCGTAGTCACCCGTGTTGCACCCGATGTCCCATACGTGCCCCAGCCGGCAGCGGCTCGCGAACTCGGTGACGAACGCGCGCTTTCGTTGGACATCACCAGCGTCGTACGAATGCGTGGACGCATAGTCCGCCCAGGTGGACGGGGCAGAGTCCGCGGGTCGGAGCTCCGCAATCCATTTCTCCAGGCCCGTGAGCAGCTTGGCGAAGGCGGCTCGTGGCAGGCCGGCCCTCGACAGCTCTCCCAGACTGACACTCGTGTCACGTGCGCCGGCCTTCTGCAGGGTCTCCTGGAGAACGACATGCGTGAGGACCCGGCGGGACAGCTTGTAGCGAAACGGCAGCAGCCGGCGGAGATCGCGCGTCTCGATCCCCTCGAGGGTTCCGCGATACCAGGCGTTGTGCGCGACACCCAGGTACGCCCGGAGCAGAAGCGGACACAGGAACTGCTGGCAGAACTGCCTGTGCGCGGCCCAGAGCTCGCCTTCCCGATAGCGCCGCAGGGACAGCGTGTCGATGAAGAGCGGCTGGCCACCGAGGAACTGGACGTTGTATGCCGAGGCATCCGACAGCGCCACCCCGTCGTCCAGGGCATCGAGCTGAAGCCTCACGTGAAAGAGCGCCGCCTCCTTCAACGCGGAAAACGACCACTCGTACGGATAGGACACGAAGGGCAGGCGAGGATGCTCGAGGACGTAGCGGGCAGCCGCCGACTCGGCGCCGAGAATCGTCGGATCCACGGGCGACGCGTCTATAAGGCGTCCCTCCTCGACGGCTCGCCGGTAAAAGCGGGTCTCCCGGACGAAGTCGAAGTGCTCGGCCGAGGACGGCTGCACCACGCGGAACACGCGCCCGTCGCGCTCGAACACGCTGCCCGAGGGATCCCTGAAAGATCCGCCGACCCTCGAGACACTGCTCCCGGATCGAACGCTCATTCTCCGGTCGCGTGCGGGGGCTTCCGCCTCGTGACGCGTGAAAGGTGAGCCTTGACGCTCCTCCAGTACACCCGGATCACCACTGCAACACCGGTCAGGCCGCCCAGGAGGACCTGGAGGATCAGACTCCCGGAGCCGGGATCGATGTACGCGTGCAGCGTCACGTCCCACCCCGCACACAGCATCAGCAGACAGAACACCGCCATGACGCTCGACCCGAAGCGGCTCATCTCTCCTCCGTGGACCGAGACCGGTCGCCTGCGTGCAACACGTCGGTCACCTCGTGGAACTCGTAGAGGTGGCTGTCGTCCTGAAACACGAAGCTCCTGTTCGGGAGGTCGTCCAAGGGTACCCCGAAGTACTCACGAAGCACGACGCGAAACGTGTTGACCGGAGTGAAGGACGGTGCGAGTCCATCCACGCCGGAACCCGGCAGATACATGGCGCTCAGAATCGCCATCTTCTCCCGGAGAAGCGCCGGAGCGACCTTCGTCCAGTCGGGGTCGGTCACGTCCCGTCCCAGAACGGTCACCTCGTCACGTGCCAGCGATGCAGGCCAGGGCCCCTCGTCGGACTGGATCACGATGATCGGCGGGGGACCCGGCCTCGCCAGGATCGCCTCCACGACGGACAGAACACGGTCGTTCGCGAACGCGATCTGCTCGATGTAGTTGAGCCGGCGGCCACGGCTCATCGCGTCTGCGACGGAGAGGCACCGACCCGCTGCGTCGACCACGAAGGGAGGATGCGGCACCAGAAAGTGCGCAAAGACAAACTTCGGTGTGTCGGCGCCCTCCGCTCGTGCCATGTCTTGCAGTACACGGAACTTGAACTTCTCACGTTCGCATTGGAGACGCCTTTCGTTGAAGGTACTGTCCTCGAAACGTCGGGCAAGAGCGCCGACGAGGGATGTATCGAACGCCAGCCTGAGCAAACCGGGCAG
>Ga0302046_10003692_pt1 | contig 13776 bp, 10 predicted proteins | sample RVTome_11_FD_200261 | JGI IMG/M metagenome (GOLD analysis project Ga0302046, IMG submission 200261) | Soil microbial communities from uranium-contaminated site in the Upper Colorado River Basin, Wyoming, United States - RVT147D111 (version 2) ...
GGGATCCTCTACACCGCGTCGACGAAGGCGTGCAGCGCCCCGCGGCTCCAGCCGGGGACCGACGTGGATCCCGACTCGAACGTCGACTGGGTGACCGTCGGCCCCGGTGGCGTCCCCGGGCCGCAGCGGCTCCCGATCCTCAAGCCGCCGTACGGCCGCATCACCGCGATCGACATGAACACCGGCGAGCACCTGTGGTGGATCCCGAACGGCGACACGCCCGACCGCATCAGGGACAACCCGGCCCTCGCCGGTGTGGAGCTTCCGAACACCGGTCAGCCGACGCACGCGACGGCGCTCCTGACGCGGACCCTCCTCATGTACGGGGAGGGTCGCGGCGCCGAGCCCCGCTTCCACGCCGTCCACAAGTGGACCGGCGAGGAGGTCGGCGTGATCGAGATCCCGGCCCCGACGATGACCGCCCCGATGACGTTCATGCACGACGGGGCACAGTACATCGTGATGGCGGTGGGCGGCGCGAGCCTCCCGGGGTCGCTGGTGGCGCTCAGGCTGCCGTAGCGCCAGCTACCGGCGACGCTCCTCGAGTGCCTCGTCGGGTCCGTCGACGGCGAAGCAGAGGAACCGTCCGTCCCCGCCGGTCCCGCGCAGGTTCTCGAGCCCGCACCCGCGCGATGCGTGCGCCTCGTTCCACGACGTCGGGTTCTGCCCGCCGCCCTGGCGGTCGTGGTGACCCACGAGGGCGCTTCCGTCCTCGGCGCTCGAGGTCCAGTTCCCGCACGTGGTGTCTCCTTCGGCGTCCGACGCGGTGCCATCCATGCGCGACCCGCTGAGGACGTCGTGCATGTTGGGCGTGTCGCCGCGTCCGTTGAGCTCCACACCCGTCTCGGTGAGGATCGTCGCCTTGGTGAGGTTGGGCCCGTTGCTGTGCAGGTGCTCGACGTCCCGCGCGATCATGGTCCCGGCGTGGTTGTACCAGGGCCCATCGCCGATCCGCTCGCGCGCGTCGACGCCGCCCGGCCCGGTCGTGCTCAGATAGGCGTGCCACGTGAGCTCGCCGGCCCCGACCGCCTCCGCGAGTGTCTCGCAGTACGCGTCGGCGCCCTCCAGCCCGCCGAGATCCGCCCCGTCCCCCGGATTGGCGCTCGTCACGAAGAAGCTCATGTTCTCCGCCTGAGCGGTGACGATCTGCGCGCCCACGAGCAGCGCCGCGGCCACGATCATCGGAACTCGCTTCATCTCTGTCTCCTTTTTGGGTTCGATCAGTTGCCGTCGCATTTTCCGGCCGTCACTCCTCGGGGGTCGCCGCGGGCTGTCAGCGCCGGATGTATTTCCGCATCTGGCGCGGGCCGACCTCGGCTCCGTACAGGTTGCCGTCCGCATCGACCGCGATGCCCTCCGCCGCGCTGGTGCCGGAGTTGTCCGGGTCGGGCTCGGGATCGGGCACGAACGCGGTCACCCACCCGGTCCGCGCGCTCCCGATGTAGATCCCGCGCCGCCACCCCTTGTTCCGCCGCGCGTTCGATTCGGAGTCGGTCGAGTACAGCACGTCATCGTCGTCGATGAACAGCCCGCTCGGCCGGCCGAACTGGTGCCAGGTCTCGAGGTGGTTCCCCTCCTGGTCGAAGATCTGGATCCGGCTGTTCCCCCGGTCCCCGACGAACAGCCGTCCCTCGGAGTCCATCGCCAGCGCGTGCGGATCCTGGAACTGTCCGTTGGCGGTCCCCGTCTCGCCCCACTCCATGATGAACTGGCCGTCGGCGGTGAACTTCACGATCCGATTGTTCCCGGTCGCGTCGTGTCCGTCGGCGACGAAGATGTCGCCGTTCGGCGCGACGAGGACATCGGACGGCTTCGCGAACGTGTCGGGGCCGTCGCCCGAGACGCCCTTCCGGCCGAGGGTCATGAGAAGCTCTCCCTCCGGGCTGAACTTGTAGATCACGTGGCCCCAGCCGGCCGGAACGGGCGCGTACCCCACCGCATCGGCGACCCATACGTTGCCGTCGTCGTCGACGAACATCCCGTGCGGCCAGGCGATGAGCCCCGCCCCGAAGCTCCGTACGAGGTTCCCCTCCTGGTCGAACAGGAGGATCGGGTCCGCGTCGCTCTCGACGCACAGGTTGGCGCCGCAGCGCTCCCCGACCCAGATGTGACGCCCGTCGAGGGCCGGGTAGACGGCGCTCACGGCCCCCCAGGCCCGCCCGTCGGGGAGCTGTCCCCAGCCGTCGATCGCGTCGTACGGGTTCGGGGCCGTCACCTGCGCCGCCGCGGGGGGCGGCGCGGCCGAGATCATCAGGAGAAACGCAGGGGCAGCGACGTCGATTCCGCGCATGCGTGACATTCGGGATCTCCTTCGGGGGTGGACCGGTCGGGGCAATATGCGTCGTAGCTGCCGTCTCGTTCCAGAGGGTCGCGCCCTTTCTGGCCGGGCCGACGGGCGGCGAAGGGTCACGTCCGCGCCTCCGCACTCCGGTGGTCGCGGGCCGCCCAGCGCCCGAACGGGCCGCGCACGAGCCAGACGGCGCCGCCGACGATCAGCGCGAGCATGATCCAGCGGATGAGGCTCGCGGCCAGCGAGGCGTCGAGCGCGGGCCACGCGACACGATACTGGAGGAGCTCCGAGCCGCGGTCGGTCATCCAGTGCCAGCCGGTGTGGGCCAGCATCGCGGAGAGGACGATCGTCCCCACGCGCTCGGCCACCACCCTCCGGAACAGCCACACGAGCACCGGGACGCTCAGCGCCACGACGAACATCTGACCGAGCTCGACCCCGACGTTGAACGCGAGAAGCGACGTGACGAGGTGGGAGCCCGCGAACTGGAGGGTCTCCCGGAGCACGAACGAGAACCCGAACCCGTGCACCAGCCCGAACCCGAACGCCACCATCCACCGTCGCTCGGGTCTCGCCCCCACGATGTTCTCGATCGCCATGTATACGATCGACAGGGCGATCAACGTCTCGATGAGCGGCGGGAACCAGAGCGCGCCGGGGGCGAGACCGGCGGCCGACGCAATCAGCGTGATCGAGTGCGCGACCGTGAACGACGTGACGACCGGGAGGAGCCCCCAGAACCGCCGAACCGGGATCACGAGACAGAGCAGGAACAGGAGGTGGTCGATCCCGTCGAGGATGTGCTCGAACCCGAGCCTTACGAACCGTATGGCCGCCTGGAGCCAGCTCGGGTCGAGCCGCACGAGCCCCGGGTCGCCGCTGTACTGGAACGCCCGCGCCGCGCCGTCCGGCGGGAGAAAGCGCAGCACCGTCACGGTCCGGAGCCCGAGGTGCGCGAAGCGGGGGTCGATCGAGAACTCCGCCTCGTCCGACGCGATCGGGTACTCGAGCAGGATGTCGAGCAGCGCCTGCCGCCACGGGATCCGCGTCGCCGCCGGGAGCCCGGGTCCGGTGACGTGCGCGATCGCCTCCTCGTAGGTCGCGAACGAGCGGTCCGACGGGATCGAGATGCGGGTGGCCGACAGGGTGCCGTCGGGGAGCCGGGCGCCGCCTTCGTAGAACGTCACGTAGTCGGCGATCCACAGCCGCGCGGCGTCGGCGAGGAGCGGCCCGGCCGCGGTCAGGTCGAGGTATCCGGGCCCGGTCGTCGGGAAGTCGAAGTCCCGCATCGCCTCGAGCGGCACGCGGACGACGAAGGTGAGCCGGTCCCGGTCGGGCCGCACGAACGCCTGGACGGTCACATCGAACGGGATCTCGTGCGCCACGACGCCGACGGCTCCGGACGCCGCTCCCGACACCGGCTCCGGCGGCCCGCCTTCGATCGGCGCGAGCTCCGGAGCGAGGGCCATGAGCCGGCCCGCGGCGAGCGCCGCGAGGGCTAGCGGGCCGGTCACTCGGACGAGCGCGCGGCGCCGCGGCCCCGCGCGGCCGGGTCGGAAGCACCTCTGGACGTATCCCATGGGGATGCGTAGCGTGGTCGCATCGGGCGGTGCCCGCAACCCGCCCGCCTGTCGCCCCCACAGAGGATCTCGCCACCGCCAAGGAGGATCAGGGATGAAGCCCAAGCGCCAACTCATCATCGGCGGGACGCTGGTCGCGCTGATCGTCGGGCTCGGTCTCGCGCAGGCGACGCTCAGCGAGGCCGCACGGGCCCAGAGCCGCGAAGCGCCGATGTTCGAGGTGGATCCGCTGTGGCCCAAGCCGCTCCCCAACCACTGGATCCTCGGCTCGGCGATCGGGGTCGGCGTCGACTCGCGCGATCACGTGTTCATCGTGCACCGGGGATTCTCGACGCTCAACGAGCGCACGGAGGCGGGGGCCGAGACGGATCCTCCCACGAGCGAATGTTGCCGCGCCGCCCCGCCGGTGCTCGAGTTCGACCCGGAGGGGAATCTCGTGAACTCGTGGGGTGGCCCCGGAGAGGGCTACACGTGGCCGACCTCGAACCACGGGATCACGGTCGACCACATGGACAACATCTGGATCGGCGGGAACGGGCAGGATTCTCACGTTCTCAAGTTTTCGCGCGACGGCCGGTTCCTCGCCTCCTTCGGGACCGTCGGTGCGGAGGTGCCCGCCAGCAACGACACGACGCATTTCGGCCGGGTAGCGAAGATCTCCTTCGATGCCGAGGCCAACGAGGCGTATCTGGCGGATGGATACGGGAACAAGCGCGTCGCGGTGATCGACGCCTCCACGGGGGAGTTCAAGCGCTACTGGGGCGCGTACGGCAACGAGCCCGATGACACCAACATGGGTCCCTACGATCCCGATGCACCGCTGATCCAGCAGTTCCGGACCCCCGTCCACTGCGCGGAGCCCACGAACGATGGGTTCGTGTACGTGTGCGACCGTCCCAACGACCGCATCCAGGTGTTCCGGAAGGACGGGACGTTCGTGGAAGAGGTCCGAATCGCGCCGCGCACGCTCGGGGATGGCTCGACGTGGGACATCGCGTTCTCCCGCGACCCGGAGCAGCGGTTCATGTATCTCGCCGACGGCAAGAACATGAAGATCTACGTCATGGACCGCCGTTCGCTCGAGGTGCTGACGAGCTTCGGCGACGGCGGGCGCCAGCCCGGGCAGTTCTTCGCCGTCCACAGCATCGCGACGGACTCGCAGGGCAACATCTACACGACCGAGACCTACGAGGGGAAGCGCGTCCAGAGATTCGTGTACAAAGGGCTCGGTCCGGTGACCGCGGAGAACCAGGGCACGGTGTGGCCGTCCGGGTCGGGATCGGGCCGGTAGAGGCAGAGTCGGAGAGCGGGGTCAGCCCGGCGCCGCGCGGCGCACCAGGGCCCATAGCTCGTCGACCGAGCGCGGCCGGCCGGCGCCCTCCAGCGCGAGGGCGATGAGACCGGTCGCGTTGGCGACGGCGAAGCTGATCCCCTTCAGGTTGCGCTCGGGCAGGACCCCCGGGATCGGGCGGGCGTAGCCCGACGCCGCGCAGACCGCCCGCCCCCCGGTCCGGATTCGAACCGCCTCGCGGGGGCACTCCCAGTCCAGACGCACGCCGATGGCGCCTGGAAGCGCGCCCGGGAGCCAGCGGGCGTCGTCGTGCTCCGATGCGGAGACCAGGAACGTGCCGACGCGGGCGGCGCGCTCGAGCGCGGCCTCGAGGGCGCTTCGCCGGGCCTCGTTCGGCGTGCCGAGACTGAGGTTGATGAGGTGGACGCGGCGCCCCGTCGCCCAGTCGATCGCGCGGACGAGCGTGGCGACGCTGGTCGCGAGCTCGTCGCCGAACACCCTGACGATGTGTACCTCGGCCCCAGGTGCCTTCTCCTGGATGGCGGCGGTCACGGCGGTGCCGTGACCGAGCCGGTCGACGAACCCGGTCGTCTCCTCTCCATCCGGCGTGAGCCCCACCCCACCGGCGATGGGCCCCAGGTGGGGGTGACCGGGGTTGATGCCGCTGTCGATGACCGCGATCGAGACGCCTGCGCCCGTTCGGCCCGCGAGCGGCGGGGTCGAGGCGCTCAGCGTCCGGACGACCGGCGTCCGCTCCTCCTCCGGCGGCCGCGCCCCGCCCGACGTGGGCGCGCTGCCGGCGAGCGGCTCGCGGTTCACGCTCCCCCGCCCGCGAACAGGCGGCTGAACTCGCCCTCACGCGCCGCGAGACCCGCGGGCGGTCCGTCCTCGACGACGCGACCGCCGCGGATCACGACCACCCGGTCCGCCCGCTCCGCCAGCTCGCGCCGGTGCGTGATCAGGATCGCCGTGCGGTCGCGAAGGAGCGCTTCGAGACCGGCCAGCACGCGTCCCTCCGACTCCGGATCGAGAGCGCCCGTGGCCTCGTCCATCACCAGGACCGCCGGATCGGCGAGGAGGGCACGCGCCACGGCCACCCGCTGTCTCTCGCCCTCCGAGAGCTGGCGCCCGCGCTCCCCGACCACCGTGTCGAGCCCGTCCGGCAGCCGCTCGATCAGGGGCGCGAGCGCCGCGGCCGCGGCGGCCTCGCGCACGCGCTCGTCGGTAGCCGCCGGACGCGCGTAGCGGATGTTCTCGGCGATCGTGGTGTGGAAGATGAACGGCGCCTGCTCGACCACTGCGACGTGACGGCGGAGGTCGGACAGCGACAGCTCGCGGATGTCGTGTCCGTCGAGCCGGATCCGCCCCGCCTCGGGGTCGAGCTGCCGGACGAGGAGGTCCGCGAGGGTCGACTTGCCGCTCCCGCTCGCGCCCACGAGCGCCACGACCTGGCCGGCGGGGATGACGAGCGACACCCCGTCGAGCACGGGTGCACCGCGACCGAACCCGAACCGGACGTCCTCGAGCTCCACGCGGCCGGCCGCCGACGGGAGTCCGATGGGGCTCGGCGCCTCGAGCACGTCGGGCGGCGTGTCGAGGAGCTCGTGGACCCGGACGAGCGAGGCGCGCGCGCTCGCGAGGTTCGCGTACAGCCCCATGAGCGCCTGAACGGGCGACATGAGCCGCATCTGGTACGCCATCACCGCCACGAACGTCCCGAGCGTGAGCTCGCCCGCGATGACCAGATATCCCCCGTACAGAAACACCACCGTACCGCCGGCCTGCAACAGGAGACCGGGCAGACCGCCGGCCAGATACGAGAACCACCGCATCGAGAGGAGCGAGCGCACGAACGCGTCGTTGCGCTCGCGGAACCGGTCCACTTCGCGGGTCTGCGCGTTGGCGGCGGTCACGAGCCGCACGCCCTGGAGGGTCTCGATCAGGAAGCTCCCGATGTCGGCGCTCCGCTCGCGGAGATCGCGCACCCGGTCCTCGAGCTGGCGCCGGTAGCGCACGAGCGCCCACAGGCTGGGGGGAAGCGCGAGGAGCCCGACGAGGAACAGCCGCACGTCGAGCCAGATCAGCATGGCCACGGTGCCGATCATGAACAGCACGTTCCCGAGCCACGCGAGCGCGGTCTCGGCCGTCACGCGCTGGATCTCCCCGATGTCGTGGTTGATCCGGGAGACGACATCGCCGAGCGGCGTCGCCGCGTAGAACCGGGGCGAAAGCCGCTGGAGGTGGCGATACAGGTGGAGCCGCATGTCGAACAGGATGTCGGCCGACACCTTCGTGTACCGCATCCCGCTCCCGACGTTCGCCAGGAAGCTCAGCACGGTGAGCCCGAGAAACAGCCCCACGATCCGGAACAGCGCCCCGACGTCGCCGACGAGGATGGCGTCGTCGATGAGCGCCTTCGACAGATACGGCAGAAACAGCGACAGGACGGTGCCGGCGAGCGACAGGAGCACGACCGGCACGAGGGCACCGGCGTACGGGCGAACGTACGCGAGGGCCCGGCGCAGGTGGGGATCCGCGAAGGGGCGGGCGCTCACGGCCCGCCGGCGCGCTCCGCGCTCGGGACGACGACGACATCGGTCATGTCTTCATCGAGCTCGACCGTCCGCAGGTGCTCGAACGTCTGCGAGTCGTACACGTCGATCGTGTTCCCGGCCACGAAGATGAACAGCCGGGTCCCATCGGCGCTCGGCATGAGACCCATCCGCGGCCGGCCGGGAAAGGGCACGCGCGCCACGACCCGGTTGTCGTCCACATCGAACTGCCAGAACTCGTAGCGGCCGATCTCGGACCGGAGGCCGTAGGCGGTCCGACCGTCGGACGCGAGAACGAAGCTCACCCCCTCGCTCGGGCCCATGGTCGCGAACTCGACATCCTGGCGGTTCAGATCGACGGTCGCGATCCCCATCAGGCGCCGGTTCTGCGCCGGGTCGGTGACCCGGAACAGCCCCGTATACACGCCGTTGTCCTCCTGGTACGGGCTGCGCGAGAACGGGAGCGCCATCGGTCCGAGACCAGGCTCGAGAGGCTCGGAGATCTCCCAGCGGTCGACTTCCTCGAACGTGTCGCTGTCGAGCGCGATGAGGTCGTCCTCGAACACGTACAGGAGCTCGCCGTCCGGCGAGAACCGGAAGTTGGCGAACTCGGGGACCTCGCCCTCCGGGTAGGGAATCGTGTCGGTGACGGCCTTCCGCGCCAGGTCGTACCTCAGGAGCAGCGGCCCCTCCACCTCCCAGCGATCCGCGAGCTTCGCGTACGTCTTCACCTGGAAGATGGCCCAGCGCTCGCGGGGATCGAGGGCGAACCCGCGGATCCGCACCTTGGTCCGGCCCTCCGAAAGCTGGATCTCGTCGATCGTGCTCCGGCTCGCGATGTCGACGATCTCGATCTTCTCGAACGAAGGATCCTGTACGTACAGCCGCTCGCCGTTCTCGGACAGCGTGAGCCCCACGGGGATCCGGTTCCGGACGGGGATCCGGTCGACGACGCTCTCGGTCGCCTCGTCCCAGACGAGGATGTCGTTCGTGTAGGTGGCGATGTACCACCGTGCGTTGGCGCCCGAGGTCTGCCCGCGCGCGGGCGCGGCGCCCGCGTGACCGAGCGCGGCGGATCCCGCCAGGACCAAGGCGAGCCGGGCTCGGCTCACGGAAACACCAGATCGAGCTTGCGCCAGTCCTTCTGCGCCGAGGCGCACTTGCCGGTCCAGTCGACCGAGTGGTTGAGCTGGTCTGGCACGTGCGCGGGCCAGAAGCACGCGAGGTGGCAGTCGAACAGGTCGCGCTCGACGGGCTGACACAGCCCGGCCGTGCCCCCCTGCGAGTCGACTTCCCACCCGGGGAAGAAGACGAGCGAGCACCCGAGGGGGATGTGCGGCCCTTCCGGCCGACTCTGGAGACCGACGACGTCCTGGTCGGCCGCGACCCGGGCGATCTGGGCCTCGATCCTGCCCGCCTTCTGGTTGATCGGCTTCAGGTGCTTCAACGCTCTCCTCCTCGTGACGGCCGCGGTGGGCTGCGTGTCGAACCGGCTTGGTCTACGCGTCGAACCGGGACAGGTAGTCCGGGTTCCGCTCGGCCAGCTCGCCGTAGATCTCCAGACAAGTGTGCGTCCAGCTCCGGACCCAGGTGCAGAAGTGGAGATTGGGGCCCGTCGTCGATCCGTACCGGACGTGCGACTCGTGATAGCACCCGCCCGAGCAGATCGGCCGGGCCCAGCACGTGTGGCAGTCCGTCTTGTTCCTGATGTGGTGCTGTTCGAGAAACTCGAGCTGGCGCTCGCGGTCGATCCCGGCCGCCACGGTGCCCATCCGGTGCTCGTCGGAGCCCGCGAACCGGTGGCACAGGCCGACGTCGCCCGAGGTCGACACCCCCATCAGCCCGAGCCCGGCGCCGCAGGGATACGCCTTGCTCACGCCCTTGTGGATCTCCTCGAGCGTGTCCTTCACGTTCGAGAACCCGTGGTGGCGGTTCCGGACCGTCGCCTCGAGCCAGTCGCGCGCGAGCTCGCCGAACTGCCGCAGCATGTCTTCGAGGCCCTCGTCCTCGAGCGCGTAGTCGCGGTTGGCGTCGGTCGTCACCGGGGCGAACCCGACCTCCCAGAACCCCATCTCCTCGGTCAGGTGGTCGAAGATGCGGCGGATGTCGAGGTTCTCCCTCGTGAGCGTGACGCGCGCCCCGATCGGCCGCGTGCGGTGCACCCTGAGGAGCTCCTTGATGCGCGGCTTCACGGTCTCGTACGACCCGCGGCCGCTGTGGAACACCCGCATCCGGTCCTGCATCTCCTTCGGTCCGTCGATCGAGACCGTGACGCCGATCTGGTTCTCCGCCAGCCACTCGATGATCTCGGGCCGGAGCAGGGTGGCGTTCGTCGTGAGGCTGAACTCGATCCGTTTCCCCTCTTCCGCAGCGCGGCGTCGGGCGTACGCGACGGTGTCCTGCAGGACGGGGAAGTTGAGCAGGGTCTCGCCGCCGAAGAACGTGAGGTGCGCCACGGGGAGCGCTCCCGATTCCTTGAGCAGGAACTCGACGCTCTCCCTCGCGGTCTCGTCCGCCATGAACTTCGGCTGATCGCCGAACTTCGTGTCGACGATCTTGTCCTCGCCGTACTCGTAGCAGTACGTGCAGGCGAGGTTGCACTTGTTCGTCACGTTGAGGACCATCGTGGTGAGCGGGAACCCTTCCGGCGGCAGATCGTTGACGACCTGCTCGCGCGGGGCGCCCGCCGCCCCGATCGCCCGGATCTCGACGAGCTCGCTCAGCGCGTCGCGCAGCCGGTCTTCCGGGAACCGGTCGGAGAGCTCGCAGATCACCTCGTCGGGGAGCCGCGGTCCGCGCCCGAGGGCATCGAGCACCGCCGCCGATGGCGGGTCGAGCCGAAACACGCCGGCGGAGGGGACCATGTACACATAGCGCTCCCCCGCGGCCTCGAACGGGTGGAACTCGCGCAGCCCGAGCGGCGTCATGGGACGAGCCTCGTGGGCGGCGCACCCTCCCACGGGTCGAATCTCAGGTACAGCGGCACGGTCACGATCAGGTGCGCCCGGGCGCGGAGCGGCCGCTCGAGCTCGGCCCCCGGGAGCGTGGCGACGACCCAGACATCGCCGACGTTGTTCCGGCTCCCCCTGCGTGCGGGGTTGGGTCCGTCCGCGCCGGGAGTGAAGCTGCCGTCGGCGCCCAGCGACCCGACGAACTCGACATCGTCGTCATCGAACGTCGCGGAGAATTCCTCCATCGTCCACTCCACCGGGACGCGCCCGAGACGCAGATCGTCGTCCGTACCCGACTCGCCGTCGAGCCCGTCGTCCCACCCGATCGCATCGAACACCTGATACCCCTTCGGGAAGTTGGCCCCTCCCACGCGTGCCATCCCGGTGGCCGGGGTGACCTCGAGCCGGTCGACCCCATCGTGTATCACCAGCGCCTCGGCGCGGCTCGCCCCGCCGGCGAACAGATCGCGCGCCCCGATCACCGCGTCGCTCGCCACGCTCACGCGCAGGGTCGCGACGGCTCCGCCTCCCGAGACGCTCGCCGACGCCACAGTCACGCGCGGTCCCAGGTCGTAGTCCGCGGCCGAGCCGGGGAGGCTCGCGCCGAATACCCTGACCTCGACCCCAGCCGAGCCCCGCGCGAGGGCGCGCGGGTGGGCTCCGGCGATCGCGGGGCCGTTCGCGCGACGCAGGGTGACGTCGGGGCCGTGCTCGTCGTACGCGCCGCTGAACCAGCGCCCCGTCATCTCGTTCCACCCACGGTCGACGCTCATCACCTCGCGGAGCTCGTCCTCGGCTCCGGGGTTGGAGCGCCCCCGCCACTGATACCCGGTGTACACGACCGCCTGTCCCGACCGCGCGACCTCGTCGCCGCTCTCGGCGTACCGGTAGGTCGCCCGGGTCTCGAACTCGTCCTCGGCCTCGCCGGGAGTGATCGTGACCGTTCCGTACAGTGGACCCCTGCCGGGCTCGTGGCCCTCGACGATCCACGTCCCGGCGAGCCGCGCCGGCCGCATCGTCGCTTTCCACGCCGACCACTCGGGGGTGTCGAGCGGGAACACGGCGGACAGGTGGTCGATCGCGACGTCCATCGGCTGTCGGGTGTCGGGCGGCGTCCCATCGGGCCCTGCCTCGGGCGGCGGTCCGAGCCGCCGGAACGCCTGGAAGTCGACGAGCGGATAGAGCCCCCGGTGCGTCGCGAGCAGGAGCTCCCACTCCTCGCGCGTGCGGCGCTGCGTGATCACCCGGCCCATGCTGTGGCACTGGATGCAGGTGAATTCGACGTCGGAGTCGCCGTCGTAGGTGTAGTCGATCATCCGGCGCTCGACCTCGAACCGGCCTGGCTCGAGCTCCTCCGGGGCGAGGCCCTGGTTGTTCGACAGATAGCGGACGACCTGCCGTGCCTCCTCCGGCGTGATTCGGAGGCTGTTGAGCGCGACCATCCGGCGCAGCGAGGTCTGCCAACCTTCCGGTGTCTTCCGCTCGTAGGAGATCCGGGTCATGCGCCCTTCGTCGTCGCGTTCGTGGCAGCGCGCGCACCGCGCGATCACGGTCTCGTCGTCGATCGGGTATCCCTCGTCGGCGAACGGGCCCGCGAGATCGGCGCCGCCGGGGAGGGACCTCGAGGACATGGCCATGGTCATGATGCCGAGCGCGGCGGCGATCGCGACGAAGCCGAGCGTGCGAAGACGGTGGTCCATGGACTCTCCGTTATGGACGACAGATGTCCGGTCGCCCGGGCACCGCCGCGCGGTAGACCGATCAACCCATGGTGTCGTGGGCGGCCTCCGGACGCCAGCCCGATAGCTCGAGGAAGCCCACCCCCACCGCCGTCGCGAGCGCCGCGAGAAAATCGGGGAGAGGGACAGGGCCGGACGCCACGCTGTATGCGTCGTAGAGGTCCGCGACCTGGTCATGTCGCGGCGCCTCCTCGACGAGCCAGCAGAGGTCGACGTTGCGGATGTAGCGCACGGGCTCGGGTGAAGAGGCCGACGTCAGGTGGGGAGCCAGCTCCACCCGGCGGCCACGGATCACCGGTGCGGCCACGACGTCCGCTGCACGCGCCGCGAGGAACTCCGCCTTCGGCCGACGCCGGATCTCCTCGTACGACTCGCGGACCGCCCTTCGTCCCACCAGAGCGTCCGCGTCCTCCGCGGGGTCCAGACGGTCGGCCGGGTCGTCGCGTGAGGCATGATCCGGCGCCCCTGTGCCGGCAGCCGCTCGCGCGGCGTCGACCCGCGCCGTCCAGAACGGGTGAGAATGAGCCGCCGCCGCCTCCTCGAGAAACGGTATCGAGAGCGACCGGTACCTTCGGTAGACCTCCCGCTCCCGGGTGTCGAAGAACGCGGTCGCCATGGCGGCTGCCCCCTCCTCGGTCAGCGCGGTGTTGCAGACGACCGCGGCCAGCCACGCCGAGGCGAGCGCTTTCTTGACGCCGTAGGACGACAGCGGATCGATGAACGAGCCCGCGTCGCCCACGAGAAGCACGCCGTCGCGTGCGTAATGCTCCGCGGAGTACAGAGAGGCGGAGCAGGCCCGTACCGGCCCGTCCGCGGCGGTGCCCGAGAGTCGGTTCAGGAGGTGGCGAGTCTTCTCGAGCTCGGCGTCCAGCATGACGCCGAGATCGCTCTGGCGGCGAAGATCCGTTCGCCGCGGGTCGACCATCGCGGTCACGCAACGCAGCTCGCGGGAGATCGGGACCGACCACGCCCACCCGTCCCGGTGGCTCTCTATCAGGGTATGGGTGGCGTCGTCTCCCCAGCCGCTCGGGGATCGCCACCGACCGACCAGGGCGAGGGTGGCCGTGCCGTGATCCTCCACCCGTCCTGCTCGCGCGACGACGCCCGTACGTCCCGACGCGTCCAGGATCCACCGAGCCTCGACAGTTGATTCACCCCACTCGATGGTCCAGCGGTCTTCGGCGCGCCTGGCTCGACGCACGGGGGCGGTGTTGATCAGGCGCGCTCCCGTAGACGCCGCGGCGGCCAGCAGGGCTCGTTCCAGCGCCTCGCGCTCGGCGTGGAATCCAAGCGTCCCGTCCGGGAACGACTCTCGGCGTTCCTCCCGCCCGGCCCACCACACCGTGTTGCCGCCGTTCGGAAACAGCTCGGCG
>Ga0302046_10003693_pt1 | contig 13772 bp, 7 predicted proteins | sample RVTome_11_FD_200261 | JGI IMG/M metagenome (GOLD analysis project Ga0302046, IMG submission 200261) | Soil microbial communities from uranium-contaminated site in the Upper Colorado River Basin, Wyoming, United States - RVT147D111 (version 2) ...
CTTCGAGACTTACAGCGAAGTCGCGTCGTCGCAGCGCCTTGCGGCGAACGCAGGATGGCTCGGGAGAATGCCCGGATTACCGACTCGGACCACTAGCCACGGCGCGTCCGGCTGGCTCTCGGCCGGCGTGGGATTCTTGCTCACGCTCTCAGCTCGTCCGGCTCAGGAAGGCGCAGCTCGAGAGGCGCCCGTCCGCGACCGCGAAGCGCCCTTCGAAGCGCGTGCCGCGCGGCGGCCACCCGCGCAGACCCGCCCGCACGCGGACGTCGAAGGTCCGCGCCTCGGGGTCGGGGGCGAGCTCGACGTCGGCGAAGCCGAGGAAGCGGCCGGTCAGCGGGTACTGGCACTTGTAGAAGCTCTCCTTGGCGCTGAAGAACAGCTTGGAGAGCCAGGGGCGCTCGGCCGCCGGCCGCGCGTGCAGCCAGTCGCGCTCCCGGGCGGTGCAGACGCGCTCGAGTAGACGCTCGGGGAGCGCGCGCGCGGACTCGCCGTCGATCCCGAGGGCCGGGATGCGCGGGTCGCGCGTCAGCGCGACAGCGCACCAGTCCCTCGTGTGCGAGATGCTGCCGACCGTGCCGGCCGGCCAGCGCGGCGCGCGGTCCTCGCCGGCGAGCAGCGCGAAGCCCTCGATCCCGAGCTCCGCCAGCGCCGCGCGCGCGAGGAGCCGCCCGGCGCGGAACTCGAGCCGGCGCGCGTCGCCGGCGCGCGCGACCTGGGCCTCCTCCTGGGGTAGGAGCTCGCCCTCGAGCTCGGTGGGGACGGCCGCGCGCCAGACGACGGTCGGGGGGAGGAGCGTGGCCGGGTCGAGCACCATCGCGGGATCTTAGCGTGCGGTCGTCGGGCACGGGCACGGGCACGCGACACCGGGAAAACGATTCCGGGCGGCGATTCGGCCAAACGCGCGATTGGCTCAACTCGCCGCGGGGCGGTCGTCGAGATTCGGCCCGGATCCGAAGAGCTCCGCGTCCCACGCGGATCCCCGAGCGGAGGCGCGATCTCCCCGATTGCCGCGCCGAGGCTCGGTGCCCCACGACCCCGAAGTCCCCGCATCGATCATGAGCACCAAGCGATCCCCGCGCTTCCTCCTCGTCCCTTGCCTCGCGGGCATCCTCTGCGCTTCCTGCAACAAGGACGGCGATTTCGGCAGCGCCTCGGCGGAGGGCTTCTCCGTGGGATTCCTGGGCAGCACGGCCCTGATCGCCGAGGGCGGTTCGGCGAGCGCGGTCGGCGTGATGCTCTTCCACGCCGATCCGACGATCGAGGCGGGCGTTCCGATCACGGCCAAGGTGCGCGCCACGGGCAACGGGACGGCCACCGAGGTCGACGACTACGATTCGTTCCAGGACGTGGTCGTCGACTTCCCGATCGGCTCCAGGTCCGGCGACACGGTCGCGATCGACGTCGCGGGCATCGCGGACACGCTCGTCGAGGGTCTCGAGACGTTCGAGCTGGTCCTCGAGGACCCGGGCCAGGGTGCGTCGATCGCCGCGACCAACCTCCTGCTCGTCGGGATCGACGACGCGAACCTGGCGACGCTCTCCTTCACCACCGCGGCGAGCACGACGGCGGACGAGGGCAGCACCTTCGTCGACGTCACGGTCGAGCTCGACTTCGAGGCGGGCGACACGCTGCTCTACGACGCGACCGTGCTCATCGCCGACACGGGCACGGGGTCGGCGAGCAGCGGCTCCGACTACGCGCCCTTCGGCTCCCAGACGGTGACGTTCACGAAGGACTCGACGCCCGGCACCACCGTGATGGTGAGCGTCCAGGTGCAGGACGACGCCCTCGCCGAGGGCGACGAGACGGTCGTGCTGGAGCTGTTCAACCCGAGCGCCGGGTACGGGCTCGCGACGCGCCGCCACGTCCTCACGATCACCGAGGACGAGGTCGTGCCGCCGGGCAGCCTCGAGGCGACCCTCGATCCCGACGGTGCCGCTACGCCCTTCGCCAACGGCGACACGGTCGATCTCGGGTCGCGCACGGTCGGCACTGGCGAGGGTCCGCCCCAGATCGTGCGGCTGGAGAACACCGGAGTCGAGACGATCGGGCTCTCGCCGCCGACCCTGGCCGGAGCGAACCCCGAGGACTTCTCGATCGAGATCGACGTCGGGAGCGCGCTGACGGCGGCCTGGGACGGCCCCGCGGCGATCGCGCCCTCGCCGTTCACGCGACGCTCGGACTCCGCGGCGAAGGGCCTCGAGCTCGGGGTCGACGCGGGCGCGCTGAGGCAGCTCGCGGCGCTGCCGCGCGCGCGGATCGTCGGGTTCCCTCTGCCCGGCGGCGGCGCCGTCACGCTCGAGCTCGCGCGCGTCTCGTCGCCCTGGAGCCCGAACGCCATCCTCGCGGTGGACGGCGAGCCCGTGCCGGGCGGCGCGAGCGCCCTGCTCGAGGATCTCAGCTTCTGGCGCGGCCGCGTCGCCGACATCGACGGCTCGTCGGTGTTCCTGGCCCTGTCCCCGCACGGCTCGCGCGGATGGGTGCGGCTGACGGACGACCCCGATGACACGCTCCAGCTCGAGGTCGAGCGCACGCCTGCGGGCGCCGTGCAGCGGATCGTCTGGCAAGCGCAGCTCCCCGGCCCCGCGCACGTGTCGCCCGAGGAGTTCTGCTCCGGCGCGCTCGAGCACGCCGGCACCGACCTCGCTGCCCTGCGGACGGGGCGCGCCGGGCCGCCGGTGGAGGAAGCGCTCGATCCGACGCGCTGCCGCCTCGTGCTCGAGACGGACTTCCAGTTCTACCAGATCTTCAACGACGTCACGGCGGCCGTGGTGTACGTGACCCAGCTCATCGGCGCGATCAGCGACCAGTACCTCGAGGACGTCCAGACCGTTCTCAGCATCGAGTACCTGGGCATCTACACGAGCGGCACCGCCGACCCGTGGGTGACGCCCGACACGGGGGGCGACGCGCTGGCGATGCTCGACGAGTTCCAGGTCGCGTGGTCGCCGTACTTCGGGGGCGCCTGGCCCGCGTCGGCCGACCTCGCGCACTTCATCTCCGGCGCCGACCTGTTCGGCGGGGTCGCGTACGTCGACGCCCTGTGCGACCAGACCGTGGGCTTCGGCGTGAGCGGGAACGCGACGGGCCAGATCGACTGGGCGACGTTCGACGGCAGCCCATCGGGCTTCAACTGGGACTTCATGGTCGTGGCGCACGAGCTCGGTCACAACTTCGGCGCCATCCACACCCACGACTACTGCCCGCCCATCGACGAGTGCCAGCCCAACTGCGGGGGCGGCACGAGCTGCCCGCGCGGCACGATCATGAGCTACTGCCACCTGTGCCCCGCCGGCATCGCGAACGTCGACTTGCAGTTCCACCCGTTCGTGGCCAACGAGATGCGCAAGACCGTCGAGATGAGCTGCCTCTTGGGCGCGGGCCTGCGCGGCGGCGAGGGCGTCAACTACCGCCTGCGCTTCAACCCGACCTCCGGGACCGGCGCCCTCGGCGCGAGCGCCGAGCTCGCCCACGACGCCCCCAACACCCCCACGCCCTTCGTGATCGACCTGACGGGCACATCCAACCCCTGACGCGGCGCAGCCCACGACTCACAATCCCGCGATGTCCGACCGAAGAGAGCGCGACCTGAAGGAGCTCGCGGCAGCCTCCAGCAGACTGTCGCGCCGCGTCCAGGTCCTGCTCGACGGCGCGCGCTACGTGCGCCGGGGCCACCCGGCGAGCCCGCTCGACCTGGACTTCCGGCGCGCGATCCAGCTCCTCGAGCAGGCGCTCCTCGTGCTCGATCGACGCGGCCTCGCCGAGGCCTCGGGCAGCTGGATCCGCAAGGTGATCAGCAACCTGCTCAACGACGCGGCGTCGGATCTGGTCGAGACGACGGGGAACGGCACGCGTCCGGCGTACGAACGGCGCTCGCCGGCGCGCGGGGTCCAGGAGCGCGAGCCCGCTGCCGTGGCCGACGAGCTCGACCGGACAGCGGCCGCGGTCGAGCGGGTCGCCGTTCCTCCCGTCGCGGTCGAGGCCGACGGCGACGCGGACGACGGCGCGCAGGAGATCGAGGACGAGGCGGAAGACGGGGAGGCGGACGTCGAGGAGCCCGAGGTCGAGCCGATCGGCTTCCACGGCGACAGCCGGATCCTCTCGATCCCCACGGTCCTCAGCGTCATCCACTCCCACCACATGACCGGCGTCCTGCACGTCGCGCAGGACGAGGAGACGGTCACGATGGAGTTCGAGCGCGGCGAGCTGACGCACGCGTTCAGCGACAACTCGCCCGAGGGCCTGCGGCTCGGCGAGATCCTCGTGTCGCAGGGAGCGATCGAAGAGCACAAGCTCCAGGAGTTCCTCGAGAGCCACGTGGCCAAGAAGGGCAAGCTCGGCGAGGCTCTCCAGCGCGGCGACCTCATCAGCAAGTCCCAGCTGCAGTCGGCCATCGCGGAGCAGGTGATGCAGATCTTCCACCGCCTGTTCTCGGCCGGCGAGGCGACCTTCCGCTTCCAGGACGGCGATCGCGACGTGGTCGAGAGCCGCTCGCGCATGAACGTGACGCGGCTCTTGCTCGAGTGCGCTCGCCAGCAGGACGAGAAGGCGACGGCCTCCTCGAGCAAGCAGGCCGCGCCGGCGCCGACGCCGACGCCGGCACCGGCGGCGGTGGCCGAGGCGCCGACCGAGGCGCCGACCAAGGCGCCGACCAAGGCGCCGACCAAGGCGCCGACCAAGGCGGCGGCGAAGGCGGCGGCGAAGGCGGCGACGCCCCCGCCGAAGAAGCGCAGAAGGAAGAAGAAGGTCAACCGCCGACGCGGATGAAGTCGCCGCCGGTCCCCTCGGCCAGCTGCTGCAGGGTGCCGTCCCCCGCGTGGCCGATCAGCGCGCAGTGGAACACGACGCGCGCCTCGGCGGCGATGCGCTCGAGCAGGGGCGCGACCCAGCCCGGGCCGTCGGTGGTCTCCCCGTCGCACAGGATCACGATCGTGTCCGCCTCGAGGCGCGCGGGGTCGAACCCGCCCGCCTGGTCCAGCTGCAGCGCCATCTCCACGGCGGGCCGCAGATAGGTCCCGCCGTCGGGCTGGCGGCGCAGCAGCGAGGCGCGCGCGCGCTCGAGCGTATCGGCGGTGGCCGCGACCAGGTGCGAGCTGGAGCGCACGGGCTCGCTGTTGAACAGGATCACGTTGAAGCGCGTGTCCTCGCCGGCGGCCTGCAAGTAGTGCATGAGCTGCTCGATGGCCTCCTCGAAGCGCGCGTGGCCCTCGGTCCCCCAGCCCCACTTCATGCTTCCCGAGCAGTCGATGATGAACGTCACCCGATCGGAGATCGGCTGCAGCCCGAAGAACGTCGCTTGCGTGCGGTCCTTCAGCGGGTCCTCGCCGTACGCGGGAACCGCGACGCGCCCCTGGCGGACGGCGATCCACCACGTCGTCCAGCTCTGGGGATTGAGGCCGATCGAGCGCCCCGAGATGCGGCGCAGCTCGCGCGCGACCTCGTTCAGGATGCGCTTCGATCCGGTGCCCTTCTCCTGCCGCCGCTGCCAGGTCGCGAGGGCGTCGATCAGCATCGGCACGGAGCGCTCGTACACGAGCCCGCGCGAGAGCTCGATGGCCCGCGACGCGTCGCGCCAGTCGGTGGAGAGGAGCAGCGCCGCGAGGCGGCGCACCAGGAGGTCGGAAGCGCGCGACCCCAGGGGCGCTTCCCAGTCGCGGATGCGCTTGAGCACGAGGTTGAACGGATGCGGGCCGCTCCGGCGGTCGACCTTCTTGTCGAGCAGGCCCACGAGGAAGGAGTCGATCGCGTCGTCCGGCCAGGTCGGGAGGAGCTCGAGGACGGCGGACCGCAGCGGATCGCCCTCGTCGCGGGCGATCGTGAGCAAGGCCAGCTTCGCACGCGGGGTACGGCGCGCGGTCAGCTCCGCGAGCGCCAGGTAGCGCTGCTCGACGGGGTGGTGCCCGGACAGCACCAGCACCTCGCCCGCCATCCACTCGAGCAGCTGCGCCCCGCGCTCGCCCTCGAGCGCGCGGTCGAGGTGCTCCTTGCCGGCTCGGCGCACGACGTGCCGCGGCTCGCCGCCCGCGTAGTCGGCGGGCGTGGGCGGCCGGGCCATCGCGTACGAGGCCACGCTCAGGAGAGCGCCGCCGACCTCCGCCAGCGGCGGGGGCTCGCTCTTCCAGCACCGATCGAGCTCGTCGAGCAGCTCGCCCAGCTGTGCCTGCGCGCTCGGCCAGAGCTCCGCGCGCCGGTCGAGGCGCTCGAGGAACACGCGCACGCCTTCGCGCACCTCGCTCGGCGGCGGCGCGCCGTCGGGCGCGGCGCGGACGCCGGGGCCGAGCTCCCCCGGTACCTGATGGGCGGCGCCGGCACCCGCCAGCGAGCCGAGGAGGAGGACGGGACCGATGGGACGCAAGTTCGAGCGGCGCGAGCCGACGGGCCGGCCGTCCACCAGTATCCCCGGCGCCGGGGGCGGTGACAGCGCCGCGCGGGATTCGGGTGGCTCCGCGCCTCGCGCCGCGCTCAGCGCCCTTGCACGGGCCGGCCCGCCGCGTCGAGCTCGCGCGGTGCCGGCAGCCCCAGCCCACCGAGCCCCTCGAGGACCCGCGCCCGGTCGCCGACGAGCACCAGGAGCGCGCGGCCCAAGGGCAGGCTCTCGCTCGCCCAGGCGTTGAGCTCGCTCGGGCCCAGGGCCGGGAGCCGCGCGAGATCCCGGGCGAGGGAGTCGACGTCCCGCCCGTCGCGGAAGAGCTCGGCGGCGGCGGCGAGGATCCCCTCGAGGCTGGCGAAGTCGTCGACCACGCCGCGCCGGTACAGCGCGCGTGCCTTGCGCGCCTCGTCGGCGCTGACGTCGCGCGACGCGAGGCCCCGGAACTCCGCCAGGAACTCGGAGAGGGCGGGCCCGGTGGCGTCGGCGCGAACGGTCGCGGAGGCGAGCAGGTAGCCGACCCGCGCGTTCTGCACGAGCCGCGCTCCGGCGCCGTACGCGTAGCCGTGCTCCTCGCGCAGGTTCTGGTTGAGCCGGCTCGTGAACGAACCGCCGAGGAGCGTGGCGAGCAGCTCCCGCTCGAGCCGCCTGGACTCCGTCGCGGGCGGCGCCGGGATCATGAAGCGCACGAGGGTCTGGACCGCGCCCGGCTTGTCGACGAGCACGACCGCCTGGCCGCGCTCGCCGGGGTCGACGAAGGGCGGGACCGCCGGCGGGTCGAGCGCGGCGAGCCCCACCCAGCGCGAGAACGACGCAACGAGCGTGTCGGAGGCCGCGCGCGCGTCGATGTCCCCCGCCACCAGGAGCACGGCACGGTCGGGGCGGAAGGCCGCGCGGTGGAAGAGCTGGAGGTCGCCGCGCTCGAGGTTGGCGACGCCCTCGAGCGTGCCCTCGGGCGGGTGGCCGTACGGATGGCCGGCGCCGAAGTACGCGGCCAGCCCGACGCTCTTCGCGACCGAGTCCGGCGAGTCCTGGTCGGCGCGCAGGCGCTGCAGGTGCACGCGTCGCACGCGCTCCCACTCGCGCTCGTCGAAGTCGGGGCGCAGGACGACGTCGGCGAAGAGCTGCAGCGCCGCCTCCCAGTTGCGGCGCAGGACGCCAAGACGCACGGTCGAGAGCTCGGTCTCGACGGAGACGGAGAGTCTCGCCCCGAGGAGCTCGAGCTCTGCGGCGAGCTCGGCCGCGCCGCGGCCTCCGGCGGACTCGTCGAGCATGTCGGCCGTCAGGTACGCGCGACCGGCCTTGCCGGGCGGGTCGGTCGCGGAGCCGAACGGCAGGACCAGAGCGAGCTCGACCAGCGGCAGATCGCGGCGCGTCCAGAGCTTCACGTCGAGCGAGTTGGGCAGCTCGAAGGCCGTGGGCGCCGGGGGCGCGAAGTCGGAGGGCGCCGGGGGCGCCGGGCGCTCGTCGCGCGCGGCGCGGCCCCGCGCGGACTCCCCGGGCAGCACGCGCAGCGCCAGGCGCGGCGCGCCGAGCACGTCGCGCGCCCAGCGCCCGAGGCCCTCCGGCGTCGCGGAGCGGTAGCGCTCGAGGTCGCGCGCGAAGGCATCGGGCTCGCCGAAGTGCAGCTCGTACGTGTTCAGCCATTCCGCGCGGCGCACGAGCGACTGCAGTCCGGCGAGGAACTCGCGCTCGTGCGCGGCGACGCGACGGAGCAGCTCGCGCTCGCTGGGCCCGCTCTCGACGAGCTCGCGCAGGACGGCGTCGATCGCCCCCTCGAGGTCGCCGAGCGCCGTCCCGGGTGAGGCGAGCGCCTCGACGTGGAAGGTCGAGCCGAGCGCGCGCGAGCTCTGGTACGCGTCGACCTCGACCGCCTTCCCGGACTTGGTGACCAGCTCCCGGTACAGACGGCTCGAGACCCCGTCGGCGAAGATGCCCGCGAGCAGGTCCATCTCGGCGTCGCCCGCCTGGAACCGTGGCGGGCTGTGCCAGACGAGGGCGAGCCGGGCGAACTGCACGGCGTCGGTCATGGTGTGCTCGATCGACGCCTCCAGGCGGACCGGCTGCGCCCTGGCGTGGACGACGTCGTCGCCCCGCGGGAGGCCGCCGAAGAGCGCCTCGACGAGCGGCTTGATCGCGCGCCGGTCGAAGTCCCCCGCCACCACCAGGGAGGCGTTGCTCGGCACGTAATAGGTGGCGAAGAAGCTCTGCGCGTCCTCGAGCGTGGCGGCCTCGAGGTCCGCGTGGCTCCCGATGACCGGGACGTGGTAGGGGTGGTCGGGTGGGTAGAGCAGCTCGAAGGACTTCAAGACCGAGCGCCCGTAGGGCTGGATCTCGTAGCTCTGGCGGCGCTCGTTGCGCACGACCTCGCGCTGCGCGTCCAGCTTCTCCCGGGTCAGCATGCGGCCCAGGTCCTCGATCCGGTCCGCCTCGAGCCACAGCAGCGTGGGCAAGAGCTCGGAGGGGCCGCTCTCGAAGTAGCTCGTGCGGTCGAAGCTCGTCGTCGCGTTGTTCGTCCCGCCGCCGGCTTCCATGAGGAGATCGAAGTCGGCTCCTGGAACGCGCTCGGTTCCCATGAACATCAAGTGCTCGAAGAGGTGCGCGAACCCGGATCTCCCGGGCGGCTCGTCCTTCGACCCGACGCGGAACCACACGTCGACGCACGCCTGCGGCACGCTGTGATCCTCGTGCAGGATGACGGTCATCCCGTTCTCGAGCCGGTACCGTTCGCAGGAGAGCGATTGCGCACATACGGGCGCGCCGAGAGCAGAGCACCCGAGCAGCGCGAGCGAGGGTCGCCACATGGTCGCATTCCCGTTCGTCGTTTTTCTGTTCATTGGATCGTGCCTGCCGGGCTCGCTGCGCCGTCCAGGCGCCCCGCTCGCCTCGATCGGCGCTCGCTCGAGGCGAATGTTGCGGCGCCCCCTTGTCCCCTGGCTCCGTTGCGGCAAGATGGGAGGTCCGTTGCCCTGGGGACGGCGCGTCCCCGGGCCACGAAACTGGACGACGACACCTGCTATCGAGAGGCTACGCGAAGGATGAGGCACCTATCTACGCTCCTGGTTCTCCTCGCAGCGGCTTGCGCGCTGGGCGCGGTCGCCCACGCTCAGGTCGGCACGTCGTATTGCTTCGGCGTCGGCTGCCCCTGCGGAAACGACGACCCGACCGCCGGTTGCGGCAACAGCGGGTTCGACGGCATCACGAGCACCGGCGGCCTGCTCTTCTCCACCGGGACGAGCGCCGACGTGGGCAACGACGACGTCGGCTTCGTCATGACGGGGATGCAGCCGATGCAGTACGGCCAGCTCTTCATGGGCGGGTCGCAGCTCTCGCTCGCCTTCGGCGACGGCAAGCGCTGCGTCGGCGCGGGCGCCGCCGGCATCTACCGCTACGCGCCACGCCTGTCGAACGCGTTCGGCGAGATCACGGAGCCCCACGTGATCAGCACCTCGGCGGGATTCCCCGCGGGCGGGCAGATCGTGGCGGGGGCCACCTGGCACTTCCAGGCGCTCTACCGCGATATCGGGGGCCCGTGCGGCAACCAGTTCAACCTGACGAACGCCGTCTCGGTCACCTTCGGGCCGATCGACGTGCCCGACGCCGCCGCCCAGCTCGTCGGTGAATCGCTGGCGCAGTACCCCTTCTTCGAGTACGTGCGCTCCGTCAACCTGGGCGACGTGGTGCGCATCGCGGTCGACCCGAGCCAGTACCCCGCGGTCGTCGGCGTCACCGCCGACGTCTACGTCGTCGAGGCGCGCGACCTGGCGGGCTGGGCCGGCAACCCGAACCTGACCGACGTCAGCGGCTCCCCGCGCGTCGTCAGCTTCGTCGGCGGGACGATCCAGGCCAACACGTTCGTGATCGACGCGGGCTTCCTCGGCGGCCCCTCGGGCACGGCCGTGGGCCGGGGCTACGACGTCGTCGTCGACCTCGACCGCGACGGCGTGCTCGACGACGACGACCTGATCGACGGGCTCTCCGACGAGGCGGGCTTCTACATCTGCCGCGACATCGAGGCGGCCGGCCCGTACGCGGTGACCGAGATCATCTACTCGGGCGGCGGCTGGCTCGGCGAGGACACGTACTACCCGACCAGCATCGCCGCGCTCGGACAGCTGCCGGTGATCATCGTCAGCCACGGCAACGGCCACAACTACCAGTGGTACGACCACATCGGCTTCCACATGGCCTCCTACGGCTACGTGGTGATGAGCCACCAGAACAACACGGGCCCGGGGATCGAGTCGGCCTCGACAACGATCCTGGACAACACGAACTACTTCCTGGGCAACTTCGGGACGATCGGCGGCGGCGTTCTCGCCGGCCACATCGACGTGAGCCGCGTGACGTGGATCGGCCACAGCCGCGGCGGCGAGGGCGTGACGCGCGCCTACGACCGCCTGTTCGACGGCGAGACGCGGCCGAACTTCGGGATCAACCAGATCCAGCTCGTGTCCAGCATCGCGCCGACCGACTTCCTCGGCGCGGGCAGCGCCAATCCGCACGGCGTGGACTACCACCTGTGGACGGGCGCCGCGGACGCCGACGTCAACGGCTCGGCGAGCTGCGACATCTGCCAGACGTTCCACCTGCTCGAGCGGGCGACGGGCCGCCGCGCGAACACGGTGTACCAGGGCGTGGGCCACGGCGCGTTCCACGACGGCGGCGGCAGCCTCGTCGCCTCGGGGCCGTGCCTGGTCGACCGCCCGACGACCCACATGATGATGCTGCCGTACTTCCTGGCGTTGAACCGCTACTACGTCGACGGCGACCTGGCGTCCAAGGACTTCCTGTGGCGCCAGTACGAGAGCTTCCACGCGATCGGCTCGCCCGACGTCGCCAACCCGTGCATCGTCGCGACCTACGAGCTCAAGGAGGACCCGTCGAGCGAGGCCTTGGTCATCGACGACTACCAGACCAACACCGCCCTGAACCTCTCGAGCTCGGGCGGCACGGTCACCTGGAGCGTCGGCGACGCGCTCGAGGGCCTCTTGAACGACAACGACGGCACGTTCGCCTGGATGGTCTCCGATCCCATGAACGGGATGACGCGGATGCGGCCCGGCGAGACGACGCGCGGCATCGTCTTCTCGTGGAACGGCGCCGCCTTCTACGAGCAAGGCGTGGTGCCCGCTGCCCAGGACTTCACCGACTACGACTTCCTGACCTTCCGCGGAGCGCAGACGACGCAGCACCCCTTCACGCTGGCGGTGCTCGGCGACACGACCTTCCGGGTCACGCTGCGCGACGGGTCGGGGACTACGAGCTCCATTTCGATCGGCGCGTACGGCGGCGGTCTGGAGCAACCGTATCAGCGCAGTGGAGGCTGGCACAACGAGTTCGAGACCATCCGCATCCGTCTGACGGACTACCTCAACAACGGCAGCGGACTGGACCTGACGGACATAGTGGCCGTACGTTTCGAGTTCGGTGGCGCTGGGCAGTCCGCCCAGGGCTACATCGGCCTGGACGACATCGCGCTGACCCTGGACTGATCGAGGAAAAACCCTGATATGAAAGCTCTGAAGAGAACCCTCTTTCCCGCAATCGCCACCGTCGTGCTCGCCGGAGGCGCCCTCACGGCCTGGTTCGCCCAGCAAGGGACGGACCTGCCGAACCTCCCCGCGGCTCCCTCCGGAGTCTGGAACGTCCTCTACGCGCAGCCCTACACGCTCGACGCGGCCTACACGCACTGGTACCGCGAGGAGCGCCCGGAGTTCAGCGCCGGCTACATCCTCGTGCTCGACGCGGACCCGGTCCACGTGTACCCCCGTCAGGAGCTCAACAAGGTCCTGTACGTCGGGCACCAGACCGCCGAGCGCATCAACCCCGGCGTGGACGGGAACGGCCGCATCGTCGTGCTCGTGCCCACCGAGCGCGACGCGAACGGCATGCCGGTCCTCGACCTCGGTTCGACCCTGATGTGGTTCGGCAAGCCCGCTCTTCCCGAGCAGGTGGACGCCGACATCGTCGCGGCGGAGCACGAATGGGCCGTCGCCGAGAAAATCCGTCCGATACGGCCGGCCGAGGTCGGCGATCTCGTGGCCTACCCGAGCCGTGACGAGCTCGATCGCTACCTCGCCCAGGTGGTGATGCAGTACGTGCCCGAGGAGAGCGGCTTCGCCGAGAGCCTGCTTGCACCGCGGGTCAAGTGACTCCAGTCCGCCGTCGATCGCCCGCACCGCCAGCCCCGCTGGCGGCGGGCGCCGCGACGAACGCGCTCCGACACCTCTCTCTTCTCATTTGGCACCCTCACCCCCTCGCACTATGAAACCCCTCCTCCTCTCGGCCGTGGCGTGCGTCGTCCTGGGCGTCGCCACTCCCCCCGCAGACGCCCAGATCGCAGAGGCGTATTGCTTCGGCGTCGGCTGCCCCTGCGGCAACGACGACCCCGCCGCCGGCTGCGGCAACCGCGGCTTCGACGGCGTCAGCACCACCGGCGCGCAGCTGATCCTGCTGGCGGGATGCGGCTCCATCCCCGACGACGACATCGTGCTCTTCATGGGCGGCATGCAAGCCACCCAGACGGGCCTCTTCTACATGGGCGGCGGGCGGCTCTCGATCCCCTTCGGCGACGGCCTGCGCTGCGTCGGCACTGGGGGCGCGACCATCTTCCGCTTCCGGCCCCAGACCTCGAGCGCCTTCGGTGAGATCACCGAGACGATGCTCGTCTCGCAGTCCGCCGGTCTGATCACGGGCGGCTCGACCTGGAACTTCCAGGGCTGGTACCGCGACGTCGGCGGCCCCTGCGGCTCGCAGTTCAACCTCTCGAACGCCCTCGCGATCACGTTCGTCGTGCCCGGATCGGGCGCGCGCGGCGCGCGCGAGCTGGCCGGCAACCCGCTCGGCGAGTACCCGAACTTCGAGTTCGTGCGCTCGTTCAATCAGGGCTCGAACGTCTACTTCGGCATCGACGACTGCGTCTACGACGACCTCGGCGGCGTCAACGTCGACGTCTACGTCACCACCCCGAAGACCGTGGCCCAGTGGACGGCGAGCCCGACGCTCACCGACGTTCGCGGCGCACCGGTGAACATGACGCTCGGCAGCGCCTCCTCGTACGTGGCGGACGCCGGGACCTTGAACGGGACGACGGGCCAGGAGGTCGGCATCGGCTACGACCTCGTCATCGACGTCAACCGCAATGGCATGCTCGACCTCGCGACCGACATCATCGACGGCTACGGCGACGAGCCCGGCTTCTTCGTGTGCCGCGACATCGCGGCCTCGGGCCCCTACGCGGTGACCGAGATCATCTACTCGGGCGGGGGCTGGCTGGGCGAGGACACGTACTACCCGACCAGCATCGCCGCGCTCGGACAGCTGCCGGTGATCATCGTCAGCCACGGCAACGGCCACAACTACCAGTGGTACGACCACATCGGCTTCCACATGGCCTCCTACG
>Ga0302046_10003695_pt1 | contig 13766 bp, 13 predicted proteins | sample RVTome_11_FD_200261 | JGI IMG/M metagenome (GOLD analysis project Ga0302046, IMG submission 200261) | Soil microbial communities from uranium-contaminated site in the Upper Colorado River Basin, Wyoming, United States - RVT147D111 (version 2) ...
CTCCCGCCCGAAGACCTCTGCGGCCCGACGGGCCAGCCGCGCGTCGGCCGGCGCGGGGACGAGGCTGCCGGTGGCGACGCGATCCTCGTAGTCGAGAGGTGCCAGACGCACGAACGCCTGCTCGAACGGGGTGGTGAGCGCTTCGCGGTCGGCGAAGATCCGGAGCTGGCCGCGCTCGGCCTCGTCTGGCGGCGAGAAGCGCATCTGCCCGCGTCCGAGCAGCACCAGTCCGGTGACGCCCTGATCGCACTCGACCAGGTAGACCGTGCCCGAGGTGAGCACCAGGGCGAAGTCCTCCGAGGTCACCTCGAAGTTGCGCGCCTGCAGCGGCCGCTCGGTGTCGAGCCGGAGCTTGTACAGCCCCTCCACGAAGGTGAGCCCCTCGACGCCGACGAAGCGCCAGGTGGACGGGCCGCCCTCGGGCGGCCGCTGCATGTCCAGGCTCACCGTGAGGATCCGCGCGCGCCCCGGCGTCTCGATGAAGAACTCGATGATGAGGGTGTAGCCGTCGCCTGGCGGGGCGCCTTCGAGCTGCGACCGCGCGCGCTCGCGCAACGTCGTGTTGACCGCGCCCGGCACGAGGAGCTCATCCGCGTGGCGCGCGACGCGGTCCGGAGACACCTCGGGATCGAAGAGCGCCACGAGTGCGGCACGGTCGCCCGCGTCGAGCGCCTCCTCGAAGGCGCGCAGCAGCGGCGCCACCGGATCGCGGCTCTCCACCTGCGCGGCCGCCGGAACGGCCCACGCGCACGCGCACAGGCACGACAGCAGTGTTCTCAGCACGGCGCTCCCGGTACATTACCGCCAACCGGATGACCGCCGCTACCGCAGAACCCGGGCCGGCGTTCAGGGGGGCGTCGAAAGCCGAGGCAGCTCCGGCAGCGGGGGCAGCCGGCGGGCGATGAGGACGGTCAGGTCGTCCATCAGCCGCCGCTCGCCGGCGTGCGCTTCGACCGCGGCGAAGAGCGCCCATCCGAGCTCCTTGGAGGAGGCCCAGCCCCCGCCGTCGACGACGGCCTGCATTCCCGATTCGTCGAAGGGCCGCTCGAAGGTGTCCTCGGCCTCGGTGATGCCGTCGCTGTACATGAGGAGCACGTCGCCCTGTTCCAGGGTCGTCGAGGCGGCGATGTACGACGCGTCTCGGAACAGGCCGAGCGCCATGCCGCCCGTGCGCAGTTGCTCGTACGCGCCCGAGCGCCGGCGCAGCAGCGGCGGGTTCTGTCCCGCGTTGACGTAGACGAGCTCGCCGGTGCCCGGGTCGAGGACGCCGAGAAACAGCGTGGCGAAACGCGAGCCCGGCACGTGTCTGGCGACCTGCACGTTGAGGCGCGAGACCAGCTCCGCTCCCTCGAGGCCCTCCTCGACGAGCGTCCGGATCATCGCCAGCAGCAGCGCCATCAGTAGCGCCGCCGGGCTGCCCTTGCCTGCCACGTCCCCGAGCGTCAGCAGGAGCCGCCCGTCGTTGAGCGTCAGGATGTCGTAGAAGTCGCCGCCGACGGTGTTGGCTGGACGCGTCATCCCGAAGGCCTCCACGCCGGGCGCCTGGTGGGCGCCTCGCGGCAGCATCGACTGCTGGATCTCGCGGGCGATCTCGAGGTCGTTCTTGAGCGAGAGCCGATCGGCCACCTCGAGCATCACCAGGAGGTTGACGAGCAGGAACCCCCCGAGCAGCCACAGCGTGCCGGGCGCGAAGGCCGGATGCGGGAGGAGCAGGAAGTGCACCTCCTGAAACAACTCGACCAGGCCGACGATGGTGGCCACGAGCGACAGGCCGTAGATGGCGCGCCGCGCGGGCGTGAGGCGCAGCGTGAAGGCGAGGAAGAAGAGCCGTGTGCGGCCCAGCACGCGCCGGTACCACGGCCGGCTGTTGAGCTCGTCGAAGTCGATGGTGCGCGAGAAGAACCGGTACGCCTCCGGCGTGTCGCGCGTGAAGAGGCGCTCGATCTCGGTCGTGGTCAGGCCGCGCGTATACGTCGAGAAGAACGGCCCGCCGGTCTGACGCGGAAGAGGAGGGATCTTCATCGAGGATCCCCGGATTCTACCGGGGGCGGTCAGCCGCGGGCCAGGAAATCCCGTGTGAACCGGTCGATCTCGTCGAAGATGCCGGACAGCTCCTCGGGTGGCTTCAGGAAGACGAGCCTGAACGTGCCGTCGCCGCGCGGCATGCCGAAGCCGGAGCCGTTCACGCCGAGCACGCCGGTCTCTCGCAGCAGGCCGAGGACGTAATCCTCGTCGGTCTTGCCCGGCGGCAGCGTTACCGAGGGCATCGTGTAGAAGGCCGCGCGTGGAGGCACGCACGACATGCCTGGAATGGCGTTGAGCCGCTCGGCCGTGAGGCAGCCCCGCTCGGCAAGTGCCTCCCGGAACGCCGCCTGATGCGAGCGATCGCCTTCGAGCGCGGCCCGCACGGCGTACTGCATGGGCCCCGGGCTGCAGAGACGGCCGTCGGCGAGCTTCTTCATCGCCGCGAGCGTGGCGTCGAGCCGGGGTGTCCGTCCCACGACGGCCCAGCCCGTTCTCCACCCGGGCGCGAGGTACGCCTTCGAGAGCCCCGAGAAGGAGATCACGGCCGCGTCGACGTCGAGCGAGCCCAGCAGTGGCGTCGGTCCGTCGAAGCCGAGATCGCTGTACACCTCGTCGGCGAGGATGGCCAGGTCGTGTTCCTCGGCCAGCTCGAGCAACGCGCGACGCGTCGAAGGCGGGTATACTGCGCCTGTCGGGTTGTTCGGATCGATCACGACGAGCGCGCGGGTCCGGGGCGTGATGAGGCTGCGCAGGTGATCGATGTCCGGCAGCCACGACTGCCGGTCGGCGTGGTAGTAGCGCGGCTGAGCCGAGATGCGGGCCAGCACGGCCGTGTACAGCGGATAGGTCGGAAGGGGTACGAGGACTTCGTCTCCCTCCTCGACGAGCGCGTTGAGCGCCAGCTCGATCCCTTCCGAGGTCCCGGTCGTGATGAGCACCCGATCGGGAGTCATGGGTACTCCACGGGCCTGGTACTCGGCCGCCACGGCGGCGCGCGCCGGCGCAATGCCGGCCGACGGCACGTAGCCGTTCTGGTTGTCGCGCAGGGCGCGCTCGACCGCCTCGATGAGGTGTGGGGGCGTGCGAAAGCCTGCCTGGACGGGGTCGCCGATGTTCAGGTATCTGACGGGAATTCCGCGAGCCTCGACCGCCGCCGCCTCCGCCACGATGTTGCGGATGGCGTACGAGAACCGGTCGACACGTGCGGCGACCGGCATCGGCCGGGAGTTCCGAGTGGGCATTGCGTCATCTTACTTATTCCTGACCGGCCTCCAGGCGTCCCGTGAGCCTTCTCGCGCAGATCCGCCCGGAGACGGGCGGCGTGTGGCCGAGATCGGGCAAATCTTACGCGTGGTCGATCCGGCGAGTGCCCGGCGGTCGTAGCCGTGCTGAAAGACGGGAAATGGCGTCCGAATGCACGAGCCGGAGCGTTCTGTGGCGCGCGGAATTGGCGGGGGCGGAGGATCGTGTGTAACAATTACATTTTCAGGTTGGGCCAGGGGGGCCGTTCTGGCACGGTTGTTTCTTGTAAGTTATTGATTCTTAAATGTTTTGATGTGATGGCAAGGCCATTGAAGCGTCAGCCGCGTATGCGGTGGCTCCTTGCGCTCCTCCTGCTCGTGCCGGCTCAGGCCGGTACTGCAGGGCAGCAGGCTCCGACTGCGGAGCAGCAGGCCGATACTGCGGAGCAGCGAGCTGATACTCCGGAGCCGCAAGCCACCTTCCGAGCGGGTGTCGAGGCCGTGACGGTCAGCATCGCCGTCCGCTCACGCCGCGGACGCGTCGTCGACGACCTGACCGAGGGCGACTTCACCGTGCTCGATACAGGCGTGCCGGTGGCAATCGACACGTTCTACGCGGCCGAGGGACCCATCAGCCTCGCAATCCTGCTCGACATCAGCGGCAGCATGGCCGTCGGTGGCAACATGGATCGCGCACGTGACGCCGTGGCGATGACGGCACGGAACCTCCAGGACCGGGTCGACGAGGCGGCGCTGTTCACGTTCGACTCCGAGCTCCGCGAGGTGGTGAGCTTCACGCAGGACCTGGCGCGCGTCCACAGCGTGAGCCTCGAGGGGCGCCCGTGGGGGAAGACCTCGTTGTACGACGCCATCGCGCAGACGGCCACGGCGGTGGGCGCGCGCGCCAACCAGCACCGCGCGCTGCTCGTGGTCACCGACGGCGAGGACACGGGCAGCGACCTGACGCCCGGCCAGGTCTCGTGGATCGCCAGCGCCATCGACGTCCCGGTCTACCTGCTCACCGTGGCCACGCCGATCGATCACACCGGCGGCGAATTCGAAGCGCACGGCGAGAAGCGGGCCCGGACGACGGCCACGCTGGTCGAGCTGGCGCAGTGGACCGGTGGCGAGATGCGGCTGGCGAGCACGCCGGCGCACCTGGCGGCGGCCGTACGCGACGTGCTGGCCGAGCTGCGGCACCGGTACGTGATCAGCTTCGAGCCCGGCGCGCGGCCGGGGTGGCATCCAATCGAGATTCGTACGCGGAAGGGTGATCTTGTCGTTCGCGCGCGCGGAGGGTATGTATCCGGACCTTCGGGCGGCGGGAGCTAAGTGTGAAGGGGGAAACGATGATGCGGAAGAACCTGCTGTCGGTATCGATGCTCGCGCTCGCCGTGGCCGTTGTGCCAGCGTGCGCCAGCAAGGGATTCGTGAGGGAAGAGGTCGGCAACGTGAACGGCAAGGTGGACACGTTGGCCACTACGCTGGAGGAAACCCAGGAGCGGACGCGCGAGAACGCCGAGCGGATCGGCCAGGTCGATCAGCGGGCCCAGGCGGCTGCCCAGTCGGCCACCGACGCCCGGGCCGCGGCCGACGCCGCTGCCGCGTCCGCGCGTGAGGGCGACACCGAGATCAACGGGCGAATCGACGGCGTCGTGGCCGAGTCGCGCCGCCTGATCTTCGAGGTGACGCTCAGCGAGGATCAGGGCAACTTCGAGTTCGGCAAGGCCGAGCTGCCCGATCCGGCCAAGGCGCGGCTCGATCAGCTCGTGGCCGATCTGAAGCAGGATCCGCAGGGCATCTACATCGAGATCGAGGGACACACCGACAACGTCGGGCCGGCCGAGCTGAACGCGCAGCTTGGCCTCGATCGTGCCGAGTCGGTGAAGCGGTACCTCTACGAGCAGCACCAGGTGCCGCTGCACAAGATCAACGTGATCTCGTACGGCGAGGAGAAGCCGATCGCCCCCAACGAGGACCGCGACGGCCGCGCGCAGAACCGGCGCGTCGTCGTGCGCGTGCTGTCGTAGGAGCGATGCGCGTGAGCCGGCCCCTGTCGGGGGCCGGGCTCATCGCAGACTTCCGAGATCGAGATCGGCGCGCGTGAGCTCGACGTCCCCATCGGTGACGACGAGCTCGTAGGTGGCGTTCCCGTCCAGCGTCGCCACCCCGAACGCGACGACGATCGTGCCCCCGAGGATGGGCTGGCCCTCGCCAATCGTCCTGCTCGGAGCCGGATACGCCGGCGCATCGACCTCGACCCGGGGTGCGAACCTGGGGACGAGGGCGGTGCGCCGGGGCTCGATCCTGCCCCCATCCGGGTCCTCCAGCGCCACGGTGTAGCCGGGAACGGCCACGAACGTGTTGAGCGGATGGAAGGTCAGCTCGACGAGCAGGTCGAGCTGGTCGGCCGTCTCGCCGAGCGTGGCGATGGCCTCGCGCTGGCCGAAGCGCAGGCCGGCGTTGTCGGCCTGCTCGGCGGCCAGCATCACGCGGTGGAACGGCGTCATCACGTCGACCCAGTCCACGGGCGGCTCGGCCACGCGGATCCGGTAGCGTGCGTGGACCTGCTCGCGCTCGACTTCCGAGCCGGATACGCCAATCCGGACGGCGTCCCGGAGGTCCAGCGTGTCGAGCGGGGAGACGAGCGCCGGAGTGGAAGCCGCAGCCGCGAGGACCACGCCAGCGGCGATGGCGATCTCGAGTCGCATGACGCCATGGTAGCGCCGACGGGGCGACGCAAGAGATACGATTGGCACCGTGACGCTCGAGGGGCGCGTGGCCCTGGTGACCGGCGGCAAGCGCATCGGCGGGGTGGTGGCCGAGGAGCTGGCCAAGGCCGGTGCCGACGTGGCGATCGTGTATCGCGAGTCGCAGGCGCAGGCGGACGAGACGGCAGCCGCGGCGCGCGCGCTTGGACGGCGGGCGCTGACGCGGCAGGCGGACCTTCGCGATCCAGCGGCCTGCGCTCGCGTCGTGGATGAGACCGCCGCCGATTTCGGCCGGCTCGACGTGCTCGTCAACATGGCGTCACTCTATCGAGCCGTCCCGTTCGACGCGCTGACGGTCGAGGACTGGGACGCGCAGCTCGAGACCGACCTGCGCGCGAGCTTTCTGTGCGCGCGCGCGGCCGTGCCCCACATGCGCCGCGCCGGCGGTGGACGCATCGTCAACGCCGCGGACTGGACGCCCGTGGGGGGCCGCCCCCGGTACCGGGAGTACCTCACCTACTACGTGGCCAAGGCGGGCGTCGTGGCGCTCACCGAGGCGCTGGCCCTCGAGCTTGCCGCCGACGGCATCCTCGTCAACGCCGTGGCGCCGGGACCCATCGTGGCGCCCGAGGGGACGACGGCTGCCGAGCGTGCCGCTGTCGAACGGGCGACGCCGCTCGGCCGCTGGGGCGGCGAGGGGGAGATCGCGCACGTCGTGCTCGCGCTCGTCACGAGCGGCTTCGTCACCGGCGAGACGATCCGCGTCGACGGCGGGCGTCACCTCGTGTAGTGGCAGCCATGGCGAAGCGACGTCGCCAGATCATCGCCATCGGCGGCGCCGGGCTGGCCGGGCAGTCCGATCCGCCGCTGCTCGAGCGCTACATCCTCGCGCAGACGGGCACGCGCAACCCGGCGGTCTGCTTCCTGGGAACGGCAACCGGCGACGCCGACGCCTACGTCACCCGCTTCTATGCCTCGTTCACGCGACTGCGGTGCCGGCCGACGCACGTGCCGCTCTTCGGCCGCACGCCGGACCTGCGCGCGGTGCTGGCTGCGCAGGACGCCATCTACGTGGGCGGTGGCAACACGAAGAGCATGCTGGCGGTGTGGCGGGACTGGGGCGTGCCCGCCCTGCTGCGGCGCGCGTGGCGTTCCGGTGTCGTGCTCGCCGGCGTGAGCGCCGGCGCGATCTGCTGGTTCGAGTCGGGTATCACCGACTCGTGGGCCGACCGCCTCAGGGTGCTGCCCTGTCTGGGGATGCTGCCGGACACGTGCTGTCCCCACTACGACGGCGAGCCGGACCGGCGGCCGTCGCTCGGCCGGCTGGTGGCCCGGGGGGAGGTGACGCGGGCGCTGGCGCTCGACGACGGCGCCGCCGCACACTTCGTGGCACGCCGCCTGCTGCGTGTGGTCGCCTCGAGGCCCGGCTCCCGCGCCTATGACGTGCGGCGCACGCGCTCCGGACCGGTGGAGACGGCACTGGCCGTCACGAGGCTGCCGGCTCGCGCCCGGTAGTCGAGGCCTGAGATGCGCGACGTGCTGATGAGGGTGCCATGAGATGTCTGCTCGCGATCCTGTCCTCCCTCGTGCTGACAGCGGCGTGCGCCGAGCCAGTGCAGCCGCCGCCGCCCGAGCCGTCGCCGGTGTTTCCGGCCGGCGAGCTCGTCGATCTGTCGCATACCTACGACGCCGAGACGATCTTCTGGCCCAACGCCGAGCGCTTCGAGCTGCGGAAGGACGCCGACGGGATCACCGACGCCGGGTTCTACTACGCGGCCAACAGCTTCTTCACGGCCGAGCACGGCGGCACGCACCTGGACGCGCCGGTACATTTCGCGGAAGGACGCGAGACGACGGACCAGGTCCCGCTCGACCGGCTGATCGGACCGGCCGTCGTGGTGGACGTGACGGCCGCGAGCCAGGAGAACGTCGACTACCTGATCACGGTGGACGACCTCGCGGGCTTCGAGGCGCGGCACGGCGAGATCGCCCCGGGCACGATTCTCCTGTTCCGCACCGGCTTCTCCTCGCGGTGGCCGGACGCCGAGCGCTACCTCGGGACGGCCGAGCGCGGCGAGGCGGCCACGGCCGACCTGCACTTTCCGGGCATCTCGCCGGAGGCGGCGCGCTGGATCGTCGCCAACCGGCAGGTGGCCGCCGTCGGCATCGACACGGCCAGCATCGACTACGGGCAGTCGACGCTGTTCGAGACCCACCGGACGCTCTTCGCGGAGAGCATCCCGGCCTTCGAGAACCTGGCGGCGCTCGACCGCCTGCCCGAGACCGGCGCCTACGTCATCGCCCTGCCCATGAAGATCGGCGGCGGCAGCGGCGGACCGCTGCGCGCCGTGGCGATCCTGCCGTAGTCGAGGCACGTGATTCGCCACACGTCGCCCTCGCGCACGTAGGCCGCTTCGATAGTGCCCGCCTCCTGCCAGCGCAGCGCGCCCTCGCCCTGCTGGATCGCCATCTCCGCGAGCGTGCAGTCGGACGCGATGGCCGCCGAGACCTGCGCCGTGCAGTGATAGGTGGCCGACGCCGTGCGGCGATCCGCGGCGACGTCGATGACGTCCAGGTGCGGCTCTCGGCTCTGCAGGGAGGTGTGCACCGGCCCGGGACGGGACTCGGCCAGCGATCGCGCGAAGTGCTCGACGAACAGGCGGCGGACTCCGCGCTCACGACCGACGAAGGAGCCGCCGGCGAACCGGATCTCGGCGTCCTCGGCGAACAGCGTCAACACGTCCTCCCACGCGCGGTCGTTGACGTGCGCCAGGTAGGCCAGGTGCACGCGGCGGATGGCGTCGGTGTCCCGGAGCGCCGCGAGGCGGGCCTCGAGCGAAGGCCCCTCGTCCGCGCGCATCGGCGAGGCCGCGACGGCGGCCGCCCGCATCCCCGGCACTGGCGGGCGCTTGCCGCCCTCGTTGGCGTGTCGCCGCCTGCAGGCTCGTGAACGCCCTCGGCCAGAGGGTTGCGGCCTTCTGAGCAAGCAGCAGGCCCGTCAGGCAGGCCCCGGCGGTAGAATCGCGCCCAGCATGGCGCTAACTCTCGGCAGCAGAAATCGGTTCCTGCGAGGTCATTGCCCAGCTTAGAAGGGACAGATGAAACACGGGGGGGAATGAGTGCTCTAGCGCCTGCGGTCCTTGTCGTGATGTCAGCGTGCGCCGATAACACGCAAGCCGCAATGTCCGACGCCCAGTTGGCCCGGCGGCCGCTAGTCGACCATCACACGCATGCCTGGAGCCAGGGTGCCGCGGCCTTGCTTGCGACCCTTCCCGACCGTCCAGTACTTGGCGCGCAACCCATCGACGTCGATGACGTCATCGCGGATCTCGACGAGGCCGACGTGGAACGGGCGGCGGTGATCTCGGTGGCGTTCTGGTTTGCCAGCTCGTTGATGAATGCGCCGGAGGACTCGGCCGCGCTTGTGGATGCCGAGAATGACCGGCTCGCCGACGGCATCCGACGGTACCCGATGAGGCTCGTGGGATTCTGCGGCTTCAATCCGTTGACCGACGACGCGCTGGACAGACTGGAGAAGTGTGCAGCCACCGACGGCATGACTGGCATCAAGCTTCACTTTGCCAATTCCCAGGTGGACCTCGCGAATTCTGAGCACCTGGCCAGGATTCAGGCGGTCTTTCGTGCCGCCAATGCGCGCGGGCTCCCCGTTATCGCTCACCTCTGGACCGGACGTAACTATGGTCGCGCCGAGGCGACGCTCTTCATCGAAGAGGTGCTCCCCCAAGCGCCCGACATCGTGGTGCAAATCGCGCACCTCTCGGGTAGTGGCCCGGGCTACAGCGCCGACGCCGCCGTTGCTGTGTATGCGGAGGCTGCGCAACGGAATGACGAGCGGTTACAGAACGTCTGGCTTGACGTCGCCACCATCGTCACGTCGCGTCAGACGCCCGAGGAACTCGACCTGATCGCGAGCAGGCTCCGGCAGCTGGGACTGCCGCGCGTGCTGTTCGGGTCTGACAGCGCGCGCGACATCAATCCTCCCGCAGGCACGGCATGGGAGGACTTCTTGCGGCTACCACTCACCGACGCGGAGTTCAGGACCATAGCTGCCAACGTTGCGCCGTACATCGAGCGCCGTTGAACGCAGGCCGGCATCCTGCATCGGTCCCGCAAGTTGGCCGTTCGGTGATGAAGCCCGGCGTCGAGCCAATCGAGGCTAGTCGAACGCCACCGTGGTGCGACCGATACGTTTGGCGGCTCGGCGACCTTTCGTGCCGGGGGGTAAGTTGCGCGGCCGCGCGTCGCCCTCCCGCCCCAGGGGGGTGCGATCTTCCGTTCGCTAGCTCCTATCCCGGCGATGAGCCATCGGGATAGGGATCAGGGCGCGCAAGATACCCCCACTCGGGCGCTAGCACGTGGGCCGGGTTCGACCTCGGGCTGCGCGGGCCGAGAGACTAGACCGCAGGTGCGCCGCTGTGTCGGGTCGTTTCAGTTGGGCGTGGGGCGTGAGGCGCTCTCCACGATGAGCACGTCCACAAGGCCGCGAGTCGTCCGCAGGCCCAATCCCAATTGCTCCTGGAGGGCTGTGTTGAGCGCTGGTCCATTCGGATCGATTGCAGGGAACTCCACCCGCGTCGCTGGGTCCAACAGAACAGCGTCGGGCGTATACGTTAGAGCGAAATCGTATTGTCCAGTGAGGTCAGTTTCATCGACGACGTGACGGCCAGTGAGCCGGCCCAACGCCAGGACCAGACTGGCCATGCGTTGTCCCGTTCCATCGATCCGCCCGAAGGCTATACGCAGGGAACATTGCGGTAGCTCCGATGGGAGTGTCGGCGGCGGCGCGCCCTCGGTTTCGCATTCACTGCTCGAAGGGTGGAGCTGGGAGCCCAACGGAGCTCCAGTCCGAGCCAGTGTATCGATGCTCATCTCCCGCTGGCCGATTCGTGCCATGAGCGAGAATCGATCAGCCAGGAGACCACGAAACAGCTGCCTGAACTCACTGACCGTTGCGCCCGGACGCCCTCGGGCAGTCACGTGGAAGTGCTCAGTGGTCGCCCAATCGGGGGCATCCACGATACGAACCTCCGGGATGTCGTAGGCGTATCGCAGCAAGAAGATCAGATTGACGTTCGTGGCCGAGACGAGGCCGGATGGTCGCGTCCGGATGACCATCTGAGCGTTACCAGTCTCGTTGGGGGCAATCGAGGCGACTTCAAACCTGGTCTCGGCTGGCTGCGGTGCCTGGGCTTGGAGCGCCGGCAGGCCAGGGGAAAGGAGGATGGACGTCAGCGCTGCAATTTCCTGAGTCACGTGTTCGCGTGGGTGCCGACACGCCGAAGGCATCGACTCGGTTGGACACCGGGTCGCCGAGAAGGTTCCGAGCCGTGACCGGTCCACGCCCGCGGGCAGGGGCGTCGGGGCCCAGGTGACGTCGAGCTACTCGGGAGTCGGTAGCTCGACGTGCTCTACGACCAGCACTTCGACAGGCGCCTGGCGCTCCTCGAGCTCCAGACCGAGTTGCTCCCAGAGGGCCGCGAAGATGTCGGGAACATCGCGTGGCGCATCGGGTCCCGTGGAAAACGTCAGGACCCATTCGAAGTTTCCCGACAGCCCCGTGACATCGACGACGGGTCTATCGACCCACCCTTGCACGCGCTCTCTGAGCAGCCTGACGGGCCCGGCCCTCCGGAGGTTCTGCACGCCCGGACGACTGAGGTCGATGAAGTAGAGGCACCAGCCTTCACCGTTCGCGTCAACAGGCTCTGGCGCCGTGCCGCCGAAACGGCGCTGTGCCAGGAACGCTTCGCAGTCGAACGTCGACGGAGCGATATTCGGTCCAAGGCGACCCTCTCGAGCCATGGTCAGCGCGTAGACGGGCAGCTGCCGCATCTCCCGATGTACTCTCAGCTTGAACCGGTCCTCGAGCAACGCGCGCATCATCGCGCGCCGGTCGCGAGGCTCGGTGTTGTCGGGTGGCTTCGCCAGTACGTCGAATCGCGGCACATCCGGTTGCAGCCCGCCGGTGGGGCGGCCGATGAGGTGGGCGTATGGACCCGGGTCGAGGCCGTAGGACTCCGCGTACGCATCGACCTGATACGCCTCGCGAATCAGAACTCGCAGCGGCACGTTGATGAACGTGATCTGCCCGGCAGGCGGAACGCGTATCGAGCCCGGGCGCTCGCTGACGTTTCGTCTGACGGACGCCACCTCGAATCGCGGCGCTGGCGCCGGGACTTGTGCGCCGGTCACGGCGTACGCCATCAGCGGCAAGAGCAGTGCGAGACGGCCTGTCATTACAGCCTGCAGTGGAGCGACTCCTGATCCCGCCGCCCAGGAATCGATCGAACCAGTCGGACGCTACCGTCGCTTCGTTACCGCATTGTGACGGTAGCGGTGCGGTGGGACTCGCGCCCTCAGTCGTCGTCGCTCCCCGACATGGGCTCATTCTAGCCCCGCCTGCGAGCCGACGCGGTCGAGAATGGCCGAGACGGTCGCCGCCGCCTTGCGCATCGGGATGTTGCAGAGGCAGACGTGGCGGACCCCGGCGGCGCGGAGTGTCCCGATCGTCCGCGCGCAGATGTCGACGGGCGTGGCGCCCGCGGCCAGCTCGCGCCGGAGCCCCTCGATCGGCACCGGCATGAACTGGCCCAGCGTGTCGAGCGTCCGTGGATTGGCGCTGCGGTAGAAGAATACCCCGAACATGCCCGGTCGCGTCACGTCGCGCCGGGCCGTGGCGTCGAGAAATCGCTCCACCGGGGCCATGTCCAGGTGGCTCACCACCTGCGTCAGGTAGAAGTCCGCGCAGAACCGCTCGTCGAGGAGGAAGTCGGTCTGCTGCCCGGCCGGCGCGTGCGGATTGGCCCACCCGCCGAGCGACAGCCGGGGCTCTCGCGCCTGGATGAGGCGTCGCAGGTCCCAGGCGTGCTCCACGCAGCGCGGGCGTCCCACGGTGCGATCGCCGCCGAGCACGACCAGCGACGGAAAGCCGACCTGCCACGCCTGTTCGGCGTAGGTCAGGCAGAAGTCGAGCGAGTGCTTCGTGGTCAGGAACGGCGCCACGAGGGGCGTGGGGAGCTCGCGCCCCAGGTTCGTCACCAGGTGGCGGAGGTTGTTCTCTTCCTGAGTTCCGACCGCGCTGTCGGTGAGGAAGATCTGCACGCCGCGTCGCGTGAGCCGGCGCACCTCGTGCCAGGCGTCGATCCAGGCGTCCATCCCCTCGGCCGACCCCAGGCCGGCGCGCGGTGGCCGCAGCTCCACGGCCAGCACCGGGTCGTCGCCTGCGAGCCGGTCGGCGAGACGCACGTCGGCTACGGGGTCGCGCCGCCGGTCGCGACGGCGCGCTGCACGAAGTCGAGCATCGTCCGGCGCAGGTGCAGGTTCAGCTGCGGATCGGTGACCGAGTGCCGCGAGCGCGGATAGAGCATCAGCTCGAAGTCCTTGCCCGCCCGTTGCAGCTCGTAGGCGAACTGCAGCGTGTTCTGCATGTGGACGTTGTCGTCCATCGTGCCGTGCACCAGGAGCAGCCTGCCCTGCAGGTCGGCCGCGGCGTGACGCGGGGCCGTTCGGCGATAGCCGTCGGGGTTGTTCTGGGGCGTCATCATGAGGCGTTCGGTGTAGACCGTGTCGTAGTCGCGCCAGTCGGTCACGGGCCCCCCCGCGATGCCGGCCGTCCAGCTCGTGCTGTGCGTCATCGCGTACGCCGTCATGAAGCCGCCGTAGCTCCACCCGCTCAGCACGATCCGCGATGGATCCACCCAGCCCTGGCGCTGGAGCCAGGCGATCCCGTCCTCGAGATCCTGCAGCTCGAGCTCGCCCAGGCGTCGGT
>Ga0302046_10003697_pt1 | contig 13766 bp, 9 predicted proteins | sample RVTome_11_FD_200261 | JGI IMG/M metagenome (GOLD analysis project Ga0302046, IMG submission 200261) | Soil microbial communities from uranium-contaminated site in the Upper Colorado River Basin, Wyoming, United States - RVT147D111 (version 2) ...
GTGCTAACACTCGACGACCGCGCTCGCGGCGTCGCCGCAACCAGGACTGAAGCTCGAATCAAGGAGGGACGCGGAGATGGCTACCGCTTCGACCAAGGTTTCGACCAAGCTGAAGATCGCGCCCATGGCGGACCGGGTGGTGATCGAGCCGCTCGAGGACACCGAAGAGATGCGTGGGGGGCTGTACATCCCGGACACGGCCAAGGAGAAGCCGCAGCAGGGCAACGTCATGGCGATCGGTCCGGGCCGCCTGAACGATGATGGGGATCGCATTCCGATGGAAGTCGGAGTGGGAGACCGCGTGCTGTACGGCAAGTATGCCGGCACCGAAGTGACGATCGAGGGAAACCAGTATCTGATCGTGAAGGAAGCCGACATCCTCGCGGTCCTCACCTGAGGCACGACTCGGCCCGTCTCGCCGACACGGCGAGCCTCGAGTCGATTGTCAAGGCGCTGGATGTAAATTTCCGTAATCAGTGTACATCCAATCGCTTATACGTTTTATCGATGACGCCGCACAGCGGCGAAGGAGATTGAGATGGCGAAGGAACTGGAATTCGATACCGCGGCGCGGCAGCGCCTCAAGGCAGGTATCGACAAGCTGGCCCGCGCGGTCAGGGTGACGCTCGGGCCGAAAGGCCGAAACGTGGTTCTCGAAAAGAAGTTCGGGAGCCCGACAATCACCAAGGACGGCGTCACGGTCGCGAAGGAGATCGAGCTCGACGATCCGATCGAGAACCTCGGGGCCATGATGGTGAAGGAAGTCGCCACAAAGACTTCCGATGCGGCCGGTGACGGCACGACGACCGCGACGGTCCTCGCGCAGTCGATCTTCACGGAAGGCCTCAAGAGCGTGACGGCGGGGGTCAACCCGATGGCGCTCAAGCGCGGCATCGACAAGGCCGTCAATGCGATCGTCGCCCACCTCCACGACATCTCGGTCGAGACGTCGGGCAAGAAGGAAATCGCCCAGGTCGCGGCGATCTCCGCGAACAGCGATATGGAGATCGGTGAGCTGATCGCGGACGCGATGGAGAAGGTCGGCAAGGATGGCGTCATCACGGTCGAGGAAGCGCGCGGTCTCGAGACCGAGCTCGACACCGTGGATGGGATGCAGTTCGACCGCGGCTATCTGTCGCCGTATTTCGTCACGGATCCGGACAAGATGGAGGCGGTCCTCGAGGAGCCGCTCATCCTGATCCACGACAAGAAGATCTCGGCAATGAAGGATCTGCTCCCGGTGCTCGAGAAGGTCGCGCAGATGGGCAAGCCGTTGCTGATCCTCTCGGAGGATGTCGAGGGTGAAGCGCTCGCTACGCTCGTGGTGAACAAGCTGCGTGGGACGCTCAAGGTCTGCGCCGTGAAAGCACCCGGGTTCGGCGATCGCCGCAAGCAGATGCTCGAGGATATCGCGGTCCTGACGGGCGGCCAGGTCATCTCGGAGGAGCTCGGGTTCAAGCTCGAGAACGCCGTCGTGAGCGACCTCGGCTCGGCCAAGCGTGTCACGATCGACAAGGATAATACGACGATCGTCGATGGCGCCGGTGATGCCGACAAGATCAAGGGTCGGATCGGCGAGATCAAAGTCGCGATCGACAAGTCGACATCGGATTACGACAGCGAGAAGCTGCAGGAACGCCTCGCGAAGCTGGCCGGCGGAGTCGCGGTGATCACCGTCGGCGCCGCCACCGAGACCGAGATGAAGGAGAAGAAGGCCAGGGTCGAGGATGCCCTTCACGCCACCCGTGCGGCCGTCGAGGAAGGGATCGTTCCAGGGGGCGGAGTCGCGCTGCTTCGAAGCCAGAAGTCGCTCGACCTGGTGAAGGGGGCCGACGCCGACGAAGACATCGGCGTCCAGATCGTCCGGCGCGCGATCGAGGGCCCGATTCGTCAGATCGCGATCAACGCAGGGGCCGAAGGCTCGATCATCGTCGAGAAGGTCCGCGAGTCGAAGGCGAACAACTTCGGCTACAATGCGGCCACCGGCGTGTACGAAGATCTCGTCAAGGCCGGCGTGATCGATCCGACGAAGGTGACGCGGACGGCGCTTCAGAACGCCGCCTCGATCGCCGGGCTCCTGCTCACGACCGAAGCGGTCGTGGTGGAGAAGCACGAGGCCGAGGACGCGTCCGCCGGCGGTGGCGGCGGCATGGGCGGCATGGGTGGCATGTACTGAGCCCGACGCCGTGACGTGCGGGGGGGGGACCCCTCGCGCCTGATCAGGGACACAGGCCCGGGGAGCGATGCTCTTCGGGCCTGTGCGCATCAGGCTTCGAAACGGCTCTGGACGGTCGACGCGCCCACCACGAAATTGGAGCTGGCCGGCCACGCCATTTCGGGTGTCACGCGAGGCACCGGGCCGTCGTTGATGGGGGACGGGACACAGGACCCAAAGGTCCAGACGGGAGAGACGACGCATGGCGCCAGCAGCCCTCGTTTCGGGTCGGGTCGATGTCGTCGCCGTCATCGCCTCGGGTCTCCTGCTCTCGGTGGCGTCCTGCGCCTCACCGGTCGACCCCGGCGAGGATGGGTGTATCACACCCTCGCTGGATCCCGGAATCACGCTCCGATCGGGCTTCGCACCTCAGACCCAGGTCCGACTCTCCCCCGGCGCGAAATGCACGCTTCGAGGTGATGAGGCCAGAGCATTTCGCCTCGCGGCGTCCGACGCCGGTGCGGAGTATCTCGTCGCGGTCGTGAGCTCGAGCGAGACTCCGGGCGCGAACGCGAGCCTCGCGCTGCGGCTCGGGGGACCGGATGTCGGCGCTGCCCGGTCCGTGCGGGCGGCGAGGATCTCGCCATCCGTCATCGGGGTGGACGGCGGAGCCGCGAGCGACATGTCATCCGATCCGGAGCTTCGGTTCCGGCGCGCCGCGCGTGCCGAGCTGGAGCGGGTGGGCGCGCTTCCGGCGCGCGCAGTGGACCGAACCGACTCGTCGGTGAAGGCGAGCCTCGGCGCAGCGGTCCCGGTTCTTGGCGACCGGGTGGAGTTCCGTAGCTCGATCGATGCGAATCTGGCGGTCGACTGCGCTCGGACCGATGTCATCCAGGCGGTGGTTCGCGGGGTGGGCGTCAACTTCGCCATCGCCGAGGACGTCGATGTCGCGGGCCGGCTGAGCTCCTCCGACTACGGTCGCATACTGGATGCGCTCGAACGGTTCGTATATCCGATCGACACATCCTATTTCGGCGAGCCCGCCGATCTCGATGGCAACGGACGCGTGTGGCTCCTGTTGACCGCGAACGTGAACCGTGCCACGCCCCGCGGGAGCAGTACGTTCGTGGCGGGATTCTTCAACCCGACGGACCTCGCCGACCCGGACGGCTGCCCGGCGTCCAACCGGGGGGAGGTGCTATATGTGCTCGGGCCCGACCCCGCCGGGATGTTCTCCGATCCGGTGAGCGTGGCAGATGCGGTCGCGAACGCGACGGGCGTGGCCGCGCACGAGTTCGAGCACCTGCTCTCGGCTCAACGGCGGATCGTGGACGGTGGCGGGGACTTCAGCGACCTGGAATCGACCTGGCTGGGCGAGGGGCTCGCGCATACGGCCGAGACCGTCGTGGGGCTCGCGAGCGCCGGGTTGTCTCCCGGCGGGAATCTGGGGTTCGCGGAGCTGGCGGCCGATGGGGCGGTGTTCACCGCGTTTCACCTGTCGAACTTCCGACGGGCGGGATTCTACCTCTCCGCGTCGAACCGGACTCTCGCGCTGGGCAGCGATGGAGGGAGCGATCCGGGCGGGCTTTCCTCGCTCGAGATGCGGGGGTTCGCCTGGCTGTTCGTGCGGTGGCTCGCCGATCACGCCGGTTTCCCCGAGGGTGGCGTGCTGGGCGGGCCCGCAGAGGAGACGCTTTTCCGCGACCTGGCGTCCGGAGGGAGCAGGCTGGCGACAGGTACCGCGAACGTGGAGCGGGCGGCATCGAAGCTCTTGGGGCCTACGACCTGGCGGTCGCTCCTGTCCGCATATGCGCTTGTACCGCTGGCCGACGATCTCGCCGGTGCGCCGGAGCGATTCCAGCTGACGACGTTCCATCTGCGAGACGTGTTCGCGGGGCTCAACACGGCGTTGCCGGAGCGCACGCCGTTCCAACGGCCGTTTCCGCTCGAGGCCGATGAGATCCGTCTCGATGGGGCACTGGCGGAGCAGGTGACGTTCGATCTCCGGGCCTCGGCGGCAAGCTATTTCATCTTGCGGGCGGATGGTCCGCACCCCGCTGTGGACATCGGCATCGCGACGCAGGGCGGCGCGATGGTGCCGGGGTCGGTCCGCCTCGATGTGGTGATACTCAGGATCTCGTGATCGGGGCCCGTCGCGAGGACGGGAACGCGGGAGCCGCGGCGGACGTACTCTGTACGTTGCTCGCGAGCACAGGAGGGCGGGCAGGCCGCAACGAGGCCGGGACCGGAGGAACGGGGGGGAACCAGATGACCGACATCAGATCGATATCGAGCCTCGGGGCGGCGGGGCGTCCGCCGGAGCGGGGCAGGATTCGATCCCTGCTGGCCGCGGCGGCCTGCGCAGTGGGATCGGCGTGCAGCAGCAGCGGCACCGGTCCGCCCCCCCCGCCGCCGCCGCCGCCTCCCGGTCCCCCGGCGCCGGCGATCAACCTCGATCTGGCGCTGGGGGGGTCGGTCACCCTGTCCGAGCCGGCGCAGGTGCGCGCCTTCCAGATCGACGGCTCCAACGCACAGCGTGACTACCAGATCATCGTCCAGCGGGCGTCCGCGGCGTTCGGCGGGTCGACGAGCATGCGGCTCCACATGCAGGCCGCCGACGCGACCGCCAGCGTGGTCGAGCTTCCGTCCACCCGTCTCCGTCCCACGTTCTCGACGGTTCCACCGTCCATCGCCCGACGCCTCGAATCGGGCACGCTCGAGGACCGTCTTCGCGAATCCACTCGACGCGAGCTCCGGCGGATCGGCGCGCAGCCCATCCGCGCCTCCGCCTCGCAGCCCGGCGGCCCCCGGTTCTCGATCTCGAGCTCTGCGCCGACGGTCGGCCAGATGATGTCGTTCGGGTTCGCGATCACGTCATCCCTGCAGGCCGACTGCGACGCGACGGCGACGATCGACGCGGAGGTCAAGTTCGTGGGAAACAACTTCGCGATCGCGGAGGACGTGCAGGTCGCCGGCACCTACTCGAGCTCGGACTATGCCAATCTCGGGCAGCTGCTCGATCAGACCATTTACCCGATCGAGACCGCGTACTTTGGAAACCCGGCCGATATCGACGACAATGGTGTCGTGGTCGCGCTGGTCACCGCCGAGGTGAACCGCCTTTCGGCGCGGGGCAGCCCGACGCTCATCGCGGGGTTCTTCTGGGGTGGCGATCTGTTCGACACCCAGGACTGTGCGGCGAGCAACGAGGCGGAGATGTTCTATCTGATCGCGCCGGATCCCGCCGGGACGTTCAGCGACGCGATCTCGATCGAAGAAGGGCTCAGCCTCGGGCGCACCACCGTGGCGCACGAGTTCTTCCACCTCCTGAACACCCAGCAGCGGACGACCATCGGGGGAGGGAGCTCCTCCCTCGACGGCGAGGACGCCTGGCTCGACGAGGGGTTGGCGCACCTCGCCGAGGAGCTCGTCGGCTTCGGTGTCGCCGGTCTCTCGACCCGGGCGAACCTCGATCTCGACGGGCTCATCCCGCCCTCGAGCGGCAACCCGGTATTCGGGGAGGCATTCAACGACTTCCATTTTCTGAACGTCCTCCGCGTGGCGGACTTCATGTTGCACCCGAGCTCGACGATGGCGCTCGGCAACTCCGGGGGGAGTGACCCGGGCGGCACCGAGTCGCTCCGCATGCGGGGGTTCGGGTACCTGGTGGCGCGCTGGCTGGGAGACCAGTTCGGACCGAGCGGGAACGGAGCGATTCCGGGGAGCAACGAGCAGATGCTGTTTCGAGAATTGTCCAGCGGCGGTCCGGCCTTTCTCGCGGGCGCGGACAACATCGAGCGCGCCGTGCAAGTGGTCGGCGGGCAATCCGTCGCCTGGGAAGACCTGCTCGCCAGCTTCCTCGGGATGCTCGCGGTCGACGACGCGGGTCTGGGCGGGCTCGACCCGCTGTTCTCATCGAAGAGCTGGAACTACCCCGAGCTGTTCCTGCGGCTGAGCCAGGAGCAGTACGTCGACGCGGGCGGCAACCCCGTGCCGCCGCCGTCGGTGCTCCAGAACGAGTACCCGCTGATTCCGGATGTCCTCGCGCTCGGTAGCGGCACGAACATCTCGCGGACATTCACCGTCAACAGCTCGACCGGAAGCTTCTTCGTGGTGCGCGGTGGCACGACGACCCCGGACGCCGTGTTCGAGGTCACGACGAGCACCGGTGCGGATCTGCCGTCGTCCGCGGCGCCCCAGGTCACCATCATTCGGACTCGGTAGCGTGGCTCACGGCGTCCGCGTCTCGCCAGCACGTGAATCATCGACGCGTGGCGCAGATCATCGACGCGCGCCCAGCTGGCGATTCGCCCGGTGGTGTCACGATCGGGCCAGCGGAGGCGTCCATCGAATGATGCGATGGATCCGATCGTCGTCCGATACGGCCGTGCGCTGCGCGCTCGGCGGGTTGGTCGCGGCCTGTGGCGGAGGCACCACTCAGCCGGGGCCGCCCCCGCCTCCACCCCCGCCCCCACCCCCCGTCGGGGCCAGTCTCGATCTCGCGCCCGGGGAGGTGGTAATCCTGTCGGACGTGGGCTCAGTGAGGTCTTTCGAGATCATCGGTGCCTCCGAGGCGCGTGAGTACCAGGTCATCGTCGTGAGTGCGAGCCAGGTGGAGGGCGGAGTCGCGGCGATTCGCTTCGTGGCGGCCGCGGATGCCGGTGCGGCCGCGATCGCCCCGCAGCTGCCCCCGTCACGCGCCCCCGGCTTCGCCATCGCTTCCGACCCGGTTTCGGTCGAGAGCCGGGGGATGGGAGCGCCCGGATCCGACGTTCCGCGCCCGCGCCACCTCGAGATCCGGGCCATGCTGGAGCGCGAGGTGGCGAGGGTAGGCGGCCATGTGTCGCCGAAGGCGGCCCGCCGAGGCGGGGCCGTCCCGGCCGTGCGAGCTTCGTTCGCGGCGGCCGGCGTGCCCCAGGTTGGAGAGACGGTCACGATCACGTCCCCGGTCGTCCCCGGCGGTGGGATATCGTGCAACGCCATTACGCATGTGTCGGGGGTCGTCCGGGCCGTGGGTCAGAACTTCGTGATCGTCGAAGATGCCTCCGTGGCCGGCCACCTGACGGCCTCGGACCTGGCCCTCCTGGAACAGGAGCTGGACGAGTTCGTCGCACCGGTGGACGACGACTACTTCGGAAGGCCCGGCGACCTCGACGGAAACGGACGCGTGATCGCCTTCTTCACGGGCCAGGTGAACCGGTTGTCGACACCAGGGAGCGGCTCGATCGTCATCGGGTTTTTCACGCCCACCGACCTTCTCGACCCGCTTGAATGCCCTGCGAGCAACGAAGCCGAGATCATCTGGCTGGTGGCCCCCGATCCGGACGGCGACATCGGGCCGCCCGTGACCGTCGCTCTCGTGAAGCGCATCGCCCGCGGCCTCGTCGCGCACGAGTATCAGCATCTCCTCAACGCGGTGCAGCGTTCCGTCATCGGGGGCGGGGACCCGATCTTCGACTCCGAGGAAACGTGGATCAACGAGGGGATGTCGCACATCGCCGAGGAGGTGTCGGGGTTCCACCGCATCGGACGCGGGACGCGAGCAAACCTCGGGTTTGCGGAGATCGGGGTCGGGTCGCCCGTGCTGGTGGATTCCTACCAGGACTTCCACCACGGCAACCTTCTGAACCTCTCGATCTACCTCGACGGCCCCAGCGGTCTTGACGCGCTCGCCACCGGTGGCGTCTCATTCGCGACGCGCGGGTGGGGGTACATGTTCTTGCGCTGGCTGGGGGATCGGTACGGGCCGCCGTCGCCTGTCGGCGTCGTCGCAGGGAGCGCGGAGAACCTCCTGTTCCGGGAGCTGGCGGCGGGAGGAGCCACCCAGATGCGCGGGATCCCGAACGTCCTGCGGGCGATCAACGCCGTGTCCGGAGAGAGCCCGTCGTGGGATGATGTGGTGTCGGAATACGTGGCCGCGACCGCTTCGGACGACGCTCAGGTCGGGGGGCTGCCGCCGGAGGTGCAGTTCAGCACCTGGAACTATCCCCGCCTGTTCTCCGAGCTCCAGGCGAACTCGGTGCCCGGGCTCTCCGCAGGCTTCCCCCTTCGGCAGAGTCAGGTCGCGATGGGGAGCGGGGCCAGGAGCACGTCCGTGTTCGACATCGGCGCGTCCACCGCCCGCTATTTTCGCTTCACCGCCTCGGGAGCGCACCCCGGCATGCGTGTCGACCTGACCACTCCCTCCGGTGCCAACGTGCCGAACGGGGTGCGTGCACGGGTCGTCGTGGTCAGGACCCGGTGAGGCGCGTGGCCGCCGGACTGGCGGTGCTGACGCTGGGCGGCAGCGGCCCCCGCACATGCGCCAGCGAGCCGGGGGCAAGCGACTTCGGTTGGATCGGACAGGTCGGGCCGGAGCGCATCGAGGGCCGGGTCCGCGTCGTGGGGAGCCAGCCGTTCTCACGGCCCGTGATCGAGCCGGAGGGAGAGCGTGGAGTGGCCGTGACGGGGCCCTATGCTGCCGAGGTGGCTCGTCTCGCGGGCGCCGTGATACGTCTGACCGGCCGCGCCGCCACGGCCGACATTCCCGGCCCGGCGTTCGAAGCCACGTCCTACGAGATTCTGTCGGTAGACGGAGATCGCCCCTACCTCGGGACGCTGCGAATCGATGCCGATGGGGTTGCCCTCGTCTCCGGGCGTGGCGCGGTGGCACGGCTCGAATTCGTTCCGGAGGCGCTCCGGAACCGTGCCGGAGCACTGGTCTGGATAGTGCTCGACGAGACCGGATCCGTCGCACGCTACGGAATCCTGCGGGAGCCGGCGTGAGGCGGCCCACCCGTATCCGGGCGCGCGCGATCCTCGGCGCGCTCATCCCGTTCTCGCTCGGCTGCGCCCGCGACGCCCCGACCGCGCCCCCCAGATTCACTCCGCCCGCCTCGACGACCGCCGTGCACCTTGTGCCGGGTGAGTTCGCGACGCTCGCGGGCGCCCAGATCGGCGCTGGATTCACGATCCCGTTGGCCTCGGAATCCCGGTCCTATGTGGTCGCCGTGCACGATTCCCGCGCCACGCCCGGCGCGGTAGCCGACCTCCGGTTCTCCGTGGTCCGGCTCGTCGGTATCGCCTCGGAGGTGACCCCGCGCGCGGGCCCCCGGCCGTCACTCACCCACGCGCGAGCCGCGGCAGCGAGATCCGCGGCCCGGCAGGATCCCTTCGACGCGTGGCTGGCAGCAGGCGGCGAGGCCCGGTTTCGGGAGGCGGTGAGCCGTCAGCTCGAGACCGCGGGTGCCCGGGTGGCCGATCCCCGCGCGCGAGCCGGAGCGCCGATCGTGCGTGGACCACCGTGGCGCGCCTCCTCGACCGCGCGGGGCGGGTCGACGCCCTCCGTGGGGGATTTGCTGGAGTTCGGCTCTCCGGTTCAGGCGGACGGCTCGCTGGCGACCTGCTCCTCGCCGGTGCGCGTGACGGGTCTGGTGAAGGCTGTCGGACCTCATTTCGTCGTCGTCGAGGACACCGCCGTGGCGGGTGGCTTCCTCGATGCGGATTTCACGGATCTGCTCACGGAGATCGAACAGGTCGCGTTCCCCGTGGACAGCGCGTACTTCGGGCTCCCGTCCGATCTGGACGGCAACGGGAAAGTGATCGCGCTCGTCACGGGGGAAGTGAATCGACTCGGTGCCGCCGGGTTCTTCACGCCTGGGGACCTGGCGGCGACCGCGGATTGCCCCGCCGGCAACGAGGCCGAGCTGCTGTGGCTCCTCGCACCGGACCCGTTGCGGCGGTTCGGCGTCGAGCCGGTATCCGCGAGCCTCTTGCGGTCGCGCCTGCCGGGGATCGTGGCTCACGAGCTCCAGCACCTGATCCACGCGGAGCGGAGGATCTTCGAGGCGGGCGGCGACCTGACCTCGGCGGACGTGACCTGGCTCAACGAGGGGCTGTCGCACGTCGCGGAGGAGGTGAGCGGTCTGTACAGCGCCGGGAGGCGGGCGGGGGAGAATCTCGGGTTCGAAGATCTGGGGCAACCCCAGACGGCGGCGCGTTTCGACCGCTACCATTTGAACAGTTTCCGCTTCGTGCGCGACTACCTGGAGGCGCCGGGCACGGTGCCCGCGATCGTCGACGAAGCGGTGACCGTCGGCAATGTCCGCAAGGCGCGTGGATTCGGCTATCTCCTGCTACGCTGGGTGGCCGACCAGTTCGCCACCGGGGGCGGAGCGGGAATCGTAGCGACGACCGCGGAGGAGGACCTCTTCCGGTCCCTCGCGGTGGGCGGCCCCGGACTCGAGACCTCGATCGACAACCTTCTCGCCTCGCTGGCGAGCGCGACCGGCGTGCAGCGACGCTGGGAGGATCTGTTCGCGGAGTACGTGGCGGCCCCCGCCGTCGACGACGTGACCGAACCCCAGATTCCGCTCTCGCCCGTGTTGCGCTTGACGACATGGAACCTCCCTGCCGTGTACGAGAACGCGGCCGCGAACGGGCTCGAGGCGGACTTCCCCGTGGGGTTTCCCCTGATTCCTCGCCTCATCCTCCCCGGGACGCTCCCGGCGGGTGGCTTTCACGGGACGTTCAGCCTGCAGCCATCGACCGCGGTGTATTTCCGGATCGAAGGGGTTGGCGCGACGCCGCAGTCCCATCTCCAGGTCTTCACCGCCTCGGGGCTTCCGCTGTCCGCGAGCTCGAGCATCCAGGTCACGATCGTCCGGACGTTCTGAGCCGCAGGCGAAGTCGGCCGTACGGACGACTCGGTGCCGGCGGCCGTCCGGATTCGGACTTGGCTGCGGCCCGGCTCTCGCCTAGCTTCGTCGGATCGGTGCCCGGCACGGTCCGGGCGCGACCACCACACCAGCGTCCATCGACGGGTAGGCCGATGAGCGACTCTCCGATCTCCGTCTCACTCCCGGACGGCTCCACCCGATCGCTTCCCGGCGGGGCCACCGCCGCCGATCTGGCCGCGGCCATCGGGCCCGGGCTGCTACGGGCGGCCGTCGCCGCACGCGTGGACCGCGAGCTGGTCGACCTCGCCCGCCCCCTCCCGGACGGTGCGCGCGTGTCGATCGTCACGCGGGGCGACGAGGATCCGGACGCCCTCTACGTCCTGCGCCACTCGGCCGCGCACGCGCTCGCGACCGCGGTCCGGGAGCTGTATCCAGGGGCGGGGATCGGGTTCGGCCCGCCGATCGATGGCGGGTTCTACTACGACTTCGACGTCCCGACGCCGTTTGCGCCCGACGACCTCGCGGACATCGAGGCCGCGATGCGCCGCGTGGTCGCCGCGGACCACCCGTTCACGCGGCGGGAAGTGGGCCGGGACGAAGCGGAACGGCTGTTTCGCGACGACCCGCTCAAGCTCGAGCGTCTGTCGGAGATACCCGAGGACGAAGCCATCTCCGTGTACGAGAACGGTCCGTTCGTCGACCTTTGCCGGGGGCCGCACGCGCCCGGCACCGGGGAGGTCGAGCATTTCAAGCTCCTCCACGCCGCGGGTGCGTATTGGCGCGGGGATGAGAGCCGCCAGATGCTGCAACGCATCTACGGCACGGCGTTCTACACCAGGAAGGCCCTCGAGACGCACCTCGAGCGGATCGAGGAGGCGAAGAAGCGCGACCACCGGAAGCTCGGGCAGGAGCTCGACCTGTTCTCGATCCAGGACGAGATCGGTCCCGGGCTCATCTGCTGGCACCCGAAGGGGGCCCGCATCCAGCTCGAGCTTCGGCGCTGGATCGAGGATCTCCTCATGACGCGGGCGTACGAGTTCGTCTATACGCCCCACGTCTCGAGCGAGGCCCTCTTCCGGCGCTCAGGACATCTCCCCAACTACGCCGACAACATGTATCCGGCCATGCAGGGGGACGACGACGGCGAGGCGTTTCGGGTCAAGCCGATGAACTGCCCGGGACATACGCAGATTTATGCGGCCCGGCCGCGAAGCTATCGCGACCTGCCGCTCCGGCTCTCCGAGATCGCCAACGTCTACCGGTATGAACGCTCCGGAACGCTCCACGGTCTGTTCCGCGTGCGGATGCTCACGATGGACGACGGTCACATCTTCTGTACCCCGGAGCAGACCGAGGACGAGATCTTCACATGTCTCGATCTGGTCGACGAGGTGATGGACGCGCTCGGGCTCACGTACCGGTTCGACCTCGCGACCCGTCCGGATGGCGACAAGCGGATCGGCGCCGACGAGGTGTGGGACCGGGCCGAGGCGGCCCTCCGACAGGCCCTGGAACGGGCCGGGGTCGAGTACGGGGTCGACGAGGGTGGGGGCGCGTTCTACGGCCCCAAGATCGACATCAAGTTCGGAGACGCGATCGGGCGCGAATGGCAGGGAGCCACGATCCAGCTCGACTTCAACCTCCCCGATCGGTTCGGGCTCGAGTACGTAGGCCCCGACAACCAGCCTCACCGCCCCGTCATGATCCACCGGGCGATCTTCGGAACGCTCGAGCGGTTCACGGGTGTGCTCATCGAGCACTTCGCCGGGGCGTTTCCGCCGTGGCTGGCCCCCATCCAGGCCCGCATCCTTCCGATCACTGACGCCCAGGAGGGGGTGGCCCGGGGAGTCTTCGACCGCTTGCGGGAGGCGGGATTCCGGATCGAGCTCGACGCGCGGTCCGATACGCTCGGATACCGCATCCGGGATGGGGAGCTTCAGAAGATCCCGTACCTGCTCGTCGTCGGTGAGCGCGAGGCCGACGCAGGGACTGTCGCGGTTCGTGCACGGGGGTCGGACGAGAAGCAGACCATCATGACCGTCGACGAGCTGGTGTCGAGACTCCGCGATCGGGTAGACCGTCGATCCCTGTCCGCCTGACCAGCCCGGCGTTGACACTCGGGGGGCGTGTTTCTACCTTTCGCACGCGAAAAAAGTCAGGTGAAGCGGGGCTCCGGCCTCCACCCTAACGGCGCACGCACGACGTGTTGCTGCCGGGTTCGAACGACGTCACGCACCCTCCGCCGGAGCGGTGTGGACGACCCGGTCGGCCCAGCCGTTCCGGGTTTTTTTCTGCTCCCGATCCGCGGACCGGGGGCAGGGCCGGGGTCGAAGCCTTCACTCGACTTGTGTGGTCCCCGAGAAACGAGGTGCGGTGAATCAGGATGAACTGAGGGTGAACGAGCGGATCCGGATCAGCCCGATCCGCCTGATCGACGACAATGGCGACCAGCTCGGCATCGTCGCGACGGATGAAGCTCGAGCGATGGCGGCCGAACGCGGTCTGGATGTCGTGGAGGTCGCGCCCAATGCCCGCCCTCCCGTATGTCGCCTGATGGACTACGGGAAGTTCAAGTACGAACAGCAACGCAAGGCGCGCGAGGCGAAGAAGAAGCAGCACGTCGTGAACGTCAAGGAGGTCAAGCTTCGACCGAAGATCGAGACGCACGACATCGAGTTCAAGATGCGGCACGCCCGGAGGTTTCTCGAGGAAGGGCACAAGGTGAAGTTCACGCTGATGTTCCGCGGCCGTGAGGTCACGCACCCGGAGCTCGGCGTCCGACTGCTGCAGCAGGTCAAGGACGAGCTCGACGAGCTCGCGGGGGTCGAGTCGGACATCCGCCACGAGGGCCGGACGATGACCCTCATGCTGGCGCCCAGAAAGTAGGACACACTCCGGCCACCGGTCGGGGCGAGACAGGGAGAATCCGCGGGTCTGCCCGCGATCAGATGGGA
>Ga0302046_10003698_pt1 | contig 13765 bp, 10 predicted proteins | sample RVTome_11_FD_200261 | JGI IMG/M metagenome (GOLD analysis project Ga0302046, IMG submission 200261) | Soil microbial communities from uranium-contaminated site in the Upper Colorado River Basin, Wyoming, United States - RVT147D111 (version 2) ...
AGGAGCGCGAGGAGCATTCCCCACGAGCCGTGGCGGCAGGAGCGGGATACCAGCGTGGCCTCAATCATCCCGCCCCTCCCGCAGCTCCAACAACAACTCCAGCGCCGGCTCGAAGCCCGGCGCGCGCTCCAGCGCCCGGAGCACGGCCTGCCGCGCGCCCGCCCGATTACCGGCCGCCAGCTCGGCGCGCGCCAGCCGGTAGTACGCGGTCACCGGATCGGCCGGGTCGAGCGCCACCAGGACCCGCCACTCCCGCACGGACAGTGCGACCTCGCCGAAAGCATCCGCCAGCTCCGCCAGGCGCGCGTGCGCGTCCGGGTCCGTGGGGTCCACGAACATCAGCGCGTCGAGCGCGCGCAGCGCGCCCGCGCTGTCGCCCAGCGCGAGCCGGACGTCCGCCAGCTCGCGGTGGGCATCGTACGACCGTTCGTTGCGCGCGGTCATGGCCGCCAGCTCCCGCTCCGCCGCGCGGAGGTCGTCACGTTCCCGCGCAAGGCGGGCCAGCAGGTAGTACGGGCCATCGGCCTCCGCGTACTCCGGGAACAGGGCCTTGGCACGCTCGAGGAACGGCGTGGCCTCCCTGGCCCGGCCGTCCCGCACCAGCAGCTGGCCCGCCCGCAGCTGCAGTCGGAAGTCACCCGGGTTGCTCCCGGCCCGCGCGAGGACGGCCGCGGGCGACGGCTGCGCCACCATCCCCTCGCCGTGCGGCGCCAACGCCGCCAGCTGCGTCGCGAACTTCCGGTCGAGCCACGCCATGAACGTCCGATCGAACCGCTCCAGCTCGACGCCCAGCACCTCGCGGAAGGCGCGCGGGGTGTCGTGCCCGTTCCCATAGGCCCGCAGCAGCCGCACGAGCGCCGCGAACCCGTGCTCGGCGGCAATCCACTCGCACACGAGCGACGCCTGGTAATACGAAAACCCCAGCTGCTCCGGGTACGCGGGCCGCACGAAGCCGTCGTTGAGCCGGCTCACGGGGAGCAGCTGCGCCGCCTGATGTGCGGCCAGGAAGTCCGGGCTCGCGTCATCGCCCCAGCCCGGGCGCGCCATGCGCTCTTCGTACACCGCGAGCCCTTCGGTGAACCAGCGCGGCACGCGGTGTCCGCTGGCCGCCATGTGGAAGCTGTGCGCGATCTCGTGCCAGAGCGTGGAGCCCCAGTTGAACTCGCCGCGCTGCCGCGCGGACGGCGAGTCCATTGCCACCACCGGCCCAAAGCTCACGCCCAGCGCACCCAGGCCCACCAGGCCCATCGTGCGGACCGAGAAATCGGCATGGCGCCGGAACACCTCCACCCGGATGGGCGGCGCGGACACCCCGTACCGGGCGGCCATGGACGCGTACGCCTCCTCGGCGAGCGCGCCAACGTACGGCGCGAGCACGTCTATCTCCACAGCGTCGGCCACCACCTGGAACCGGGGAAAGGTCCGCACCGGAAAGGCGTCGAGCGTGTCGAGCAGGTCGAGCGTGTTCTTGGTCCACACGTCGAACGGGTCACCGGCAAAAGCCTTCTCCAGGTGGACACGACCGCTGTCCATCTGTCCCAACCGCAGCTCGTTGATGCCGAGCAGCGCCCAGCCGCGCCAGGCCAGGGAGTCGCGGATCACCGCCTGCCGCGCGAACCGCGCCGCATCCGCGTACAGCCGGTGCCGCCCCGCCAGCTCCGCCGCGGTGAGATCCGGCACCGCGGTGTGCGGATTCCCCTCGAGTACGGTCCGGCGCGCCGCCCTGAATCCCGCCGAATCGCCCGCAAGCCAGGCCACGGCCGCCTGCGTACTGAGCGCCGCGATCGAGCGCGGGTTCACCTCGAGCGCCCTCGCCACCTCCTGGCGCGCCCCCGCGTAGTCGTCCACCTCCGAGAGCAGCTCGGCGCGGAGGATCCGGGCGTCCACGAACTGTGGGTTGATCTCGAGGCTGCGATCGAGGAGCCCGCTCACGCCGCCGCGGCCGGTGAACCGCGCCACGCGCGCCAATCCCAGGAGCGCCGCCGGTTGGAGTGAATCGCGCGTCAGGACGGCCTCGAACGTGGTCTGCGCCTCGCCGCCGTTGTAGCGGCTGAGGAAGAGCGCGCCCACCGCCAGGTGCGCGTCGAGGTTGCCCGGATCGGCGGCGATGGCCTCGTCCAAGGCCCGCAGGGCGTCCCGCGCCAGCTGCGGGTCGGTGACGCTCAGCCGCTCGACCGCTATGCCGACCGCCGTAAGTTCGGCGGCGGTGAGACTCCCCTGGCGCGCGTTGTAGGCCGCGATCAGGCGGTCGTAGTCGCGGAACGCGCCCTCCCGGGCCCCCAGCTCCTCCCGGAGCAGGCCCATCTGGAGGATCACGAGCAGGCTGTCCGGGCGCGTTTGTGCGCGTGCGGCGTTCAGGACGCGCTGCGCCGCGGCCCGGTCTCCAGTGACGCGGAGCAGCTCGCCCAACTCGGCCGCCAGATCCGCGCGCCGCGCCATCGCGATCGCGTCGTCGTACTTCCCGGCGTCCCGGAGCTGCCGCACCTGGCTGCGCGCCGCGGCGGGGCTCTGCGCCAACGCCGGGACGGTCACGGCGTTCATCAGCGCCGCCACGATCCAGCCGCGCCGCATCACCGCCGGCCCTCCTGCGTCCGCAGCTCGCGCGTCACGCGCGCCAGCTCGACCAGCAAGGTCTCGAGCTGCCGGTCGTACGCGGCCGGTTCCATTGCCGCTTTCCGGCCGCGGAGCCTCGCGACCTCGCGCTCCAGCGAATCTCGCACCGCGGCGAGCCCCGTGAGCGGCGCGCCCGCCGGGCCATTGCCCAGGTAGAACGTCGCCGCCGCCGCCCCGTCGCCCTCGGTCTCCACCGGTTCCATCGTGCCCACGCCGTCCCCGTCGGCGTCGAGCAGCGGGTGCTCGGTCCGGAGCCGCTGGTCCCGCTCGTAGAGCCGCACCACCTCCCGCCGCGCGTACTCGAACACCTCGAGCACCGATAGCCGGCCGTCCTTGTCGTGGTCCGCCTCCTCGCTCGCCAGGGCCGCCGCGAAGTATCCGCCGAACTGGGTCTCCTCGCGCTCCGCTCCGGATCGGGTGGCCGTGAGGACCACGCGGCCGGGACCACCCACCTCCCGCACCCAGTCGCCACTCGCGCTCGCCGCGTTGACGACCACGATTCGCCGCGTCCCGAACGGTCCGAGCAGCGCCGCGAAGTCCTTCGCCGAGAGGTCCGGCCCCGGGAGGTTGATCCGCGCGCCCTCGGGGCCCACCGACCCGTGGCCCACGAAGACGATCAGGATGGTGGCATCTGGCTGGGCATCGCTGGCCAGTACCGCCAGCGACCTCGTGATCTCCTCCTTGGTGGAGCGCGCGGCCACCCGCGGATGGCGCGATGGGTCCTCGGCAAGCAGCCGGATACGCGAGGCCGGAATGCCCAGCCGTCCCTGGGCAGCGTCGGCAATGGCGAGGCCGGCGGCAAGAAAGGCCTCCTGGTACCGCGGCTCTCCGCCCAGGCCGCAGGCCACGAGCACGTGCGTCTGCGCCGCGGCCGGCGAGGCCAGCAGCAGCATCGCCACCAGCGCCCTCACGCCAGCCCCCGCCGTCGCCGCAACGTCCACTCGCCGCTCAGCAGCCCGACCAGCAGGAACAGCAGCACCGGCATATCCCACAGATCGCGGTATTCGACCACCGTGGCGCCGCTCTCCGTGAACGTGACGTCCTCGGCCAGGGTCCGAAGCGTGGACGGCGTGTAGTAGCGCCCACCCGTCTCCTCGGCCACGCGCCGCAGCGTTCCCTCCTGAAGTGCGGCGCCGAAGTACTCGGCACCGAGGTCACCCGCCTGGAGGTAGACCGAGCGTTCGCCAAGCGCGCGCCCGCCCTGCTCGGCCCGGACCCGCACCTCGTGCAGGCCGGGCAGCGCGGGTGTCCACGACCCCTCGTATTCGCCGTCCCGCCGAACCGTCCAGCGCAGCGGCGCCTCGTGTTCCACACCGGCCGGATCCACGATCGTCGCCCACGCATCGGCGCCGTTCACGCGCACGTATCCCGAGTCCGCGACGTCGGCCGTGATGGTGACGGGCTGCCCCGGTTCCACCCGGTCCGCCGAAAGGCGAGCGGAGAGCGGCTGGGGCACTTCGCTCACCAGGTATCGCAGCAACTGGCGCCAGAAGACCTCGTGCGTCTCGTCCTCGAGCGGGATGTCCGCATGCATCTGCCAGATCCAGGAATCCTGGGACGTCAACGCCACGGCCCGCCCCCGCCCGTACCGTTGCGTGGCCAGCACCACGTACGGCCCACCCCGCCCGTTGCCGGTGAGGAGCACGCTCGCACCCGGCTTGGCTTCGCGGATTGGCGTGAGGAGCGAGAGCGCCGGCAGCGAATCCCAGCGCGCCGCGGACGCCTCGGGCGTGGGGCGAAGCTGGAGCACCGGATGATCGAGCCCCAGCACCGCGGGCTCGACCGCGACCTCGACGAAGAAGGCGGTGTCCGCCGCCGCGGACGGCTCGACCACCACCGGAAGGACGTCCGCGAGCGGCGTCTGCCCCCACCCGCCCGTCGCGAACGCTTTCCGGCCTCCCAGCACCAGCAGCCCGCCCCCGCGCACGCTCACGAACTCCACCAGCATCTGGAGCTGGTCGTGTGTGAAGAAGCTCGCCTCGATGCTGCCCAGGATCAGGCCCCGGTAGCGAAACAGCTCCGCGCGCGTGCGCGGGAAGCCGGCCGCCAGCTCGAGGGAATCCGCGACGCCCAGCCGCAGAAACTTGTCGTCCGCGGAGCGGAGCAGTGTCACGATCTCGAGCCGGTCATCGTCCGCCACCGCGCGCCGGAGGAACTTGACCTCGAAGCGCGGCTCCCCTTCGAAGTAGAGGATCCGCTCCACGCGACGCTCCACCACGAGCAGCGCCTCCACGGCGTTGTTCTCGGCCAGCAGCTCGCCGGCCTGGACGGGAATGCTGAACCGCAGGCGCCGCGGACCCGGCTCGGAGACGAGGAAATGCGCGCGCACCACGGCGGGCTCGCCTCCCGCCGGGAGCCGGATCTCCGTCTGAGTGAGGATCCGCCCCTGATCTTCCACGATGAGCGGGACGGTCCGCCCACCGAACCCCGCCGCCTGCACGGACAGCTCCGCCACGACGGCCGCACCCTGTAGCACACTTGGGGGCACCGCGGCCCGGCGCAGTTCGATGTCCGGCTCGAAACGCGCGTCACCGATCCCCACCGTGTGGACCGGTATCCGATCCGCTGCGAGCGACAACAGGGGCTCGGTGAGCGCGGCACCGGCATTGTCGGCGCCGTCCGAGACCACGACGAGCCCGGCGAGCGGCGCCGTGGACAGTTCCCGCCGCGCGGCGGCCAGCGCCTCCGCCAGATCGGTGCGCCGCCCGTCGAATGCCAGCCCGCCGAGACTGTCTACCCGGTCGAGCGACGTCGAGAACCGGAACAGCCGCACGCGGAACCGCTCGGCGAGCGCGCGCATCACCGGCCCATCCGCCGCAAACGCGCCCGCCGCCACGGCGCCGCGGGTCTGCCCGTTCTGGTCGGCCACGCGCATGCTGCGGGAGTCGTCCACCAGGATACCGAGCACATTCTGCTGTGGGACGATCGTCGAGAGCCGGAGCGCGGGACCGGCCAGGCAGAAGACGAGCACGGCCACGACCCCCGCCCGGAGCCCGAACAGGACGACGCGGTCGCGCGGCGTCAACGTGGCGTGCGCCCGCCGGTAGGCGAGCGCCGCCAGCAACAGCGCCAGGGCACCGAGCGCCATCACGGCGCCGAGCGGCAACGGCGAGGTGGCGACGAGGTCGCCGCGGGCGAACACCAGCGGACGGTACTTGAAGAGCAGCTCGAACAGGCGCTCGACCATTCAGCGGCTCATGCCGTAGAGCACCAGGTTCACGCCCAGGCGGAACGCGTAATTCGAGAACGGCAGCGGGTAGTGGGGATTCTCGGCCCATTCCCAGGCGTCGCCCAGGTCGCTGTTCCAGCTGATCAGCACCATGAGGCGCTCGTCACGGTCGAAGATGGCGCGCAGATGGGGAACGTATCCGTCCGCCTCCCACGTGGGCCCGCCGCGCATGCCCTGGCCGACGTTCGGGACCTGCACGATCTCGTCAATCCGGTAGAACGTATCCAGCAGCGGATGGTCCGAGGGGAGTTCGACGATGCGGTGCTCGGGCAGGACGCGCCGCATCTCGCTCTCGAAGTTGGCCCACTGCCAGGTGCCCCAGAAATCGTCCACCACCAGGAAGCCGCCGGAAAGCAGGTAGCCGCGGAGCCCCGCCACTTCGCTCTCCGTCAGCGCCATGCGTCCCACTTCCACGGCGTACAGGAACGGGAAGCGCCGCAGCTCGGGATCGTCGAGCGGCACCGGGTTCTCCAGCTCGTAGGCATCAATCCCGGTCAGGCGCCGGAGCCCGATCAGGAACTGCAGGTCCGCCTTGGGGAAATCCACGGCCCAACTGGGACGACCCCACCGCCCGTAGCTCGTATACATGGCGCGGGTGAAATAGAAGGCCCGACCCGGCGGAAGGACCTGCGCGGCCGATTCTTGCTGGAGCGCCCGACCCGGACCCTGTCCACCCTCGCTCCCGGTGACGAGCAGGCTCAGCAACGGGACGAAAAGGGACGGGCGCATTGAGGAATGTACCGGGCTGCGGGGCGTGGGGTTCCGAATGAGGAGATCGAAAGATGAGGATCAACAGTGCTGTGATCGTGAATCAAGACACCGACGGCGCCGCCCCGCGCCCCGAACCCCACGTCACCGAACCGCCGACCGAACAGTCGCCAAACGCTCCGCCGCGGACTGCAACATCGCTTCGGTCTTGCAGAACGCAAACCGGATCAGCTTCCGCCCCAGCTCCGGCCGGGAGTAGAAGCTCGACCCGGGCACCGGCGCCACCCCGATCTCCTTCGTCAACCACACCGCGAACTCGTCGTCGGGCAGATCGGAGAACGCCGAGAAATCGGCCAGGACGTAGTACGCCCCCTGGGGCGGCGTCAGCCCGAATCCCGCGGCGGAGAGCGCGCCGCACAACAGGTCGCGGCGACGCCGGTAGTCGCGGGCCAGGCCCGCGTAGTAGTCCCGGCCCAGCGTCTCCATGCCGACCGCGACCGCCTCCTGAAGCGGCGCGGGAGCCCCGACGGTCAGGAAATCGTGGACCTTGCGTATGGCATCCGTGACGCCGGCCGGCGCCACGATCGTCCCGATCCGCCAGCCGGTCACGGAAAAGGTCTTCGAGGCGCCGCTGATCGTGATCGTGCGTTCGCGCATCCCGTCGAGGGTCGCGATCGGGATGTGCTCGCCCTCGTAGTAGATGTGCTCGTAGATCTCGTCGGTCACCGCGTACGCGTCGTGCCGCCGGCACAGCTCCGCGATGCCTTCCAGCTCGCGGCGCGACAGCACGCGCCCCGCGGGGTTGTTGGGCGTGCATACGATGATGGCCCGGGTCCGGGGCGAGAACGCCGCCGCCACGCGGTCCAGATCCAGCTCGCCGGCCGGCGCCATCGGCACGAACACCGGCCGCGCGTCGCAGAGAATCGCGTCCGGACCGTAGTTCTCGTAGAACGGCTCGAACACGATCACTTCGTCGCCCGGATCCACGACGGCCATCAGCGCCGACGCCATGGCTTCCGTGGCCCCGCACGTCACGGTGATCTCCGTCTCGGGATCCACCGTCATGCCGTACCAGTCGGCGTACTTCGTTGCCAGCGCGTGCCGGAAGCGTTTGGCGCCCCAGGTGATGGCGTACTGGTTGATGTCGTCGCGGACGGCCTTGGCCGCGGCCTCCTTCAGGACATCGGGGGCCGGGAAGTTGGGGAACCCCTGCGCCAGGTTGATGGCCTCGTGCTCGGTGGCGACGCGGGTCATGGCACGGATCACGGATTCCGTGAAGCCGTGGGTGCGCTGAGCGGTCTTCATCCCGCATAAGGTGGCAGGAGATGGGCGGGAGGGGAACGGTGGCGGGGAATATGGCGAGACGGCAGGACGGCGAGCGGTGGGGAGGGGCAGGGGGAGGGGTCCCAGCCCCGCTCCCCTGGCCTATCTACCCAAACACCTTGAGACTGCCGCGCTACCGGCTCTCGGGAGAGGCGGACACCAGGACTCGCTCCAGCGCCCGGCCTTCCGGCCCGAGCAGGGTCTTGACCAGCAGCTGGCCATCCTTGGTGACCCAGATTCGGTAGTCGTAGGGAGGGAACGGCGGAGTCATCGTGAGTCGCCAGCAGTCGAAGACCCCGGCCGGGACCTCGACCGTTTCCTCTCCGTCCACCCGCAGAGACTCCTCTCGGAACCACCCATCTCCGAAGGGCCCGACTCGGAACGAGCCGGACCAGCCCGCCTCGAGGGGTAGCCGCCGCAGCAGCATCCCGAGCGCCGGATCATGAACCGCAAGGACCATGGGTGCGCCGTCCCGCTGTGTTGCGGCGCTCGTCTCGCGTCGCTGGCGCGGTACGCCGCCGTAGCCGAGGTAGTCGGATACACTGTGCACGCTGTCGGGGCCGAAGGTCGCCGTGAGTGTCCAACGCTCCCGGCCCCCACGGATATCGTGATGGGCGTGGCGAAGCGGTGTAAGGCCATCGGCCGCGTAATAGACCGTATCGGCCCGCAGTTGCCCCTGCCAGCCAGGACCGCGGGCGATGGGGTTGTGGCGGACATCCACACTCCGCCACTCGGCGTCCGGGCCGGTGCCCACGCGCTCGAGAGTGTGGACCGGTTCATACGTTATTCGCCCGCCCTGCCGGCCGACGCGATAGACCCAGGCTCCCTCCTGAAGTTCGTTGGCTCCGAGCGCGCGCACCGGTGGCGCGGGCTCGTACGGCGCCGACGGTTCCTGGGCACACGCGGTCGCGAGCAGAAAGGAGCCCGTCATCAGCAAGGCACGGGTTTCGGTGTTCATGTCACACGCTCCTCGGGCGGCCGCCTCGGCCGCCGGTTCCTGTGGTGTGGACCAGCGGCTGACGGCGACGAGCCCGATGACGAGGACCGCCGCCGTCGCCGCCAGGACGCCGATTCGCAGCCGCGGCCGCGGTGTCGCCGGTTCGCCGTCGGGCAGGACCATCCGCATCCCCCGCGCACGCTCCTCGCTCACCCGCACAATGAGATCGGGAGGACTGGGCGGTGCGCCGAGCTGGCGCGGGTCGCTCCACGCGGTCATCGCGCCTCTCCCAGCTCCGCGCGCAGCTTCCGGAGCGCCCGATGCAGCCGGACCTCGGACGTCCCCAGCCGGATGCCGAGCGTCGCCGCCACCTCCGCGTGCGACAGGCCTTCGACCTCCTTGAGCACGAACACCGCGCGGAGCGTCGCCGGCAGCTTCCGGATCGCGCGCTCGAGCTCGCCCCGCCGTGCCAGCGCCTCGTCCGGGGGGGCCTGCCCGGGATCCCCGGCCGTCTCGAGCGTCACCTCTCGACGACGGCGTGCCACGCGCAGCCGGGTGAGCGCCACCCGGGCCGTGACCCGCCTGAGCCACGCGGGGAACGCGCCGCGCTCCTGGTAGCGCGCCAGCGCCTCCGGCAGGCCCAGGAAGACGTCGTGCAGCACGTCCTCGGCGTCCGCCCGTGAGCCGGTCAGGTGATAGGCCAATCGCATGAGTGCATCGCCGTGCTGGACGTAGATCGCCTCCAGGGCCTCGGGGCTCCCTTCCCGGGCTTGCGCGATGAGATCGGGGCTCGTCACCCGAGGGGTCGCCGCCATGGGCTCAATATCCAAACGTCACGGGCGGGCGGAACCTTACCGTCGTGTGCGGCATACGACCGGACCACCCCGCGATACTTGGGTTATGCCGCCGCCGAGCGTACGTTTTAGAGTGCCACCATGCCGGTGACGACGACCCTGCTACTGAAGCTGCGCGCAACCCTTGGCGACGAGGCGGCGAACGACTTGGTGACCTGGGTGGACGACGCCACGGCCCGCGAATTGGGCCGCATGCGCGAGCTGGCAGAGCTGCACTACAGCCGGTTCGACGCCCGGCTCGAGCAGCGCCTGGCCGATCTCCGCACCGACCTGTACGGCCGTATCGAGGCACTGCGGACGGAACTGGCCGTCCAGCGCAGCGACCTCATCAAGTGGATGTTCCTCTTCTGGGTGGGCACCATTGTCCCGCTGGCGGGATTGATGGTCGCTCTGGTGAAGCTGTAGCCTCAGCCGCGATCCGCAGGGTTGAGCCACTTAAAGCATTATTATAAAACGATATAGGCAGTAACCACATCGTTCTCTTGCACGATCAGATCTTCGGGATATATTCGGGTTTGTAGCCCGTTCCCGGAGATCGTGAAGTGCTGGATGCGAAGGGCAGAGCACTCCGGAGTCAGAACGCCGCCTGTCTCTGGATCCCCCTCTACGCGCTCCGCTGCGAAGAGGCGCGGCGGCCCGATCTCGCGGGCCGCCCCACCGCCGTGCTCACCCCGGAAGACAGCCGCCGCATCTGGCAGGCTTCGTCGCTCGCCCGCCGGCAGGGCGTGAAGCCCGGGCTCACCGTGAGCCAGGCCATCGGGCTCTGCCCCGCGCTCGCCCTGCTCGAACCCGATCCCGTGTTCTACGACGAGCAGTTCGCCAGGCTGCTCCTGCGGCTCGAGCACGTGAGCCCGGTGATCGAGCCGGCGGAATTGGGAAGGGTATATGTGGGCACCGATGGGCTCGAACGTCTCTTTGGACCGCCCCGGCGACAGTTGCAAATCATGGCGGAGGCCGTGGGCGATGTGGCACGGCTTGGTTGCGCCCGTGGCAAGTTCACCGCCTGGGTAGCGGCTGCGAAAGCAACGCCTGGCAACCCTGTCGTCGTCTCGGAGGAGGAGCAGCAGACCTTTCTCCGCGCGCAGCCGGTCGCCGCGCTCCCGCTCCATCCGGACAATCACCGTCGCCTCCAGCAGCTCGGCCTCAAAACCCTGGGCGACCTCGCCGCGCTGCCGGAAGCGGCGGTAGTCGCACAGTTCGGGCGCGAGGGCCGGGCGGCGTGGCGGCTCGCGGCCGGGCGGTTCGACGAGCCCGTCACGGGCAAGGTGCGCCCACAGCCCATCGTCGCCTCCCTCGACTATCCGTCGCCCGTGGCCGACCGCGGCATGCTGGCCCACACGATCGGCGTGCTGATCGAGCACGCGCTCCGCGACCCGCGCCGTACCGGCTGGCGCGTGCGGACCGTGCGCGTCCGCGCGGTGCTCGAGCAGGGTGCCTCGTGGATGATCGAGGCCATGCTCAAGGACCCCGCGGCGCTCCGCGAGCGGATCTTGGCACCCCTGCTCACCCATCTCGAGCGCACGCCGCCCACCGGCGCCGTCGAGTCGCTCGCCGTCGAATTCACCGCCTTTGCCCGCGGCACGGACGAATTGCAGCTCTTTGCCCGCGACGCCGTGGCCGCCGCCCGCGCCGGCCGCCGCCGCGCGCTCCGCGGCGCCGCCCGCGAGATCCACCAGCGCCTCAAGCGTCACATGCTCTACCGCGTCGTGGAGGTCCAGCCATGGTCCCGTCTTCCCGAACGCCGCTACGCCCTGATCGCCTTCGAGCCCTGAACCTGCCCTCCGCGGTGGAGGTTGGCCTCGATGAATGGGGGCGGCCGACGTGGGTGGTAGAGATCTCGGATGTGGCAGCGGGGCAGCGCGGCAGCGAGGCAGAACACTCTGTGGCAGCGAGGCAGCGAGGCAGCGAGGCAGAGGGCGCCGTCTGCCACGCTGCTCCGGGGAGTGGAGGGGCTGGCGGTGGAGCTGCCGCGGGTGGCAAGGGGCGGGTGGTGGAGGAGATAGTGGAAGAATGGGTGGTGGAGGACGAGTGGTGGCGTGCCCCCATCCACCGCCGCTACGTCGAGGTCGCACTGGAAGGAGGCGCGCACGTGGTGCTTTTCGAGGATCTGACCACCGGCGATTGGTTCATCCAGAAGCCATGAGGCAGCGCCGCAGCGGGGCAGCGAGGCAGAACTGCTCGCCTGCCACGCTGCCACGCTGCCACGCTGCCATGTACATCGAGCTCCACACCCACTCCGCCTTCTCCTTCCTGGACGGCGCCTCCTCCCCCGACGCGCTCGTCCATCGCGCCGTGCAGCTCGAGTATCCCGCCCTGGCGCTCACCGACCACAACGGCCTCTACGGCTCCATGATCTTCGCGCAGGCCGCCAAACAGCTCGGCCTCCAGCCCATCACGGGCGCCGAGGTCACGCTGCTCGACGGCACGCACGTCACCCTGCTCGCGGAAAATCCCACCGGCTATGCCAACCTCTGCCGGCTGATCACCGAGGCGCACCTGGGCCGCGAGGACCGACGCGATCCGCGGCTCGCGTTCGCGTCGCTCGCGGCGCGGCACGAGGGGCTGATCATTCTCTCGGGCTGCCGCGCGGGAATGCTGCCGGCAACGCTCGCCCGGGAGGGGTTCACCGCGGCCCGGCGGCTCGCCGCCCGGTGCCGCGATCTGGTCGGTGCCGAGCGGTTCTACGTCGAGTTGCAACGCAACCAGGTGCGGGGCGACCGCGCCGTCACCCGCGCGCTGTGCGACATCGCCGACGCCGAGGGGCTGCCGGTGGTCGCCACGGGCAACGTGCACTACGACCGGCGCGAGCGGCACCGCCTGCACGACGTGCTCACCGCGCTCCGGCACCGGCTCACCCTCGACGGCTCCCACGACGTGCGCCGCCCCAACGCCGAGTTCTTTCTCCGGACGCCAGAGGAAGCGGAAGCACTGTTTCGGGACCGGCCGGACGCGGTCGCCAACACGGTGACCATTGCCGCGCGGTGCGCCGCGTTCGACCTCACGTGCGACCTGGGCTACACGTTCCCGGATTTCCGCGGCAGCGACCGCCTGCCCGCACCGCGCGCGCTGGCCGAGCTGTGTGGCGCGCGGCTGGACGAGCGGTACCCGGAGGGAGACGAGGTGCGTGAGCAGGCCGTCCGCCGGCTGAACGAAGAGCTGCGCCTCGTCGAGCATCACAAGCTCTGCGGGTTCTTTCTCGTCTACAACGACCTGTTCGACCTGGCGCGCGAGGTTGCCGCGGACGTGCGCGCTGGGAGCCGGCGCGCGAGCGGCAACCTGCTGCCGGGGCGCGGGCGCGGCTCGTCGGTGTCGTCCATCATCTGCTACCTGATGGGCCTCTCGCACATAGATCCCATCCGCAGCAACCTGTTCATCGGCCGGTTCCTCAACGAGACGCTCGCGTCGGTGCCGGACATAGACCTCGACTTCCCGCGCGAGATCCGCGAGGAGCTGATCCGGCGGGTGTACAAGCGCTACGGTGACGAGCACGTAGGTCTCGTCTGCACGTTCCCCACGTACCGATTCCGCTCGGCGGTGCGCGAGGTCGGCAAGGCGCTGGACCTTCCGGCGGGCGAGATCGAGCAGCTGGCCAAGCTCGCCTCGTCGTTCGACTCGGCCAAGGCCGTGCGCGAGGAGATGCAGCGGATCCCGGAGTTGAAGGACAAGGTGACCGCCCCGCTCTGGCGCGACCTCTGCGACCTGGGCGAGCAGATCGCGGGCCTGCCGCGCCACATCTCCCAGCACGTGGGCGGCATGATCATCTCCAGCCGACCGTTGATCGAGATCGTGCCGCTCGAGCTGTCCGCCATGCCGGACCGCGTGCTCTGCCAGTGGGACAAGGACTCCTGCGACGACGCGCGGTTCGTCAAGATTGACTTCCTGGCCCTCGGTATGCTGTCGCTGGTCGAGGAGTGCGTGGAGATGGTGGCGCACCGAGAAGGCAGCCCGCCCGATCTCAGCCGCATTGATTTCGAGGACGCGGCCATCTACGACCGCATCTGCCAGGGCGACACGATCGGCCTGTTCCAGATCGAGAGCCGCGCGCAGATCCAGATGATCCGCCGTGTGCGGCCGCGCAATCTCCCCGACCTGGCGGTGCAG
>Ga0302046_10003700_pt1 | contig 13763 bp, 9 predicted proteins | sample RVTome_11_FD_200261 | JGI IMG/M metagenome (GOLD analysis project Ga0302046, IMG submission 200261) | Soil microbial communities from uranium-contaminated site in the Upper Colorado River Basin, Wyoming, United States - RVT147D111 (version 2) ...
GCGGCGGCACGTCCAACTACATCGCGGGGGATGACAAGTGGCCAGTCGTGGTTGACGGTTCGATCGGGTGGGCGCGCGGGAGCAGTGGTCAATACTTCAAGAATGACCGCGGTCATGCCACGGCCCTTTCAGCCGCGACGTCGCTGTCTTTTCGAAGGCATAAAAGAAAGGCCGGATCCCCTTTAAGGGGATCCGGCCTCGGGGATAGCTTAGAACATGAAGCGAGCGCCGATCTGCATCTGCCGCGGGAAGTTCGCGGAGTCGGGTACCAGGAAGTTGCCGCTGCTGCGATTGCCGGTGGGATTGTTCAAGTTCGTGCGGTTGAATAGGTTGAAGGTATCCCAGAAGAGGCCCACGGTCCGGTTGCCTCCGAGATCGAAGTTGTAGCGAATGGAGATGTCGAAGCCGACGAAGCCCTCTCCGTCGATGCCGAAGGGAACCGCCGCGTTTTTGGCGCCGATCTCGGACACGATGGCTCGAGCGCCGTCATCGACACCCTGTATCGGCCGGTCGGTGCGGTCGTTGTCGCGGTTGCCGTCCAGGCCGGTGATCTCGTTGATGGGAGAGGCCGACTGGAGGCTCAGGAGCAAGCCGATGTCGAGTCCTCCGACCGGGTTCAAGTTCCCGCCCAGGGTCAAGACGTGCCGGCGGTCTCCACTCGCCCGGCCATAGTCCGCGCGGATGTCGTTGCTATCCCAAACCTGCGATTCGGCCGCCGTGCCGACGCGGTTGGCTTTTTGCAGGGTGTAGGCGGTTCTCAAACCGTAGCGGTTCGAGAAGCGCTTTCGGAGGCCAATTTGTAGCGACTTGTAATCGCCGTTCATATCGTCCCCCGGGCTCTGATACTGGAGGACCCGACGGAAATTGGTGTTCCGCGCCCCTTCGAGATCAAATGGAACGAGCTCGCCGTTCGGGTCGAAGACGTCCACGCCAGGACGCACGCCGTTGATGGGCTCGTTGATGTCGATGAGGCCGATCTGATCCCGGCTCACGTTGGCCACGTAGTCGGCGGTCAGCGCCCAGTCGGGAGCGAGCTCACGCTGGATACCGAAGCTCCAACCCCACTGATAGGGCATGGCCCGATCGGGATTGTCGAACCTTGGCTCGGTGCTGTAGATGTTTCCCGCCAGGAGCTGGGCCCGGAGCGCTTCGAGCTCGGCCTGACCGGCGTCGCTCAACTCCGCGATGCCCGGACGGCCCTGCGAGTCGGTCACCATATCCGGATTGAGCACCGGGTTTGCGGCGGTGGTCACGGTCGCCTGAGGATTCTGGGTGACGATCTGGCGCTGCACCAGGTCGATGTTGATGGCAACGCGCGACCACAGCGAGAAGCGTCCGAAACCGCCACGGATCACGGTCTTGCCGTCTCCCGACGGGTCGTAGGCGACGCCCAGGCGAGGCGCGAAGTCGTCGCCGCTATTGGGGACGGCGTCTTGGTAATCCCAGCGAAGGCCGAGGTTGAAGGTCAGCTGATCGTTGAAGCGCCACCTGTCCTGGACGAAGAAGTTGGCCCGCCAGTCCTCGTAGCCGAGGTCGAAGCCCGGTAGACCCGTAGGGTTCAGGGCGATCTCGAACTGAACGGGATACGTGGAGCGATCGGCCGGGTTGTAAGGACGATCGGTCTCGAACTCGAACGTGCCCGAATCGGTCAGCAGTCGGCTGGGGACGTGGTTCCGGCTGTAGCCGAATCCGATCTTGAGGTTGTGGTCGCCCTTCGCGTCGGGAATGTAGTAGCTGAACGTGTTGTCGAACAGGTAGGTACGGACCCGCGTGTCGGCGCCGGTTCCGCCTGGACCCGCCGTGTAGCCGGGATGGGCGTTCGATTGGCCGAGAGCGAACTGGTCGTTGTTCGGATAGCCGACGAACTCCACGTCCGGGGTGAAGAAGTCCTGGGCGCCGGTTCCGAGCTGCTCCCCGATGCGCGTGAAGCGGAAGGAGTTCGAAGCGCGGTCCCCGAGGATGGAAGTCCAGCTGAAACCGATGCTGCTGTCCCAGTCGCTCTCGAACGCCCGGGCGTCCTCGACGTCGCTGTTGGCGTTGAAACCCTCGCCAAGAGCGGGTGCGGTCTCCAGAACCCAGCGCAAGGTCAGGACGTTATTGGGGTTGACCTGAAAGTCGCCCCGAGCGAAGTAGTTGTCGGCACTGACGTTGAAGTAACCGACGAAGTCTTGGGCGATGGGGAAGCCTTCGGCCGGGAAGTTCTTGAAGCCGCCGATGTCTTCCTCGTCCCGCTCGTAGTTGAAGTAGAAGTGCATCTTGTCCTGAATGATCGGACCGCCAACCCCGAAACCCGCCTGCAGCGTTCTCTCGTCCGGCTTGTCCTCATCCGGGGCCAGGAACTCGCTGCGGGCGTACATGGAATCATTCCGGTAGTAGGAGTAGACGCGGCCGGAGAAATCGTTGGTGCCGCTCTTGGTGACCATGTTGACCACCGCGCCCGCGGCGCCGCTGTACTCGGCCGAGTACTGGCTCGCCATGACCTGGTACTCGTCGATGATGTCGAGCACGACCCGCACCTGCGCCCCTGGTCCGGAGCTCAGACGGTCGTCGTTGTTGTAGCCCCCGTCGATCATGAACAGGTTGCTGGCACCGACCGCGCCATTCGCGGTCGCGCCGCCGCCCTCGAAGGTCGACGAGGACTGGTTGGGCGTCATACCCGGCACCATCTGGGTGAGAGCGGTGAAGTTCCGGAAGTTGGCCGGAATCTCGTCGATCTCCTTGTTGGACAACGTCCCGCCGATGCGGTTGTTGGTGACCTCGACGAGCGGCGTCTCCGCGGTCACGGTGACGACTTCTTCAATCGTCGCCAGCTCCAGGTTGTAGTTCACGGTGATCAACGCACCCGATTCCAGGAACAGACCCGTCTGGTTGATGGTCTTGAAACCCGACATCATCACGTTGACGTCATAGGTTCCCGGCCGCAGGTTGACGACGAGATAGGACCCGTCCGCTTGGCTGACGGCAGTGCGGGTATAGCCGGTGCCTTGTTGGGTGAGAGTGATGGTCACTCCCGGTAGCGCCAGCCCATCAGGGTCCACGACCCTTCCGTTGAGCTCGCCGGCTTGGGCTTGGCCCAAGGCCGTGGCGGGTAGGCTCATCGCGACGAGCCCGATGAGGGCTCCTACCCAGAGCATCCTACTAAGCATGCCTGACCTCCTTGCAAGATAAAACCTCGAATTATCGCCATTTGAGGAAACGTGTCGCACACTGGTGCCAATTGTTGACGATGCTGCAAGAACGGGTCCATGAAGCCACCTGTCGGCTATGTCTTTGCATCTTCGGCAATTGGAGCGATTTTGGTCATCGGGTCCGCAAGCCGGTAAAGTGGTCATAATTGAATCGTTTGTGCATTTTTGCACCAACGACGCAAGCGTCGCAATCTGGAGTGGGTTCACACTCGGATATCGAGCTCCGCAACCTGTCACTCGCCCTCGGCAGCCCGGCCAAAGCGCTCGATGAGGAACAAGCCCGAAAGAACCGCGCGGTGGGGAGCAAGAAGGATGTGATCGACGACCAGTCGGGCACGCCAGCGTAGAGAGCGAGGCAGGACTTGCCTGGTGGGCGGAGAAGCGCGCCAGACCATGCCTCGTGCGACGAGTGCCTCACCGCTCCGCACCTCGCGGATAAGGGACGGCACGTCGCCCGGAAGGAAGGGGCCGTCCGCGTCAACCACGACGTACAAACTCGCATCAAGGCTCGCCAGCATCGCTCTTACGGATTGCCGCGCTTCACCCCGCATGGAAGATGCATCGAGCGTGACGAGCGTCGCGCTCAGGAGCATGTCCCGGAAATCGTGAGCGACCTCTATTTCTGGGAGTAGGCGAAAACGGGGAATGGCTAGCGTAACGCAAAAGGGAGTACGCGCCGGCCGCTCAACCGATTGCCAGTAGTGCCCTTCGCGTACGTCGGCCCTTGCCACTCCGTTGGATACCGACGACGGGCTCCCCGCGCCGAAAGCCTTCAAACGCCTCAGAACCTCCTAGCTAGAAGAGAGATTCAGCAAGACCCATGCCGTGGGAAGGGACGGTTCTTCGCGGCGCAGGGGCCACTCGAGTCGGAAGCGCGCCCTGGGCTTTGTCGGCCGTGTCGCTCCGGCTGTGGTGGCCTAGCAGTATTGGTTTGGATGAGGCGGAAGCCTGACGGCGGAGGGTGTGCCGCTCGTTGGATCCGTGAGGAGACGACGACGCGTACCCGGCCTTTCAATGTGGTTATACTTGACGCGTTTGTGCACTTCTGACACAGTTACCGCGTCATGCAAGTCTGGACCAAGCTCACACTCGGATTCGCTCTGACCACCATCACCATCGTTGGCGGTTACGGCATTTACCAGCTGAGGCAAGAGGAGCGCAATCTACGGGATGCTGCCCGACATCATATGGGACTGATCGGAGCGGCACTGCAGGTCGCGATGGAAAACGCCATTCGCGACCTGCAACCGATGGATGTCCAAGAGATCGTCGATGTTGTGAAGCGTTGGGACCCGTCCGTTGATGTACTAGTCTTCGATGCGGCAGGACTGATTACCGCCGGTTCTTCTGATTCGACTCCCAAGGAAGACGTTGTTCGCGATCTGGTCCTTGACGCGCAATCGGCCGGCCAGGCCTCCGTCCGTTTCGAAGACCCGCAGGGCTTGTCCCACGTAATTGGCGCTTTCCCAATTCTGGGGGAGGACGGGTTGGCGATGGGAACGCTCGCCGTCGTGCGGCCGCTGGACGCGTCGCTGCAGGACCTGAGATCGGAAGCGGGTGTGACCGTGCTGACGCTCCTGACGCTCACGGTCGGGCTGGTCGGCGCGGGCTGGCTCCTGGCGTTTGTCTACGTTCGCCGACCTATCCGGGCGCTCGTCGCCGCGATGCGAGCCGTGCGCTCGGGTGACCTCTCCGCCCAAGCAGCGCCCTGCGGCGCAGACGAAATCGGCGCGGCTGCCGGGGAGTTCAACGCGCTCGTGGCTGATCTCGCCGACGCCCGCCGCCGGCTCCTTGAAGCGGTCGAGGCCCGCCAAGCGACGGAGGCGAGCCTTCAGCGCGCCGACAAGCTTGTGACGGTGGGCCAGCTGGCAGCGGAGTTGGCACACGAGATCGGCTCACCCCTACAGATCCTGCACGGCCGGGCCCGCACTCTTGCCGCCAGGCCGGACCTCCCGGCAGACGTCCGGCGCACCGGCGAGATCCTGGCCAACGAATCCGACCGCATCACTCGAATCGTGGATCAGCTTCTGACACTGTCTCGCCGGTCCGCGCCATGCATGACCGACGTCGAGCTCAGGGTACCCGTGTCCGACATCGTCGAGCTGTTTGGAGGCGAAGCCCGGCGACACGACGTTCGGCTGGAGCTCGAGTGTGACGACTCGCTCCCAACCGTGACCGTCGACGTCAGTCAGATCCAGCAGGTCGTGATGAATCTGTTGAGCAATGCGGTGCGCGCCTCCAAACGAGGAGGATGCGTCCGCGTGGTTCTGGGGGCATCCTCCTTTGCGGTGGAAGGCGGTGAGCCGCGCCCCTCGGTCTCGCTTGTCGTCGAGGACACGGGAGAGGGCATACCCGAGGCGCTCCTGCCGCACATCTTCGAGCCATTCTTCACCACTCGCGCCGAGACCGGCGGCACGGGCCTCGGCCTGGCCGTCGTCAAGTCGATCGTCGACTCGCACGGGGGAGCGATTGCCGTGACCACGCGCGGAGAACGCACGCGATTCACCGTGCAGTTCCCGGTTTCTCACCGCATCCTAGTGGGCAAGGCGGCCGGATCGTGACTCGGAAACAACTGCTGGTCCTCGATGACGACCCCGGCGTCGTGGACTTTCTCCATGAAAGCCTCGTGGAACGAGGGTTCGACGTCGAGACGCACACCTCTCCGGAGAAGGCGCTCGGACGGATCAAAGCGGAACCGTTCGAGCTTGTGATCACCGACATTCGGATGCCCGGTATGAACGGCACGGATATTCTGAGGGCGATTCTAAGTCGCCGCCCCAATCAGCTAGTCCTGCTCATGACGGCCTTCGGCAGCATCGAGCTTGCCGTGGCCTCCGTCCGAGCGGGCGCGTGTGACTTTATCGCAAAGCCATTCAAGATCGAGGCGTTGGTGTTTGCCATCGAGCGCGCGTTTCGAGACAGGAAGATGCGGCGTGAGATTGTTCGTCTGAGAACCCAGCTGCGTGACTCCCACACCGGGCCGTTGGTGGCGAAGAGCCCTAGGATGAGAACGATCGTCGACACCGCGCGCCGCGTCGCCAACTTGGATTCCATCGTTCTGCTCACGGGTGAAACCGGAACGGGCAAAGGCGTCGTTGCGAAGTTTATCCATGACTGGAGCGCCCGCCGCGGCCGTCGGTTCGAGCATCTGAACTGCGCGTCGTTGCCGCCAACCCTCATCGAAAGCGAGTTGTTCGGTGTGCGGCGGGGCGCGTTTACCGACGCGCGCGAGGATCGGCCCGGTGCCTTTGTCGCGGCCGCGGACGGCACCTTGTTTCTGGACGAAATCGGTGAGTTGAGCCTCGAGACGCAGGCGAAACTCCTCCATGCGCTGGAAAGCGGCCAGGTGCGCGCACTGGGGGGGACATCGGAGACGAGGTTTCGTGCGAGGGTCATCGCCGCCACGAATCAACCGCTCGAGCGGCTCCTACGCGACCAGTTGTTCCGGCCGGATCTGTACTTTCGACTCAACGTGATCCGGATCGAGATGCCACCACTACGGGAACGACGCGAGGACATCGTTCCGCTGGTGGACCTCGTTCTGGGCCAGATCACCGAGCGCCAGCGTCGTCCGGTCATTGGCGTGTCCGCCGTCGCCTTGAAGCGGCTCATGGCGTACTCGTGGCCAGGCAACGTTCGCGAGCTGGCCAACCTCCTCGAGCGGGCGGTCGCGCTCTGTGACCACGACACGCTCGTTCCCGAAGACCTGGATTTTCCAAAGACCGAGGATGGCATCGGTATGCTCCTCTCCGAGAGCGCGCAGACGTCGATACCTCTCGAGGAGCTCGAACGCGTCTACGTACGTCGCGTGCTCGAGAGCCGCGGCGGAAACAAGTCGGATGCCGCCAGGGTTCTGGGCATCAATCGCCGGACGCTGTATCGCAAGCTGCTCGGGTGAGACCTGTCTGGAGCCGATGGGTCCCGGTTCGAGCCGCATGCGCTCGAATGGATCGCGCCGCGGGATCGCCGGCTTGGCTGTGCGATCTCACGTTCTGGTGGGCGCGCGGGAGTGGCCGCGGTCCGTAAGGAACTTGGCGGCCCTCGTCGGACTGTTGGCGTGGGACTAAAGGGACCCTGACCCCGCGACGATCTGGCTCACGATGCTAACGAACTTCTCCACAGGATCCAGCTTATCTACAGCTTCAACAACCCGTGCCATATCGAGGGCAACGTATTCGTGAATCAGGATGTTCCGAAAGCCGGGAAGGGCGCTCCAACTCACGCACGACGTCGTCCGGGAATCGATCGTCACGGCCCAGCTTACGAACCGCGTCGGTGTAGTCTTCGAATCTCTCGCCGCGACGGGCGGACAGATCCCCCGCGATGTCGATCACGAGTTGACAGACGGTCAGCAATGAGAAGAGGACGTCATTGTGGAGACTGAGGTCCCGTTCGAGGGCCTGCGGCCCCGTCAATCGAGGGCGCAGGCTTTTCAGGTGGTCGAGATGGCGTCGGAGCTCTGCCAAGCGCTCGACGATGTAAGTCATCGCGCAATCGCAGCGAGCTTGACTCTGCTAGTGCGCCGGAGAAATGGCTCGAGATCAGCGGCGCGAAGCTGCACGTCCCGTACGAACGCGTGGTCGGCCTCTTGGTCGGAGCAGAAGACGCGCGTGCCGGCCGTGACGATCCGCCGGCCGAGAAGAGGCGGCGCATCGTTGAGGATGACGACGTCCACGACATCATGCTTGAGCTCTTCACGCAGGGCGGCCGACAACCGCACCCGTTCCTGGAAACGTTCCCGGGATGTCGGATATTGGTCCCGGCTAAGGAGGACACCTACGTCAATGTCGCTTTCTCGGTGGGTCCGATCGCTAGCCGCACTGCCGAAGAGATAGGCCGACACGCATCCCGGCTCGGCCGATTTGCGGAAGAAGTCTCCCAGGTTGTTAGCGAGATTCTCGAGCGCTGACTTCTTCTTTGTCACGATCTTCCTTTCCTGCAACAGTTTACCATGGGAGGTCGCGAAACCGCGAACTCACTGAGCTGAAGCTGACGCGCGACCTGGTGGCTGCGCGGGATTAGCCCCGATCCATCAGGGGATAACGACGGCCGCCCTTCCGCGCTCCTCGATGAGCCCTTGGACGTACTTGATGATGACTCCGTGTCGCCGAAGGAGCTGATTCATCTCCTGGGGCGACAAGTACGGCCGGACGGCGTCCCGGATTGCGTCTTCGGAGAGGTTCTGGAACCTCTCCCACGTATCCTCGTTCACGAGAATCAGACGATCGGGATTCAAGATGTCGTTCTTCTCCTGAAAGCTCCGCGTGTGATCGATCATCACGAGCGCGTAGTCGGGTGTCACTAAAATGTTGCCGCTATTGCGATCCACGTTATAGATGAAATGGTCCAGGAGGATCATGTCGCGGAGTTGTCGTATCCAGGCCGCGATGTTAGGGGGCTTGAAGCCCTCCGTTTCTTCGTCCAGGACGTCCTCGATCCAAATCTGCATGCTGCCGTCCCGGCTACCCATTCGGCGGAGCACCGCGGGAGGGATGTTGGTGATGCCGATTCGGAGACCAAGTTGGTAGGCGGCGGGCTCGAAGAGATAGCTGTCGCGGAAGAGCCGGTACGATACGTCACCGACCCGTGCATCACGTTCCGTCTCGTCCGCTTCTCGGAAGATCGCGTTAGCCTGAACCCCATCTTTCTCCAACAGAACCTTCCGAGAACGATTGATGCCGGTGCCAATCGGAGTCTCGTCGACGACCGGGGCGTTGCTCAGGAACTCGAGCACCTCGGCATCGTTCTTGAAGGGCAGAGGATTTCCATCCGGGCCGGCTAAGGTTCTCTCGGGGCTGGCAATTTCCGTGGACTGCGGCGCGGCATGGAGACTCGAGGCCGCGAGAACCAAAAGGAGGGAGAACCCGAAGACTTGAGGCGTACCGAGCGTCCGCGTAGGCATGGTCGGATACCTCCTGCGTGAAGGTCTCGCAATTACCGAGCCCTGTCAAGGCGCGTCGGGAGTCTTAAGGTGCGACGGGGTTAGGTTTGGGAGGGGTGGGTCAACACGCCTGGAATGCCGGGAGGTGGTTCTGGAGCGAAGCTCGCCGATTGTTCTGGAAAACGGTCTCGACGTCGTTGAGCAGCTCCAGAGCCCCAAAAGGCCCACCCGCAACAGGGGAATGGCTGGATGGCGTGTGAGCGGTTTCATGGGTTGCCTCCCTTCTCGGCCTCCTATTACTTGAGAGACACGATTGCCAGAAAGGTTCCCGAGGCAAGGCGTCGTGGCCGTGTCGCGCCAATCGTTGGCGCGGTGCGCTGATGTCTCCTATCTCTTCATCCGCTACAAGGTGGCCGGTTCTGCCGATATTTGGCCTAAAGAGTTTCCCGGAGTACCCTGAGCCGACGTTTTTCTCCGACGAACGGGAGGTTGGGATCGTGGACACGATGGACTCTCACGGTTGCCAGACCCGGCGTGCCTTGCGGAGAGCTCTCCTATGCCCCTGAGAAACAAGCTGCTCTTGTCGATGACGATTCCCGCCTTGCTGCTGGTCTTGGTCGCGGTGGTCGGCATATCCTCGCTCCGCCACCTGGAGCAGGCCGCCGGGCGAATCCTTTCCAACAACTACCAGAGCATCCAGGAGGCTCGGACGATGGAACGCAGCCTGCGTCGCCTCGAGCTTCTCGCGTTGAGCGTCCACGGAGCTACCGAAGCGGGCACCGAGGCCGAGCCGGAATCGCTGCGTGAGAGCTTCGAGGAAGCCCTGGCGCTATGCGAGAGCAATATTACCGAAGAGGGCGAGCCTCGTGTGCTGAGAGAGATCCGCGATGGGTGGGGACGTCTCGAGCCGGCTTTTCTCCCCGGGACGGCCCTTGGAGCCGAGGCCGGCACGTTGGTGCGCCGCGAGAGCGAATTTCTGTACGGCAAGCTCGAGGAGCTGGTGGCCCTCAACGAGGAAGCCATGGTTTCCTACGAGCGCGATACGGTTCGGGTTGGACGCCTGATGGTCGGTGGCGTCACCGGTGTGGGGCTCCTCGCCCTCGTTGCCCTCGGCGGATTCGCCGTCGTGTCCGCCCGCCGGATTTCGACGCCCGTCATCGAGGTGGCGGATCGGTTGCACCGCGCGCTCAATCCCGAGGTCAACGAAGCCGGCCAGAGCAAGGGACTCGACGAGATCGAACGGCTTCGCTCCGAGGTGAATGCTCTGTTGCAGCGGCTCGCCCACTACGAGGCGGAGCAGACCCGGAAGCTCGGTCACCTTCAAGAGCGCCTGGCGCTCGTGATGAACAAGGTTCTCGAAGGCCTCGTTCTCCTGGATGAGGAGCGGCGCATCGTTGCGCTCAACCGGGTCGCCAAGACGATCCTTCAACTGGACAACGGCGAGGGATTGAAGCTGTCCGCAATCGAACCAGGAAGGGACGTTCGAAAAGTCCTCGAGCCGATGATGGCGGACCCTTTCCAAGAGGAGCGGGACCTCGGGGAGCTACGCCACGAGGTCGGGAGCGTGGAGCGCGTGTACCGACCGAGAGTCGTAACCCTCACCTCTGGCGAAGGAAACGTGGAAGGGTATCTACTGTTGTTCTGGGACGTGACGGAGCAGAGACGGCTGGAAGAGTCGCAGCGCCGGTTCATCGCCATGCTTTCTCACCAGCTCAAGACTCCTATGACCTCCCTGTCCATGTCGGTTAATCTGCTCGGCGAACGACTCCGTGAGCTCGAGCCCGCGGAAGCCGAGCTCATCTCCATCGCAACGGAGAGTTGCAAGGCGCTCTCCGGCCTAATCTCGGAGCTCATCGACGCGGCGCGTGACGTCGCTCCGGGTCTGACTCTGCATCCTCGTCGGGTCGATATCGTGCGTCTCCTGCGATCCGCTCTTCATCCCTTGGTACCCCAAGCGCAGGAACAGGGCATCGACCTCGTTCTTCCGGGTTCCAAAGGACCGCTCTCGGCCGTGGTGGACCCGGTCAAGTTCCCCTGGGTCGTGACCAACATCACGGGAAACGCCCTTCGCCACACGGGACACGGTGGACGTGTCGAAGTCCAGGTGGAACGGATGGGAGAGGCGGTTCAGGTCAGTGTGACCGACACCGGGGCCGGGATCGCACCGGAGGACCTCACACGTATCTTCCGCCCCTACGTCTCACTGGACAGTGGGACGTCGTCCGAAACGCACGGGCTCGGCCTCGCGGTTGCCAAGGAGATCGTCGAGGCGCATCACGGTAGTATCGAAGCGGAAAGCGAGCCGGCGAAGGGAACGACGTTTCGAATTCGGCTGCTGGCCGATCCAGGGTCCGCCGGGTCAGCCGGCACAGAACGATGAGCAGGATACTGATTCTCGACGACGATCCACAGATCGTCCGCACGCTAGAGATCATGCTCCGTGACGACGGCCACGAAGTCCTCACCGCCTCGAGCGGGGAACAGGCTCTCGAGCGATTGGCGAGCGAAGCGGTCGATATCGCCCTCGTGGACCTCCAGCTTCCTGGTATGAGCGGCACCGACGTGCTGCGCCGGATCCGTGACACCCACCGTGACACGGAGACGGTCATCATCACCGCGCATGGATCGATCGAGACCGCCGTCGAGGCGATGAAGGAGGGAGCGTTCGACTACCTGACCAAGCCCTTCTCTCCGGATCAGGTGCGCCATCGGCTCGGTCAAATCCACCGGCTGAAGCACCTGGAGCGGGAGGTGGCGGGTCTCCAGAGGCGGGTTGGGGATCTGCCCTATGGCAGGCATTTCATCACTCAGAGCCCGGAGACGCTCCACCTCCTCGAGGTGGCTCGCGACGTCGCCCGTTCTGAAGCAACCGTCTTGATTGCCGGAGAGAGTGGCACCGGGAAAAGGCTCCTGGCCCGACTCATTCACGACTCGAGCCCTCGTCGCCAAGGCCCCTTCGTGACCGTCGATTGCACGTCGTTTCACGAATCGCTTCTCGAGTCGGAGCTCTTCGGCCACAAGCGCGGCGCCTTCACCGGGGCGGTGGCCGACAAAGTGGGCAAGGTCGAGACCGCTGCGGGCGGTACCCTGTTTCTCGACGAGATCGGAGAGCTCGCCCTGTCGCCGCAGGCGAAGCTGTTGCGACTCGTGGAAGAGCGCACCTATGAACGGTTGGGGGACCCAACGCCTCTTACCATCGACGCCCGCATCGTTGCGGCGACGAACCGTGAACTGGAGGAAATGGTCCGTGAGAAGTCCTTCCGGCAGGATCTCTTCTTCCGTCTCAGCGTGGTCGATCTCCTCATTCCGGCGCTTCGCCATCGTCCCGAGGACATCCTGCTTCTGGCCGGGGAGTTCCTAACGAGCTTTGCTCGCACGCACCAAAGGAAAGTATCCGAATGGGACGACGAGGTCGAGCGAGCTCTCGTGCGTTACGCCTGGCCAGGAAACGTGCGCGAGCTTGCGAACGCCATCGAGCGAGCCGTGCTGATGGCTCCCGGCCGGACGCTGCGGCTCGAGCACCTTCCTCGCAGGCTGCGGGAGGAACGATCCCCGCAAGGCGTGAGCGAGGACATCGTCCCTCTGGCCGAGCTCGAAGAGCTGCACCTGCGGAAGGCGCTTTCCCTTGGTCTCTCGCAGGAGGACACGGCGAGGCGGCTCGGTATCGATCCCTCGACTTTGTGGAGGAAGAGGAAGAGGTACGGCCTTTGATTATTGCCGTCCGAAGCCTCGGAAAACGCTCCGAGCGAGAACGACCAGCGGGATGATCTCGAGGCGGCCAGCCAACATCTGGACGATAAACATGACCTCGGCCGCCACCGGCATATCCGGGGAGGTGATGCCGGAAGAAAGGCCGACCGTACTCTGGGCAGTCACCGACTCGAAGGTCATGTCGGCCAGCGTGAACCCGGGCCCCATCGTGAGCGCGAGAACGAAGACGCCGACCGCCAGCAGGAAGAGATAGCACACCGTGAATATAGCCGCTCGACCGATCTCCTCTTCCATCTCCGTCCGATCGAGAACCTCATTTCCGAGACGGAAGACCGCGACCGCCGACGGGGGCAGAAACAAGCGCCTGACTTGCCAGAAAAAGCCCCTTACCATGATCATGACACGAAGGATCTTGATCCCACCTACCGTGGCTCCCGCACAACCTCCCGCGATCATCGCCGCGAACACGATGAAGAGGACGGGAGTCGGCGTCCAGTCCCCGATAGCCGAAGTCTGCCAGCCCGTGGTGGACACCGCGCTAATGAACTGAAAGACGCCTTCCCGATAGGGCGCCGAAACTCCAGAAGACCCCACCAGAAGGACGGAGAGGCAGACGCATCCAAGCATCATGATCGCAAGCATGACGCGAGTCTGACCATCGCGGAGAAACTCCATGAGGCTTTTTCGCGTGAGCGCCGCGTAGTGAACTGGGATGGCGATGGCGCCGCTCACCATCGGAGGAATGTGCACGATGTCCATCGCCAAAGATGAGTAGCTGGCGATACTATCGTCCAGAACGCTGAATCCGCCGGTGGATTGGCCAGCCATCGCATGGTTCACGGCGTCAAAGAGAGCGTGTGCGACCGGGTAATCGGGCAGGAAGATCAGCGTGCAGACGAAGAGATAGAAGGCGGTGGCTGCCGTGACCGCAACATAGACTCTCCAGATCACGCGAGCCGTTCCGATCAGGGTGGGTCGAAGAC
>Ga0302046_10003701_pt1 | contig 13761 bp, 9 predicted proteins | sample RVTome_11_FD_200261 | JGI IMG/M metagenome (GOLD analysis project Ga0302046, IMG submission 200261) | Soil microbial communities from uranium-contaminated site in the Upper Colorado River Basin, Wyoming, United States - RVT147D111 (version 2) ...
AGATCGAGCCCGCACACATCCGACTCTCGCAGAGAGCCGCGGAGGGTCCGGGCGGCCGTATCCACCGGGGCGCCGTCGCCGCTTCCGCACCGGATCAGGAGGATCGAGAGGGCACGTCCGTGGCGCGAGCACTTCTTGATCTCTCCGGCCGTAATCGCTTCAAACCCTTCGCGGGTGTACAGCCCCGATGTTCGATCGCGGAGAAGCGCGGCGGGGGCATCCTCGCCGCCGGTCCGACGTGCTCGATCCGTCGCGGGGGGGCGCGGGTCGGGGGAGAGATGGGTCGCCGACGAAGCGGCGGTGACCGACCGCGGATCCGCGGACACGGGTCGTGGTTCGGTCGACACCGTTCGTGGCCGGTCCGGCGTGGCCAGCGGCTCGACGGTGACGGAATGCGCGGCGGAGCCCCGCTCCAGCTCGTCCCTCGATCTGCGGACGAAGCTCGCGGCGTCGAGAAGCTGCCCGAGCGCGTCGACCGCCTCGCGAAGGCTCTCGAGCGCGTCGGTCGCGTAGGGCCCTTCCGCGTCGATCCGACGGGCCCGGAGTGTGACGAGACGGACGAGATCCGCGAGAAGGTCGGACGCCACCGTGCGGCTTCGCCCCGGCCCATCGGGAAGGGGTGGGCCCCCAGGCCACTCTCGACTATCGAAGGATGGAGACACGCGCTCGATGTACGTGTGACAGCGGGGGCTCGTCAACGCCAGGCTCCGACCTCGCCCGGTTGACGGGGTTCCCAGCGAACGTAGCTTCGCCCGCGAGCCCGATGGTCGCCGGTTTCGACACACGCCGAAGGAGCAGTTCCATCCTCCGTCTCACGTTCCTGGGTACGGCCTCGTCGCGACCCACGGTCGCGCGCAATGTTTCCGCGCTCGCGCTGCAACGGGAGGGACGCTCGTTCCTGTTCGACTGCGGAGAAGGCACGCAGCGACAGATGATGCGGTTCGGGGTCGGGTTCTCGGTGACGGACATCTTCATCTCGCACCTCCATTCGGACCACTATCTCGGGTTGCCGGGGTTGCTCCGCACGTTGAGCCTCCAGGGCCGGACGGAGCCCCTGATCATCTGGGCACCGCCCGAGGGTGCGCCCACGTTGCGCGCGCTGCGCGACATCGGCGGCGAGCGGCTCCTGTTTTCCGCCGACATCCGTGCGGTGGCCCCGGGCCCGGTGCTGATCGGCGCGGGCTACCGAATCGTGGCGTTCGGGACGGAGCACACGCGGGGCTCGGTCGGTTTCGCGCTCGTGGAGGACGATCGCCCCGGACGTTTCGACGTGGGGCGCGCCAGGGAGCTGGGAGTGCCGGAGGGGCCGCTGTTCGGTCGCTTGCACCGCGGCGAGGCCGTCCACCTCGACGACGGCCGCGTGGTCGAGCCCTTCGAGCTCGTCGGCGCTCCCCGCCCGGGGCGGAGGGTGGTGTACACATCCGATACCCGGCCGACCGAGTCCACGGTCGACATCGCGCGGGGTGCAGACCTGTTGATCCATGAAGCCACGTTCGATTCGACCGAGGCTCAGCGGGCCCGCGACACCTCGCATTCGACGGCCCGGGAGGCGGGGCAGGTCGCGGCCCGGGCGGGGGTGCGGCGTCTGATCCTCACCCATCTGAGCGCCCGATACTCCGATCGGGCCGACACGTTGCTGGAGGAAGCTCGCTCGGAGTTCACGCCGTGCGAGCTGGCGCGCGATGGCCTCGTTGTCGAGGTGCCGCTCGCCGGAGACGGCGAGATCGGCGACGGACCACCTCCCCCGGGGGGGCCGTGATTCGCGTTCGAGTCCCGGGCGACAAGTCGATCTCACATCGGGCCCTGCTGTTCGCGACCCTGGCGGGGGACGCCTCGTCTCTTCGCGGCCTCGGAGACGGCGCGGACGTTCGAACGACCGTGTCCCTTGTGGGCCGGCTCGGGGCAGACGTCGCGGTCGACGTTTCGGGCGCCGGTCGAGGGCTGGATGCGCGGGTGGAGCCGGCGACCCTTCGGGCCCCCCGCTCGACGCTCGAGTGCGGAAACTCGGGAACGACCGCACGACTCGGGGTGGGGTTGCTGGCCGGGCTGGGTCTCGAGGCGCTCATGGATGGCGACGAGTCCCTGCGCGCCCGCCCCATGGGTCGGGTCATGTATCCGCTCCAGGCCATGGGGGCTCGGATAGACTACCTCGGCTCGCCCGAACGACTCCCGGTCGAGCTGCACGGGCGGGCCTCCGGGTCCCTCAGGCCCCTCCGGCACCGCACCCGCGTCGCGAGCGCCCAGGTGAAGTCGGCCATACTGCTCGCGGGGCTCGCCGGGCGCGTGCACGTGGAGGTGGTCGAGCCCGTCCAGTCCCGAGATCATTCCGAGCGGCTTCTCTCCGCGATGGGAGCGCCGATACGCGTCCGTCCGGGCGAGCGGGGACACGAGGTCCGGTTCGATCCAGCGGGGTGGGATGGCCGGCTGCGAGGGTTGGATCTCGACATCCCCGGCGACCCCTCCTCGGCCGCTTTCCTGATCGCGGCGGCGGTGCTGCGCAAGGTCTCGATCGCACTCGACGGCGTGTCGGACAACCCTACCCGGACGGCGTTTCTCGACGTGCTGTCGGCGATGGGAGTGGAAGTCGAGCGAATACCCGCGGGCGACGCGGGCGGCGAGCCCATCGCGAGCTGGGTGATCCGTCCTCCGAGCCGGCTGGCCCCGTTCCGGGTCGCGGGCCCAATGCTTCCTCGCCTCATCGATGAGCTTCCGGTGCTCGCCGCCCTGGCCGCGCGAGCGGGCGGTGTGTCGGAGATTCGCGACGCCGCAGAGCTTCGCGTCAAGGAGAGTGATCGGCTCGAGTCGCTTGTCACGAACCTGCGGGCCCTCGGGGTGAGCGTCGAAGACCACGCGGCCGGGATGAGCATCCACGGAACGTCCGCGCCGCTCGCCGGTACGGTCCTGGCGCGTGGAGATCATCGGATCGCGATGGCGTTCGGGATGCTCGGTGCCGGACCCGATGCGCGGATTTCGATCGACGATCCCGGGTGCGCGTCGATCTCGTTCCCGGGCTTCTGGTCCGAGCTCGAGAGAATCCGCTCGTGAGCGCCACGGCGCCGCGGGCGGACCGCCGCGTGATCGCCATCGATGGCCCGGCGGCCTCCGGAAAGAGCACGACCGCTCGCGCGGTGGCGGCCCGGCTGGGTTTCGTCCATCTGAACTCGGGACTGCTGTACCGGGCCATCACCTGGCGCGCGATGGAAGATGGGTGGCCTCCCGGTCCGGACGGGCTGGAGGACCTGCTGGCGGGGGTACGCATCGACCTGGTCCCGGATGGGACGAGTCTCGACGTCCGGATCGATGGGGAGGAGCCGGGAGCCGCGCTTTTTGGTCCGGCCGTATCCGACAGGGTGTCGGGGATCGCGGCCGCGAGCCCCGTCCGCGCGTTCGTGCTCGAGCGGTTGCGGGCCGCCGGACAGCAGTTCGATCTCGTGTGCGACGGACGCGACATCGGGAGCACCGTCTTCCCGGGTGCAGACGTCAAGGTCTTTCTGGTCGCGGCGGCCGGCGAGCGCGCCCGCCGCCGGCTCCTGGACCTGGGCCTCGAGACGACGCCGGCAGTCGTGTCCCGCGAGGCCGACCGGCTGTCGTTGCGCGACGCGGCGGATTCGGGCCGGGAGCTCTCGCCCCTGCGCCGAACCCCCGACGCGATCGCGATCGACACCACGAATCTCTCCGTGGATGAGGTCGTCGACGCGATCCTTCGATACGCCCGGGCGGCCGGCATAGAGTGTCGCACGTCCTGAGCGCGCGGTTGACGCAACCTCTCGCCAACTCTAGTTTTTCGGATTGTCCACCGGATAGCGGCGAGGGTACGTGGCGCCTCGCCAGCGTCCTTTTGCGACCCCGGAAGGGATCGGTCGACGGCTGGGCGGACGCGCGAGGGATGCTCGGTCAGGACCGGTCTTTTTTGCCACACAGCCGGACCTCGACTTTCGTCGGGGACGGAACGCAAGGATGGGACCCGGAGATGGTTGAGGAGCCCCAGGAAGTCCTGGACGTTGGAGAGGTGCACGACAGCGAGCCTTCCGACCCGGAAGCGATCGAGCCCGAGCCGGCCGAGCCGGTGCACACCCCCGCGGAACCCGGGATGATGGAGGCGGCGACGCGCCCGTTCGAGCCGGGGCGACTCGATCTCGATCTCGATGCGGATCCCCGAGACGATACCCAATACGGCGCGGAGGAGTTCGAGGAGCTGCTCGCCCTCTACGAGGACACCCTCAGCGAGATCGCGGAGGGCGAGATCGTCACAGCGCAGGTGATCTCCAAGACCGAGACCGAAGTCATCCTGGATGTCGGATTCAAGTCCGAGGGTGCCGTGCCGCTGGACGAGTTCAGGGACCCGGACTCGGTCCAGCCCGGCGACACGGTGGACGTCTTTCTCGAGAGCCTCGAGGACGATGAAGGTGTGGTCGTCCTTTCCAAGAAGAAGGCCGACTTCCTTCGAGTGTGGGAGAAGATCAAGGACGCGTTCGACAACGACCGTCCCGTCCGCGGCATGATCAAGCGCAAAATCAAGGGCGGCGTGACCGTCGATCTGATGGGAGTGGACGCCTTCCTCCCCGGGTCGCAAATCGCCCTCCGGCGCGTACCGAACGTCGACGACCTGGTCGGCGACGAATACGACTTCAAGATCCTCAAGCTCAACAAGAGGCGTCGCAACATCGTCGTCAGCCGCCGCGTCCTGCTCGAGGAAGAGCGAGCCGGGAAGCGGGAGATCCTCAAGAAGGATCTCTCGGTCGGCGACCTTCGAAAGGGCGTGGTCAAGAACATCACGGATTTCGGTGCCTTCATCGACCTCGGCGGAATGGACGGGCTGCTCCACATCACCGACATGTCGTGGGGCCGGATCGGTCACCCGTCCGAGGTCTGCGACATCGGGCAGGAGCTCGAGATCAAGATCCTCGACATCGATTGGGATCGCGAGCGGATCTCGCTCGGTCTCAAGCAGCTGCAGGACTACCCCTGGAAGAACGTGGCCGAGAAATACCCGGTCGGGATTCGCGTCCACGGGCGGGTGGTCTCGATCACGAACTACGGCGCATTCATCGAGCTCGAGAGGGGGATCGAGGGTCTGGTCCACATCTCGGAGATGTCGTGGACGCGCAACGTGCGGCACCCGTCGCAGCTCGTCACGATCAACGAGCAGGTGGAATGCGTGGTCCTCCGCGTCGACGAAGACGCGCAGAAGATCTCGCTCGGAATGAAGCAGGTGGAAGAGGATCCCTGGCTGGCCCTGCCGGCGCAATATCCGCCGGGGACGAAGATCGCCGGGATCGTCCGAAACCTCACTTCGTTCGGCGCGTTCGTCGAGGTGGAGGCGGGGATCGACGGCCTGGTCCATATCTCCGACATGAGCTGGACCCGACGGGTGCAGCACCCATCCGAGGTGCTGCGAAAGGGCGAAGAGGTCCAGGTCATCGTGCTCTCCATCGATCCTGAGCAGAAGCGGATCTCGCTCGGCCTGAAGCAGGTGGATGAGGATCCCTGGTACGATCTGGCTCGGGAGTACGGTCCGGGCCACGAGGTCGGTGGCCGGATCACGCGTCTGCTCGAGAAGGGCGTGGTGGTGGATCTCGGAAAGGATCTCGAGGGATTCGTCCCCATCTCGCAGCTCGGCGTCCAGGAGCATATCGACGAGCCCGCGGATCGGTTCACCGAGGGCGAACAGCTCGAGCTGCGCGTGCTCGAGACGGATCCGATCAATCGCCGAATCGTGCTCGCCGTAGTCGGAGCCCCCGACGTACCGTACGACGCATCCGAAATCGACATGTCCGAGGGCGACTCGGCCCGCAAGGACCGCAGCGACTCCGATTCCGGCGCCTCAGCGCCGGAGACCCGGCCGGCGAGCCCTCCGGGCCCCGCAGCGGTGGCTCAGCCCGCGGCAGAGGAAGCGGAGAATGCCGCCGCCGAGGACGCGGAGGATGCCGCCGACACCCCGGCCGAGCAGACGGGGGATGCCGACGGCGCCTCGGCCGAGGCGGCCGAGGAAGCAGAAACGGCGGATGAGGAAGTGGAAGCGGACGACGACGGGGAGAGAGACTAGCCCGGGCCTCGTGAGATCCGACCGAGCACGAACCCGCGAGGGCCCGGCTCCGGCGGTCGGGCCCTTCGCGCGCCGGACTCGAACCCGGAGTCGAGAATCGTGCATCACCAGTTGACCGCAGTGGGATCGAGGGTGGGGGGCGGTCTTGTCCTCGCGTTGCTCGCGTCGGCGTGCGTCGGCGGCGGGAATGTGAGGCCCGCCAGGGGCGGGGCGGCCGACCGGGTTGCCGTGGACGCCGCCATCGCGGCCCTCCAGCAGGCCGAACGTCTTTACGAGGCCGGGCAAAACGAGGACGCCGCGGCCCGCGCAGATTCGCTGTTCCGGTCGTGGCGGGGCGACCCATCGCTCAACGCGCTGGCGAACCGGGCCCTCCTGCTCGCCGGGCGCAGCTACGAGGCCGCGGGTCTGCTCGGCGACGCCGCGGATTCGTACGACACCTTGTTGCGGCGGGAGGCGGAGGGCCCCAACAGGGATGAAGCCGTGGGACGGCAGGCACGGGTTCTGGCGGCGACCGGTCGGGCCGGAGAGGCGGTCGATCTTGTGCTCTCGAGCCCCGGCCGTCTCGACGATCCGGGTCTCGACGATCTGCGTCAATGGGTCTCGGGGCTTTCGACCACCCAACTGCGGAGCTTCTCGTCGAGCTATCCCCCCGTGTCCACCGAAGCGCAGATCGTGCACCTCCAGCTCGCCCAGATCCTGGCAGCGGATGGGTCTTCGGATGAGGCCCGCGACCTGGCGCGCGCGGTGCTCGAGCAACGCCCCGCCGAGCCGGAAGCCTCGGTCGCCGCCCTTCTCGCATCGCTCGAGACCGTCGCGAGCGGCGCGACCGCCAGGATCGGGGCGATCCTCCCGTCCACTGGCGAGCTGTCCGGGGTGGGGGCGCTGCTGGAGGAAGGGATCGAGCTGGCCCTCGACGCCTACCGCGCGGACCATCCCGGCGGATTCAGCGTGGAGCTCCTCATTCGCGACGACACGTCGAACCCCGAGCGCGCCGCCGACCTCGTGCGGGATCTGGAGTCGGAAGGTGTCGTTGCCATCATTGGCCCCCTTCGCTCCGAAGCGTTCGTCGCCGCCGTGCGCGCGCGGCGCAATCCGCGTCTGCCGATCCTGAGCCCCACGGCGACCGAGGTTCTGGGTGCCGAGCCCAACGCCTACTCCCTTTTCGATTCGTCGCGGCGAGCCCGCGACGTCGCGGCGGACCTGGCGACGTGGGCCGTAGAGGAGCTCGGGCTCCGACGGGCGGCGGTGCTCCGGCCCGGTGATCCGACGGGAGCGGCCGCGGCCGCCGCCTTCGAGGGCGCCTTCGTGGCCGCGAACGGGACGGTCGTGGCCCGGGCCGACTACCGGTCCGATACGACCACGTTCCAGGCACCGATCGAGGCCCTGGCTTCTTCGAATCCCGACGTCGTGTTCGCGCCGATCTCCCGCGTTCAGACGGTCCTCACACTGGCCCCGCAGCTCACCTATTACGGATTGGATCGATCCATCATCATCGGGAACGAGACGTGGGCCGATCCGGCCGTGCTCCGGCGTCTCGAGGGATTTGCCGCGGACTACAGGGTGGTAGGGCTCTCGGCCGACCGGGTCTCCGCCGGCACGCCGTGGCAGCAATTTGTCACCGCATATGAGAGAAAATATCGTAAATCGATACAGGACAACGTGTTGCCCGGACTCGCGCACGATGCGACCCGGCTCGTTTTGTCGGCGCTCGATGCGGCCCGACTGCCGATTCCCGCGGCCGTGGCATCCCGCCTCGAGCGCGGCGTCGAGATCGATGGCGCTACCGGCCGGCTCCGGACGGACGGGACGGCCGCGGGGGTGACGCGGACGACGCAGATCCGGGTGGTGCTCGGTGGCACGTTGCGTCAACCGGACCGCTCGGTCCTGCTGAACTGGCTCGCGGAGGCGCGGGCCAGGCCGCGCAACCCGGACCCCTTCAGTCGGCGGTGACCGCGCGCGAGAAGCTCCGCGAGCTGGAAGCCCGGTCGATCCGCGCCGAAGAAGGAGGGGGGGCGGAACGGGTCGCCCGCCAGCACGAGCGCGGCAAGCTCTCGGCCCGCGAGCGCCTCGACGTCCTGCTCGATGACGGCAGCTTCGTCGAGCTCGACCGCTTCGTGGAGCACCGCTGCAGCGATTTCGGGCTCGAGACGCAACGAATCCCCGGCGATGGCGTGGTGATCGGATACGGCCGAATCGACGGTCGTCCGGTGTACGCCTTCAGCCAGGACTTCACGGTGTTCGGCGGATCGCTCTCCGAGGCGCACGCAGAGAAGATCGTGAAGCTGCTCGAGCTCGCGCTGGCCAACGGAGCCCCGGTGATCGGACTCAACGATTCCGGGGGTGCCCGGATTCAGGAGGGCGTGGCCTCGCTCGGCGGGTACGCGGACATCTTTCTTCGAAACACGCTCGCCTCCGGCGTGGTGCCGCAGATCTCCGCCGTCCTGGGACCGTGCGCCGGCGGAGCGGTCTATTCGCCCGCGATCACCGACTTCGTGTTCATGGTCGACGGAATCAGCCACATGTTCGTGACCGGTCCGAGTGTCGTGAAGACCGTCACCCACGAGGACGTCTCGTTCGAGGATCTCGGGGGGGCCGCCGTCCACTCCAGTCGTTCCGGCGTGGCCCACTTCCGCTATCCGAGCGAGCTCGAAGCCCTGCATGAGATTCGTCGGCTCGTGGGATTCCTCCCCGCGAACAATCAGGAGCACCCGCCACCGCGCGACAGCGAGGATCCCGCAGATCGCAGGGACGAAGCGTTGCTGGACGTGATCCCGGACGATCCCAAAGTGCCGTACGACATGCACGATGTGATCGGGAGGGTGATCGACGACGGGGAGTTTCTCGAGGTCCACCGGGACTTCGCGCCCAACATCATCGTGGGCTTCGCGCGGTTGGGTGGGCGCAGCGTCGGGGTCGTCGCGAACCAGCCGGCGGTGCTCGCCGGCGTGCTCGACATCGACGCGAGCGTGAAGGCGGGTCGGTTCGTCCGGTTTTGCGATGCCTTCAACATCCCCCTCGTCACGTTCGAGGACGTGCCGGGGTTCATGCCCGGTCTCGCCCAGGAGCACGGCGGCATCATCCGCCATGGAGCGAAGCTGCTGTTCGCGTACTGCGAGGCGACGGTGCCGAAGCTCACGGTCATCACGCGAAAGGCCTACGGGGGTGCGTACGACGTCATGTCCTCGAAGCACATCCGCGGCGACCTGAACCTCGCCTGGCCGACCGCGGAGATCGCAGTGATGGGGCCGAAGGGGGCCGTGGAGATCCTGTACAGAAAGGAGATCGCGGCCGCGCCGGACCGCGAATCGCGCACTCTCGAGCTGGAGGAGGAGTTTCGCGAGAAGTTCGCGACCCCCTATCTGGCCGCCGCACGCGGCTTTCTCGACGACGTCATCGATCCGCGCGATACGCGACCGAGGCTGATCGACGGGCTGACCATGCTCATGAACAAGCGCGATCGAAACCCGCCGAAAAAGCATGGGAACATCCCGCTCTGAGCTCTCCCGTGTTCGATAAGGTCCTGATCGCGAACCGGGGCGAGATCGCGTGCCGCATCATCCGGGCATGCGCCGAGGAAGGCCTGGCGAGCGTCGCGGTGTACTCCGATGCGGATCGGCATTCCCCGCATGTCCTCATGGCCGACGAATCGGTTCGCATCGGGCCCGCTCCCGCCGCCGAGAGCTACCTCGACGCGGATCGCCTGATCGAGGCCGCGTCCTTGTCGGGCGCGGGAGCGGTCCACCCCGGATACGGGTTTCTCGCCGAGAACGCGGGCTTCGCCCGGGCGGTCGAGGCGGCGGGGCTCACGTGGGTCGGCCCGCCTCCGGACGCGATCGAGGCCATGGGCGACAAGACGCGCGCCCGCGACCGGATGATCGCCGCCGGCGTCCCGGTCGTCCCCGGGTCACCCTGCGTACGCGACACCGGAGACGCGATCCGCGCGGCCGGGACCATCGGCTATCCGGTGATGTTGAAGGCGGCCGCGGGCGGTGGAGGGAAGGGGATGCGGGTCGCCCGCGACGACGACGAGCTCGCGTCGGGACTCGAGCGGGCCACCCGCGAGGCGTCGCAGGCGTTCGGCGACAGCCGGGTCTACCTCGAGCGATACCTGCAGCGCCCGCGGCACATCGAGATCCAGGTAATGGCCGACCACGAGCGCGCGTTCCACCTCGGGGAACGGGAATGCTCGATCCAGCGGCGCCACCAGAAGCTGATCGAAGAGGCCCCGTCGCCGGCCCTCGAACCCGAGACACGGGCAAGGATGGGCGATGTCGCGGTCCGGGCGGCGACCGCGGTCGGCTACGTCGGAGCCGGAACGGTGGAGTTCCTCTACGAGGCGGGGGAGTTCTTCTTTCTCGAGATGAACACGCGCATCCAGGTCGAGCACCCGGTCACCGAGCTCGTGACGGGTGTCGATCTCGTGCGCGACCAGCTGCGGATCGCAGGCGGGCTCACCGCGATGTCGGGTCCGAGGGAGCCGCGCGGACACGCCATCGAATGTCGTATCAACGCCGAAGATCCCGCGCGTGGCTTTCTTCCGTCTTCGGGTCTGATCACGGCGGTCGAGCTCCCCGGCGGGCCGGGGATCAGGTGGGACGGGGGCGTCCGCGCGGGGTACGAGGTCGGTCTGCACTACGATCCGTTGATCGGCAAGCTCATCGCGCACGCCGATACCCGGACGGCCGCCATCACGCGCATGCGGGTGGCCCTCCGCCAACTCAGGATCGAAGGCGTCCGAACGACGGTCGAGTTTCACCTCTTCGTGATGCACGAGCCCGACTTCCTGAAAGGCGATCTGTCGATCCGCTACGTGGACGAGCACCCCTTCGTGCCGGCCGATCCGGATCCCGATCTTCGTGATGCCGTGCTGGCCGCCGCGGTCCTGTTCGAGGAACACCCCGGCGCCCGCCCCGTACCTGCGCCCCCGCGAGCCAGCCCCCGCGGTGCCGACCGCGCCCTGTCCGCCTGGATCCGGACGCTGCGCGACGAATGAGCGGCGATCTCGTGGAGCTGACCATCCGGGACATCGCGCTCGGCGGAAGCGGGGTCGGAAACGACGCGGGCGGCCGCGTCGTGTTCGTCCCTCGCACCGTGCCGGGCGACCGCGTCCGGGTCGAGCTGACCGAGCAGCGCGCCCGGTGGGCGAAGGCGCGGGTGGTCGAGCTTCGTCAGGGCGGCCCGGCGCGCGTCGAGCCGCCGTGCCCGAACTTCTCGAGTTGCGGCGGCTGCCAATGGCAGCACGTCTCTCCCGAGGAACAGGCGGGTGCGTTGACGCGAGGAATCTCCGAGGTGCTCCGCCGTGTGGGTGGAATGGACGTACCGGTGATCCCACTCGAGCCGTCCCCCCTGCGCTCGGGATACCGGAACCGGGTCACCTTCACGCTGCGCCGGCAGGACGGGACGATCGTCGCAGGGTATCATCGACCATCGGGTCCGGGAGTCGTGGACATCGATTGCTGCCCCCTCGCGGAACCTGCGATCGAGCGGGCGTGGAAAGGGCTGCGGAACGCCTGGGGACCCTCGGCCCGCCTCCTACCCAGAGGCGCGGACCTCAGGCTCACCCTTCGCGCGTCCGCCGCGGGGAACGTGGGGCTGCTCGTGGGCGGTGGGAGCATGGGCGGTTCGGCGACCGAGCGCGCCGACCCATCCGAGGTCGAGTCCGCTCGCCGGCATGCCGCGGCCCTGCTCAAGAGCGCCCCCGCGCTGAGCAGCATCTGGTGGAAGCCGCGGCGGGGGGGGCGCCACCATGTGGGCGGGACCCGGTATCTTTCGGAGACTTGGGACGGACTGCGGCTGGACCTGCGTCCCGAGGCATTCCTGCAGACCAATCGGTCGGTCGCGGCGACGATCGAACGATATCTCGACGACGAGATCGGGGACCCCGGCGGGATGACGATCGCCGACCTTTACGCGGGCGTCGGTGCGCGCTCCATCCGCTGGGCCGCGCGAGGCGCGCGCGTCGTCGCGGTCGAGGCCGGCGGCGATGCCGTCGAGACCGGCCGCGACGCGGGCCGGCGGGCCGGCGTGGCGGTACGATTCGTCCAGGCGACCGTGGAGCGGAGCCTGGCGGATCTCGGGGCGCCGGATCTGATCGTGGTGAACCCGCCGCGCACGGGGCTGAGCGCCGAGGCCGCCTCGGCGCTCGCCACGACGGATGCCGCCCGAATCGCCTACATCTCGTGCGATCCGTCGACCCTGGCCCGTGACATGGCGCGTCTGGCGAGCGCATGGCGGCCCCGCGTGGCCCGCCCGTTCGATGTGTTCCCGCAGACCGGTCACGTCGAGACCGTGCTGTGGCTGGACCGTCGCGCCTCCACGGATCTCTGACGCCATGCGCTATCACGTGGATCTCGGAGGCGAGACGCACCTGGTGGAGCGCACGGTCGACGGAGCGACGATCGACGGGCGGCCGGTGAGCTTCGAGTCGATCCGGCTCGCACCCGACGAGGTGCACATCCGGCTGGGGCTGCGGGGATGGAGGATCACGGCGGTACGCCTCGCCGAAGGGTGGAAGCTCGCGGCGGCGGGTCTGTCGTTCGACATCGTGGTGGAGGACGAGCGCAGCCGGGTGATCCGGGAGCTCACCGGAGCCGACTCTGGCCGACCCGCGAGCTCGGACCTCAAGGCGCCGATGCCGGGGCTGGTCGTCAAGGTGTTCGTGGAGCCGGGCCAGGCCGTCACGCTCGGCGATCCGCTCGTGGTAGTCGAAGCCATGAAGATGGAGAATGAGCTGAGGGCCGGTGGGGCGGGCATCGTGTCCGACGTCGTCGTCGGGGCCGGAGACACGGTGCGACGCGACGACGTGCTCGTCCGCTTTGCGGCGCCCGAATGAACGAGCGGGAGCGATGGGAACGGGAGACGCTCGGTCCATTCGTGGGACGCGCGGGAGAGCGGCATCGGCGCTTCTCGACCTCGAGCGGCCTCGAGGTCGACACGCTGTACGACGGCACCGGGGCGGGCTCCTGCGACGACCTCGGGCTGCCCGGCGAGTTCCCATACACGCGAGGCGTCTATCCGAACATGTACCGCGGCCGTCTGTGGACGATGCGGCAGTACGCCGGATTCGGAACCGCCGAGGCGACGAACCGACGATTCCGGTATCTGCTGGATGCGGGCCAGACGGGGCTGTCCGTGGCGTTCGATCTTCCCACCCAGATGGGGCTCGACTCCGACGACCCGGCTTCGGAAGGCGAGGTCGGACGCGTGGGTGTCGCGATCGACACGATCGAGGACATGCACGAGCTGTTCGCCGGGATCCCGCTCGACGAGGTATCCACGTCGATGACCATCAACTCGACCGCTCCGATTCTGCTCGCGTTGTACGTCGGGGTCGCGGAGGAACGTGGGCTCGTGCGGAGCGATCTTCGGGGGACGGTGCAGAACGACATCCTGAAGGAGTTCGTCGCGCGTGGAACCTACATCTACCCCGTCGAGCCGAGTCTGCGGCTGGTCACGGACGTATTCGACTTCTGCGCTCACGAGCTCCCGTTATGGAATTCCGTCTCGATCAGCGGGTACCACATCCGCGAAGCCGGGGCGACTGCGGCCCAGGAGCTGGCGTTCACGATCGCCAACGGCCTTGCGTACGTGGAGGGCGCGGTGGAACGCGGCCTCGCCGTCGACAGCTTCGCGCCCCGGCTGTCGTTCTTCTTCTCGGCCGACAGCAACTTCTTCGAGGAGGTCGCCAAGTTCCGGGCGGCAAGACGGCTGTGGGC
>Ga0302046_10003702_pt1 | contig 13755 bp, 12 predicted proteins | sample RVTome_11_FD_200261 | JGI IMG/M metagenome (GOLD analysis project Ga0302046, IMG submission 200261) | Soil microbial communities from uranium-contaminated site in the Upper Colorado River Basin, Wyoming, United States - RVT147D111 (version 2) ...
GGCGGACAGGTGGTATGGCACTCAGGTTGGAGCTTCCGACCGCCCGTCCGTCCGACCGCCCGTCGTCCGGGAATTCACCCGCCGCCAGGATCTCGTCCCCGGCTCCAGCCGTGCTCTGGGCTGGGACACGCCGGCACCGGGAGGCAGCGCCGGCAGCCTTCTTTCCCCGCGGAGCTTCGGCCATACCGGCTACAGCGGCACCTCGCTCTGGATCGATCCCGACCACCAGCTGGCAATCGTTTTGCTGAGCAACCGGGTGAATCCGACCCGGGAGAACCCGCGCTGGGCGCCGGTACGCGCGCAGCTTGCGGATCTCGTCATGGCCACCCTCTTCGAGGACGCACGATGAAGCTGACTTTCTCTGACTGGTTCGTCGTCGTGCTCTACTTCGTGATTTCCGCATCTATAGGGCTGGCGTACACCCGCAAGGCGAGCCGTTCGTTGACAGACTACTTCGTCTCCGGGCGGGCGCTCCCCTGGTGGCTTGCCGGAACCTCGATGGTGGCGACCACCTTCGCCGCAGACACCCCACTGGCAGTAGCTGGGTTCGTCTCGAAGTACGGCGTAGCGGGAAACTGGTTGTGGTGGAACGGTGCATTCTCGGGGGTCCTCACCGTTTTCTTCTTCTCCCGGCTCTGGCGTCGTGCCGGCGTACTAACCGACGTAGAGTTTGCGGAGCTGCGCTATGGAGGCCAGCCCGCCGCAGTACTGCGGGGCTTTCGAGCAATGTACCTGGCCCTGCCGATCAACCTGATCATCATGGGGTGGGTAACCCGGGCCATGGTGACGATTCTCGGCGTGACCCTGGGCGTGAACGCCTGGCGGGCAGCCATCCTGCTGTTCGGGGTGACCGCACTCTACAGCGGCTTCTCCGGGCTCTGGGGCGTCGTCGTCACCGACGCGTTCCAATTCGTGGTTGCGATGGGGGGCACCATCCTCCTCGCAGTGCTCGCGGTCGATTCGATAGGTGGACTGGATGTCCTGAGGGAGAAGGCAGCGGCCCACTTCGGCTCTGCCGAGGCGGCGTTTGGCGTGCTTCCGCCGCTGGACCAGGGGTGGTTGCCCCTGTCGACCCTGCTGATCTTTCTCGGCGTGCAGTGGTGGGCAGCGTGGTACCCGGGCCAGGAGCCTGGGGGTGGTGGTTACGTGGTGCAGCGCATTCTATCGGCCAAGGACGAGCGGCACGGGCTGCTTGCCACGCTGTGGTTCACTATTGCCCACTACGCCTTGCGGCCCTGGCCCTGGATCATCGTGGGCTTCGTCGGCCTGATCAGCTATCCCGGTCTGGCCAATCCGGAAGAAGGCTATGTTCGGGTGATGGTGGACGTGCTTCCGTCACCCTACAAGGGTTTGCTGTTGGCGGCCTTCGCCGCGGCCTACATGAGTACCATCAGCAGCCATCTGAACTGGGGTGCCTCGTACCTCGTGAATGATGTGTACCTGCGTTTCGTTAAGCCGACGGCGAGCCCTCGCGCCCAGGTGATCGCGTCGAGGGTGGCCACCGGGGTGCTGATGGTGTGCGCGCTGATCGTGATGAGCTTCCTGAGCAGTGTCGAGCAAGGCTGGAAGCTGTTGATCGGCCTCGGCGCCGGCACGGGGCTCGTTTTCATTCTGCGCTGGTACTGGTGGCGGGTAAACGCATGGTCCGAGATCAGTGCGATGGTGGCATCCTTCATCACTTCGATGGTGCTCGCACGCTACGGCTACACGCTCGACGACCTTTCCCGTCCGACCTACGCAGTGACCATGTTGATCACTGTGCTGGTGACCACCGTGGTGTGGCTGGGAGTGACGTTCGCGACCAAGCCCGAGACCGAGGTCACACTCGACCGGTTTTACGAGCGCGTGCGGCCGGGAGGCCTGGGGTGGCGAGCCGTGTCCCGTCGCCTTGGCTTCGGCGACGATCCAATCCCCGGCGGCGCTCTGGCCTGGGTCAACTGGGTGGCCGGGCTGGCGGCGGTCTACTGCGCGGTGGTCTCGCTGGGCGACCTGTTGGTCGGTTCGAAGCCTCGGGGGCTTCTGTACGGGGCCGTCGCGGTAGCCGCTTTCGCCTTGATAATGCGTAATTTGCGTGCCGATGAGCGGCTGGCCGCCAGCGTTGACAGAACCCGAGGCGAGGGCTTAGGTTTCTCTCCGTCTAGCAAGGTCTAAAGCGCGGCGGGTCAGCCTGGCAAGCCAAGCTAATCCAAGGAGTTGTGAATGAGCGGCATCGAGCAGCAGGCCGGCACCGGGTTCTCCCTCGTCCTTACCGGCCGGGCCTCTGAAGAGGTGCAGAAATTCATCACCCAGGAGCAGGTCCCGGCCGAGAGCGCGGGTCTCCGCGTCAGCGTGTTGCCGGGCGGGTGTTCGGGCTTCAAGTACAGCCTGAACATCGAAGAGCGGCCGCTCGATGACGACATGGTTGCCGAGGTCAACGGGGTTCGGGTTTTCGTGGACGGATTCAGCGCCCAGTACCTGACTGGTGTCACGATTGATTATGTGAGCTCCATGCAGGGCTCCGGTTTCACCTTCAGCAACCCCAACGCAACCGGCGGCTGTGGCTGCGGCAGCAGTTTTACTGCCTGAAAGAAAACGTAAGCGGTAAGCGGTGAACGGGGCGGCCGTGAGAGGATCTCTCATCTGGCCGCCCTTCTCGCGTCCATCCTCCCTCTCACCACTCACCGCTCACCGCTCACACTTTTGAGTCGCCCCGACCTGCTCGTCATAGGGCTCTATTTCCTGGTGACCCTCGGCATCGGGTTCTGGGCCACCCGCCGGCAGGAAACGGCGGGTGACTATTTCCTGGGCGCCAGGAATCTCCCGGCTTGGGCCGTCCTCCTGTCCATCGTGGCGACCGAGACCTCGGCGCTTACCGTCATTTCGGTTCCCGGCATCGGGGCCCGGGGTGATCTCAGCTTTCTTCAGCTGACGTTCGGGTTCCTCGCCGGACGCATCGGAGTCGCGCTCTGGCTTCTCCCGGGATACTTCCGGGGCGACCAGGAGACCGCGTACGCCCGGCTGGAATCGAGGTTCGGCACCGCAACCCGCCGCCTGGTCTCGGTCGTATTTCTCGTCACCCGGTTTCTGGGCGACGGCGTGCGCATCTTTGCAGGGGCGATTCCCCTTGCGCTCGTCACCGGCTGGAGCATTCCGGTCGCGATCGTTGCCATGGGTGGTGCCACTTTGGTGTATACCTATTTTGGCGGCCTCAAGGCGGTCGTGTGGGCTGATGTGGTCCAGCTCGCCGTCTACCTCGCCGGCGGCATCGCCGCTCTCCTGATCGCATGGGAGCTGGCCGGGGGCGCAGACGTCGCCCTCAAGGCCGCAGCCGAGGCGGGCAAGCTGCGCGTGCTGAACCCGAGCCTGGACTTCGGCGTGACGTACAGCCTGTTCGGCGGCCTCATAGGCGGCGCAATGCTCTCCGCGGCCTCCCACGGAACCGACCAACTCATCGTCCAGCGTTTGCTGGCCACCCGTTCGCTCCAAGACGCCCGCACCGCACTCGTCGGTTCCGGCGTGGTCGTGATCCTGCAGTTCCTTCTGTTCCTGCTGGTGGGCTCCGCGATCTGGGCCGCGGGCCTGGCTCCCAATGCCATCCCGGCAGACCAGATCTTTCCCCGCTTCATTCTCGATCATCTCCCTGCCGGCCTCGCCGGCCTCGTGGTGGCGGGAATACTCGCAGCCGCTATGAGCACGATCAGCTCGTCGATCAATGCACTGGCGTCGTCTATGACGCATGATCTCTACGCCGGCTGGAGCGGACGCCGCGAGCCGACTCATTTGCTGCGGGTGGGCCGGCTGTTTTCAGCCGTTTGGGGAACTGGTCTCGTCCTGAGCGCTCTCTTCTTTCAGTACTACGCCGGCGGCACCGACACGCCGGTCGTAGTGCTGGCGCTCTCGGTGGCCTCGATTACATATGGCGGGCTCCTCGGGACCTACATTCTTGCGGGGTCGCGCCGTACGAGTGGGCGTGACGTTGTGGGAGCAGTAGGCATCACCGTCGTGGCAATGCTCCTCGTAGTGTTCGCCAAACCACTCTCAGCGTCTCCAGCCTTTTCCTGGCTGGCCCCCGCCGCGCGGTTGGCCTGGCCGTGGTACGTTCCGCTGGGCACCTTGATAGCCGTCGGTACCGGCGTCGCGCTCAGCTATCTTCCCCACGGCAAGCGAAAAATCGGCCGCAGATGAACGCTGATGGACGCAGATAAGGCGGAATGCCGAAAATCTTGATCGGCGCTGATGTCGGCGGCACCAAGACAGCCGTGGCCGTCTCGGATGGCGAGCAGGTTCTCGGCCGCGCCGATGGGCCTGGTGCGGCTGTCCGCCCCGGCCGGGCGCTCGCTTCGGCGAGCACCATTACCGAGGTAGTGCGCGCTGCGTTGTCGGCGGCGGGGCGCCTGACGGGAGACGTCCTGGTGGTAGGGGCGGCGGGCGCTGGTCGAGAGCCCGAGCGTGACGAGCTGCGGAAGGCGCTCCGCGGGGAGAGCCTGGCCACGAGCATCGTGGTCACAACCGACATCGAAATCGCGCTGGCGGCTGCCTTTGCCGACGGCCCAGGCATCGTGGTGAGCGCCGGTACCGGAAGTATCGCGGTCGGCCGAGATCGAGCCGGCAAACAGCACCGTATCGGCGGATACGGGTGGCAGATGGGAGACGAGGGAAGCGGCTACGCCATCGGGCGCGCAGCCCTGGGCGCCGTCAGCCGAGCCGTGGATGGGCGCAGTCCCAAGACTGCGTTGAGCGATCGAATCCTTCGGGCCAGCCGGAGCGCTGACTTCGATTCCCTGATTCGCTGGGCCGCAACCGCATCTCCCGCGGAGGTAGCGGCGCTGGCGCCGCATGTGCTGGCCGTGGCGGCCGAGGGCGACCCGCTCGCCCAAGGCATCACCGATTACGCCGCCCGGGAGCTGTCCCAGCTGGCCATCTGCCTCTTGCCCAGGATGGATCTCGCTCCGCCGGTGAGCGTTGCGGTGACCGGCGGGTTGCTCGCCCCGGACCAGCCCCTCAGACGGACCCTGCTTGCCAAGCTGGCGGAAGAGCCCGCCTTCCAGCCCAACGACACACCAGTCAATGCCGTCGAGGGTGCTCTACGGCTCGCCCTGACGGCTGGCCCCGCCTAACCTTCTCCCCTCAGTCTGCGCAGTCGGCTGTGCCGCATGCCGTAGAGCAGGTAGATCAAGAGTCCCAGCGCCAGCCAGATGCCAAACCGAATCCAGGTCAGCGTCGGCAGCTGCAGCATTAGATAGAAGCATGCCACGATCGAGATGATCGGTGTGAGTGGCACCAGTGGCGCGCGGAACGGCCGAGCCCGGTTCGGCTCCAGGTGCCGCAGCACCAGCACGCCGGCCGACACCAGCACGAAGGCAAACAGAGTACCGATGTTGGTGAGGTCCACGACTTCGGCAATGTTGGCAAAGGCCGCGAACGTTGCCACGAAGAGCCCGGTCATGATGGTGCCGACGTAGGGAGTCTTGTAGCGCGGATGAATCTTGGCCAGGAACGGAGGAAGCAGGCCATCCCGCGCCATGGACATGAAGATGCGGGGCTGACCCAGCTGAAAAACCAGAAGTACGCTGCTCATGGCTATTACCGCGCCGAGCGCCACGATCAGCCGTGAGATCATCACGAGCTTGGGCGATCCTTCGGCCAGAGCCAGGGCAGTGATCATCGGTTCCGGAGTTCCCAGCTTCGGCCATGGGGCCATCCCGGTCATGACCGCGGCTAATACGACGTACAGGACAGTACAGATGACCAGGCTCATGATGATGCCAAAGGGCATGTCTCGCTCCGGGTCCTTCGCCTCCTCAGCTGCGGTGGATGTCGCGTCGAAACCGATGTAGCTGAAAAAGATGATCGCGGCGCCCGCGCTGATGCCGCCCCATCCATTGGGAGCAAACCCGCCCAGAGCAGGATTGTCCCAGTTCTCCGGTCTGATCAGAGTGCTGCCGACCGCCACGAAGAAGAGAATCACGCCGATCTTGAGCAGTACCATCGCCGTGTTCGAGTTGGCGGACTCCCGGATGCCGATCACGAGAATGGAGGTGATCGCCAGCACCACCAGGAATGCCGGAAGGTTCGCTATGACAGGAAATCCGAGGACATGGGGCGCTCCCGAAAGAGCCGACGCAAGGTAGACGGTGGGGGCGTCCGCGGCACCCGACGCCACGGCCTCAGCGGCCATGTGGGCCGAGCGGTAGTCGGTGGCCAGCCAGGCGGGGATCGAGAGTCCGAAATGAGAGAGGAGCTCGCGGAAGTACCCTGCCCACGCAATCGCCACGCCGATATTGCCGACTGCGTACTCGATGATCAGATCCCACCCGATGATCCAGGCAACCAGCTCGCCCAGGGAAGCGTACGCGTAGGTGTATGCCGAGCCCGAGATAGGCACCATGGCCGCAAACTCGGCATAACAGAGCGCGGCGAATCCGCAGGTCCCGGCGGTGATCAGGAAGGAGATGATGATGGCGGGCCCCGCGCCCGGCCGAAGCGGGTCTCCAGCGATGGCCGTGCCCGTGGTGGCGAAGATCCCGGCCCCGATCGTGGCCCCAACGCCCAGCGCAGTCAGGTGCCACCTGTTGAGGGAGCGCCGAAGCCCGCCGCGCTCACGGATGTCGTTCTCACAGTCCTCGAGCGACTTCCGGAGGAGGAAACGGTTCATAGGACCTTGAGCGAGCGGGTGAGATGAACTACGGGTTTGTCAGGAGCTGCGCTTGCCCGGCAGGGTAAAAGAGATCCTCGTCGTACCAGCCACCAGCCGCCCATCGGGCGCCCGGGCCGGAGTGAAGCGAAACGCACGCATGACCTCGTCGAACTTCTTGGCGTACTCCCGGTCCTTGATCTCGGGCTCCACCACATAGCGCTCGACTCTGCCATCGACGCGGACCCAGAAGGTCACACTCAAGGAAACGCCGCGGAGCTCCTTGGGCGGCGGGTCGAACGGGAAGGCCATATCGCGCGGCTCGGGCGGCCGGAAAGTGCCTCCTTCTCCGCCGGCGCCAGCGCCCGTTCCAACTCCCGCTCCCGGTGCCGCTCCAGTACCGGCGCCGCCATCGGTACCGTCGCCGGCAAGGCGGTTCGCCGGCCCACCAGCGTCACCTGCCTCCGCAACCGCCGCGGTATCCGCCATTGGCACCGGGGCCGGCAGGGTCAACGCCGGCTCGGGAACCGTGGTCTGAACCAAATCGGGAGGAGGAGCCGGCGGCGTCACTTCGATCTGAGGTGGCGGCACCGGCTTAGGTATTGAAGGCAGCGTAATATACGCCACCCGTCTGCCCCCGCCACCACTTCCCGACTCCCCACCACGGAGCGCCGGATCACCCGGAGCAAGGGTGCGGCTCCAGATGCGATCCCCGTGCGCCACCAGCACGATGAGCAGGACCGCATGGAGCAGCAGCGACAGGGTCAGGCCTTCGTACCGGCGGGCGGCGCCGGGCAGCCTCAACGTAGGGGTAACGGGCGAGCGCGTAGAGACCTCATTCGGAAGGACGGGAAGAGCCTGCCCTGAGCGCAGCGAAGGGACGGGAAGGACGGGAAGGTTTTCCGTCTGCTGAAACATAATTCAGGGACGAGCTACCCAAGCCTAAGCGCACGCGCGGGGGCCCGATGGACCCCCGCGTGTTCCCGTCTTTCCCGTCTTTCCCGTCTTTCCCGTCCTTACTGACGGCGCTCCGCTTCTTTGGGCGTGAAGCCGATGATCTGCACCCCCGCTCCGCGCGCGACATCCATCGCCTCGATGACGTCCTGATAGATCCGGTTGGGACCGGCCTTGATAAACAGCAGCTTGGCCGGTCGGGCGTCGTAGATGGCGTGAATCTGAGTGTCGAGCTGATCTCGTGGAACCGGCTGGCCATTGATGGCGTAGGAGCCGTCATCGTTGAGCTCGAGCACGATCTGGCTCGGCGGGTTCTTGTTGACCGTGGGCGTATCCGGCGGAGGCACCTGGACATCCAGCGCCATCCGCGAGAGCGGCTGCGTAATCATGAAGATGATCAGCAACACCAGCAGGATGTCGATCATCGGAACGACATTGGGCTCGTTCGAGAGCTCGCCTCGGGCGGTTCCGGCTCCACCGGCCATATCAGTTCTCCTTCTTCTCGGTGGCGAAGAGCCCGCCGGCCTTGGGCTCGGTGATCGCCGCCATCACGCGTACACCGGCCCGCCGCGCGGTCTCGACGGCCTCCTGCACCTGGGCGTACTTGAGCTGATTGTCCGCCTTGAAGTACAGGATCTTGTCTTCCGTCCTAGCGGCAAAGATCGACCGGAGCTGGTCCTCCAAGGCTCCGTCCGGGATAGGACGCTGATTCAGGAAGTAGCGCCCGGCCTGGTCGATGCCGAGCACCACCTCGTTTTCGCCCTCCGGCCGCGGGTCGAGATTCTTCCCCTTGGGAAGGGTGGCCTTGAACCCGGCGGCAATGAGTGGCGTCACGATCATGAAGATGATCAACAGTACCAGCATGATGTCGATCATCGGTACCACATTGGGCTCGGACTTGACCGAGGTCTGCCCTGCCCTGCCGACTCCTCCTGCCATGGCCCTTACCTCCTAGCCGCAGTGTCCGGGGTGGAACCGTGCTCAACCACTCACGTGACCGGAGCCGGTGACGGCCTTCTGGGCCTGGAATTCCTTGGTGAAGATGGAGCGGCCGAACTCGCTGCCGACGCTCTTGATCAGATAGTCGATCAGCTCCTTCGAGGTGTACGTCATCTCGACCGTGAGATTCTCGATCTTGGTGGTGAAGTAGTTGTACGCCCACACCGCCGGGATGGCGACCAGGAGTCCGAAGGCGGTCGTGATGAGCGCCTCGGCGATGCCGGCCGAGATGCCCGCCAGGCCGCCGGACGCTCCCTGCTGGGCCATGCCGGTGAAGGCATTGACGATACCCATGGTGGTACCGAGGAGCCCCACGAACGGCGCGGTGGAGCCCACCGTGGCCAGGATGCCGATGCCGCGTTTGAAGTCAGCCAGGGTGATCAGCATCTGTCGCTCGACGGCGCGCTCGGCCGAGTTGATGTCGGCGGCCGTGATGGTGGCGCGGTCGCGAAGCAGCGGCTTCACCTCGGTGAGTGCCTCACCCACTACGTGGGCGACATGACTCTTCTTGCTCTTCTCCGCGAGGGTGATGGCCTGATCCAGGTTCTCCTCCTGGATGGCACGCGAGAACTGGGGCGCGAACTTCCGGGTCTCCTTCTGGGCGCGCTGGAACTGAATGTACTTCTGGATCATGATGGTCAGCGACCAGACGGACATGATCGCCAGGATGAGCACGATGCCCTTGGCGAAATATCCCATCTGACCCCAGAGGTGAAGAAGATCTACACTCATGTTGTAATGCCTCCTGGGAGAAACGACGCTACTGCTGCTTGAATGCTACCGCCTGCTGCACCAGTTGGCGGACGGGCCTGCCCTTGAACCGTGCCGGCTTGAACACGCTCTTCAGGATCGCTTCCCGCGCCGGCTCGGCGAACGCGGGGTGGGTGGTCTTCATCACCTTGAACGACGATCCCTCGACGTGGCCGGTGGTGTCCACGATGAACTGCATCTCCACCCGCCCGGTAATACCGGCGCTCGCCAGTACCGGCGGGTAGCGCGGCTGCGGCTGGGAAATCACTTGCACCGGATCGTCCAACTGGGCCTCGAGGAAGACCTCGCCCGTTACCGGGCCGCCCACCGGGCCGGTGCCGATGCCGCCTTCGACCCCCTTGCCGGTGAAGTCCCTCGGATCGAACGGCTTCTGATCCAGGTCCACCGGCGGAATGTCCTTCGGGATGTCGGTCGGCGCCACGACGGTCTGGAACCCCCGGGGCGGGGGATTGGCGGCCACGATGACATCGGGAGGAGGCTGTTCCGGGGGAGGCTTGGGCGGCTCGGGCGGCTTGAGGAAGACCATTGTCGTATCTACCGGGCGGTTCTTGATGCTCTCGGCCACGCCCTGGGTAGCCTTCACCGCAGCGAAGACGATGAGAAGGTGGAGCACTACTGAGAGGACCGTCTGGGCCCAGGTGCGCTGACTCTTCTGCTTCGATTCGATCAGGTTCTCGAACACGCTACTACCTCCAGGAGGAGGGTGATCGTGCCCGGAAAGTAAGACCGGTCCTGAACATCTTCTTTGCCCACGGATGTCATTTCGATTACAACCGCGTTAGCGGTCGGAAACGTTCCGCGGGTGGACATAACCCTACCGCAAAGGACCGCCCCCACCCGTGATCTGACTCACAGGGCTCTCTATGTTACCCGTGGGGGGACTTTCGGCAAGCGGACGGTGAAGATGGACCCTCTCCCTGGCCGGCTCTGTACGGTGATAGACCCGCCGTGCGCCTCGACGATCCACTTGGTGATCGCCAGACCCAGGCCCACGCCGGGTCGCTCCCCAGTACGGGTGCGCGCCTGGTCGGCCCGCCAGAACCGCTCGAAGACGTGCGGCAGATCACCCGGGGCGATCCCGACTCCGGTGTCGCGAACCGATAGTATCACCGACTCATCGTCCTCCTCGAGGCCCAGCGCGATGCTGCCGCCCTGCGGAGTGTACTTGATCGCGTTCGTGACCATGTTGAGCAGCATTTCGCGAATACGATGGGGATCCACCGCCAGCCGCACCGGCGCATCCGGGAGCGAATGCACCGCGGTGACCCCGGCACTCTCCCCCAGGATTCCGGCAGTTTCGGCTACATCGGCAACCAGCTCGCGCAGATCGCACGGCTCGACCGCCAGAGGCGCTCGGCCTTCGTCGGCCCGGGCCAGGGTCAGCAGGCTCTCCACCATCTCCGTCATCTGATTGATCTGCGCCAGAGTCTCGTCGAGCGACTGGAGGATCTCGGGCGGAGTGCCGGGATGGACCAGCGCCCGCTCCACGCCGGCGCGGAGAACCATGAGGGGGGTCTTGAGCTCGTGGCTGGCATCGGCGGTAAAGCGGTGCAGACTGCCGAAGCTCTGCTCCAATCTGGCGAGCATCCCGTTGACCGTGAGCGCCAGCCGGGCCATCTCATCGCCCGAGAGCGGCACCGCCAACCGCCGGTGGAGGCTGCGACCATCGGATATGGCGTCCACCTCGTCCATGATCCCCTGCACCGGGCGGAGGCTGGTCCCGGCCAGCCAGTACCCGACCAGGCCCGCGCCCACCAGGATCAGGGGGGCGATGAGCAGCATCGAGCGGAGGAGATCGGCCGGGCCGAAGGCGGCCTGCCGGATGGGCGTGGCCACGAGAATTCCGCCGATGACCGGACCGGCGCCCTGAACCGGCACCGCCAGATAGCGCACGCCTCCGATCGGCGCGCCGAGCGCGAGGGTGGCGGTGTGCTTCTCGAAGCTGGTCGTGTCCAGCGGTGCGGTGAGGCGCTCGAGAGCGTCCGCGCTCAGCGTACGAGTCACCTCCGAGAGCGCGAGGACCTGGCCCCCCGTGTCGGCGACGACCAGATAGTCCCGCACCGATTCGAGGTAGGCGCTGATCCCGGGATCGAGCGACGGGTTCGAGCCGCTGACGGTGACGATCCGACCCAGAACCTTGTAGGACTCGGTGAGCCAGCGGTGGGCCAGATCGGCCTCGAGGGTCAAGCGCTGGTCCAGCTCCCGGGTGCTCGCCTGCCTGCGCTCGACGTAGAGTGCGGTTCCGAACGCCAGCACCGTTACCGCGAGCGCCACCGTGTACCACAGGGTGAGCCGGCGGCGGATCGTGGTCATCTCACGCCTTCACGACGTACCCGACGCCCCGCACCGTGTGCACCAGCTTCTGCGCCTGGCCCGAGTCGACCTTCTTGCGCAGCCGGTTGATGACGACGTCGACGATGTTGGTTCCCGGATCGAAGTGGTAGTCCCAGGCGTACTCGGTGATGAGGGTGCGGGACATGACCCGGCCGGGGTGCCGCATGAGGTACTCGAGAACGGTGTACTCCTTCGGCGTCAGCTCGATCCGCTCGCCGGCGCGCCTCACTTCGCGGGTGGCCATGTCGAGCTCCAGATCGCCCACCTTGAGCACCGGGGTCCGGATCTCCTTCGGCCGGCGGCCGAGAGCCTCGACCCGGGCCAGCAGCTCCTCGAAAGCGAACGGCTTGGTCACGTAATCGTCCGCGCCCGAGCGCAGCGCCTGCACCTTGAAGTCGACCGCATCCTGAGCCGTCAACACGAGCACCGGGGTTGTGTTGCCCCGATCTCGCAGGGTACGCAGGACCTCCAGGCCATTCATCTCGGGCAGCCGTAGGTCCAGGACGATCAGATCGTACCGTCCGCCGGACGCGAGACGCAGTCCCTCCAGACCGTCTGCGACGAGGTCGGCGTGGTAGCGCTGCTCCTCCAATCCCCGCTTGACATACTGGCCGACGGTTCGGTCGTCCTCGACCACCAGGATCTTCATGGGTGCACCGGAAGGAACACGCGAAAGATGGATCCCCGTCCCGGCTGGCTGTCCAGCTCGATTCGGCCCTGGTGGTCCTCGACGATGCCATAGCAGATGGACAGCCCGAGCCCGGTGCCTCGTCCCGGCGGTTTGGTAGTGTAGAACGGCTCGAAGATCTTCGACTGGTCCGCGCGCGGAATACCGATACCGTTGTCCTCGATCTCGACCACGACTTCGTCCGCCCGGGAGGGATTCCGGCCGGTGCGCACGGTCAGCGTGCCTCGATCGTCCATTGCATCGACCGCGTTCAGCATCAACGCCATCAGCACCTGGGTAAGCTGCTCGGCGTTACCCATGGCGGCAGGGAGCGACAGGTCGAGCTCCCGAGCGACCGTGAGCCGCTTGAACCGTTGATGGTGCTTCAGCAGGAACAGGGTCTCGTCCACCAGCGCGTTGAGCACCACCCGCCCCTTGGTCTTGCCCTTGGGCCGGCTGAAGTCCAGCAGGCCGTCGACGATGCGGGTGCATCGGTCCACTTCCTTGTCGATCAGCTCCAGATACTCCTCGACCGCCGCCTTCTCGGTCCCCGACAGCTCGGCCAGTCGCCCGCCGATGGCCGCCACACAGACGCTGATCGTCGCGAGCGGGTTGTTGATCTCGTGCATGACACCGGCCGCGAGCTGCCCGATCGCCGCCAGCTTCTCGCTCTGCATGATTTGACCCTGGATCCTGCGCGAGTCGGTCACGTCTTCGCCGATGGTGATGACATGACTGATCTCGTCACCCTCGAGACGCATGGGGATCTTGGTGAGGCGGAAGGTGCGCGCCTCCCCGCCGAGCGTGACCTCGAGCTCCAGCTGCTGGATCTCGCCGGTCTGGAAGACCCGGTCGATGTCCGCCCGGAGCTCCTCGGCCGGTTGGCGGGTCAGTACCTCGAACACCTCGCGGCCTACCACCTCGTCGCGCCGCAGCCCCGGATTCCCCATCTCACGCTGGCGATTCCAGATCTGGATTCGGTAGTCCCGGTCCACGACATAGAGACCGAGGGGCAGACTGTCGATGATGAGGCTGGTAAGGCGGCGCTGCTCTTCGATCTCCCGGGATTGGGCGGCGACCTCGACCGCGAAGTCGGCGGACAGCGCCAGCGAAGCGAGGAAGGGCGAGAGCAGGTTCACCAACACCGCAAGAACCTCCCGCTGGGCGGCGTCCAGCTGCGCCCGCGCCTCGAGCAGTCCGATGCTGGCCTCGTCGTGCCTCAGCGGGATACGGACGGTTGCATCAGCGGCGGGAATCAGATCGAGGGACTCGAGGAGCGGCGTATCGGCGAGCGGCGGGGCGGCCGCCACCCGGAAGCGGCCGGTCACGTCATCCCGAAACCAGATGCTCACCGAATCGGCTGGGAGCCACCGGCGCAATTCGTCGGCGATTCCGGCCAGGGTGTCCTCGACACCCA
>Ga0302046_10003703_pt1 | contig 13754 bp, 9 predicted proteins | sample RVTome_11_FD_200261 | JGI IMG/M metagenome (GOLD analysis project Ga0302046, IMG submission 200261) | Soil microbial communities from uranium-contaminated site in the Upper Colorado River Basin, Wyoming, United States - RVT147D111 (version 2) ...
CAATGTCTGAGGTAGCCCCATGTTCCCCCCAAGGGGCTCAAAGGAGAGTGCCCGGCGGAGCACCACGTCCGCTCGGACCGCCGGCCGACCCCCGAGGATCTCGAACTCCCCCTGATCCATGAGGACTCGCGGAAAGTGATGCGCACCGGACTCGTCAGCTACACCGGCCAGTCCTGCCAGGTGCCGGCTCGCTTCATCGGCCGTCGGGTCTGGGCCATCCTGAAGGGCGCCACCCTCCGCATCGAGTGGGGGAAGGAGGTCATTGCCACCCGTGAGATCAAAACGGACTATCTGCGGGTCTTCCCTCGAGACAGTTGAGATGTGGACTCACACGGGTACATTCGCTTGACAGGACCTTCGTTATCGGATACCGTCCCCCCCTACATTGGAAGGTTCAGGTTGGTCCGGTCTCGCCCGTGGCTATTTGGGCCGCCGCCAAGATCCTGGCGGGCAGCCCTGGGGCACGATGGATGTGTTCTGGGCGCCTCAAAGACAGGTGAAAACGTGCAACTCGAATGCAGCACGTTGGAAAACGGCATCCAACTGATCAGGCTCACTGGCAAGCTTGACACTGCTGGCACGGGAAAGATCGAAACCAAATTTGCAGGCTATTGCGCGGGAGAAAGCCCTCGCGTGCTTGTGGACCTTTCCGCAGTGGACTTTCTCGCCTCCATTGGCATACGCCTGCTGATCATCAATGCCAAATCGCTCGCCAGGCGCGGCGGGAAAATGGCCCTGCTTAGCCCAATCGCGGATGTCAAAAACGTATTGGAAATAACCGGCATTCCTGCCATCATCCCGATGTATGACAGCCGGGAGTCAGCGCAGGCGGTGTTGCTGGCATCGTAAGAATTTTCTCGAGCTCCGCCAGATCGTTCCTAGGTTGAATAGATGCCTTGACGGCCACCGGCGCGCCGTTCCCCAAAGTACTCGATTAACAAGGCCGTGATGTCGTCCGCTTGAGGAGCACCACCGGAAAATTTCCTGACCTCCTCGATCACTCCCCGGACAACCGTCTCAGCCGAGCCGCCGTTCGGCGCTTCCAGCACGCGCTGCAAGCGCTGCTCGGAAAAGAGCTGACCCTGCCGATCCGTGGCCTCGGTGATTCCATCGGTATAGAGCAGCAAGCCGTCACCGGGCCGGAGAACGATCGTCCTAGCCCCGAACCTGGCCCCTTCCACGATCCCCAGCGCCATGCCCTCGGTATTCTCCAGCGGCTGAACGCCGCCACCACCGAGCACGAAGGGAAGATTGTGCCCGCCATTGCTATACTCAATCTGCCCGGTGCGGATATCCACAACCGCGCAAAACATCGTCACGAACGTACAGGAATCATTGTCGCGGCAAATCTCCCCGTTCAGCTGGGAAAGAATCCCGGCCGGGCTAGCGATCTTGCCCGCGGTGGCCCTGAAAAGAGCCTTGGTCACGGCCATGAACAGGGAGGCCGGGACCCCCTTGCCGGAGACATCGCCCACAGTAATGCAAAGGTGATGGTCGTCAATAAAGAAGAAATCATAAAAGTCTCCCCCCACCTCCCTGGCCGGGATGATGATGGCGTAAAGGTCAAATTCATGCCGGTCCGGAAACGGTGGAAAGATCTTGGGCAGCATGCTCATCTGGATTTCTCGGGCGATGTTCAACTCGCTCTCAATCCGCTCCTTGGCCGCGGTCGTCTCGCGCAATTCGTCCATCGCCCTCTGTAACCGCGCCGTCATGTCGTTGAACGACGCGGCCAGTTCGCCAATTTCGTTCCTGGCAGAAATATTTACCCTTTCCATCAAGTCTCCGCCGGCGATGCGTTTGGTGGTTTCAGTTAAGCTCATAATCGGGTTAGAAAAAGATTTTGCGACAACAATAGCGACCAGCAGGCCGCCCAACAACACGAAGGCGGCGACCGCCGTCGCCATCCACGCCTGGCTTAGGATGGCCGCCTGTACGCGGTCCGTGGGAACGTGCACGACGATTGCGCCGCCCGCCAACTCTCCACTTTCGATGGGAGCCATGACTTTCAAAGTGGGGCCGTCCACGGCGCTGAGCGTCCGCCCCTCGCTTGCCACCGTGCGAAGCCGGGCCACGTCGGTCCTGCTGAGATCCTGAAGCTCGCGCAGACCCGGTAGGGCGCTGAAGGCCAGAGTCGCCATATCCCGATCCACGACACGAATGGCGGTGAGATTTCCCCCGCGCACCAAGTCGTCCACCAACCGGGTCAATCCTACCCGCTGGCCCAGTTGCTCTAAAAACTTAGCATGGTATCCGACCTGAACGATTCGGGGCCGGTCTATCCCTGCGACGCCGACATATTTGAAGACCTCGGTGTCCACTTCTCGCTGCCGGGCCTCTTGCACCACAATGCGGCGCTCGCCTGTGAGCAGCGGCCAGAAGACATGGGCCTGCGGCTGCTCCCGCGGGTCGGGGCTAAACGCGAAGTCCACTTCCACCTTGTTTCTCAGGTAGGCGCGCCCCTTCTCGTCGGTTACCCAGAACTCGTCCAAAACCGTCTCTTCAACAATCGCGCGGAGCCTCGCGTTAATCTCCCTTGGGGTCAACCCCGCTCCTTCGGCGATCGCTACCAGATGCGCGACTATCGTCGCTTCGACGATCATCTGCTCGCCGATCGCATCCTCGACGTCGCTCCTCACACTGGCCCCGAACTCCGCGCTGCGAGCCAAGAGGCGGGCAATCACGACTCCCTCCGCCTCGGTTTCAGCCAACAACGCCTGGCGAGAACTCCAGGCAAGCACCGTCGCCGTAGCAAGCACCCCCGCAACGAGCAGGGAGATCACCATGAGTAGCATTTGTGTCCGTATAGCCACGTCTAGGCCCTCCGCCACCAATGCTTCGATGTCGCTCCATCCGGTCCTCCGGCAACGGCCAGGATCACGACATCGGCGCAACGCTCTTCTGTGACTTCCACCCTCTTAACCCTGCTCAACTCTCTTCTTCATCACCAGCAGATTCTTTCCCGCCCGCCTTCGATACTCGAGGCGGTCCATCACCTTCCGGACCAGATGGATGCCCAATCCGCCGATGGGCCTATCCTCCAAGGGCGCGTCCAGGTCCGGCTCCGGGGCATCCAGCGGGTTGAACGGACGACCATCGTCCTCCACCTCCGCCGTCAGCTCCCCTTCTCCCAGCAGGAAGCGAACCGTAATCATGTGGTCGCCGCTATCCTCGTAGCCATACGAAATGACGTTGGTGACGATCTCTCCCAGCGCGAGGTTGACACTGAACAGAAACTGTGCCGACAGCCCGCTCTCCGCGCCGAAATCCGCAATCGCTTGGCTGAGGCGCTCGAGCTCCGCCAGATCGTTCTTAAGTTGAATAGATGCTTGAGCAACCATCGGCGCGCCGTTCCCCAAAGTACTCGATTAACAAGGCCGTGGTGTCGCCCGCTTGAGGAGCACCACCGGAAAATTTCTTGCCCTCCGGAGGGGTGGCTTCAGGCGTGCCTCATTTCTCCAACTCGTTGACACGTGCGCATGGTTGCTGAGGAAGGATGATGGTGTAGCCCTATGGGGCGCAGGGGATGATGTGGTGGTGCGCCCAAGAGGATTCGAACCTCTGACCAGCGGATTCGTTGATCCAGGGGGCGGGGCCGAAGACCAATGGGTTCCAGCGCTGGGGTGTGCGGGCGTGCTAATTGGCTTCATGCGTGCCATACCGGATGACCATGAGGCGGTTGGTCCCGGATTCAGGCAGCCACACCTCGCCAGGGCGGCCGAGGATCTGCCGGACGCTTGCGCGCGGCGCACTCCCCGGGTAAGCGGTAAAGGTTTCCGTCTCGGGATCGAAGCTCAGCACGGCGTTGGCGGCAAAATCGCTCACCCAAACGATGTCGCGCTCGTCGACATAGACGGCATACGCCTTCGCGCGTGGGCCCGGCAGCGGCCACGCGCGCCACGTGCCGGTTCCGGGAGTGTACCGGCTGAGTTGGCCGCTGTTCCACTCGCTCACCCAAATATTGCCTTTCGAGTCGGACCAAACGCGGCGCGCCCCCTGATCCGGCGTCGGCGGCTCGATCACTGCGACCTTTCCGGTACCGGGGTCGACTCGCGCAATGTGGCTGCCGGCAAGCGAGGCATAATAAATCTCACCTGACGGGGTCCCCGTAATGCCGTAGGGACCCCGACCCTTTGGCGCCTTGAAGACATCCGTTTTCCCGGTGGCGGGATCGAGACGTCCATAGACCCCGCCCTGACCCGTGAACCACAGGATCCCGGCGCCGTCGAAAGCCGCGGTGTTCAGGTTGACATGCCCCGTCTCCTTTGGCAGCGGCCATGCCTTTATTGCCTCGCGCGTTGGGTCGTACCGGACAATCGCGTTCAGCCCGCTATCGGTAATCCATGCCGCCCCATCCGGACCGGCGATGACTCCGTGAGGCGCCGAGCCCCTGCCCAAGGGCACATGCTTGACATCGCCCGTTCGCGGGTCCAGGATGCCCAGCGCCCCCTGACGCTGTGCCGTGTACCAGACGGTCCCGTCCGCTGCAGGCGCCACATCGTGCGGCCCGGCCCCCTCCGGCAGATCGAAGACCTCGACGGAAGGCTCCGCCGCGCGCGCGCGGCTGTCGTCCAGGCTCATCACCAGCGCCGTCATCGCGGCCACTGCGACCACAAGCCACACCTGCCGACGCATGCGCTCAACAACCATCTTTCCCTCCCGCAAGTGACGTCGTGCCTGCTCTTCCCCTCACGACCACATAACGAATACCATACCACGGGCGCCGCGCCGGAGCCACCCGGTCTCGTGGTGCGCCCAAGGTGATTCCAACACCCACCTTCCGGATTCGTGGATATGGCCTCGTCCTCTTACCCCCCAGAATCTCGGTCATCGAGAATCGAAAACGTTTCCTTGAAAATCCGGGAGTTGCCTTTTCAGGGGTGTCCGCTACCTTTTCCTGTCAGAAAGGGTAGATTGCTTTGAGGGTGCCTTCTGTTAGCTGCCCCGCTAAACGGCACCCCATCATAAACGTCTGGCTGGTGAAGCGCGACTTCGCCCAGGTGATGACAGTGCCGCCGAATGTGGAGTACCGAGATCTGTTTCTGAGGCCCCGGCTTTCTGAGACCCCGGCGGAAGGCGAGAGGGAACAGGCGGGAGGCCGGTTGGAGGCTACTTCTTGCAATCCAACAGTCTTTCTCGGGCGTGTAATTCGGATAGTGCCCCTAGTTGAATTGGTGGTGCGCCCGGAGAGATTCGAACTCCCGACCTCCTGGTTCGTAGCCAGGCACTCTATCCAACTGAGCTACGGGCGCCCATGCGGTTCACGGTTCAGGGTTCACGGTTCACGGATTAAAGCACAGGAAATAGCCAAAGTCCTCTCTGTGAACTGTGAACCGTCAACCGTGAACATCGATCCGTCTTCGACGGATCGATGGCGGAGAGGCCGGGATTCGAACCCGGGGTAGGGCTCAACACCCTACAACCGCTTAGCAGGCGGCTGCCTTCAGCCTGGCTCGGCCACCTCTCCGTTTGGTTCACAGTTCAGAGTTCACGGTTCACGGATAAAGAAGCCGCCTACAAAATATAAGGCCTTTTCCGGACTGTGAACTGTGAACCGTCAACTGTGAACGCGATTCCGCCAGGCGGAATCGTTGGCGGAGGGGGTAGGATTCGAACCCACGAGGCTTATCGCCTAACGGTTTTCAAGACCGCCGCCTTAAACCGGACTCGGCCACCCCTCCGTGCGGTTCACGGTTCACCGTTCAGGGTTCAGGGTTCACAGACAAAGCCAACAACGCATTATACCGCTCTATCCGTGAACTGTGAACCGTCAACTGTGAACAAGGCCCCCCGGGGGACGGGGGCTAGTGGGGCTCGATTTTTTTCAGGCCCCCCATGTAGGGCCTGAGGACTTCGGGGATGGTCACGGTGCCATCGGCCTGCTGGTAGTTTTCGAGGATGGCGGCCCAGGTCCGGCCGATGGCGAGCCCAGAGCCGTTCAAGGTGTGGACGAACTCGGCCTTCGCGCCCGGCGCCGGGCGATACCGAATGCCGGCGCGCCGCGCCTGAAAGTCTTCAAAGTTGCTGCAGGAAGAGATCTCGCGGTAGACCTGCTGGCTGGGAAACCAGCCCTCGAGGTCGTAGGTCTTGGCCGCCGCAAAGCCCAGATCGCCCGTGCAGAGTGTGACGACCCGATACGGAAGCTCCAGCCGCTTGAGAACTTCTTCGGCGTTGCACGTCAGCCGCTCTAATGCTTCGTACGATGTCGCCGCCTCGACGAACTTCACCAATTCGACTTTGTTGAATTGATGTTGGCGAATGATCCCGCGCGTGTCTTTGCCGTACGAGCCGGCCTCGCGCCGGAAGCACGGGGTGAAGGCGACGTAGCTCAAGGGCAGGCTGCCGGGCCCGAGGATTTCCTCGCGATGAATATTGGTGACGGAAACCTCCGCCGTGGGAATGAGATAGTAGGGGTCGTCCGCTGTTTTGAACAGCTCCTGGCCGAATTTGGGGAGCTGCCCGGTTCCGATCATGCTGGCTTCGCTGACCAGGAGTGGCGGGAACACCTCGGTGTAGCCGTGCTCTCGCACGTGCAGGTCGAGCATGAAGTTGATCAGGGCCCGCTCCAAGAGAGCCCCGTCGCCCCGCAGAAGCGGGAAACGGGCTCCCGCAAGGCGAGCCGCCCGGGCAAGATCCAGGATTCCGAGATCCTCTCCGATCTCCCAGTGGGGCCTCGGCTCGAAATCGAACGTGCGGGGCGTCCCCCAGCGGCGGGCCTCGACGTTCTCTTCCGGGCTCCGTCCCGCCGGGACCGAGTCGTGGGGCAGGTTCGGGACCAGCAAGAGCAGGTGCTTCAACTCCTGTTCGAGGGCCTGCAGGCGATCCTCCCCTTCCTTGAGGGCGCCTGAGACCTCCCGGCTCTTCGCCATCATGTCCTCGGCCTCAGCGGCGACACTTTCCTCCGCCCTCAAATCGCGGACTCGTTCGGATATTGACTTCTTTTCCCGGCGGAGGCGTTCGACCTCGGTCACCAGCCGCCGCCGTTCGGCGTCGAGCTTCAGCAGGTTGTCCAGATCATACGCCCCGCCCCGCGCTCTGAGCTTTGTCCGGATGAGATCGGGGTTGTCCCGGATGAACTTGAGGTCAAGCATCACCTGCGCCTTCCGTCTGCTCCGGCTCTTCCGCGAGCGGCCCGACGTCTTCCTCCTCTTCCATGACGAGGGTCGTGACCGCGGCCACGCGGTCTCCTTCGCCCAGGCCCTGCAACCGCACCCCCTGCGCCGCCCGGCCCGTATCGCGAACCTCTCGAACCGCGAGGCGATTGATCTTCCCTTCCTGCGAGATCATCATCACCCCGTCCTCCTCCCGGACCTGCTTGATCCCTACGACAGGCCCGTTCTTTTCGGTCACCCGGAGGTTGATGATCCCCTTGCCGCCGCGACTCTGCAGCCGGTACTCGGCAACATCCGTCCGCTTGCCGAATCCTCTCTCGCTGACGGTCAGGATCTTCGCTCCCTCGGATACGATTTCCATTCCCACCACGTGGTCCCCGGCCCCGAGGCGAATCCCGGTCACCCCCCTGGCTGCCCGACCCATCGGTCGCACATCATCTTCCTTGAACCGAATCGCCATGCCTTTCCGGGTTGCCAGAAAGACCTCCTCGGTCCCCCTCGTCATGGCTACGCCGATCAACTCATCCCCCTCGTCCAGCGACAGCGCGATAATGCCGCCCGCGCGGGGATGCGCATACGCGGAAAGTTCCGTCTTTTTCACGACGCCCCGCCTGGTCCCCATAATCAGATACCGGTCCACCTCGAACTGCCGGATGGGAATTATGGTGGTGACGTGCTCGCCCGGCTGCAGCTGTACGAAGTTGGCAATGGACTTCCCGCGGGCCGCCCGGCCGAGCTGGGGCAGCTCGTGAACCTTCAACCAGTGCACCCGGCCCAGGTTCGTGAACAGGAGGATATGGCTATGGGTGGTCGCCACAAACAGGTGCTCCACATAGTCCTCCTCCTTCGTGGCCATGCCGGTCATTCCCTTTCCACCCCGCCGCTGGGCGCGGTAGACGGTGAGGGGGCTGCGCTTGATATAGCCCCCGTGGGTGACCGTAATCACCATTTCCTCATCGGCCACCATATCCTCGAGGCTTATCTCGGTCGCTTCCGCCTCGATCTGGGTCCGGCGGGGGTCGCCATAGGTCTCCTTCAAGGCGAGCATCTCTTCCTTGACGATCTGCCGCACCAGCCCCTCGCTCTGAAGGATGGCCTGGAGCCGGGCGATGGTTTGCAGAATCTCCTGGTACTCTTCCTGGATCTTTTCCTGTTCGAGGGCTGTCAGCCGCTGCAAGCGCAGGTCCAAGATCGCCTGGGCCTGCACCGGGGTCATCGAGAACCGCTGGACCAGTCCCGTCCTGGCATCGTCGACGGTTCGTGATCTCCGGATCAGCACGATGACATCGTCCAGGTTGTTCAGGGCGATCCGGTAGCCTTCGAGGATGTGGGCCCGCTCCTCAGCCTTGCGGAGATCGAAGCGGGTCCGGCGCAGGACCACCTCTCGACGGTGATCGATGAACGCCTGCAGGGTCTCCTTCAGGGTGCAGACCTTCGGCTGGTTATCCACCAGGGCCAGCATGATTACACCAAAGGTGGATTGCATAGGGGTCTGCTTATAGAGCTGGTTCATGATCAGCCGGGGCGCCTCGTCCCGCCTCAGCTCCAGGACGATTCGCATTCCCTCCCGGTCCGATTCGTCCCGCAGGTCCGAGACCCCTTCCAGCTTTCGGTCCCGGATCAGCTCGGCGATCCGCTCGACGAGCTTCGCTTTATTCACCTGGTACGGAAGCTCCGAGATGATGATGCTCTCGCGGCCCGCGCGCCCCTTCTCCACGAAGGCCTTGGCCTGCATCTGAATCAGGCCCCGGCCGGTCCGGTAGGCCTCCACGATTCCCCCCCGACCGCGAATGAGTCCCGCCGTCGGAAAGTCAGGACCCGGAAGAACCGCCATCAGCTCCTCCAGCGAGGCCTCGGGGTTCTCCAGCTGCATGATGGTCGCATCCACCACCTCGCCCAAGTTGTGCGGGGGGATGTTGGTGGCCATCCCGACGGCGATGCCCGAGCTGCCGTTGACGAGCAGGTTCGGCAGTACCGCAGGAAGGAGGGCGGGTTCTTCGAGGGTGTCGTCAAAGTTCGGGGCGAAATCGACCGTTTCCTTGTCGATGTCCCGGAGCATTTCCTGGGCGATGCGCGACAGGCGCACCTCCGTATAGCGCATCGCCGCCGGCGCGTCCCCGTCCACCGATCCGAAGTTCCCCTGCCCATCGATCAACGGGTACCGCATGGAGAAGTCTTGAACCAGGCGGACGATCGTGTCATAGACGGCGGTGTCGCCATGGGGATGGTATTTTCCCAAGACCTCTCCGACCACGCGGGCCGCCTTCTTGTGCGGGCGATTGAAGGCAAGCCCCAGCTCTTGCATCGCGTACAGCACGCGGCGATGCACCGGCTTGAGCCCGTCCCGGATATCGGGCAGGGCCCTGCCGACGATCACGCTCATCGCGTAATCGAGGTAGGACCGCCGCATCTCGTCGTGGATGTCGGTTGGCCTGACGTCGCCGATGCGCGGCTGCTCGATTCGATCCTCCGGCACGCTGTGTCCCCTTAGCCTAGTCCCTCGAACCCCTCAAGACTCATATAACCTGTAAATGCGTTTCATCTTGTGACAATGGAACAATAAAGCATTGGACCCCCCCTCGATCTTCCTCGGGGCGGTGAGCCTAGTCGAACCGTTGCTCTAACGCCAACACACGTTGTGCGTTGGCGTTAGATGTCCAGGTTCGTCACTTCCTGGGCGTGCTGCTCGATGAATTGTCGCCTGGGCTCCACCTGTTCCCCCATCAGCGTGGTAAAGATCTGCTCGGCAGCCAGGGCATCCTGCACGGTGACGCGCAAGAGGGTGCGCCTCTCCGGGTTCATGGTGGTCTGCCATAGCTGCTCTGCATTCATCTCGCCGAGGCCCTTGTAGCGCTGGATGGCCATTCCCTTCTTCGCCAGCGCAAGCGCCTTTTCATAGAGCTCGGCCCACGAGGATGCCTCTGCCTTCTCCCCGTCCGCCTCGATCCGGAAGGGTGGCTTGCCCAGGCCCTTAAGGGCCTCCGTGGCCGCCCGGAGCTCCCGATACTCGACCGATCCCACCAGCCCTTGGTCGATGACACAGCGCGCTCGAGGCCCCCCATCACCGACGCTCACCGCCAGGCGGTACGCCTCCTCGTCTTCGTCCCACTCCATCTCCCCCTCCAGGCGCCCCCGCTGGTCGCCCTGGGCCTGCAGGGCTTTCAAGAGCCGCTCCCGCAATCGTGCTACCTTCGCCTCATCCTTGAGCCCGTCTCGGGGCGCCCCCCCAACGTGGATCAGGACATCGATGATGTCCGGATTTTGGCCCCGCCGCTCCAAGACCCGCCGGCAATGCTGCCACGCGGTCATCTTTCGCAGGAGGCCAACCAGTTGTTGCCCCCTCCAGACTGTTCCCTCCGCACCTGCCTGAACCTTCAGCGCCTCGGCCGCCGTTTCGAGCAGGAATTCCTCCATCGCCCGATTATCCCTCAGGTACCGCTCGGTCTTGCCCCGCTTCACTTTGTAGAGGGGCGGCTGGGCGATATAGAGATGTCCGTTGTCCACCACCTGCCTCAGGTGCCGGAAGAAAAACGTGAGCAGGAGCGTCCGGATGTGCTCCCCGTCCACATCCGCGTCGGTCATGATGATGACCCGGTGGTACCGGAGCCTGCTGATATCGAACTCGGGGTCGATCCCTGCGCCCATCGCCGATATGAGCGTTCGGATCTCGGCCGAAGAGAGCATTTTGTCAATCCGGGCCCGCTCCGTGTTCAGAATCTTGCCCCTGAGGGGGAGAATCGCCTGGAACCGCCGATCGCGGCCCTGTTTGGCCGAACCGCCCGCCGAGTCCCCCTCGACGAGAAAAAGCTCGCTCAGGGCCGGGTCTTTCTCGGAGCAATCGGCGAGCTTCCCCGGCAGGTCGTCGTCCCCAAGGGGCCCCTTGCGTCGAGCCAGCTCTTTGGCCTTGCGGGCCGCCTCGCGTGCCCGAGCGGCTTCGCCCGCCTTTTCCACAATGCGGCGCCCGACGCCGGGGTTCTCCTCCAGGAACTCGCCCAGCTTTTCATTGACAACGGTCTCCACGAGTCCCTTCATGTCCGGATTATTCAGGCGCGCCTTGGTCTGCCCCTCAAACTGGGGGTTCGGCAGCTTGACGCTGATGACGGCGGTCAGCCCCTCGCGGATGTCATCGCCGGTGAGACTGGCCTTGAGGTTCTTGAGGAGGTCCCGGCCCGTCGCATAACTGTTGATCGTCCGCGTCAATGCGGACCGAAAGCCGATCAGGTGGGTGCCGCCATCGTGCGTATTGATATTGTTCGCAAACGAGAAGACCGTCTCGGCATACCCGTTGTTGTACTGGATCGCCACCTCGACAATCGTCCCGTTTCGGGTCTCCTCAATATGGATCGGCTTCGGGTGAAGCACCATCTTGTTTTCATTGAGGAGTTCAACGAAGGCCCTGATTCCCCCGGTATAGTAGAATTCCCGGGTCTCGTCGACCCGTTCGTCGGTCAGGATGATTCGGAGCCCTTTGTTCAAGAAGGCTAGCTCCCGCAGCCGGTTGCTCAAGGTATCCAGGCTGAAGTCGCGATTGTCAAAGATCTCCGTGTCTGGAAGAAAGGTGACCCGGGTGCCGTTCTTCCGTGCCTTGCCGATTTGCTCCAGACCTCCCGTCGGCTTTCCCCGTTCGTATCGTTGAAGGTACCGTTTTCCCTCGCGCCAGATCTCCACCTCCAGCCGTTCGGAGAGTGCGTTCACCACCGAGACGCCGACGCCGTGGAGGCCCCCCGAGACCTTGTACGCAGAGCTATCGAACTTGCCCCCGGCGTGCAGCGTGGTCAGCACGACCTCAACGGCGGGGCGTCCGGTTGCCTCGTGGACATCGACCGGGATCCCGCGGCCGTTGTCCACCACGGTTACGCTGTTGTCCAGGTGAATGGTGACCGCGATGCGATCGCAATAACCTGCCATCGCCTCATCAACGCTGTTGTCGACGACCTCGATCACCAGATGGTGCAGTCCTTCCGGCCCGGTGCCGCCGATGTACATCGCGGGTCGCTTGCGGACGGCCTCGAGTCCTTCGAGGATCTTGATCTGCTCTGCGCCGTAGGCGGAGGCCTCCTGGGGTTCCTGTCGCCTTTCTGCCATCTTTTACGCCACTCCTTTAGCCCAAACCGTTCCCGAACCTCGTCTCACAAAAAAATCCTCCCGCGCGTCCCTTCGGTGGCTTGCTGGGTAGCCGCGGAAGGATCACAAACTAAATCCGCATCGGCATAATAACGCAGCTAAATCCCTCCATCTTCGCCGGCTGGAATAATGCGGGCGATAGTGGATCCTGGATGCGCATCGAAATCTCGGGTTCTTCGACCACGCCCAGGAAGTCCAGGAGATACTTGGCATTAAAGCCGACGGTGACCTCCGGATCTTGATAGTCAATCGCGATTTCTTCCCTTGCCTCGCCGAGATCGACGTTGGTGCAGGAGATGAGGAGACGTCCGGCCCTGAGATCCAATACGGTCGGCGTCGCGCGGTCTCCGGCGATGGTCGAAATGCGACGGAGTGCCCCCAGAAAATCGTCGCGGCGAAGGATGGCCCCCGGCCCGCCGGGCGATGGGAGAACCTGCTCATAGTTGGGAAATTGGCCTTCGATCAAGCGGCTGATCAGGCGGCTCTGTGGTAACAGAAAGCCGATCTGGTGGCCTAGCGGGATCACCTGGATTTCCCCCGAGTCATCCTTGAGCATCTTCCCGAGCTCCACAAGGGCCTTCCGCGGGATGATGACCTCCAGCGCGTCCTGCCCCTTCCCTAAATCCAGGGACGCCTTGACCAGTGAGAGACGATGACCGTCTGTCGCAACGATTCGGACCTCACCTTGGGAAATATGCAAAAGGGCCCCGGTCAGCGTCGGTCGAGTCTGATCGGTCGAAATCGCAAAAAGACTCTTGATGATCATGGTCCTGAGTGCCGAGGCACTCAGGATGATCCCGGTGTCACCGGTCATGTCGGGGAACACAGGAAAATCCTCTGCCACGGCTCCCCGTAACCGGAAAACGGATTTTGCACAAAGGATCTCGATGTTGTTCGGCTCGCGCCAACGGAGGTCGATCGACGTCTCGGGGAGTTCCCTGGTGATTTCGTACAGTTTTTTGCCTGAGACGGCAACCCTTCCCTCATTTTTAACATCTCCATCCAGGGTGGTTTGTATCCCTACATCCAGATCGGTTCCTGAGATGGTGATGCGGTTCCCCTGCGCTTCAAGGAGAAGGTGGGAAAGGATTGGTAGGGTTCTTTTTGCTTCGATCACCCCTTGTATCTGCGATAAGGTGCTTAAAAATGGCCCTCGGACCACTTGGATGTGCATTCTTCCCTCCGCATGCGCGTAGACGAGTTACACTAGTATGATAGTAGTAGATAAAGTAAAGAGAGTCGTCGTAATAGGCGTTGTGAAAAAGAGGAAACAAAAGAAAATTCGCGGTCTTTGCATGGAAGGGAGGAGGGGACGAGTTGGGGATTCCTTCCAAGGAAATCTATGATGGCTCACAACCCCCATGCCGTTCACAGCCTTTGCCGCTTGGTTTGCTCGGTTATCAACGGCCCCCGTTACACGTGTCTCGACGAGCCCCCTGAGGGAGGGGTCACTCGTTGGAGTGCTCTGTGCCTTGCTTAATGGGTTTCCACACGTGTGAAGCCGCGCCCCGCGCACAT
>Ga0302046_10003705_pt1 | contig 13754 bp, 12 predicted proteins | sample RVTome_11_FD_200261 | JGI IMG/M metagenome (GOLD analysis project Ga0302046, IMG submission 200261) | Soil microbial communities from uranium-contaminated site in the Upper Colorado River Basin, Wyoming, United States - RVT147D111 (version 2) ...
TCCGGTTCGATATCGGCTTGCCACGATACAGCGACTGCCCCCAAGCGAATCGCCAACGTCGGTGCGGTAGTCGAGGTTCTCTCGCCTCCGTCTCGAACAGTCCCATACCAATAACCCAAAAACGCCGCCGCTATAGCTATCGCTAGAACCGAAAATATGGCGACTGGCCATCGGCCCGAGGCCGGTCTGCTTTTCTCAGGTCTTTCCATAACCGCGGAACCAGACTCGATCATCCACCTCAGGACGGAGGATACGAGGTTTCATCGATGAGGAAATGGACGCGGGGGATATCAGGCTCACGGTCCAAGAATGGCGGTATTGGCGGGTTCGAGATACCAGGGATGACTCGGAGGCTTGCGAGGCTCGGGCCTAGCGGCAGAGCAGGAGCTAGTCGATCGCTGCTCGTGTCCTGTCATCGGGTTCGAGGCTGTTCTTCGCCGAGACGATCGAGACCGACTGCTACTCCTTCGATCGGATCGTGAACGGCGTGCCGGTATTCGCCTTCGAAGGACGCGTTGAAACCGAGTCCGGCCCGGTTCCATCGTCTGTCCGATGCAGTGCCTGTGGTTCTTGGTGGACACTAGCGATCGGAACCTATGACCTGCTCTGAGCGGGCGCGACAACGCCAGTCCCTCAGTTTCACACCGAGAGGGAACTATCGGCTCCGGCGTGTCGCCGGTATCGCTGGTCCAGTAGTGCGCTGACACTTCTTTACACTTTCCTTGGGTAGCTGGGCTCGATTGGCTTGTCGAATACCCCGCTGACCTCCTAAGTGACTTCTGCCGCGGTGGCCTCCCCACTAGCACTAGTCGCGCCTTGCTTGTCACGACGGGTCGGTCCAGAACATCCGAACGGCCAACAGCGCCTGGTGTACTCGGCAACCCGTGAGGGACCTTCAGTAGGGTGAGTTGCCTTTCGACATGAGGGCGTCGACAGGACCGAGGAGAACAACATGGCGCGGAGACGAGGGCTCCTGGCGGAGCTTCAGCACCAGAAGAAGGTGACAGACCAAAAGGCGCAGCAGGCGCAGCGGAATGCTGTTCGTGCGCACGAGGCTGCCATGCGACAAGCGGCCCAGGCGCAGAGACAAGCCGAACAGGCTGCTGCTCAGGCAGCGAGGGCCACTGAGGCTGAGCGTAAAGCAGCCGAGAAAGAGGCCCAGCGCCTGCATGTGGAGGCGATGCTTGCAGAGGTTGATGAGCGCAACACTCGCCTGGCCGGTATCGAGGAGGAGCTGTCCTCGCTGCTCGCATCCACATTGGAGGTTGACGACTACGTCGATCTAAAGCGCCTTCGAGTTTCGCCCCAGCACCCCCCGTTCGACCGGAATGATTTGGAGATACCGACTCCCGAACCTGAGAAGTTGGTGCCGCCTCAGGAACCGATCCTGACAGCTCCACCAGAACCCAAGGGTCTCGGTGGGGTGTTCAAGAAGAAGCAGCACGCTGAGGCAGTGGCGGCAGCGGCGGCAGCGCATGCCCAAGCGATGCAGGTGTGGCAGGCTGAAGTGGATGAGATCCCGGCCCGACAGCAGGAGCTGGAACGGGCCCATGCTGCGACGGAAGAACAACGGCTGGCGGACCTTCAGCGCGAGGGGGCCCGGTATCAGGAGGAGTGTGCCGAGCGGGATCGGCAAGCGGCTGAGTCGAACAAGGCTCTGGATCAGCTAATTGCCAACCTCGGATACGGGACGGCTGAGGCCATTGAGGAGTACGTCGGGGTCGTCCTGTCGAATTCGGTATACCCAGAGGCTTTCCCTGTTGAGCCCGAGGACTATTCATTCGATCCGGCTACAGCCGAGCTGCGGCTGCGAGTGATCGTGCCCGGACCTGAGACCCTCTCCGACGTCAAGGCATTCCGGTACGTGAAGGCGTCGGATGAGATCACGGCGTCTCAGCTCTCGCAAAAGGCGCAGAAGGACCGGTATTCAGCGGCAGTCCATGAAGTTGCATTGCGGTCGCTGCACGAAGTGTTCGAAGCAGACCGACGTGGTCTGGTCCAGGCGATATCTCTTGAGGTGGGCGCGAACACAATCAGCCCGGCCACCGGCCAGCCAACGTATGTGCCATTTGTTGCTGTCGCGGCACAACGGGACACCTTCATCGAGGTGGATCTCGCAGCAGTCGTTCCATTTGCGACCTTGGAGCACCTCGGTGCGGCAGTGTCGAAGAACCCGCATGGGCTGACCCCGATCGACCCGTCGGGAATCAGACGTTCGTGATGTCCGACGACCTCGTCTTCAACCCGCCTCCTGGTTGGCCCAAACCACCTCCGGGATGGAAGCCGCCGCATGGTTGGAGTCCAGATCCCGCATGGCCGCCATCTCCGGAAGGCTGGGAGTTGTGGATCCGTCCCGACGGCAATACCGGACAAGATCCCGAGCCGGACTCGATCTCTACCACAGACGATGAAAGTCCGCCCCAGATGGACGCATCGACCAAAGATGAGGAGGAGGAAACAATCGGCGACTGGCGGCCGCAGGCGGCCCAGATCCCCGACGCGAGCGCGTCACCTGAGGAAGAACTCTCCGACCTGCATGCCGCCATTGAACAAGCCCGTGAAGAACTCGCCGAGCTCAACGATGAGCGCGTCCTCCAGGAAGTTGGCATCTACCGTTACCACCATCCACTCGAACATGCCGACGCCTATCGCGCTCGTCTTCGGGCATTGGATGGCCGACTCACCGAAATGGTCAAGGCCGGTGACGCCATCGAGGCGTCGAACCTCTTCACCTACAACAACTCCGTCGCCCAAGGGCGAAAGATGACCCGCGACCTTGGGAAGCTGATGCTCCGGGCCTACAACGCCGAGGCGGAGAACTGTGTTCGGTCTCTCAGGGTCGGCAACGTGCAGACCGCCAAGAAGCGACTCGAAACGGCTGCCTCCCAGATCGCCAGGCTCGGTGCCATGATGGAAATGCGGATCAGCGATGCGTACCACGTGTTGCGAAACGAAGAGATCGAGTTGACTGCTGACTACCTGATGAAGGTGCAGGAGGAGAACGAAGCAGCTCGTGAGGAAAGGGAACGACTTCGAGAGGAGAAGAAGGCTGAAGCAGAGCTGGCTGCTGAACGGGAACGGCTTGAAAAGGAACGCTCCCACATCCTCAATGCCATAGAAGCCCTCCGCGATTCCGGAGAATCGTCTGATTCCACTGCCGACCTTGAAGCCCGTCTCGTAGAGATCGACGGAGCCATCGAACAGAACGATTACCGGGCAGCCAACATTCGGGCTGGCTACGTGTATGTGATATCGAATCGAGGCGCCTTCGGAGGACATGTCGTCAAAATCGGCCTGACGCGCCGGCTGGACCCCATGGACCGGGTCCGAGAGTTAGGTGACGCCTCCGTCCCGTTCCCTTTCGATATCCACGCCCTTTTCTTCTCAGACGATGCGGTCACACTCGAGAACGAGCTCCACAAGACGTTCGCCGATCGACGAGTGAACCTCGTCAACCTTCGCCGAGAATTCTTTTTCGCCACGCCCCAAGAAGTCCACGACGCGCTCCAGGTCAAGATCGGCGCATTGCTTGAGTTCAACGAGAACTCCGAATCCACCCAGTACCTACAAAGCCGGAACTATTGGCCAGCCGACATGAGGCTCTGAAGCGCAGATCGTTGAGGGCGTTCCGCGTTTCCGACCGACGCTTCGAGTACGGTGGCAAGACGGATCACATTCATGTAATTTACCCGCCAAGTGATCCGGGCCGTCAGCCAGGCCGCACCGAGGTGGACACGTGGTCATAGCCGCTAGAGAAATCGAACACACGGAGGCTCCGATTGTCCTCGGCCGATCGGTTGAGCGGAGTGAGCATCGCGCTCTGGCGCCACCTGCTCTCCTCGAACGGGTTGTCGAAGAACCGCAGAAGGCGATTCCTGCGATTGCCAAGGACACTGCCGCGTGTGCCCACATCGAGCGTGTTGTCAGCAGTCTCGAAACTCAGCACATGCTCTACAACACCGACAGTCGGCAACTTGAGATCGGAGAGGAGAGCGTCGACCTGGTAGTGACTTCTCCTCCGTATTGGACTCTCAAGAAGTACAACGACCACGAAGATCAACTTGGTGATGTGGCCGACTACGAGCTCTTCCTCGATGAGCTCGACCAGGTGTGGCGACGCGCCTATCAGGCGCTGGTCCCGGGCGGGAGAATGGTGGTCGTCGTCGGCGACGTGAACGTGGCGCGGCGCGCCTACGGCCGACACCTTGTCTTTCCACTCCATGCCAGCATTCAGGAGCGGTGTCGTCACATCGGCTTCGACAATCTCGCGCCGATCATTTGGTACAAGATCGCGAACGCACAGTACGAGATGGGACCTGGTGGGTTCTTTGGAAAGCCGTTCGAACCCAATGGCGTCGTGAAGAACGACGTCGAGTACATACTCTTCCAACGGAAGCCGGGTGGCTACCGCAAGCCCGATCAGGCGACTCGACTTCTTTCAGTAATCCCTGCTACTGATCACGCCGATTGGTTTCAGCAGGTGTGGACACTCGGCGGCGCATCAACGGCGAACCACCCAGCACCGTTCCCGTTGAAGCTCGCTCAAAGGCTGATCCGGATGTTCTCATTCGTCGGAGATACAGTCTTTGACCCGTTTGTCGGAACGGGAACCACAGCCGCGGCCGCGGCCGCATGCGGCCGCAACAGCATCAGCACTGAAGTTGATCTGGAGTATTTCGATATGTCCGTCGACCGGGTACGCGGTGCATTAAGTTCTGCAGCTCAGACGTCCCTCGAGCTGACCGAATGAGATGATGGCCAAGGCGCCCGAACCGACCGGGCTCGAACTCGTGGACGGTCTCACTTCGATGAAGCGTCCAACCATCGAGGACTACTGCAGGGCATCGGCTGAGTACATCCGCCGTGCGACCGAGCTCGGGAGCAAGAAGGGAAAGGCGGCTCAGATCAGGCTTTCCAATGCGCTAGCTCAGGTGACCCTCGACGACCTACGGGACCTCGAAGTTGGACTCGATGACGCCGTCGCGGGAGAACGAGAGGTGGGCGGAGGGCTGCGAAACGTGAAGGCTGACGTGTCCGAAACGTCTGAGATCCATGGGTTGACGCTCGCTGTCGAAATCAAGCCGGTGCATCTCGCTGTTGGCCGTGCGATCTGGAATCGGTTCGGCGATGTCCGAACCTTCGCCGTGAACGTCCATCTCAAGTTTCCCTTCGCTGTGGTCGGAGGGATTCTGACGCTGCCAACCACTGAACGAGTCAGGTCGGGAGATGACACCGATTGGAAGTCGACTAGTCACCTGGTGTCCCGGGCTGTGGCGCGTTTCGTCCGAGCAGGTGGTCGGGAGACTGAGGGCGATGCTCCTCATCTGCTTGAGGGGATAGCGGTCATCGCCTTCGATCGGGAGACTGGCGCGATCGAGCCTGACCTTCCTCCAGTATCGAGCGGTCTTCGGTGGGACGAGTTCATCGACAGCATGGCCGAGGCATACGTCGCCCGATTCGGGGAGGCATGACAGAAATTCGATCGCAGCCATTCCTTAAATAACGACCGGGTCGAGGGGACTTTCGTCAGTCGCTAGCGGATAGGTTCGTCGCTGACGGCAGCGTCGATGAATAGAAGATCGCTTCGGACTTCGAGTCGCTTTCGTTCCCCGGCCGCAGGCACGAATTCAGGGCCAATCGCTTCGGGCAGTGGTATGTAGATACGATTCCCAAGCACGAGCGTGGCGGTCGGGTATGGGCCCCCGCCCGATTCGGCGGCCACGACACCTGGCGTTTGCAGATCGTAATACAAGCCGAATTCGCCGGAGTGGTGCTCAAAGACGAAAAGGACCTTCTGGCCACCCCAAACTACGGACGTCGAATGGGGTTGGAAGAAGAACTCGCCACGTTCCTCTCGTGCGCGATCGGAGAGCGCCAGGAAGTGCCGGTAACCACGTATGGGGACTTCCGATTCGTCGATCATTAACAGCTTGGCCTCGGACTCAACCTCCGGGCGCATGATTGATGGCGCTGGCCCCGTGTAGTCCTCACCTCCACCAGAGAGGGAAGCCTCGTTCGACACAACATCCGGCACAACATCACGCGCTAACTGCGCCGAAGCTCGATCGACCACCTGAACATTGCGCGTAACGATCCGAGTTGATCGTGCGGCTGCCTGGGCCATCGACAGCCTACCCTCGAGATACTCCTCCCACACTGCGCTGAGACTGTCGAGGTCAGCTCGTTCGTACTCGAACACATCACGTGTTCGTCGAATCGTTTGAAGGAACGCCTCGGCGCCTTCTCGAGTACTGCTAGGCACCAGATGCTTCACCTTTTGGAAGACTGAATTCCGAACGAAGTCTTTGGTCATGCTGACGAACGTCTGATGTTCCGAGCGATACAACTCAAGTATTAACGCAAACGTCGGTGCCTCGGGGTCGAAGACGATCAGAACCGGATCGTGCACCTCGTCTACGAGGAGGGGCAGGTCGTGGGACAACTTGCCCAGCTCTACCTCCGTTGAAAGGAAATAGTCGTTCTCGAGAATGGAGACGAGACGAAACGCGAGAGCCTTTTCAGCCAACGTCCACTCTTGGCGCGGCTTGGTACTGAGTATCTGAGGCGTGTCACTGACATCCTCGACCGTGCACAGCCGGCGGAGGTACTGCTCTTCACATTGCCGCCGAGGTTGTTGACCTGCGAGGACAGCCAACCTGGAATCGTCCGATGCCACCGCATCGATCAGCGACTGGTCAGATCCGGAGTAGAGGAGAAGGGGGGTCTCCTTGGAGATCTGACAGAGCTCCCTAAGCGGCACGCGGTCGCCACCGGGTTCAAGTCGCATGCGAAGTTCACCGCAAAGTTCGTAACGCCCGTGGCGTCGGGACCAATCCATGAATGCTGTATTGAGGTCCGACTCGGGTCGGCCGCTCAACCACTCCGAGACAGTCTGGTCGAGTGCTGTGACGGTCGACTGAAGGAGCTGCATGCTCCCGGTTGTCAAGGCCTCCCGCCCCGCGGTGGGCTCCAATGCCCTAGCGTCGGCGACCCCACCAAAGCCGAAGCGTGATTGAACGGAGACAACAGCTAGACCGAACCCGTTACGGAACGTTCTAAGGGAGTTAGCACCTTGCCGGAGGGCGATGACTCCGTCGATTGGTGTTCCGCTAAGTGAGGCCTCGGACAATCTCAACCACACTTCGCCCGCTTGGGTCACGGCGATCTCAAGTGATCCTCGAAGCTCTCTAGAAAGCTCGGGGCCGACAGTGGCAATGTCAGCGCCCTGTGCGGGGCGAATTGCAGTGTGTATGTCATTGTTGCTTACGAGTTCGTCGTTGACGAAGACTGGAATCCCCACATACGACACAAACTCCCTGATGTACTCGAGGGCTTCGTCGACTTGAATCATGTGGTCGGGTTCCATGTAGGCCGTCACAACAGTCCCGGCTTCTCCTCGTGATTCGAGGGGGACGACGTCGATACTGTCATCAACTGCCGAGAGGGTGTCGCGGTCAGCCGACGATCGCGTGCGTTCTCCCGAAGCCGCCGACTCTGTCTCCACAACTAGACGATTGGCTATACCGAAATTCGCCATCGCTCCGATCCCGAATGTGCCAACCACACCTGCCGCACGAGCCTCGGGAGTGTTCTTACTGCTTGCGCCTGCTCGCCAGAAGTGATGCTCGAGGTCATCAGGCGTCATGCCGATCCCATTGTCAGCGATGGTGATGACATCAGGTTGAACTGACACGTCGATCCGAGGCTCGAAGGCGTCCCCGGTCTGGCGTCGAATAACAACGGCGTCGAAGGCGTTCTGGGTGTTCTCCCTGAGCAGTGCTAAGGGAGATTGATAGATCTGGCTAGCCAACACCTCGATGATCCTGCTCACATCGACCTGCAGCGGTATCCGTCTCGCATCGGTCATGATTGGGACCTCTTGCGCGCTGAGATCCATGCCTTCAGGTCTCTCTGGACGGCAGCTTGCATTGATAGATCGGGCCCCAGCCTGTCGAGCAGCCAGTCTGCCTCCTCGTGATTTCTGAGCTCCACAAGCGACTTGACCACGGTGGTCAGTTCCTGCACCGTGGCGGGCGGCTGGAAGTGCGCAACGATACCGGACCAGTCTTTGCCATCGTCTAGTGCAGTCAAGAGGAGGTCGCGACCGTAACTGCCAACTGGCCAATCTGTGTGTTTCAGAATCTCGGCCGCCGTCTTTGGATCTCCGCCCTGAAGGATCGTCTCGGCGGTCATCACGTCGGCATCGATTCGTGCTCTAACCGTCTTTTCAAACCCAGTTGAGAGATTCCACTTAAGCCCTACAAAGCTCTTTCCCCCCATGTCGACTCGCATGGCGGGCCCGAAAACGGTGGATACTGCCATCTCTCGCACGTGCACTTTGGCTTCTTCGAGTGAGTCGCTCAGTTCCACGAGGTTGTATTGCCGATTGACACCAGTTGGGAGTTGTCGAGAACCCGCGCACAGCGACCCCGCACTGATCAGGGCGAAACGTTCCGTACCAGGCAACTGGATGTATCTATGAGACGCCTGCGCACGGTGCTGATGGCCATGGAACCCGACGCGAAAACCTTTGCCGGTCAGTCGATAGACCGTGTTGACGTCCATGTAGTCGGACCTATCAGGTGGACCGTCAACGCTGTGGTGCCAGACGCCCGCTAGCAGATCGTGCTGGCTGGCCTTATCGACCAGATCCAGGTGAGCCCGCGCAAGTGCTTCCTCGGCTATAGAACCTTGGAATGAGAAGCAGTCATTACCTTCGCAGGAGTTGAACGCGACGACGCCGATTCGACCGTCGAACAGCTCGTGCAACGTGTAGTGAGACGGTTCTCCTGACGTATTCTCGCCAGCTGTCCCATAGAACTCAGATCGGAACCGCTCGTAGGCATGAAAACGTCTCCCGTAGAGGTCCCTATCCACGATCCGGTAGAGCGTTCGATCGCCCCAATTCCATCGGTAGTCGGATCGCGGTGTGACGTATTCGGGCGATAGTTGCTCGGGATACTCGACCTCTGGGACTGGTTCCATGGCACCCCGAGCGGTGTTCCAATCAACGTCGTGATTGCCCGGAACAATGATCACACGGCTGATGTCGCCGTCGACGAAGCGCGTCGTGAGTTCCCTGAGGAAAGTCAGAGCGACCTCGTACTGTTCGCTCAGGCGTGCCTCATAGTCGGCTTCGCCAACAACTACTCCCTGAATGATGTCGCCGCTTACGACTATCGCGTCGGGCGCCGGAATCGCAACGGGTTCTTTCGTGTAGTGGGCGCGATCGGCTTCGAGGGTCGAGAGAAGCTCATCATTGCTGATGGGATCCTCTGGAGACCTGTGAAGGTCGGAGATGTGTAGGACGGTGAAGGACATCAGATCTTGCGACTCAGGCGCTGATCGGGTGAGCCGGAGTCAACTCAATGGTACTGACCCACCAAAGCGCCCACGTGGGGATCGCTGCAAGTAGAGAATGAACAGTCCGCGAAAAGTCCGCGTTCGAATAAAGAACGATGGGACACGCTGAGAGCCAACGCACAACAAAACCCCTGCTCAGGGGTCAGATTGCTAGGTTCTCCCAGGTGGTCGAAACCCCCCGATCCTGTCTGGCAGTCAAGGGGTCAGGGGTTCAAATCCCCTCAGCTCCACCCTCAGAAACCCCTCCTAAACGCTATTCCAGGCCCAACTCCGGTTCGGGCTCGCGGGGGCGAAGGTGCTGCTCCATGATGGTTCGGACACAGGAGTTCCAGCGGAGAATCGCATCGTCGTTGCCTTCGGGTCGCATCTCCGCCGCCTTCTCGAACCACTCCATGGCCGTCCGGAATCCGTCATAGGCGAAGGCTGCGCTCCGCCCCTTGGTCAATAGGGCACGGGTATGGCGCTCGGCGATGATGCCGTTGTAGTAGGAGCGCTCGTACTCATCGGTTAGTTGGTCGGCGTGCTCTTTGGCGGTACTCGCGGAGGAAGCACCACTCTTGAACTCATCGGTCATCGCCAGCACCAACACCACGCGCGCCCGCTCATTGTCGGGATCCACGGCCAACACGTCGTGACAGATGCTCTTTGATTGGACCGGCTGGTTGAGCAGGCGGTAATGCTCGGCGCGCTCGATAGCGGCCTGGACGCCGCCGGGGGTGATGGTCTTCAGCTCAAACTCGTCGGTCATGCTCCTCAGTTCCAATCGACACTACAAACGAACCGCGGCCAACCCGGCAAGGACTGTCACCGCCACCGCCGTTCCGTAGAACAGCCACGCCTGTCGGCCGAGACGGGTGAAACCGAGATCGACCAGTGCGTAGCGGAAACGATGCGCCCAATGGAAGAGGAAGAAGAACACCAGACCCACCAGGACGAGTCGGGTCAGAGGATTCCTGATCAGGGAGATGAGATCGCTCTCCGACATCCACCCGGCGGGGACGGCTACACCTGTGACCAGGACCATCACCGGGAGCAACATCGCTGAAACCGTTCCCCCACCGGCAAAGAGAAGCCAGAGCAGGGGTGCGCTGCGGTCCGAACCCCGATTCATGCCAGCGTCAGCCACAGCACTCCTCCAGTGACCATCAGAAAGAGAATGGCAGTGACCCCGGCTATGAGATCCGGCTCTACTCGCTCGTCATCTCTCCACAGGACCATGACCTTGGGGGTGAGGGCAATCCAGGTGCCGGTGTGAAAGAGAGCCAGCGCCAGGACCACCACATGCAACCACACACTCACCGGGCTGTTCAGGAAGGTGGAGAAGGAGGCGTCGGCGCCGGCCGTCCACAGCGCCAGGATGAGCAGCAGTGCATAGGCGAACACGGCCAGGCTGGTCAATTCCCGGATCATGAACAGGAAGTACGATGCCTTCTTCAGCCACCAGGTCCGAGGAAGCGGTCGGGTCAGTTCCTGGCTCATGTGCGGCCGCCCCGCGGCATGACTAGCGACTTGGCCCAATCGAGGGCATAGGAGAGTTTGAGCATCTGGATCGCCCCGGCCGGGTCGACACCCTTGGGACAGACCTGGGTGCACTCGCCGACATAGGTGCTTTCCCAGATACCCTCGTGCGCGGTGACCGCATCCGCCCGATGACCGTGGCCATCGTCGCGCGAGTCCAGGTTGTAACGCTGGGCCAGTGCCAGGGCAGCTGGTCCGGTGAACTTTGAGTCGAGCCCGTACACCGGGCAAGCCGAGTAGCAGAGCATGCAATTGATACACATGCTGAAACGCTGGTACTGGGCGACCTGGGCCGGTGTCTGCTGATGTTCTCCGTCCTCGAGGGGTTCGTCCTCGGCGGGAATCAGCCACGGGGAAACGCTGGGCAGTTTCTCCATGAAGTCTTCCATATTGATGACCAGGTCGCGCACGACAGGAAAGTGGGTGAGGGGCTCCACCTTGATCGTGTCGGGGTGATAGTCCCGGATGAAGGTTTCGCAGGTGAGCTTGGGCTCGCCGTTGACCATCATCCCGCAGCTTCCGCATATTCCCATCCGACACGACCAGCGGAAGCTGAGGGTCGGGTCTATCTCGGCTTTGATGTGATTCATGGCGTCGAGCACCACCCACTTTTCCTTATATGTGACCTCATAACTCTGGAACCTGGGCTCCGCATCCTCGTCGGGCAGATAGCGGTGGACTTCGAGGACGGTCTGGTCAGACATTTCCGTACACCCTCTCGCTGGGCGGCCAACGCGTGATCGTCACGTCCCTGTAGCCGATCCGCGGATCGCCCTCGCCACGGTAGGCGAGGGAATGTTTGAGGAATCGGTCGTTGTCACGGTGAGGATGGTCGGTGCGTTGGTGGGACCCGCGCGACTCGGTACGGGCCAGGGCGCTGTGGGCTATGGCCTCCCCGACATCGATCATTGCTCCCAGTTCGAGAGCCGCGATCAGCTCGGTGTTGAAGGTTTGGCTTCGGTCGGCGAGGGCGAGCGACTGATATCGTCGTTTCAGCTCGGCGATGATGGCACAGGTGCGTTCCAGGGCTTGTTGGTCCCTGAAGATGCCCGCTCCTTCTTCGAGGCTCCGCTGTAGGTCTGCCCTGATCCCGGCGACGGTCTCCCCACTCCCGTTGCGTTGAAACAGCGTGTCCTCGAGCCTGGCCTGCTCCGCCCGCCTCGCCGCCTCCAACAGCTGACGGGACGGCGGCGGAACCTGGCCGGCGTGGTCCACCGCCGCCACCCCGGCGCGGGCGCCGAAGACCAGGATCTCGGTGAGCGAGTTGGACCCGAGACGGTTGGCGCCGTTGACGCTGACACAGGCGCACTCCCCGGCGGCGAAGAGGCCGGGGAGCGAGGTGGCGCAGTTGATGTCGGTGTCGATGCCACCCATCATGTAATGCACGACGGTGCGGACCGGGATCGGCTGGTTGACAGGGTCGATCCCCACGTAGCGGACCGCCAGCTCCCTGACCATGGGGATCTTGCGGTCGATCGTCCTCTCACCGAGATGACGGATGTCGAGATGGACGTAGTCGCCGTCGGGGTCCTGGAATGTCCGGCCGGCGGCACGTTCCTTGATGAATGCCTGGGAGAGACGGTCGCGAGGGTCCAACTCCATGGTGCGTTTATGGGGGTGGTTGGGATCCTTGATGTCCAGGGGCAGGCCCAGGTCATAGTCCTGGAGATAGCGTCTCCCCTCATTGTTGACCAGAATCCCGCCTTCGCCTCGTGCGGCCTCGGTGATCAGGATCCCGGTGCCGCGAAGACCAGTTGGGTGGTATTGGACGAACTCCATGTCTTTCAGCGGCACACCCGCCCGGTAAGCCAGGGCCATGCCGTCGCCGGTCTTTATGTTCCCGTTGGTGGTGAACGGGTAAACCCGCCCACCTCCGCCGGTGCACAAGATGACAGACCCGGCCCCGATGGAGTGCATCTCGCCGGTGCGGATCTCGATGGCGGTGACTCCCTGGCAGCGCCCGTCGGCAACTATCAAGCTGGTGACGAACCACTCGTCATAACGGGTCACGCCGTCGAACTGGAGAGAGGTCTGGAAAGGGTGTGGAGGAGGTGGAAGCCGGTTTTGTCGGCGGCGAACCAGGTCCTCTCCAGCTTCATCCCACCAAAAGGCCGAACCGCGACCCTGCCGTCGGGTTCCCGGCTCCAAGGACATCCCCAGTGTTCGAGCTGAGCATCTCGTCAGGGGCATTCTCGACAAGGACCTCCACCGCGTCCTGGTCGGCCAGCCAGTCTGACCCCGAGATCGTGTCGTAGGCATGGTCGTCCAACGAGTCGCCGACTGAGATGGCGGCGGCGGCTCCGCCTTCGGCAGAGACGGTGTGGCTGCGCATCGGGTAGACCTTGGAGATCACTCCGACACTGGCATCCGGATGATCCCGGGCTACCGCTATGGCCGCGCGGAGTCCGGCTCCGCCACCCCCGACGATCAGTACATCATGTTGGAAGGTCTCCATGTTCACCGAAGTCGACGCCTCTTCTGAACCAACACTTCTGTTGAACCTACACGTCTGCGTTGGGGGGAACCGGGCGGCGGAGGGCCAGCTGGTGGCGAGGCTGATACCGCAAAGCGTGCCGGCTGAGCAGGAGGCTGTGACCGGTTGATACCCCGTCGTTTGGGCTAGCAGTCAAGGGGTAAGGGTATGAATCCCCTCAGCTCCACTCCCAACAATCACCCTTGCCTGGTGGTTCATCGTGTCACAGCCAGCCGCCAGAAGGCATCCTTGGGCCAACGTCCGCGAAAGGTCCGCGGGAGGCAGTCAGTTCTAGAGTCGTTGGTGGAATACGATTCATAGAGATTCGACCCTAGGAGGGCGATATGTCGAAGGCGACGCGCACGGCCGCGACGACGGGCGTGATATCCGTACTTGTTCT
>Ga0302046_10003706_pt1 | contig 13754 bp, 10 predicted proteins | sample RVTome_11_FD_200261 | JGI IMG/M metagenome (GOLD analysis project Ga0302046, IMG submission 200261) | Soil microbial communities from uranium-contaminated site in the Upper Colorado River Basin, Wyoming, United States - RVT147D111 (version 2) ...
TCCCCACCGCCTCGAGGACGTACATCCAGCCGAAGAGCGCGACCGGGTTGGCGTGGCCGGCGAGGAAGTGCACGTAGCCGACGAGCGCCGCGCACGCCGGCACCGGGGTGGCGGCGAGCGCCTCGGCCTCCGGGACGCCGAGGTCGGCGAGGTCGGCGAGCGCCCAGGCGTCGTGGCCGTGCTCCTCGGCGGCGTGCCGCAGCAGGTAGACCGACAGCGCGGGGTGGCTCGCGGCGCAGCGCGCGGCGCCGAGCGCCATCACCACGGGGCTGAACTGGGCGTAGTAGCGGGTGTTCGTCAGGTAGCAGGCGTAGGTGGGGAGCTCGAACTGCCCGCTCAGGATCCCGCTCACGATACGGGTCGCGCGCAGCTCCTCGTCCACCTGTTCGCGGATCGCCAGCAGCTCCTTCATGACGCACCTCCGGGCTGCCGGCACGGTAGCGAATACGGCCGGCGATGAGAACCCTCGCCTTCAGGAGCCCGAGGCGTGGTCGGGGTGCCGCAGCAGGCGCAGGCCGTCCCGCTGGAAGAGCACCTCGTACTCGTCGAGGACGGCGGGCAGCTCGGGCAACGTGTCCGCGAGCTTGCGCTCGTCGATGGTGACGTCGTGCACCACCACGTACGGCGGCCGTGCCTCGAGGGCGGCGGGCAGCTTGGCGAGCTGGTAGAAGCGTCCGCCGGCGGTGGCGCGGTCGAAGGTGTAGTCGGCGACGTAGAGGTCGTCGTTGATGCCCGTATAGAGCGCGAAGTGGACGGCGTCCTTGTAGAGGTAGACGTAGGGCGTGACGTGGACGACGTGGGTCGCGGGGGTGATGCGCCCGGCGGCGATCTCGTCGCGAAGGATGTCGATCAGCGCGAACTCGGCCTCGCCCTGCGCCCAGCGCCGGGACCCGGTCCCGCCCCAGTAGCCGCCCTTGGCGAGCTGGAGGTGGTAGGCCCAGCCCTCGACCACGGAGTGCTCGAAGTAGTTCGGGTCGGCGTACTGCCGCCACGGGAAGCAGAGGACGGCGAGGACGGCGAACAGCGTCGCCCGCCGTGGCACCGCGCGGTACAGCTCGGCGAGGAGACACCCGGCCGGGAAGACCAGCAGGTAGGGGTGCCAGAAGTCGGCCTTGCGTACGAAGCCCTCGACGGCCACCCCGACGTTGGGGTCCTCGAAGGTGGTCCACATGCTGCCGGCGAGCCACTCGGCCAGCATGCCGACGCCGAGCCCGGCAGCGATCGGCGTCACCTGCGCGCGCCCCTCGGCGCCCTGCCAGAGCATGCAGAGGAGGCCGAGCGCGCCGCCGACGTACAACGTCGGGTAGCGGGCGCGCACCCACATGTCGTGCAGCGAGCCGAGCGCGTTCGGATGCGCCACCAGCACGGCGAGCACGATCAGCGCCAGCGCCCAGACGATCGGCCGGGCGACCGTGCCCTCGGCCTCGACGCGCGCCGGCATGGCGCGCGCGCCGGCGAGCGCCAGCCCGACGCCGAGCGCCTGCACCGCCGGCAGCACCGGGTACGGCAGCTCCAGACGGAGGCCGATCGCCACGAACGGCAGCGCCACCAGGGTCGCGCCGGCGAGGAGCCCGACGCCGGCGACGGCGGCCCGCCACTGCCCGGCGAGCAGCCAGAGCAGGACGGGGGCGGCGGCGATCGTCATCGCGAGCGCGCCGATGACGGCGTGCGAGGCGACCGCCGTGCCGAGGACGAGCGCCCCGAGGAGCAGGCGGGCCGGGTGCACGCGCCGATCGAGGAAGAGCGCGAGCCCGGCGCTGGTGAGCGCGAACGCGAGGAAGCGACCGTGGCCGTAGGGAAAGGAGCGGAAGAACACCGTCACGAAGAGCAGGAGGGCCGCCATGCCGCCGGCCAAGTCGCCACCGAGCGAGCGCCCGAGACGGTAGGTCGCCAGGACCAAGAGCGCCGCCATCGGCACCATCGCGGCGGTCTCGGCGAGGACGGCGAGGCGGGTACCGCTCCCGAGCGCGAGCAGTGCGTAGAAGACCTCGAGCCCCGGGCACTGCGAGGCCGCGTCCCAGTACCCGAAGGGATCGTTGTCGAACGGCAGATACACCCCGAAGGTGACGATGCGCTGCGCCGACGCCGGGGGCGCGAAGGTGTCCATGTGCGGCGGGATCGGCGACCCGAGCTGCAGGAGGAGCAGCGGCGGCAGGACGAGCGCGAACGCGAGGAGGGCGAGCGCCTGGCCGGTCGTCGGCCGGCGCCAGACGGGGCGCGGCGGCCCGGCGCGCCAGAGCCAGAGGACGCCGAGCGCGAGCAGCCCCCAGATGCTCCAGGCGCGGAAGAGCCCGAGCGGACCGAGCAGGTTGGCGGCGAGGTACGCGAGCACCCACAGCCCGACGAGGCCGGCGAGCAGGGTGTCGACGAGCCCGATCCCGGGGGCGAGCCGGAGCAACACCGCGCCCACCACGCCCCCGGCGACCAGCCAGAAGGCCCAGACCCGCACGGCGGCGACGGCGGTCTCCGGCAGCACCTCCCAGAAGCTCTCCTGCCACGCCGCCGTCAGCATCTCGAAATGGACGGGCTTCAGCGCCGCGATCGACACCGCGACGATCAGGGCGAGCACGCTCACGTCGCGCAGGCGGTGCATTCGAACCGTCGAGTGCGCCGAAGGAGGCCGCTCTGTCAACCGTCGGGCGGGCGCGCCCGTGCCGCCCGGAGCGCGGGCGGGCAGTCGAGGCGCACGGTGGTGCCGGCGCCCGGGGCGCTCTCGATGCGCAGCGCGCCGCGGAGCGCGAGGGCGCGCTGCTCCATGCTCGCGATGCCGAGCCCCCCGGGGGCGGCCCGGTCGAGCGCGAAGCCGCGGCCGTCGTCGCGCACGCGCAGGTGGACCCCGTCCGCGTCGATGGTGAGCGTGAGCACGACGTGGCGCGCGCGCGCATGACGAACGGCGTTCACCAGCGCCTCCTGGGCGATCCGGTAGAGGCCGATCTCGAGGTCCTCGTCGAGGCGCGGCAGGTCGTCCGGCAGGTCGGTCGCGATCGCGAGCGCGGGCGTGGAGAGCCCCTCGACCAGCGCCCGCAGGCTGCCCGCGAGGCCGAGGTCGCGCAGCAGCATCGGCCGGAGGTCGCGGGCGAGCTCGCGCAGGTGATCGCCGACGCGCGTGAGGTAGGCGCTCACCTGCGCGAGCTCCGGGGTGGCGATCACCCCCAGGCGCGCGCGCGCGGCGTCGACCAGGATACCGATGCCGATCAGCTCCTGGCAGACGCCGTCGTGGAGGTCGAAGCCGAGCCGCTGGCGCTCGTCCTCGCGCACGGTGACCAGGTGCTGCGCCAGGCGCCGGAGGCGCTCCTCCGCCTCCCGGCGCTCGGTGATGTCGGTGGAGATGCCACAGACCGCCTCCGGGCGGCCGTCTTCGCCCTGGAGGGGGAACTTGATCGAGATGTAGGTGTGGACGAGCCCGTCCTGCGGCACCCGCTCCTCGAACTCGATCACCTTGTTGGTCACGGCCACCTGGCGGTCGTTGGCGCAGAACGCGGCCGCGAAGTCCGGCGGAAAGAGCTCGTGGTCGCTGCGCCCGAGGCTGGCGCCGCGCGCGAGGTGGAAGATGCGCTCGAACTGGCGGTTGACGAGGAGGTAGCGGCCGTCGAGGTCCTTCACGTAGATGACGGCCGTGGTGTTGTCGAGGATCGCCTGCAGGCGGCGGTCGTCGAGCCACGCGTCCCGTGGCGGGCGAGGGGGAGGTGCGTGCGTCATGCCCGGATCCTATTCAAGCCCACCGCACGCACCGCCGCAATCGCGAACGTCCGCGCGTCGGCGCGGCTCAGCGCCGCTCACGGGCGACGCGGTCGCCGGCGGCGAGGCGCCCCGCCAGCGCGAGGATGGTGTCGATGTAGACGTCCGAGCGGTTGTACTTCCAGATGACGGCGCGGCGCTCGGCGAGCGAGAGCTCCGGACGCCAGCCGTGGTCGCGCAGGTAACGGGCGCAGGAGGACGCCGCGTCCGCCATGTCGTAGAGGTCGACGCGGCCGTCGCCGTTGGCGTCGACGCCGTGGTTGAGAAAGCTCGTCGGCAGGAACTGCGGGTAGCCGAAGGCGCCCGCGACCGACCCGCGGAGCGCGAGCGGATCGATGCCGAGGTCGACCCCGACCGTGAACAGGGCCCGGACCTCGGGATAAAAGACGTCCTCGAGGTAGCGGCCGCGGGCGCGCACGCGCGCGGGCAGTGTGGGATCGGGCGCGCCGCGGGCGGCGTGGCGTCGCACGTTGCGGGCGAGGTTGGCGGGCTCGTTCGCCATCGCGAGCCGCGCCAGGCGGTGGAAGACGCGGCTGGCGCCGGTATTCCGCCCGCAGGCGCTCTCGACGTGGATGATCGCCGCGATCAGCTCGGCGGGCACGGCGTGCGCCGCCTCCGCCGCCTCGAACTCGGCCGCATAGCGGGCGCGGCAGCGCCGCGCCGCCGCCACGCTCGCCGCGCTCTGCAGGCGGCGGTACGGTCCCGCCGCCTCGCGCGGCGCGATCGAGAACGAGAGCCCGTCGAAGGGCGGCAGGCGCGGATCGGTGAGCGCCGCGGCCGCGCGCGCGGCCGGCACGCCGTCGGCGACGAGCTTGTCGAGCAGGTAGCCCCAGCCGCGCCGGCGCGCGACCGCGGTGAGGTCGCCGGGGAACGCCTCGGCGGCGAGGCCGGCCGTGAGCACCCCCGCGGCGAGCACGAGCCCGAGCGCCCTGCCCACCACCCGCCGACACCCGTGCTCGTCTACGCGCCGTCGCATGGTCGTGCCGCTCGCTCAAGCTCGTCGGCACTCCGCGCCGTGTCCTTGAGCGCGCCCTTCGATTCCGCGGACCTCCATACGCCATGCGCCTCGCCGAGTACACGGCGATGCCCCCGCTGTGGCGGATTGCCTCACCGTCGGCGAGCGCGCGGCGGCGGAGCGGAGCCCGAGGGGGCTTGTCTCGCGCGCCGAGCCGGTGTCCAATATCTGGCATGACATCCACCGCACGACGTCTCATCCCCCTCCGGCTGCTCGCCATCGCCGCCCTCGTTCCCGTGCTCGCCCCGGCGCAGGCCGCCGCCGGCGGGCTCGCGGTCGACCTGGTGTTCTCCGACACCGGCGGGCGCGACCAGCTCTGCCTGCGCGACGGCAGCGAGTACGTGTGCACCGACCTCGCGCCCGAGGCGGCCGGCAGCCGCGCGGTCGCGGCGGGAGACGTCGACGGCGACGGCACCCTCGACGTCGTGCTCGCGATCGGCCCCGACAAGCCGAACCTTCTCTGCCGCGGCGACGGCGCCGGCAGCTTCGCCTGCGGCGCGATCGGCACGCTGCCCTCGACGACCGCGTCGGTCGCCCTCGGCGACCTGAACGGCGACGGCCGCCTCGATGCCGTCTTCGGCAACGTCACCAACCAGCCGAACCACGTCTGCCTGAACGACGGCCAGGGGGGCTTCGCGTGCGGTCTCCTCGCCCCCGAGACCGACGAGAGCTACGGCGTGGCGATCGGCGACGTCGACGGCGACGGCACGGGCGACGTCGTGGTCGCCAACGGCGGCGAGCCGAACCAGGTGTGCCTCGGGGACGGCGCCGGTGCGTTCACCTGCGCGCCGGTCGAGACCGCGGCCGACGATAGCCTCGGCGTCGCCCTCGGCGACGTCAACGGCGACGGCAAGCTCGACGCGGTGTTCGCCAACCTCGAGCGCCTGCCGCACACCGGCGCGCCGCAGCAGAACCGCGCCTGCCTCGGCGACGGGCGCGGCGGCTTCACGTGCCACGCCATGAGCCCGCACACCGAGCGCTCGGTCGCGGTCGCCCTCGGCGACCTCGACGGCGACGGCGACCTCGACGCGGTCTTCGCCAACACCAACCAGCAGCCGAACCGCCTGTGCACGAACGACGGCAGCGGGCGGTTCACCTGCGACCAGATCGACGGCCGGGAGCTCGCCTCGAGCGGCGTCGCGCTCGTCGATCTCGACGGCAACGGCGCCCTCGACGTCGTCTTCGCGAGCGCCTGCGACGTCGAGCACCGCCAGGAGCCGAACCGCGCCTGCCTGAACGTGGGCGCCGGCGACTTCCACTGCACGAACGTGACCGGCGACCTCACCGAGAGCAGCGGCGTGGCGGCCGGGACGTTCCTGCCGTAGGCCTCCGCCGCAGGCGGGCGCCGCGCCCGCTCGACACAGGGCGGCGGATGCGCCAGGGTCTCGCCCCGCACGCGGGAGGAGACCATGCTCTACGTCGAGAACCTGGCGCCGGCGACGCCGCCGACGGTGGCCGGCGCCGTGCCCGACCTGCCGATCGTCATCATGGGCGCCGGCTTCGCCGGCATCGGCATGGCGATCCAGCTCAAGAAGGCGGGCATCTACTCGTTCACCATCTTCGAGCGCGCCTCCGAGATCGGCGGCACCTGGCGCGACAACACCTACCCCGGAGCGGCGTGCGACGTCCCGTCGCACGTCTACTCGTTCTCCTTCGAGCCCCACGCCGGCTGGACGCGGATGTTCGCGACGTCGGGCGAGATCCAGCGCTACCTGCTGCACTGCGTGGAGAAGCACCAGCTCCGCCCGCACCTGCGCCTGAACACCGCCGTCACCGAGGCGCGCTTCGACGAGACGCGCGGCCTCTGGACGCTCACGACCGGCACCGGCGAGACCGTGACGGCGCGGGTCGTCCTCTCCGGCGTCGGCGGCCTCGTCGATCCGAAGCTGCCCGACATCCCCGGCCTCGACCGCTTCGAGGGCACCCTCTTCCACACCGCGCGCTGGCATCACGACTACGACCTGACGGGCAAGCGCGTCGCCGTCATCGGCACCGGCGCGAGCGCGGTGCAGGTGGTGCCGGCGATCGCGCCGCGCGTCGCCACGCTCAGCGTCTTCCAGCGCACCGCCGCGTGGGTCGTCCCCAAGCGCGACCGCCCGATCTCGGCGCGCATGCGGCGCCTCTTCGGGCGCTCGCCCGCGCTCATGCGGGTGGTCCGGCTCTTCCTCTACTTCATGAGCGAGCTCATGGGGCCGGTCATCTTCCTCGACTCCCCGCGGCTCTCGCGGATCGGCGAGCGCATGTCCGAGCGCCACCTGCGGCGCTCCGTCGCCGACCCGGCGCTGCGCGCCAAGCTCCGCCCCACGTTCCAGTTCGGCTGCAAGCGCATGCTGATCTCCGACGACTACTGGCCGACCTTCGAGCGCCCGAACGTCGAGCTGGTCACCGAGCCCATCGCCGAGGTGCGCGCCCACGCCGTCGTCACCGCCGACGGCCGCGAGCATCCGGTCGACGCCATCGTGCTCGCGACCGGCTTCGCGCTCAGCATCACCACGGCCCCGTTCCCGATCCACGGGCTCGGCGGCACCACGCTCGCCGAGGCGTGGCGCGCCGGGGCCGTCGCCTACAAGGGCGTCGCCGTCTCCGGCTTCCCGAACTACTTCCTCATGATGGGCCCGAACACCGGGCCGGGCCACACGTCCGTGCTGGTCTACACCGAGTCGCAGATTCGCTACATCCTGCAGGCGATCCGCACGCTGGTCGGCGAGAACCTCAAGTACGTGACCGTCCGGCGCGACGTGCAGGACGCCTACAACGCCGCCCTGCAGCGCCGCATGCAGCACATGGTGTGGTCCACGGGATGCTCGAGCTGGTACCTGAGCCCGGACGGCGAGAACCACTCGCTCTTCCCGGGCCTCGCCAGCGAGTACTGCGCGCGCATGCGCCGCTTCAAGCCGTCCGAGTACGAGCGCGTGCCGCGCGCGGCGGACGGGGCGCGGTCGGGGTTGCAGTAACGGTTCGAGTCCGCTTTTAGTGGAGGCCATGCACGCACGACGGCATGGCGCGGGGGCACGCCGCCCCGGAAGACGGACGGTCCTGGCCCTCATGGCGGTGATCGCCGCGGCCACGCCCGCGGCCGCCGCCGATCGCGGCATCCAGTTCACCCCGAACGGCGAGCACGTCCTCGCCAACAAGGACGTGCCGCCCGATCGCTGGGCGCTCACGCTCAACCAGGACGACGGCACCGCCACCGGCAACGTCTTTCGCGTGGGCGGCGGCCCGCCCGCGTTCATCGCGTGCAACCCCACGGGCCAGCCGAACGGCTTCGCCTGCTTCGGCGCCGACGCCTGCAGCGAGGGCGGCACCCAGCGCGGCATCCAGCAGACGCCCGACGGCCAGCGCGTTCTAGTGAACAAGGACGTCGGTCCCGACCGCTGGGCCATCACCCTGAACGTCGATGACGGCACCGCCATCGGCAACATCTTTCGCGCCGACGGCGGCGATCCCGCCTTCGTGAGCTGCAACCCCACCGGGCAGCCGAACGCCTTCGCCTGCTTCGGGGCCGACGCGTGCACGGTCGAGCCGTGCGACGACGACTTCTCCTTCATCGCCAACGTGACGCTGCCGGCCTCCTTCTTCCAGGTGCCGAATCCGTGCACGCAGCAGTTCACGTTCCTCGCCAACGTCACGCTGCCCGACGACTTCTTCCGCCTGAGCCTGGTCGACGACTTCCTCTCCGACATCGAGACCGACACCGGCACCGAGCCCACCCTGCGCGTCGGCGCCGCGCCGATCCCCGGCTCCAACCCGCCGTCGCCGATCGCCGGCGTCGAGGGCGACCAGCAGGTCGACCCCGGGGGCACGAGCGAGATCACGGTCAACCTGAACGGGGGCGCGTCCTCGGCGGCGACGACCGACGCCTTTCCGGCCCAGCAGGGCCTCTTCCTCATCGTCGCGGTCGGCGAGGGCACGTGCAGCCCGGCCGACTTCGTCGGCGGGTTCTACGAGATCCCGCTGCTCACGACCTCCGGGCAGATCGCGATCACGATCACGTTCGGCGACGAGGTGCGGAGCAACTTCCTGCTCTGCGTCACGGTCGTCCAGAACGGCGTCGTCGGCGCCTACTTCGGCCACGCCCAGAACACCTCGACGTGCGGCAACGGCGCCGTCGAGCCCGGCGAGGCCTGCGATCCCCCGGCCTCGCAGGCCCAGTGCCAGACCGGTCGGCTCTGCAGCAACGACTGCCGGCAGTGCGTCCTCGCGACCTCGTGCGCTGGCCGCTGCTGCCCCGGACGCGACGACACCTGCACGGCACCGAGCGCGCCCTGCTTCTGCGACGAGTTCTGCGTCACCGCCAACGACTGCTGCGAGGACGCGCTCATGCAGTGCGGCTTCGGCCCCGGCGCCACCGCGCCGACGATCTCGGGCCTCACGCAGGAGCTCCTGCAGCTCAACACCATCTCGTGCATGCTGCCGAACGGCCCGGTCGGGAGCCTGTTCGCCGCCGAGTTCAACTTCTCCGACCCCGACGGCGACGTCACCACCATGGCGAGCGCAGTCGAGGTGTCGTTCCAGTTCGTGCCGAGCGGCAACTCGGCCACCTTCACGGACACCACCCTCGAGCAGATCAGCGGCAACGCCTCCTCGGGCCGCGTCCAGGTGGGCCAGTGCTACCGCTTCGGCAACGACCAGAGCGTGAACGTGACGGTCCGCCTCCAGGACGACGCCGGCCACGCCAGCAACGCGCTCACGATCAACACCCCGAAGCCGCAAGGGGCGAACTAGGACGACATCCCGGCTCCGCTCGTCACCCGGTCGCGAACGCCACACGCCGCACGCCGGCGGCGTGCCGGTTCTCGGGCAGGTCGACGTGCGGACCGACCAGCACCGTCAGGAACCCACGCGCCTCGAGCGTCCCGGCCCCTACGGCCGCGCCGTCGTCGGCGACTTGATCCCACACCGCGGTGAAGGTCCGCACCTCGCCAGGCTCGAAGGACATGCTCTGGATCACGGGTGTAAAGATCCCACCCCTCGACCACGTCCAGAGCGGCGCTTCCGACTCCTGCGCGAAGACCTGGAACTCGAAGGTCTGGCTGGACCCGAAGGTGAGGATCCGGGTCCGGTCGCTGCGGTTCTGCACCGACAGCTCGAGCGTGATCGGCGCACCGAGCGCGAACGTCGTCGCCGCCTGACCGGCACCGTCGCGCAGGGTCAGGGCCACAGCAAACGCACCGCCGTCCCCGTCGTCGCCGCAGCCGGTCGCGGCAACGAGCACCGCCAGGAGCGCGGCGCGCGCGAAGCCGCGCCCTCGCATGGTCGTCCGCAGCCGTCGCTCGCTCGCACGCACGGTCCGCCCTCCCCTTTCCGCTTAGGGCCCGCGGCGTCGGCGGCGCAAGGGCGCGCCCGCGCTTTCTATTTCGCAGCGGATGTCGCCGCTGCGAGGTCGACGAGGCTCCGGCGCGGGACCGTCCACCGGCCTCCCGGCTCGGCGACGATGAAGTGTCGAGGGGGCGTAGCCGCCGTGCGCCCACAGGACGGCCTCTTCGTCGACGGCAACGCCGGCGACGATGACCGTGCCAGGGTGGCTCCACGACCGCCTTCCGGCGCGCGTCGTGCACGCACACGGGATCGCGTTGCGGCGTCAACGGGACTGCTGCCGGGCCTGTCAGGACCCCGAGCGGCCGCGGACCGCGCTGGTTCTGCTCGCGCATGCGCGGCCAGTACGGCGGCACGGACGGCCCGCGACGTGGGTGGGAAGGCGGCCAGGCGCTGGTGCTGGACGCCCGGCGCGACGTGGACCCGTGGCGCCGAAGATCACGATCTGGGGCGGCTGCTCTCCTCGCATGGGGGGCTCCGGTCCTGCGATGTGAAGGTGGAGCAAGGTCGGTGCCGGCCCCGGTGCAGCGCCCGTGGTGAAGGTAGCAGCGGCTTCCGGCGTCGATTGCCTCCCGGCGCTGGGCGGCGTAGCAGTTTCTACAACCGACGACGCGAAACGCAGCAGCCCGGCGGCGGCGCCGCGCGATCGCGACCGCACCGGCACGCCCGTTGCTCGCGAAAGGCGACCATGGCCAAGCAGCGCAGCACGCTCGCCACCTATCGCAGCAAGCGCGACTTTCGCCGCACGCCCGAGCCCTCGGGGAGCGGCCTGCGGGGCGGCCCGCGGCTCAAGCGGCGCGGCAATCCGATCTTCGTCGTGCAGCAGCACGACGCCAGCTCGCTGCACTGGGACTTCCGGATCGAGGTCGACGGCGTGCTCAAGTCCTGGGCGGTGCCGAAGGGGCCGTCCACCGATCCGCGCGAGAAGCGCCTCGCCGTGGCCACCGAGGATCACCCGCTCGACTACGCCGACTTCGAGGGCGTCATCCCGGAGGACGAGTACGGCGGCGGCACCGTGATCGTGTGGGACGCCGGCCCGTACAAGAACGTCACCACCGGCGACGACGGCGAGGAGGTCCCCATCGCGAAGGCCCTCACCCGGGACCACGCCGAGATCTGGCTCGAGGGGAAGAAGCTCCGCGGCGGCTACGCGCTGGTGCACAGCAGGCTCCGCGACGAGGACAAGAACTGGCTCCTGATCAAGATGAGGGACGAGGGTGCCAACGCCCGGCGCAACCCCACCCGCACCGAGACGCGGAGCGTCATCTCCGGCCGCACCCTGGCGGAGGTGGCGCGGGCGGAGGACACGGGCTGAGATGACCCGGCGCAGCTACGGCCAACGCTCGGTCGAGACCTCGAACGAGGACAAGATCCTCTTCCCGCGTCCCGGGCTGACCAAGGGCGCTCTCATCGACTACTACGAGCGCATCGCCGATCGGATCCTGCCTCACCTGCGCGACCGGCCCCTCGTCCTGCAACGCTTCCCCGACGGCATCGCGCAGGACGGCTTCTACCAGAAGCAAGCGGGCAGCCACTTCCCGAAGTGGATCACCACCGTGCGCGTCGAGGTGGCGCGCACGAACGGCACGCAGGACCTGGTGGTGTGCGACCGCACGGCCACCCTCGCGTACCTCGCCGATCAGGCCTGCGTGACGCTGCACCCGTGGCTCTCGCGGCGCGGTCGGCTCGACCATCCCGACCTCATGGTGATCGACCTCGATCCGGCCGGGGACGACTTCGAGGCGGCGCGGCGCGCGGCGCTCCTGGTCCGCGATCTCCTCGAGGGCGACCTCGACCTCCCCTGCTACGCGAAGCTCACCGGCTCCCGGGGCGTGCACGTGGTGGTGCCCCTCGATCGCAGCGAAGACTTCGACGCCGTCCGGGGCTTCGCGCGGGCGGCGATGGACCTGCTCGCGTCCCGACACCGCGACGCGCTCACGACCGAGCAGCGCAAGAACAAGCGCCGCGGACGGCTCTACCTCGACACCGGCCGGAACGCGTACGGACAGACCGCGGTGGCACCCTGGTCCGTGCGTGCCCTCCCCGAGGCCCCGGTGGCGGCGCCCGTGCCCTGGAAGGACCTGGAGCGCCAGGGCATCGGCCCGCGGGACTTCACCGTCGAGAACGTCTTCCGCCGCCTGGCGCGGCGCGCCGACCCCTGGGCCGATCTCCGCCGGCGCGCGCGCGCGCTCGACCGCGCCCGCGCGCGCCTCGCACGGCTGGGGGCCGGTGAGGATGCGTGACCCTCGTCCCGAGGTAGCTAGCGCACTTCCACGGGCGCGTCCGGGACGAACACGACGTCCGGCCCGGCCTCGGCGAGTGTCACGACCTCGTCGGGAAGATCCACCGGCGCCGTCTCGTAGCAGAGCAATGCGATCTCGACGATCGCCGCATCCTCCACCTCGGGCAGCGGCAGCACGAGGGACGTCTGCACCCCGCCGGCGGGAACGAGCGCCGCCGTCGCCCATGGCGCCTGGTCGTCGGGCGCGCGCGCCGCGAGCGCACAGGCCGCCCCCGCGGGAAAGCCGAAGACGTCGAACGCCAGGAAGATCCCATCCGGACACGCTCCGGACACCGCGGGCACGCACGGCGTCGGCTCGGGGCGCGGTACGGTCTCACCGGGGGCGGGCGTCGGCGAGAGCGTCGGCGCGCCTGCGGCGGGGGTCGACGTCGCCATGTCGAGCGGGGTCGCTTGCGGTCCCGACGGCGTGGGCGTCGCGGTCGGGGCTCCGCCGTCACCCGACGGAAACGGTCCGAGCGCGCTCGCGCCGTTCGGGGCCACGGCCTCGGGCGCGCTCGTGGCACAGTAGGTGAGACCCTCCTCGATGGTCACGCAGCTGTCCTCCCGGCGGACGTCCTCGAGGAGCGCGTTCTCCGGTGAGATCAGGCCGGTGGAGCCGCTGCCGCCGCAGCCCACCAGCAGCATCGCCGCGAGGAGCGGCATCGCGGCTCCGTGACTCGTGCGCATGGGGCACCTCGTGCGGCGTGGCATCATTCCAGCGTCGCCGTCGTCAGGACGTTCATGAACTCGGTGTGCGCCGACGGCGGCGCCGCGAACCGCTCCGCCAGCTCGCTCAGGGCCGTGTTCAACGCCGCGTGGAACTCCGCGATCCGCCCGCGCTCGATGTTCAAATAGTGGTTGCGCAGGAGCGTGCCGGTCTCGACCTCGGGGAGCGCGACACGATCGATGAGTCCCTTGGCGAACAGGCTGGCGTACTGCAGGGCGACCGCCCGCCGCTCCTCGCTGCTCGCCGCCTGGAGGTGCCGTCCCTTGCGGCGTACGCGGTCGTCCTCGACGTCGATCAGGTCATGGTCCCGCAGCATCTGCTCGACGCGCGCGTCGAGCGCGGCCTCGTCGGCGGGCGGCCGCCGCCGCCGCTTCCCCTCGCGGCGGAACTCCTTGCGCCAGCGGGCGTAGGAGATCGAGACACCGTCGTCGGGGAGCGCCGCCATCGCCCGGCTGAGCCGGACCGCGAGCGCGCCGTCCTCGACCGGTGCGACGCTCGGCGCGGCCTCGAACGCGCGCGCGAGCTCGCGCGCGACGGCGTGCAGGACGCGGTCGCGCCACAGCAGCGCGAGCAGCGGCTGCGGCTCCTCGCGGCGGAAGGCCGCGAGCTGGCGGACGAGGTCCTCGCTCGGAAAGCGCTCGCCCTTCTCGATGTAGCTCAGCATCACGGGCTCGATC
>Ga0302046_10003707_pt1 | contig 13749 bp, 18 predicted proteins | sample RVTome_11_FD_200261 | JGI IMG/M metagenome (GOLD analysis project Ga0302046, IMG submission 200261) | Soil microbial communities from uranium-contaminated site in the Upper Colorado River Basin, Wyoming, United States - RVT147D111 (version 2) ...
CAGCCGGTGCGGCTGACCTCGGTGTGCACCGTGTTCGTCGAGTCCGACATCATGTCCTACCTCGCCCAGCGCAAGAAGGTGGAGGACATCCTGGGCGGCGTCCACAAGGCCATCGCCGCCCGCACGATGGCGCTGGTCCGCCGGGTCGGCGTCGAGGAGGAGATCACGTTCACCGGCGGCGTCTCCCGCAACGTCGGCATGGTCCGGGCCCTCGAAGCCGTGCTCGGCAAGCCGCTCAACGTCAGCGCCGAGGGCCATTTCATGGGCGCGCTCGGCGCCGCCCTCTTCGCCCTGGAGCGCGCGCAGGCCGCGCAGTCGGCAGCCCGGGAACCGGCCGGCGCGGGGAGGTCGTGACCATGCTGATCGCCGGGATCGACATCGGATCCGGGACCACGAAGGCGGTGCTGGTGGACGACGGCGGCGCGCTGCGGGGCCGCGGGCTGCTCCGCACCACGGCCGACTTCGACAAGGTCACGCGCGAGGCGCTGGCGATCGCCCGGGACGACGCGGCCGCGAGCGAGGGCGACGTCGCCTACGTCGCGACCACCGGGCTCGGCCGCTACGCCGTCCCCTTTCGCGACATCCAGATCACCGATCTGACGTGCGGGGCCCGGGGCGCCGCCGCGCTCGTCCCGGGCACGCGCTACGTGCTGGACATCGGCGCCCAGTGCTCGCGGGCCATCAAGCTCCGCGACGGGGGCAAGGTCAAGGAGTTCCACATGAACGAGAAGTGCGCCGCCGGCTCGGGCGGGTTCCTCGAGCGCGCGGCCAAGTACCTCGAGGTCGGCCTCGCCGACATCGGCGCACTGTCCCTGGGCGCCGGCACGCCGCAGCCGATCTCCAGCGTCTGCGCCGTGCTGGCGGAATCCGAGATCATCAACCACGTCTCCGAGGGCGTGGGCGTCGAGAACATCCTGCGTGGCATCCACAACTCGCTGGCCGACCGGGCGCTGAGCCTGCTCAAGCGGGTGGGACTCGACGGCGACGTGACGCTCATCGGCGGCGTCGCGCTGCAGGCCGGCATGGTGGCGGCGCTGCGCGACAAGCTCGGCGTGCCCGTACACGTGCCCGATGCCCCCCAGCTCACGACCGCGCTGGGGGCGGCGCTGCTCGGCCTGCAGCGTTACCGCAAGCTGGCGGGCGCCCGGGTAGCGTGATGCTCCGGATCCGCCTCTACGGCCGCGATCGCGACGACGTGCAGCTCGGCTGTGATGTCCTGGGCGCCGTCCTGCGCCACGCCGGGTTCGCCGCGCGCGTCGAGGGCGGCGGCCCCGCCGACGGACACCGCGCCGACGCCGCCGTCGTCCTCGATCTCGACCTCGTCGCCGATATCGCAGCCGCCTCGCTGACCCACGATGGCGTGGTGTACGTCAATGCCCCGGTAGCGCCGTGCGGCCGCGCGCCCAACGCCGGCCGCGTGCTGGCGGCCGACGCGGCGGCGATCGCGCACCGGCACGGCCTGGACTCCCGCGTCGCGACGGCGATGGTTGGGATCTTCGCCGGGGCCTCCGGCGTGTCGGCACCTGGGGTCATCGCCGCCGTCGCGGCCAGGCAGCAGGCCGCGAGCGATGCGCACATCGCCGCCCTCGTCGAGGGTTACGGCCTCGGCGAGGCCGTGCTCGAGAACGGGCGGCCGCCATGAGCGGCTTCCGCTTCATCCGCTACCTGGCCGACTACGACGTGGCGCGGGTGGTGTTGTCGCGGCCCCCGCTCAACATCATGAGTGTCGAGATGATGCGCGAGATGGCGGCGGCGCTGGACGAGGCGGCCGGCCGGCCCGGGCTGAAGGCGCTCGTGCTGAGTGGCGACGGCAAAGCTTTCTCGGCGTCGCCCGCACGCTGGCGCTGCCGCTCTCCGGCGAGGTCCTCGACGCCGCCGAGGCCCAGAGCGTGCCGGTGCTGCGCCTGACCCGGCGGGCGGTTCTCGAGGCCTCCGGCGCGCCGTTCGACGTCGCGCTGGCCGCACTGGAGGATCTCTACCGCTACGAGCTGATGACCACCGAGGACGCCGCCGAGGGGCTGCGCGCGTTCCTCGAGCAGCGCACACCCGTCTGGAAGGACCGCTAGGAGGACGGGAGAGGAGGGACCCATGAATCCCTGGCTGGTGCTGTCCGCGCTCGTCGCGATCGCGCTCGTCTACGTCGCCATCCCGGTCGCCGTCGCGGCCTTCCGCCAGTGGCGCCGTCCCTGGCGGCTCACGTGCCCGCGGGCCGGGACGGTCGCCCAGATCCAGGTCGACGCCGCCGGCGCCGCGCTCGCCGAGGTCTTCGGGCGGTCGCCGGAGATCGACCGCTGCTCGCTGTGGCCCGCGCTCCTCGGGTGCCGGCAGGTGTGCCTCAGCCTGCCCGGCGGGGCGCGCGTGCAGATGCGCCGCGGGGAGGCGCCGCCGCGGGAGCGTGTGAACGGCGTGAGATCGATCGTCGTCCCGCTCGACGGCACCCCCGACAGCGAGGAGGTGCTGCCGGCCGTCGCCGAGATTGCCAGGCGCACCGGCGCGACCGTACGCCTGCTGCGCGTCGTCGCGCCGGTCAAGGAGGTCCGCGACGACGACGATCGCGTGGTCGTCTGGGTCCATCAGGAGAGCACGCGCGTGGAAGACGAGGCGCTCGGCTACCTCAAGCGCCTGGCGGCCGGTCTCGAGGGCGTCGCGGTCGAGAACGCGGTCCGCATCGGCGACGTCGCCACCGGGATCGTCGAGGAATCGGAAGCGGCCGGCGCCGACCTGATCGCCCTGGCCGTGCACCGGCGCCGCGGCCTCGCCCGCGTGCTCGGGGGCGGCATGGCCGGCCGGCTCCGGCAGGCCACGACGATTCCGCTGCTCATCGTGCCGTCCCGAGAGCGGGCGGCGGCCCAGGCGAGGAACGGGAGATGACGCGCTCGGCCACCGAGATCCTGCGCGATGAACACCGCCTCATCCTGCGCGTGCTGCTCGGCCTGGAGGCCGCCGCCGAGCGCCTGGGCGGCGGCGGCGCGCTGCCCGAGGGCCTGTGGGCCGGCCTGATCGGCTGGCTTCGCGACTTCGCCGACCGCAACCATCACGCCAAGGAGGAGCAGGCGCTCTTCCCGGCGATGATCAAGGCTGGCGTCCCGGCTCGCGGCGGTCCGATCGATGTCATGCTCGAGGAGCACGCCGAGGGCCGCGCGCTCCTGCGCCTGATGGAGACGGGCGAGCCGGGCGAGCGGGCCGGGGCCGCGCATCGCTACGTTCGCCTGCTCCGCGACCACATCGACAAGGAGAACGAGACCCTCTTCCCGCTCGCCGACGCGGTCCTCGACGAACGCGACCAGGCCGGAGTCTCCCGCGCGTTCGCCGGCACCGAGGTCCAGCTCGGCGAGGCCGCCTGTCTCGCCCACGCGCAGGGGGCCGCCGCCCGCCTCACCGCGGCGCTCGAGGCCTGACCGGGCCGGTCAGGGCCGCGCTCCCCACCTGTCCCACGCCCGCCCCACCGACCATCACGATCGGCAGGTCGGGCCCGCCGTGCATGTCCACAAGATCACGCACTTCCGCCGACGCGCGGTGTGGCATCGCCCTTGAAGTCCCCCCGGTCCGGTCGGGCGTCGTAGAAGGATCGCACTGCTTTTCCGGTGCCTATGAGCCAACTCATAACGCGACCACGCCGCCGGGCCCGAGAGTGGACTCACGAGGAGGATCGGTGATGAACAGAGCGATCGTGGTGACAACGGCAGTGATCCTGGCACTCGTCGCCGGGACGGTGGCGGCGCAGCGCCGGGGTGAGCCGGCGCCTGGCGAGGTCAAGGCGGTGCTGCTGGCGCCGCCGCAGGTGCCTCCGCCGATCCAGCGCTCGGCACCGGCGAAGGTCGTGATCGAGCTGGAGACGACCGAGGAGAAGGGCGCGCTGGCCAGCGGCGTGGAGTACACGTTCTGGACGTTCGGCGGGAGCGTGCCCGGGCCGTTCCTGCGCGTGCGCGAGGGCGACACGGTGCAGATCACGCTCACGAACCAGAAGGCCGCGCACAACATGCACTCGATCGACCTGCATGCCGTGACCGGCCCCGGCGGCGGCGCCGCCGTCACCCAGGTGATGCCGGGCGAGGCGGGCGTGTTCGAGTGGAAGGCGCTCAACCCCGGCCTCTACGTCTATCACTGCGCGACGCCGCACGTGCCGATCCACATCGCCAACGGCATGTACGGCCTGATCCTGGTGGAGCCGGCCAAGGGCCTGCCGCGCGTGGACCGCGAGTACTACGTCATGCAGGGCGAGTTCTACACGAAGGGGCGCACCATGGCGCCGGGACTGCAGCCGTTCGACGCCGACAAGGCGCGCGACGAGCGCCCCGAGTACGTGCTCTTCAACGGCCGCATGGGCGCCCTGCTCGACGCGGGCGCGCTGACGGCGAAGACCGGCGAGACGGTGCGGCTCTACGTCGGCAACGGGGGTCCCAATCTCGTGTCGTCGTTCCACGTCATCGGCGAGATCTTCGACCGCGTGTACTCCGAGGCGGCGATGGGCGGCGATCTCAAGCGCAACGTGCAAACCACGTTGATCCCGGCCGGCGGGGCTGCCATCGTGGAGTTCAAGGTGGACGTGCCGGGGCGGTTCCTGCTGGTGGATCACAGCATCTCGCGGGCGATGGACAAGGGCGCGCTCGGCAGCCTGGTGGTGAGCGGTGACGAGCGGCCGGACATCTTCCGGTCGCTCTCCCCCGAGATCGCCAGGCGTCACAGCGGGCATTGAGCGACCAGGGGGGCCTCGAACGGGCCCGCCAGGCCCCCCCGACGCTCGCAGCGCCCCCTGAGGCTCCGGTCTATCGGCCGTTCGCGCTGCTCGCCTTCGGGGCGATGGTGCTCGTCGGCGCGCCGCTCGGCGTGTGGCTCCTCGCCTGGCTGCATCTCGGCGCACCGGCGCTCCCGGTGGACTGGCTGCTCTTGCACGCCAGCGTTCAGGTCTTCGGGTTCTTCGGCACCCTCATCGTCGGCGTCGCCCATCACCTGCTGCCCCGCTTCACCGGCCGTCTCGTCGTCGCGTCCGCGCTGACGCCCTGGCTGGCGGTCCTGCTGGCCGCCGGGCTGGCGCTCCGCGCGGCCGCCATCGTCCCGGGCGCGGCGGCGCTGGCACCGGCCGGCGCGCTCGCGCAGGGCGCCGCGTTCGCGCTCTTCGCCCGCTGGGTCTGGCGTGCGCTCGACCCGCCGCCACTGGCGCCGCTGCGCCGGCACCTCACGGCCAGCGGCGCGTGGCTGGGCGCCGCCTGCGCCCTGGAGGTCGTGATCAGGCTCGTGGCGCTGGCCGACGGCCGTCCGGTCCCCGACCTCGACGCCATGCGCGCCGTGCACTCGATCGCGCTGCTCGGGGGCGTCCTCGGCTGGGTGAGCGGCGTCCTGCTGCGGGCCGGGCCGATGTTCGTTTCCGGCTGGCACGTCCCGCGCGCGCTCGCCGTGCTCGTGCCGTGGGGTCCTTCGCTGGCCGTCCCGCTCGCCACGGCGGCGCCCCTGGCCGGCCCCGTCGCGGCGATCGTGCTGGCGCGGCTCGCCGACCTCGCCGCGCTCGGCACGATGGCGGCGCTCGCCGTGTCGGCCGGCGCGCTCCGTCGCTCGGGCCGTGCCCTGCCCATGCTGTCACGCAGCCGCGCGGAGGCGCGAATCTTCCGGCTCGGCGTCGTGTCGGCGCTGGCCGGGGCGATCGGCGCGGCCGCCCTGGCGCTCGGCGCCGGGACCGCGCTCCCGCACCATGCGCTCGCCGACGCCCTCCGGCACCTGATGACCGTCGGGTTCCTGACGTCCGTGGTGGTGGCGATGACTTTCCGGCTGATCCCCGTGCTGGAGGGCGCGCCGCTGCCGTGGCCGCGGCTGCGTACCGTCGCGTTCGCGGCGCTGCTGGGCTCGGTGGTCTTGCGGACGGCCCAGGGGCTGGCCATCTACGGCTGGCCCGGGCTCGGCCCCGCGGTCGCGCTCTCCGGCGTGCTGGCCTGGATCGCGCCGGCCGCCGTGGCGGCAAGCCTGGCCGCGGTCATGATCCGCCCGCGCCCGCCCACGGCGCCGGCCGCGCCGTGCTCGACGCGGGGCCAGCGCCCTCATGATGGCTCTTGAACCGCTCGAGGCTCCTCCTTAGAGTGAGGTCGATTCGGGCATGGCGCGGCGGCGCCGGAGCGAGCGATGGCGACGGAGTTCAGGATCGTTCTCGAGGACCAGCCGGGCGCGCTGGCGACCCTGGGCGGTGTCCTCGGCGACGCCGGGGTCAACATCCAGGCCATCCAGGGGGTCAGCCACGCCGGCAAGAGCGTCGTGCAGTTCGTGCCGCGCGATTCCGATAGAGCCGGAAAGGCGCTCGACACCGCGCGGATCCCCTACACGACGCGCGAGGTCCTGTTCGTGCGCGTCCTGGACGAGCCGGGGACGCTGGGCCAGGTGGCGCTCGTCATGTCCCGGGCGGGCATCAACATCGACTCGGTGTACGTCACGACCCGGGGCGACATCGTCCTGGGCGTCGACGACCTGCCCGGCGCCGTGCAGGTGGCGGGCGGCATGGCGGTGATGGCCTTCGAGGACTGACGTATGGTGCCCGGCGCCGCGCGCGTGGCCGCGTGCGCCGGGCTGTGCGGCAGGCTACGCCTGTCAGCGTCCCGGCAAAAGTCGGGACCTTGGTACTGCCGTGCTACCGCGCGGGCGCCGCCAGCCGACCTACCCCTGGCGGCGCCTCGCCGCACCCGGTGGACTCTCCATCCCACCTCCCCAGGAACCAGCGAGCGGTTCCTGTTCGACTCCATTCAAGCGCGTCACGCGCCGCCAGTCCATCGATCGAACACCTCATTTTTCTGTGTCATCCGATCGGTCGGTTGCGGCCCAGGCGGTTGTGCGCGGCGACGAAGCCCTTCGAGGCGATGGCCGCGAGCACCGAGATCGCACCGGCCAGGCGAAAGTATCCCCGCGCCGAGACTGCCGGCAACGCTCGGCGGGCGCCGACGCCGCCGGGGCCCCCGTTCGAACGATGCGAGTGGCTCATACCCGTGGGCTGGACGGCATGCGATTCCGCCGCATATATGATCTGGGTCATACCCGGCCGTCTCCGATCAGCCGATGGTGAGCCCAGAACGGAGGCCCAGCATGCGGCGGTGCCGATGGCGGGTGAGCGCGGCGGCGATGACGGGCACGATCGCGGTGAGCGTGGCGGCGTGCGCCGTCGGTCAACCTCCCTCGCCGCCGGCCCCCGGCGTGCGCATCGTCCGGCCCGCCGCCGAGCCGCGGTCTCGGCCGGCGCCTGTACGACAAGCAGTGCGCGTCGTGCCACGGGGCGAGCGGGCACGGCGACGGCGAGGCGGCCTACCTGCTCTATCCCAAGCCCCGCGACTTCGTCGCCGGCACCTACCGGCTCGTCTCGACCTGGGAGCGGGTCCCGACCGACGAGGACCTCTACCGGACGATCTCGCGCGGCATGCCGGGCTCGGCCATGCCCTCGTGGAGCCATCTGTCCGAGGCGGAGCGCTGGGGACTCGTCCACTACGTCAAGACGTTCGCGTCCGCGCCGCTCGTGGTTCCCCCCGCGGCCGAGCCGACGGGCGGGCTCATCGAGGGGCGGGGACGGAGCCGGCCTACCGTTTAATACGGTCCGGCGTCCAGGGGGGTTCGAACGTGAGCGTCACCTCCACGTGGTCGACGCCGGGCACGCCCAGCACCGCGGTCCGTACCCAGTCGGGCATCACGTCGTGGATCGGGCAGCCGGGCGCGGTCAGCGTCATCGTGATCGCGACCGCGCCGTTCCGGACGCGCACGTCGTAGACCAGCCCGAGGTCCACGATCGACATCCCCAGCTCGGGATCGAAGACGGTGCCGAGCGCCCGCATCACCGCGGCCTCACTCACGGCCGGCGCCGCATCCGACCCGCCGGCGATGACGGCGCCCACCCCCGCGTGGGGCTCCCACGCGCAGCCGGGATCCTCGGCCTGGGGATCGCCGGCGAAGGCGAAGGCGCGGGCCCGGCTGCCGCTACAGACCTCGCGGTACTCGCAGCGGCCGCAGCGCCCGCCGAGCCGCGCAGAGTCGCGCAGGGCGGCGAACATGCCTTGCTCACGGTACACGGCGAGCAGGTCGTCCCGCCGCACGTTACCCAGGGCCCGGGGCAGAAAGCCGCTCGGGCAGATGTTGCCGACGTGGTCGACGAACACGACGCCGTTGCCGTCGGTGACCGCGCGACCGGCCCGGCGCATTGCGTCCGGCGCGGCCGCGGGATTGGGCGGCCCGATCGGACGGTCGGATGCCGGCGCGCCGCCGCGCCGGCGTTGCGCCAGGACTCGGTGGAACTGCGGCGCCTCGGTCGTCTTGATGCCGAAGGGCACGCGCCCGACGAGGCCGGCCGCCCACTCGAGGACGACCTCGATCTCGTTCGCCGTGAGCGCCTGGCCGGCCTGGGCGCGCCCAACCGGGATGAGGAAGAACAGCGCCCACAGGACGGCGCCGAGCGCCTCGACCTGCCGAGCGAGCGCGGGCAGGTCGCCGGCCGTCCGGCGGCACACGGTCGTGTTGAGCTGCAGGGGCAGCCCGAGCGCGCGCGCGCGCTCGACGATCCTCAGCGTGTGGCGGTGGGAGCCAGCGACGCCGCGGAAGGCGTCGTGGGCCTCGGCGGTGGCCCCGTCGAGGCTCACCGCCAGCCGGGCGAGGCCGGCGTCGCGGAGCGCGCGCAGGCGCTCCTCGGTCACGGCCGCGGTGCCGCTCGGCGTGAGCGACACGCTCAGCGCGCGGCCGGCGCCGTAGGCGACCAGGTCCACGACGTCGGGACGGCGCAGGGGGTCGCCGCCCGTGAGCACCAGCAGCGGCAGCGGATCGCCGAACGCCGCCACGCGGTCCATGAGCGCCCGGCCCTCGGCGGTCGTCAGCTCGCGCGGGTCGCGCCGGGGGATCGCCTCCGCCCGGCAGTGCACGCAGGCCAGCGCGCACGCCCGCGTCGTCTCCCAGATCACGATGAACGGCGCCCGGTCGAAGGGGCCCATCACGCCGCCCCCGCCCTCGACGCCGGGGCGGCGGCCCGGCGCGCGCACGGCATCAGGTGATGGAGCACGCCCGCGAGCGTGGCGGCGAACATGATCGCCCCGGCCGCGACGACGGCGCCGGCGGCCCGGATCCAGGCCGGCTCGCCGAACCAGAGCGCGCCGGCCAGCGCCGTGAAGCCGGTGGTGAGCAGCGCCCAGGCCAGGCGCTCGCCGGCGGGCCAGCCGAGGTCGGGCAGCGCCGGCACCGGCTCGCGTCCCGCGCGCGGGCCATAGACGCGGTACCAGACGAGGAACGGCACGATCTTGAGCAGCATGCCCACGATCGTCAGCGACGCCCAGGCGCCCAGCGCGAGCGTCGCGTAGGCGAGCGCGACCCGGGGCCCGGCCAGCGCGCCGAACGCGAGCGCGAGGCCGAGGCCGGTCGCGGGGATGAGCGCGAGGGCGCCGGTCAGCACGAAGCGCAGGCCCCAGTCGAGCGCCGGCCGCCGGCTCCCGCGCACCATGGCAAGGACCCACGCCAGATGCGCGCCCACCGCCGCGGCCACCGCCAGCGCACCGGCGGCCAGCAGCGCGCCGCTGCCGAGGATGCCCAGCACCGTCGCCGGCACGCCGAGACCGAGGCCCCAGAGCTGCACGCGACCGGGCCAGCCCGCCGGCTCGCGGGCCAGCAAGAACATCGGGTACACGCGCGCGGCGACCCCGATCACCATCGGCAACACCCAGCCGAGCAGCGCCAGGTGCACGTGAGCGTGCAGGTTCGGAAACAGGCTGCCGGGCAGCACGCGCACGAGCTTGTCGATGCCCAGCAGGATCCCGAAGAGCGTCGTGAGCCCGAGCCCCACGTACGCGAGCGCGACGAGGCGCGCGGTGAAGGTCCACCGGGCGAGACCACGCACGCTGAGCGCCGCGTTGACGAGGTGGGCGCCGACGCCGAGCGTGACGAGCCCGGCGGCCCAGACGAGGCCGGACCACTCTCCGAGGACGAAGTGGCCGACCATGCCGGCGATGCCGGCGGCGGTCAGCCCGAGCTGCCAGCGTGCCAGGCGCTCGCTCCAGATCGTCCGGCCGAGCACGATCGGGACGATCTGGTAGGACGCGCCCATGATCGTGAGCGTGATCCACCCGAGCGTCACCGCGTGGGTCAGCGCCAGGATCCGCGGCTGGTAGTAGTGCCCGGCCAGCTCGGGGGCCAGCCAGGGGACGGCCAGCGCCGCCAGCACGAAGGCCGCCGCCGCGGTCACGAGATAGGACAGCGGGAGCATGGGCGAGGCGCCCCGCCCGGGCGCGGGCTGCATCACGCCTCCGGCCGGCGGATGACGATCCGCACGAGCCCGGGCTCCGGCTCGTCGGTCTCGTGGCGGAAGCCCCGCGCCTCGAGCTGGGGATAGAGGAACAGCGGGCGCCGCTCGTGCAGCACGGTGAGCGTGCCGCCGGCCTCGAGGGTGTCGAGGCGCTCGAGGACCCGGACCATCGGCAACGGGGGCTCGAGGCCGCGGACGTCGAGCATCGGGCCGGCGGTGCCCTCGGCGGCCCGTGGCGCCGCGGTCGCGACCGCAGCCGGGTGGAACCAGACGCGCCAGTCGGCCTCGGCCAATCGCTCCGTCCAGTGGCCGAGCCCCCGCCGCCCGAGGACGTCGTAGAGCGGCACCGGCTCGAACGGCGCCCGGATCACGAGCGCCTCGCCGGACCCGAGCGTCTTGACCGCCGCCATGATGCGCGCGAACGGCTCCTCGCCGCGGCGGATGTCGTCACGGACGTCGACCTCGACGGGCCGCAGACGGTCCAGCTCGCCCGGCCGCGGCGCCGGCTCGAACGGCCGGCCGGCGCCGGCCCCCCGCGGGATCATGCGGGCTGCCCCGCCGTCGCCTCGAGCGCCCGCAGGAGCGCCGGCAGCTCGACGCCGGCCGCCGCCGCGCCCTCGCGCAGCGAGAGGTGGCCGCCGCAGCAATGGTTCAGCCCGAACCGCTCCAGCACTGCCAGGGCCGCCGGCTCGCGCGCCACGTCGCCGATCCGCTCGTCGCCGGCGTACCGTCCCGGCCGCGCGGCGATCGTCAGCCCCTTGTCACCGTGCCCGCATCCGCACCTGCAGGAACCAGCCATCACCGTGCACCTCCTGGCTCCGAGGTTATGGCACGGCCCGACCCGTGGGTATGACCCTCGTCATACGGCGCGCACCCGTGAACGAACGGCCGATCGGCCGACGCCCCGGCGGCGTCGCGGGCGCCTGGAGCCGTGTCGGGGTTCCGCCTCAACGAGGCGGCGGGCCGGCAGCCGGCATGCGGATCCGCGACCACATGTTGAGGACGAACAACGCCGCGCCGGCGAGCTGGCCGAGGCCGCCGAGCGCGATGATCCAGCGCACGGCCGGCGCGCCGGACGACGGCGCCAGGATCTCGGCAGCGGCCCGGACGGCGGTGGAGAGCGTCATCACCCAGTACACCGCCTCGGCCAGCTCGGGACGGTAGCGCGTGTCGTCGCGGACCGGGCGCGGGAACATCCACGTGGCCACGCCCATCACGATCATCAGCATGAAGCCGACCAGCAGCAGGTGGGCGTGGGCGGTGATGAACAGCCGCGGCGGATAGGCGCCGAACACGAACTGCCCCACGAGGATCCAGGCGCCGAGCAGCAATCCCAGCGTGAGGAAGACGAAGCTGGTCTTGATGTACCGGCGGACGAGCGGCGGCACGGGCTATCCGCGGCTCATTCCTCGCCCTCGGCCAGGGCGCGCAACGCCTCCAGGTCGCGCAGCACGAGCCGCCCGCTCTCCTCCACGACGATGCGGTCCTTGAGCCAGCGGCTGACGATGCGGATGGTCGTCTCCACCGTGGTGCCCGTCATGTCGGCCAGGCTCTGGCGCGTGAGCGGGAAGGGCAGGACGATCCCCGCGGTGGTGCGGTTGCCCTCGCGCTCGGCGAGCCGGACCAGCGCGGCCGCCAGGCGCGCCTCGACCGGATCGACCGCGAGCGACTTCACGGAATCGTGGGCGCCGCGCAGCCGGCGGCCGATCATCAGCGCCATCTCGCGGATGATGGACGGGTGGCGCTCGGCCAGCGCCACGATCGGCTCCGCCGGGATCTTGAGCACGACGGTCGGCTCGGTCGCCTGGGCCGAGGCCGGATAGGGACGCTGCTCGATGACGGCGACGCCACCGAACGGCTCGCCCGGGCCCAGCAGCTCCAGCACGACGTCGCGGCCGCTGCGGGCCTGGCGGAGGATCTTCACGTGGCCGCTCCGCACCAGGTAGAAGCCCGCCGCGCGGTCGCCCTCCATGAAGATGAACTCGCGGGCGCGGTAGCGCTCCTCGCGAGCGACCGTGGTCAGCGCCTGGATCTCCTTGTCGGGCACCGCGGCAAAGACGGGGTTGCGCTTGAGGAACTCGGCGAGAGCCGGCGCCGACATCGCGCCGATGATAGCACCGCCCTCCGCGCCGCTGAGGCGCCACGGCCCCAGTCGGGACCGTGACGCCTCACCGCGCTCGTCCTTCAGACGGGCGGCCGTCGCCGAAATGCCCGACATCACGGCGGTTGGGCATGGCACCCGGTTTGCCCCGCTGGTGTCGACCCGCGCGTGCGGGGCCAGGGACTCCGGAGGCTTCAGAATGACGGCGACAGCGACGGAGACGTTCACCCCGATTCAGCAGCGCCCGTTCGACGACCTGCTGGGCGAGGCGGTGGCCTTCCACGGCCACCTCTGTCCCGGCCAGGTGCTCGGCGTGCGGATGACGGTCGCCGGGTGCCGGGAGCTCGGGTTCGACCAGCCGCGCGACGCCGGCAAGCGGCTGGTCGTCTTCGTCGAGATCGACCGGTGCGCCACCGACGCCATCCAGGCCCTCACCGGCGTCAGCCTCGGCAAGCGCACGCTCAAGCACGTGGACCACGGCAAGATGGCGGCCACGTTCGTGGATACGGTGACCGGCGACGCCGTGCGCGTGGTGGCCCGGGACGACGCCCGCCAGCTCGCCCGCTTCGTGGCGCCGGGGGAGAGCGATCCCCGGCGCGCCCAGACCGCCGCCTACCGCACGATCCCCGAGGCCAGGCTCCTGCGGCTCGAGCGCGTGACGGTCGATCCCGGGTGGCTCCAGCGCCGTCGGGTGCGCGTCTCGTGCGGGCGGTGCGGCGAGGGCGTCAACTACGAGCGCGAGGTCCGGGCCGGCGATCGGGTGGTCTGTCGCGCCTGCGCCGGCGAGTCGTACTACACGGTCGCCGCGCCCCGCGCCCCCGTGGCTATGACGCCCGTCATAACGGCCCCGCCGGCGCCGGCGCATGCTGTCATCGAGGGTCACCCCGGGCGGAGGTGAGGAGGGCGACATGGATCGACGGCGTTTTCTCCGGCTGGCGGCGATGGCCGGGCTCGGCGCGGTCGCCTCGCCGGGCGATCTGTTCGCGCAGTACCGGTTCCTGGCGCCGATGAAGGTCGCCAACCCGCTCCTCGACTACCCCAATCGCGACTGGGAGCGGATCTACCGCGACATCTACCGCACCGACCGGACCTTCACCTTCCTGTGCGCGCCGAACGACACGCACAACTGCCTGCTGCGCGGCTTCGTGAAGAACAACGTGATGGTGCGGATCGAGCCCACCTACGGCTACGGCAAGGCGACCGACCTGAGCGGCCACCGCGCGTCCGCGCGCTGGGACCCGCGCTGCTGCCAGAAGGGGCTCGTGCTCGGCCGCCGGCTCTACGGCGACCGGCGGGTGAAGGGCGCGTTCGTGCGCCGCGGCTTCAAGGAATGGGTCGAGCGCGGCTTCCCCCGCGATCCGGCCACCGGCCGCGCCCCCGCCGAGCTGATGAAGCGCGGCTGGGACTC
>Ga0302046_10003710_pt1 | contig 13739 bp, 12 predicted proteins | sample RVTome_11_FD_200261 | JGI IMG/M metagenome (GOLD analysis project Ga0302046, IMG submission 200261) | Soil microbial communities from uranium-contaminated site in the Upper Colorado River Basin, Wyoming, United States - RVT147D111 (version 2) ...
TTGGGCGTCCCGCTCCCCGGCGGCGCCGCCCGGCGGCGGGGGGGGCCCCCGGCCGCGCGGGGGCCCCCCCCCCCCGCCGGGGGGGGATGGGGGCCATCGGGGCCGGATACCCCCGCGTGTATCGAGGGTGCCCCCCGGCTCCGCCGGGGCGCCCCGAGCCGCCCGGGGGGTATGGGGGGCCATGTCGGGGCCGGATACCCCCGCGTGTAACGAGGGGTGCCCCGGCTCCGCCGGGGCGCCCCGAGCCGCCCCGGGGGGGTATGGGGGGCCATGTCGGGGCCCCCCATGTTCTAGACTGGCCGCCGGCCGATGCACACACTCGTCTTTCTCGAGCCCGGGCACTTCCACGCGGCGCTGACGCTGCGCGAGCGCCAGCCGCGGGTCGACGACGCGATCGTCGTGTACGCCGCGGCGGAGCCCGGGGATGCGCGCGGCGGCCGCGAGGTCGCCGAGTTCCTGGGCCTGGTCGAGGCCTTCAACCGGCGGCCCCGGCGCCCGACGCGGTGGCGGGCGTCGGTGCGCGCCGGCGACGATCCGCTCGGGCGCCTCCTCGGCGAGCGGCCCGGTGACGTCGTGATCCTCGCGGGCCGGAACGACCGCAAGATGGCGCTCATCCGCCGGCTCCACGACGCCGGGCTCCACGTGCTGGCCGACAAGCCGTGGATCACGACCGCCGCGGGCCTGGGCGACGTCCGCCACGTGCTGAGCGGCGGGGCGCGGGTCATGGAGATGATGACCGGACGGCACGCGCCCACGTCGATCGTCGCCGAGCGGCTGGTGCGTCACCCGGAGATCTTCGGTGGATTCCCGGCCGCCGGCGGCGAGTCCGCCATCCGGCTCGAGAGCGTGCACCATCTGGAGAAGACGGTGAACGGCGCTCCCCTCCGCCGTCCGCCGTGGTTCTTCGACGTCCGCGTCCAGGGTGACGGGCTGGCCGACATCCCCACCCATCTCGTGGATCAGGCGCAGCGGTTCCTGAGCGCGTCCGGCGCCGCGCCCGCCGCCGCCGAGCTTCTGGGCGCGCGTCGCTGGCCGACGCCGGTGCCGCGCGCGCTCTTCGCCCGCGTGACGGGCGTGCCCGACTTTCCGCCCGAGCTTCGCGCCGACGTCGACGGCGACGTGCTGGCGTACGCCGGAAACGCCGAGCTGTCCTTCCGGCTCGGCGGCGTCGGCGTCCACCTCAGCACGCGCTGGGAGCTCACGGAGCCTCCGGGCGGCGGCGACGCGCACAGCGCGACGCTCGCCGGCACCGAATCGCGCGTGCGCATCGAGCAGGGGCCATCGACGGGCTTCCGGCGGCGGCTCTTCGTGGAGCCGCGCGGGAATGGCTCGCGCCCGGAGGCCGCGCTGCGGTGGGCCCTGGCGGCCTGGGAGGTCGAGTTCCCCGGCCTGGCGATGGCTGCGGCACCGGGCGGGTTCGAGGTCGTGATCCCCGACCGTCCGGGGAGCGGACACGAGAGCCAGTTTCCGCTCGTCCTGGACGAGTTCCTCCGGATGATCGAGCGCCGGGAATGGCCGGACGACCGCGCCGCCGAAACGCTGGCGAAGTACGCGCTGCTGGCCCGCGCGCTGGATCACGTGGAAGGCCCCGGGTAAGCCCTGCTCGCGGAACGGGCAGGAGCGCCCGGCTTGCCCGTTCGAGCGGCAGTGCGCCGCCCCCGCCCGCGGGCGTCAAGTGCCCGCGACGATTGTGCTCTGCGCTTTCCAGGAGCGGGCACGACGCTTGCTCCCTGGCCGGCGGTCACGCGCGACAACGACGTCGCAGCCCGCGACCCGCGGCATCGACACCGCTGGAGCTCGGCGAGGAGGCGACGACATGACGATCGTGCGACTGGCTGCTCTCATCCTCGTGCTGGCCCTCGTGGCCGGCGCCCCGCCGGCCTTCGCCCAGGCCCCGCCCGCGGTGGCCGCCTTCCTCGTGTTCTTCATGAACCTCGGCTTCGCCGGCGTCGCGATCACGAGGGCCACACGGAGGAGACGTCCATGAGAGGACAGCGGGGCGGGTGGGCGCGGCGGGCGGTGGCCATGGTCGCCGTCGCCGGGGTGACGGCCTGGGCCGCCGGCGCGGCCGCCCAGGAGGAGAAGGGACCGAACACGGGGCGCATCGCCCTCAGCGCCGGCGTCGACTTCCCGACGGACTACTACTTCCGTGGAATAGTGCAGGAGACGCGCGACTACATCATCCAGCCGTACGGGGACGTGACCTTCAAGCTGTGGGACGGCGTGCCGACCTTCGGCAACCTCGCGCTGACGCTCGGGCTGTGGAACAGCCTGCACGGCGGCCCGACCGGCGTGGACGGGCCGAACGCCGATCCCAAGCTCTGGTACGAGGCGGACTTCTACACCAAGGTCGGCTGGACGATGTTCGAGGACGTCTCGGCCGGCATCATCTACACCGCCTACATGAGCCCGAACGACTTCTTCGGGACCGTGCAGGAGCTGGCCTTCAGCCTCGGCTACAACGACCGCAAGCTGCTGGGGCCCTTCGCGCTCAATCCCAGCGTCCTCGTCGCGTTCGAGGTCAAGGGTCAGGCCGACGCGGGCGCCCACAAGGGCGTGTACATGCAGGTCGGGATCGCGCCGAGCTACACCGTCAACCCCTCGAGTCCGTACCCGGTCACGCTCAGCCTGCCGCTCCTGGTCGGTCTCAGCCTCGCCGACTACTACGAGTTCGGGACCGGCGAGGACAGCACCTTCGGTTACTTCCAGGGCGGCGTCGGCCTGGCGGTGCCGCTCGCGTTCATCCCGGCGTCGTTCGGCTCCTGGCAGCTCAAGGCCGGGGTCAACGTCCTGCACCTGGGTGACAACCCCCGTGACGTCAACAAGGACCGCGACCGGACCGAGATCATCGGCTCCGTCGGCATCGCCTTCACCTACTGAGATGGGGCCCCTGGCGCGGCCGGCGGACGACTGGGCGCGCACCGTCGCCGAGGCCGTGCCCGCCATCGTCGGCGCCCTGCGGGCCGACGGCTCGTCGTCCCGCCTCTACCGCGAGGCGATGGCGCTGATGGAACGGCCGTTGCTCGTGCACGCCCTCGGGCTGACGGGCGGCAACCAGCTGCGCGCCGCCCGCCTGCTCGGGCTCAACCGCAACACGCTGCGCAAGCGGTGCCGCGAGCTGGGGCTGGGGCCCACCCGGTCACGCCGCGTGGAGGTGACCGCCCCGTCTCACTGAGCGCCGCTGATCCGCCGTACAATACGGCTCGCGATGCCCCCCATCCGCGTGCTCGTCGCCAAGGTCGGCCTCGACGGCCACGACCGGGGCGTGAAGATCGTCGCCCGCGCCCTGCGGGACGCCGGCATGGACGTGATCTACACGGGGCTGCACCGCACGCCGGAGGAGGTGGTGGCGGCGGCGGTCCAGGAGGACGTCGACGTGATCGGCGTCAGCCTGCTGTCGGGCGCCCACATGACGCTCATCCCGCGCATCGCGGCGCTGATGCGCGCGGCCACCTCCGACGCCGCGCTGGTGGTGGGCGGCGTGATCCCCGACGAGGACGTGCCGGCCCTCCGGGCCGCCGGCGCCGCCGACGTCGTCCTGCAGGACACGCCGCCCGACGAGGTCGTGAGCCGCGTCCGCGCGGCGGCGGCCACGAGGAACGGGTGAACCCGGCCTGGCCGCCGCGCTACGATCCCGGCTGGCGGCCGCCGGCCGGCGCCGAGCACTGGGCGCCCGAGCGGGAATGCGCGAAGCCGGCCGAGCGCGAGGTCCTGGTCTTCGCCGGCCTCGCCGCCCAGGTGGCGTGGGCGTGGGAGCGCAGCCCCTTCTACCGCCGCCACTGGCAGCAGGCGGGCGTGTCGCCGGCGACGCTGAGGAGCGTGGCCGACCTCCGCCGCTTCCCCGTCGTGCGCAAGGAGGACCTGCGCGCCGCCCAGGCGGCCCATCCGCCGTTCGGCGATTACCTGTGCGTCGAGCCGGGCGAGGTCGCGCGCATCCACGGCACCAGCGGCACCACCGGCCGGCCGACCGTGTTCGGCGTGGGACGGGACGACTGGGCGCGCATCGGCGAGGCGCACGCGCGGATCCTGTGGGGCGCCGGCATCCGCCCGCACGACACGGTGCTCATCGCCTCGTTCTTCAGCCTGTATCTCGGCTCGTGGGGCGCGCTGGAAGGCTGCCAGCGGCTCGGCGCCACGGCGTTCCCGTTCGGCGCCGGGCTGCCGGGCCAGACGCTCATGGCCGTGCAGTGGGCGCGCGACCTGCGGCCGACGGCGTTCTACGGCACGCCCTCCTACGCGCTGCACTTCGCGGAGACGGCGCGGCGCGAGGGCATCGAGCCCCGCGACCTGGGGTTTCGCACGCTCTTCTTCTCGGGCGAGCCGGGGGCGGGCATCCCCGCCACCAAGCGGCTCATCGAGGAGACGTTCGGCGGGATCTGCATCGACATGGGCAGCATGGCGGAGATGACGCCGTGGATGACCAACGCCGAGTGCCGTCACCGGACCGGCATGCACCTGTGGCAGGACATCGTCTACACCGAGGTGTGCGACCCCGACACCTGGCAGCCGGTGCCGTTCGGCGACGAGGGGACGCCGGTCTACACGCACCTGGAGCGGACCTCGCAGCCGATGATCCGGCTCGTCTCGGGCGACGTCGCCCGGTGGACGGACGAGCCCTGTCCATGTGGACGCACCTATCCGCGGCTGCCCCACGGGCTCCATGGCCGGATCGACGACATGTTCATCGTGCGCGGCGAGAACGTCTACCCGAGCGCGATCGAGGACACGCTGCGGGGCATCGCCGGCTTCGGCGGCGAGTTCCGGGTGATCGTCTCGCGCCGGGAGGCGATGGACGAGCTGCTGGTGCGGGCCGAGCACGCCGCGAGCGTCGAGGACGGCGCCGCCCGGGCGCGCCTGGCCGTCACGATGAAGGAGCGGCTGCGCGCCCGGCTGGGCGTCACGCCCATCATGGAGCTGGTGGCGGAGGGCACGCTGCCGCGCACGGAGTTCAAGGCGCGACGGGTCATCGACGACCGTGACCTGTATCACAGGGGGACGCAGCATGTTTGATCCCGAGGCGATCGAGGGTGTCCGCGCGCGCCACGCGGCCTGGGAGGCGGGGGAGCTGCGCGATTTCCTGGTCCGGCAGCCGGAGGCGCAGGCCGACTACCGCACGCTGTCGGGCCTGCCGCTGCAACGGGTCTACACGCCCGCGGACGTGGCCGGCACGCCGTTCGAGGCCATCGGCCTGCCGGGCCAGTACCCGTTCACGCGAGGCCCGTACCCGACGATGTACCGGGGCCGCCAGTGGACGATGCGCCAGATCGCCGGATTCGGCACCGGTGAGGACACCAACCGGCGGTTCCGCTATCTCATCGAGCAGGGGCAGACGGGACTCTCGGTCGATTTCGACATGCCCACGCTGATGGGCTATGACTCCGACGATCCCCGCTCGCTCGGCGAGGTGGGGCGCGAGGGCGTGGCCATCGACACGCTCGACGACATGGAGGCGTTGTTCGCGGGAGTCGACCTCGAGCGGATCTCGGTGTCGATGACGATCAACCCCACCGCCTGGATCCTGCTCGCCATGTACGTGGCGCTGGCCCGGAGCCGCGGCAACGACCCGAACCGCCTGTCGGGCACCGTCCAGGCCGACATCCTGAAGGAGTACATGGCCCAGAAGGAGTGGATCTTCCCGATCCGCCCCTCGATGCGGCTGGTGCGCGACATGATCGTATACTCCGCCGACCACCTGGCGCGCTACAACCCGATCAACATCTCCGGCTACCACATCTCCGAGGCGGGGGCGACCTCCGTGCAGGAAGTCGCCTTCACCATGGCCAACGGCATCGCCTACGTGGAGGAGGTGACGCGGAGCGGGGTGGCGGTGGATCGCTTCGCGCCGCGGCTGGCCTTCTACTTCGTGGCCCAGGCCGACTTCTTCGAGGAGGTGGCGAAGTTCCGGGCGGCCCGCCGCGTGTGGGCGCGCCTCATGAAGGAGCGGTTCGGGGCGGCGACGCCGGAGTCCATGCGCCTGCGCTTCCACTGCCAGACGGCGGCGGCGACGCTGACCAAGGCCCAGCCCATGAACAACATCGTGCGCACGGCGCTGCAGGCGCTGTCGGCGGTGCTGGGCGGCGCCCAGTCGCTGCACACCAATGGCCTCGACGAGGCGTACGCCATCCCGTCCGAGCCGGCCATGAAGCTCGCGCTGCGCACCCAGCAGGTCATCGCCGACGAGACGCGCGTCACCAGCGTCGTCGATCCGCTGGGCGGATCCTGGTATGTCGAATCGCTGACCAACCAGATCGAGGCGGCCGTGCTCGACATCCTGCGCCGGGTCGACGCGATGGGCGGCACCGTGGCCGCCATCGAGGAGGGCTGGTTCCAGCGCGAGATCGCCGAGTCCGCCTACGCGACGGCGCGGCGGCGGGCCTCGGGCGAGCTGCCGGTCATCGGGGTCAACAAGCACCGCGAGCCGCCGGAGCCGTCGCCGGTCGAGATCCACCGCGTGGACGCCGAGGTCGAGGCCCGCCAGGTGGCGCGGCTCGCCGCCACGCGCGCCCGGCGGGACGGGGCGCGGGTGAAGGCGCTGCTCGACCGGCTGGAGTCCGAGGCGCGCGATCCCGCCGCCAACCTGATGCCGGCGACGATCGAGCTGGTGCAGGCCCGCGCGTCGCTGGGGGAAATCGTGGCCCGGCTACGCAACATCTGGGGGTCGTACGTGGAACGCCCCACGTTCTAGTTACATGGTTACATGGGGGGCCTCGAAGGGCCCCCCAAGCCCCCCGTACGCTCGTCGCGCCCCGGCGGAGCCGAGGCGCTCCTCGATCACCCGCGTGGGCCTCGCGGTGGCCCCATGCCCGTGCGAGCTCCACACGCCCCCGCTCGTCGGGGCCCGGCGGAGCCGAGGCGCTCCTCGATCACCCGCGTGGGCCTCGCGGTGGCCCCATGCCCGGGCGAGCTCCACACGCCCCCGTATGCGCTCGTCGGGGCACGCCTCGATGACCTCGCTCAGCGTTCCTTGGTGATGGGGTGGGGAGGATTGCTATTCTGGTTGGGCGGCTCCAGACGGGAGGGTCAGTGGCGGTCCAGGAATCGGTGCTCGCCCTGCAGGAACGGCTGGCCAACGAGCAGCGGCTCGTCCACCTCATCGACCGCATCCACTCGGCCAAGACCCTGGACTCGATCTTCATCGAGGTCCAGAGCGAGCTGCTGACCTTCTTCGAGGCCGCCCGCATGACCCTCTACGCGATCGACGTCGAGCGCAAGGAGATCTACTCCAAGTTCCTGGCCCTCGATTCGATCAAGGAGATCCGGGTCCCCATCAGCGCCAAGTCGGTGGCCGGCTTCGTGGCGCTCACCAGGCAGACGGTCAACATCGCCGACGCCTACGACAGCAGCGAGCTCAGGCGCCTGTCGCCCGAGCTGCACTTCGACAGCTCGTTCGACAAGCGCACCGGGTTCCGGACGACGCAGATCCTCTGCATGCCCATCCTGCACGAGGGCAAGGTGCTGGGGGTCGTGCAGATCCTCAACAAGAAGCACGGGCCGCGCTTCACCAGGGAGGACGAGGCCAGCGTCGCCCGCATCGCCAAGACCCTCGGGATCGCCTTCAACAACCAGGCCCAGCTGGGCGCCCAGCGGCGCGGGACGAAGTTCGACTACCTCGTCGCCCAGGGTCTGCTGAGCCAGGACGAGGCGCACCAGGCCATCGGCGTGGCGCGGCAGAAGAACGTGGACGTCGAGACCGTCCTGCTGGAGCAGTTCAAGGTGCCGAAGGCCGAGCTGGGGGCCTCGCTCAGCCAGTTCTACCGGGTCCCGTTCGTCGAGTTCGACCCCAGGATCATCCCGCCGCGGGACCTCATGAAGGATCTCAAGCTCGAGTTCCTCAAGCGCAACCTCTGGCTGCCGATCCGGCGCGACAACGACGCGATCCTCGTCCTGATCGACAATCCCCAGGATCTCCAGCGCGTGGACGCGATCCATCAGCTGCTCCGCGGCCAGAACGTCCTGCTGGCGGTCGGCGTCCGCAAGGACATCAACACGTTCCTGGCCCTGGCCGGGGGTGAGCTCCAGGCGAGGGACAACATCGGCAACATCCTCACCGCCCTCGGCGACGAGACGGGGTTCGAGAAGGAGGAGGCGTCCGGCGCCGAGGTCGACGAGAACGACAGCGCCGTGATCCGGCTGGCCAACCAGATCATCATCGACGCCTTCAAGTCCCGCGCCTCGGACATCCACGTCGAGCCCTACGGCTCCCAGAAGGACACGATGATCCGGCTGCGCGTCGACGGGCAGTGTCGCGAGTACCAGCGGATCCCCGGCGCCTACCGCCGCGCGCTGGCCGCCCGGCTCAAGATCATGGCCCAGCTGGACATCGCCGAGCGCCGCAAGCCGCAGGACGGCAAGATCAAGTTCCGCGTGCCGGAGGGACGCGACATCGAGCTGCGGGTGGCGACCTTGCCCACCCAGGGCGGCAACGAGGACGTGGTCATGCGTCTGCTGGCCACCACCGAGCCGATGTCCATCGACAGGCTCGGCATGCTCGAGCGCAACCTGAAGGAGATCAAGGCCGCCGCCGAGAAGCCCTACGGGCTGATCCTGGTGGTGGGGCCGACCGGCTCCGGCAAGACCACCACGCTGCACTCGGTCCTGGGCCACATCAACAACCCCGAGCGCAAGATCTGGACGGCCGAGGATCCGGTCGAGATCACCCAGTACGGCCTGCGCCAGGTGCAGGTGCAGCCCAAGATCGGCTTCACGTTCGCCCAGGCCCTGCGCGCCTTCCTGCGCGCCGACCCCGACGTGATCATGGTCGGCGAGATGCGCGACGAGGAGACCGCCTCCATCGGCATCGAGGCCTCGCTGACCGGCCATCTGGTCTTCTCCACCCTTCACACCAACGGCGCGGTGGAGACGGTGATCCGCCTCCTCGACATGGGGCTGGACTCCTTCAACTTCGCCGACGCGCTGCTGGCGGTGGCGGCCCAGCGTCTCGTGCGCTGCATCTGCACGGACTGCAAGCAGGAGTACCACCCGCCGCAGGAGGAGTTCGACGAGCTGGTCCACGCCTACGGGATGGACGACTTCCAGAAGCTCGGCGTGAAGTACGACGGCGACTTCGTCCTCTATCGCGGCAAGGGCTGCGCCTCGTGCAGCAACACGGGCTATCGCGGCCGCAGCGGCATCCACGAGCTGCTGGTCGGCACCGAGCCGATGAAGAAGCTCATCCAGTCGAAGGCGCGGGTGACCGAGATGGTCAAGGTCGCCAAGGACGAGGGCATGACCACGCTCGTCCAGGACGGCGTCCTCAAGATCCTCGACGGGCTCACCGACCTCAAGCAAGTCAAGTCGGTCGCGATCAAGTAGCGCTCCCGCTGATCCCCCGGGCGCGGGGGGTGGGCCGGGGGTCGCTCGGCGTTCCGCGTGATTCGATCGGCGGAGGCGAGCCTTGGTCGGAGCCTGTCATCGTCTGCGTCACTACACCATCGAAGCCAACGGAACGCCGAACGACCCCCGGCCCACCCCCCGCGCCCTCGCGCCAGCCGAGGGACCTTGCTCACCGGGCTTGCGGGAGGCCGAGAGCCGCCGGCCTTGCGCGCTGGAGGCGGCGGGCGGGTCAGGCTCGAGGCGTCGCGCCGGAGCGTTGACGCTGGTCGGTGGAGTCGGGCTCGGAGGGCTTCAGGTCCTTGAAGGTCCGGTAGAGGAGGAGGTCGTAGAGGATCTTGAGGGTTCCGCCGATGACGAAGGGGGCCGACAGCGAGATGGTTTGCATGACCCAGCCGGTGACCGTGGGGGTGATGGCCTGGGCGGCGGTGCGCCAGAGCGTGGTGGTGGTGGCGGCGGATTCGCGCTCGTGGTCGGCGACGACGCTCATGACCCACGCCTGGCGGGTGGGGACGTCGATCTGGGAGAGAAGCTGGCGGGCGTAGAGGAGGGCGACGGCCAGCCAGGCGGACGGGGCGGCGGCAATGGCGATCAGCAGGACGTTGGAGACCAGGTGAGTGACGACCATCGTCGGCAGCAGGCCGAAGGCGCGGGCCAGCCGGGGTGCGAGCAGCAGGGAGGCCGCGGTCAGCACCTGGGCGACGAAGAAGACTCGCCCGAGGTCCTCGAGGCCGAGGCCGAACCGCACGTGCAGGAAATAGGCGATCAGCGACTGCAGCACGAAGCCGCCGGCGAAGGAGTCGAGCGCGAAGAGCGCGGCCATGCGCCGGATCACGGGGGTGGAGCGCACCACCGGCGCCGCCCGGCGCGTGGCCGGCGAGACGGAGCCGAGGGCGGCATAGGCGGCGACCTGCACGAGCGCGCCGGCCAGGAACATGCCGAAGAGCGCGCCGGGCTTCCCGATCACGACCGCGGCCGCCCCCAGCGCCGCCGCGGCGTAGCCGAGCAGGTTGTAGAGGCTCAGCACGGTCGTCCGCTGTCCCGGCCCGACCACGCGCGCCATGACGACCTGCTCGATGGACAGGAAGGGGCCCGTCTCGCCGGCGCCGACGGCGACGTTGCCGAGCATCGCGCCCACGATGACGAGCCACGGCTCGCGCGAGGCCAGCAACAGCACCGCGGCCACCGCGGAGAGCGCGGCCAGCCCGACGAGCGCGGCCCTGGCGCCGAATCGCTCGGCCGGCGCCCGGACGGCCCAGGTCAGCGTGGCGCTCGCCACCAGGGTCAGGGTCACGAACGCCCCCACGCCCGCGGCCGACATGCCGAGATCGGCCAGATGGAGCGGCAGCAGGATGCCGAGGTAGCCGTAGCAGAAAGTCCGTATCCCTTTGGCCACGAACACCGCGACGACATCGCGCCGGCCCAGGAAGATGAGGCTTGACATATACTCAACTAATGTTGAGTATAGGGTACGCAGAGGGCCGGAGGTGCCTGATGAACCCGGTAGATCGCGTCATGCAGGAAGAGCTCACGTTCCTGGTCGATCGGCTGGCGGCGTCCGTGCCGAACGGCAGCCTCGCGCAGGCGGCTGCGGCCAATCCGCGGCTCCGCGCACGGCTGGACGAGGCCGACGCCCAGCTGGCGGCTGCCCGGGCGACGCTGCTCGAAGGCTACGGCCAATGGCGCCGCGCGCTGGAAGACGTGGAGAATCTCTGGGCGCTGGCGGCGTGGCGGCGCTCAGCGGCGCCCGAAGAGGCGGGCGAGCAGGCCGCCCTCGCCGCGTGACGGAGCGTCGGGCTCGGCGAGGTAGCGCGTGCTGATGGCCTCGAGGCGCTGCCAGTAGTCGGGGAGCAGCCGCGCCAGCGCCACCTGAACCGCGAGCAGTCGCGCCTGCTCATCGTCCGGTGTCGTCGCGGAGCGGGCCAGCTTCTGCTGCTGCTCCGGGCTGAGGCTGGCCGTGACCTCCTGGCGAAGCAGCCGGAGGAACGCCAGGACGTTGGCCTCGTACGCGCGGCGGTCGGCAGGGCTGTCGGCCGCCGGCGGCGGCAGCCCGCGCGCCCGGCGCGTCCGCACCAGCGCCTCCAGGCATACGTAGTCGACGGCCTCCTCGAGGCGCTCGCGCACCTCCAGATCGATCCGCGTGCCCAGATCGTGCGAGCGGTCCGGATGGCGGAAGGGCACCGCCGTCAGGCCAGCATGGCGCGAAGCCCGGCCGCGAGCGGTATGGGCGTCAGCCCGAACATGGAGTGGAACGGCTGCGGGTCGCAGACGTTGTCTTCCTCGAGCATCAGCAGCTGGTCGGGCGTGAGCGGAAAGCCCGGCAGGCGGTGCAGCACGCGCGTGACAGGGCGCACGAGGCCCAGCGGCACGTGCAGCTTGCGCACGCGCGGCCGGTCGAGCGCCTGGCCGATGAGATCGAGCAGGCGCACCATGGTCACGGCCTCGGGGCCGCCCACCTCGTACGCGTGCTTGGCGGTCGCCGGCAGATCCACCGCGCGCGCGAACGCCTCCGCCACGTGTTCCACCGGCACCGGCTGCAGGCGCTGCTGGCCGCTGCCGATCACCGGGACGACCGGGAACCGCCCGACCATGCCGGCCAGCAGGTTCACGAACTCGTCCCCCCGGCCGTAGATGATGGACGGCCGGAAGATCGTCCACGCGATCGCACCGGCCCGCACGGCCTCCTCGGCCGCCCACTTGCTCCGGTGATAGCGCGCGCGGGCCCCGGCCCGGCTGCCCAGCGCGCTCATGTGCAGATAGCGACGGACGCCGGCGGCGGCCGCCGCCTCCAGCACGTTGACGGTGCCCTGGGTGTGGATGCGCTCGAAGGTGCTGAGCCGCCCCGGCTGCTCGCGGATGATCCCGACCAGATGGATGACGGTGTCGCAGCCGGCCAGGCCGCGCTCGAGCGTGGGTGGCGACAGCACGTCGCCCTCGACGCGCTCGATCGCCTCCAGCCCCCGCAGGGCGGGCTCCGAGCCGCGGCGGACGAGACAGCGCACGGCGTGGCCGTGGGCCTGGAGCGCGGGGATCACCGCGCGGCCGACGAAGCCGGTGGCACCGGTCACGAAGATTCGACGCGTCGCCGGCATGGTCATTAGGATATATCTTCTCCGGGCCGCCGGACGCCGCCTGCTAAGATCGGAGCGTGGTCCACGCCCGCCGTCTTCGCTCCGCCCCCCTCCTCCTCGCCCTGACCGCCGCGCTGCTCGCGGCCGTTCCCGTCCCGGCCCAGCCGCTCGACTTCGCCGCCGTCGACGAGGTCGCCCGCGAGGCCGTGCAGTCCGGCGAGATCCCCGGCGTGGTGGTGCTGGTCGGCCGGGGCAACGACGTCCTGCTGCGGCGCGCGTACGGGTCGCGGCGCCTCGTCCCCGCTCCGGCGCCGATGACGACGGACACGATCTTCGACATCGCGTCGCTGACGAAACCGCTCGGCACCACCCTGGCCGTGATGACCCTGGTCGAGCGCGGGGCGGTCAAGCTCGACGCCCCGCTGGGCCGCTACCTCTCGGAGTTCCGGAAGCCGGCGTTCTCGCAGGTCACCATCCAGCGGGTGCTCACCCACAGCGCCGGCTTTCCGGCCATTCCGCCGCCGGGCACGGTGAAGGGGGGCCGGGTCGAGACCGTGCGGGCGCTGAACCGGCTGCCGTTCGACTATGCGCCGGGCTCCGCCACCCAGTACAGCGACGTCGGCTTCATCCTGCTGGGCGAGGTGGTGCGGCGCGTGAGCGGCCAGCCGCTGGACCGTTACCTCCACCGGACCGTCTTCCAGCCGCTCGGGCTGCGCGACACCACGTTCAACCCCGGTTCCGCCCTGCGCGGCCGCATCGCGCCGACGGAGTGGGCCAACCGCCGGATGCTGCTCGGCGACGTGCACGACGCCCGCGCGCGGCTGCTCGGCGGCGTGGCCGGGCACGCCGGCATGTTCTCGACCGCGGAGGACCTGGCTCGCCTCTGCCGCATGCTGCTCGGCGGTGGCGCGCTGGGTGCCGTGCGCGTCTTCAAGCCGCCGACGGTCGAGGCGATGTGGACGCGCACCGCCGACGGCAGCGGCAGCCGGGCGCTGGGATGGGACATCTCCTCGATCTACGCGCGCTCGATGCTGCCGTTCTTCCCGCCGGAGACGGCGATCCACACCGGGTTCACCGGAACGTCGGTGATGATCGACCCCCGGACCGGCGTCTACCTGATTTTGCTGACCAATCGCGTGCACCCCAACGGCGGGGGCGCCGCCAAGATCCGCGAGCTGCGGGTGCGTGTCGCCGCTGCGGTCGGGTCCACCCTGTTCGGCGCTTCGCCGCCGTCCATGGCCGAGGGCGAGTCGACCTCGCCCGCCGCCGACGGCCCTGCCGAGCCGCCGCGCACCGCGCCCGCCGAGCCGCCGCGCACCGCGCCCGCCGAGCCGCCGC
>Ga0302046_10003711_pt1 | contig 13736 bp, 15 predicted proteins | sample RVTome_11_FD_200261 | JGI IMG/M metagenome (GOLD analysis project Ga0302046, IMG submission 200261) | Soil microbial communities from uranium-contaminated site in the Upper Colorado River Basin, Wyoming, United States - RVT147D111 (version 2) ...
GCCTGATCGACCGAGAACGCCAAACATGGTGCATTTAGCACAAGTATCTTGTAAACAAGGGTTTGCGAATTCTTCGAACCCTCCAAATTAGGGCCGAACCATGAGTCAGGGAGGTGTTCTAGTTGCAATACTATTCAAATAAGCCTTGTAATTGTCCTTGCGAGCGAGCGAAGCGAGCGCGGCAATCTCGTTGTTCTTGCTTGACTTACGAGATGGCTTTACTTCGTCAGTCGGGCTGCGCCCTCGTGTGTCGTTGCACTCCTCGCAAGGACATCCTTTATTTGAATGGTATTGGTTCTAGTTGGGGATTCAGCTCACAACAGTTTATGCGCTCCCGGTGCCGGGCGGCCGGTAAGGTCGATGGCCTTGAAGGGTGCTTTAGCGCGACGGTGCAGCGGAGCCAGATCGAAGAGGGCCAGGCTGCGTGTGAAGGCCTCACGGTCGCCCGTCAGGGTCATTCGGTCTAAGGCATCGTTGACATGCAGCGCTCCGGAGACGAGCGCGAGGAACGTGTCACCATCGGTCGTCAAGACAAAATCAGGATGGTGCGCCGGGCCTTGGCTCGTCGTCAGCGTCCCGTTGCGGACCTGGGCGTGAAAGACCTCGTCGTCTATCCGGTATTCGTAGGCATCGTCCATCCCGTTTGCCTGGTCGGGGCGAAACACGGCTTTCATCGCGAGTACGGACCAGCTGGCGAAGTGGACGGTTTTCTTGTCGGGAGGGGGGAGGGTCTGGTGGCCCCACTGTGCCAGGGCCAGCAACACCGGTTCGAGTGCGCCTCCCAGAGCAGTCAGGTCATAGGCTTCGGTGGATGCCGGCGGCGGGAGCAGGCGTCGCTCCAGGAGGCCCTCTTGTTCCATAAACTGCAGGCGGTTGGCGAGCAGGTTGGTCCCGAGGCCGGGCAGGCGCTTGAGCAGGTCTTTGTAGCGCTTGGGGCCCGTCATCAGTTCTCGAATGATCAACAGGCTCCAGCGTTCGCCGATGAGGTCGAGGGCGTGCGCGAGGCCGCAGTATTGGCCGTAGCTGCGTTTGCTCATACGTACGTGTGCGGTTCGGTCCGGAGAAGCCATCAAGAGGAAAATACGAGTGTCAGTAAAAAAATACTAATTACTTTAAAAATATATAGTGATCGGTGTGATTTTATCAAAAGGATCTCGTTTGTGCGGAACGATAACACGGTAGGATGAACCCGGAACGCATTTTTTCAAGGAGCCGTGACCTCCAGCGGCGGTGCCGTCAGGGTGCCCGGCCCCGTGCCGGGCCGTGCAGCCAGCTGCAAGAGGACCTCATTGGGGAAATGAAGGGTAGGTAAGAGGAGGTCGCGTGTGGCGAAGAACTGCTCACGCTGATGGGGGGCAATCGGCTGCGCGGACGGAAGGTCCAGTTTCAGCGGATCTACCTGCGTGCCGTTTTTCCAGAAGCGATAGCAGAGGTGGGGCCCCGTGGCGAGCCCGGTGCTGCCTACATAGCCGATCACATCGCCCTGACGCACACGGACGCCGGCCCGGATCCCGTTGGCAAACCGTGACATGTGGAGGTAGCCTGTAGTATACGTCTTGTCGTGTTTGATTTTCACGTAGCGGCCGTTGCCTTTGGTATAGGCGGCAGCGTTCACAACGCCATCGGCCGTGGCACGGATGGGCGTTCCCGTAGGCGCTGCATAGTCCGTTCCGAGGTGGGCCCTGTAGCGCTTCAGTACGGGATGAAAGCGTCGCTTGGTGTAGCGTGAACTGATGCGTGAGTATTCAAGCGGGGCCTTCAGGAACGCATTGCGAAGCAGGTTGCCTTGCTCGTCGTAGTACCCCTCCCCCTCGCTTTCATCGTAGAAAAACGCATAGTAGTCTTTGCCGGTATGCTGGAAGCGGGCGGCAAGGATCTTGCCTGTGCCGATAGACTGGCCGCGCACTTCACGCTCTTCGTAGACCATCGTGAACCGGTCGCCGCGTTGTATCCGGTAAAAGTCGATCTGCCAGGCAAAGACATTGGAGAGGGCGATAGCCAGCGACGGATTCGTCTCTTGTTCTTCCAGCGCCTGATACGGCGAAGACGTAATCACCCCGGTGACGGTTTTTTTCCGCACGGTGATCGGATGGCGTTTCTCATAGACCTGGAGCGAGTCCCGCAGGTCGAAGACGACGTACGTTTCGGGCGTGGCTTCGTAGATCACCAACTGGGCCGTTTGCCCGGTATGATCGCGGTAAATGTGCAGCGCATTGCCGGCCCGGAGCCGGCGCAGGTCAAAGACCGGGCGCGCCTTCTCGGCCAGACGGCTGATGACGGGCGGGGAGATGCGGTAGGGGGACAGGATGTCGGAGAAAGTCTGGTTGCGTCGGATCGCCTGTTCTTCGACGCGATAGGCCGCCCGGTCGATGCCGTAGTCGTCCAGGTGTACCACGGGTGCCTCGGGCGGCGGCGCTTCGATGGCTTCTTCGTGCGATACCAGGAGCGTAAGGATCAAGGTTGCGCCGAGCAAAAGGCGTGAACCCGTACGCATTTTGTGATTGGCAGACAAGCGGTTGATCACGTTGAGCTGAAGTATTGCTGGAAGTGTAAGGAACCCCCTTGAATATAGAAAGAATCAGAAAAAAATCACAGGCCTTTTGCCATCGGCTTCCAGGCGGCCTCGTCGATACCTGCCTGCCGGTTCGTCCAGCGAGCCAGCACGAACAGCAGGTCGGAAAGACGATTGAGGTACACGGCGGCATGGGCGTTAATATCGCCCTCCGCGTGGGTCGCCGTCACCGCCAGCCGCTCGGCGCGGCGGCAGACGGCGCGGGCAACGTGCAACAGGCCGGCCGCAGGCGTCCCACCGGGCAGGATGAAGTGCTTCAACGGAGGCAGGTCGGCTTCGAAGGTGTCGATGTCTTGTTCCATGCGGGCGATGTGGTCAGGGTGGATGCGGGGCACGACGGCACGGGCCGCGGCAGGGGTTGCGAGGTCGGCACCCAGGACGAAGAGCTCTTCCTGCAAGCGAACCAGTACGGGTTCCAGCCGATCCGCGCCGGGCTGGTTTTGAAGCGCAGCCCGGGCCAGGCCCAGGAATGAATTCGCTTCGTCTACCGTGCCGTAGGCGTCGATGCGGGGGTGGTCTTTCGCCACGCGGTTACCGCCGAACAGCGCCGTCGTGCCCTGGTCTCCGGTGCGGGTATAGATTTTCATGAAGAAATCGGTGTCTGGTAATGAATGCGCAACGTGCCGTCCGCTGCGGTTTCGAGTTCAGTGTACATACGAAATACGGAGGCGAGCAGGGCGGGCGTCAGGACGGCGGTGGGCGGCCCGGCGGCAGCCAGGCGTCCCGCATCCAGCACCAGGAGGCGATCGGCATAGCGCGCAGCCAGCGCGATGTCATGGAAGACGGCCACGACGGTGCGGCCGGCCTCTACGAGTTCGCGTACCAGGTTTAGAAACGCGAACTGGTGATGGACGTCGAGGTGCATCGTCGGCTCGTCGAGCAAGAGCAGGCGCGATTCCTGGACGAGCGCCTGGGCGAGGAAGGCGCGCTGCCGTTCTCCGCCGCTGAGCGAAAGGACCGACCGCCCGGAAAGCGGCAGGATGTCTACCCGTTCCAGGGCCTGTTGGAGGCGTTCCCGATCCAGCAGGGTGTAGCTTTCCAGCCAGCCTTTGTGCGGGGACCGGCCCAGCAACACCAGCTCGTTCACCGTGAAGTCGAAGGAGAGTGGCGTCGATTGTCGGACAAACGCCACCTGGCGTGCCAGCGCCTGCGCTTTCCATGCCCGGAGGGGATGACCGTCTAACGCCAGATGGCCTTTATAGGGCAACAGTCCGCTGAGGGTACGCAGCAGCGTCGTCTTCCCGCTGCCGTTCGGGCCCAGCAACCCCACCCAGGTGCCGTCTTCGATCTCGAAGTCCAGGTCGTGCAGGACAGGCGTTCCATCAAGCATCACACCCAATCGTTGCGCGGTAATCAAGGACACGGTTTCAGGGCAAGAGGACGTGTTGGCGAGGCGGTATGCTGATACAAAACTCGGAAAGGGCGCGCCGGTTTTCCGGGGCTGGAACAATTCATCGCAGGCCGGGCATTTAATCGTCGCATGTAACGACGCGGGAGAACCCTCATTACTCTGCCGGATGAAACGCCTGCTCTCGTTGGGATGTGTGCTCGTACCCCTGCTCCTGGGCTGGGGCGGCTGCGACACGGCAGAGGAGCAGCGAGATTTTGAGGACGAGGCGTTTTCGATCCCCTCGGGCTACACCAGCACCGACGAGAACGGCGAGATTATCGCGGAGGACAAAGACGACTGGCGTACCGCGCCGGCCTACAACAGCCGCATCCTGGTGGATCCCGCTTTTCCCAACCCGGCCGCTCCCGGAGACAATGTGACGGTTCCCGTGCAAGTGTTCGAATTCAACGCGGTTGGCGGGGCCTTGCAATTGGTAAGTTTCGACGAGAACAGAATTCCTCGACGCCTCGACGACACGCCCGACGCCGGTAACCCAGGCGCCTATGTGTTGCGTTTCAGCCCGACGGTATTGGGCGTGCGGGGATTGATTCGCCTCTTCATCCTCGATAGCCGCGGAGACCTGGTTTCTTACGGCGACGTCTTCATCGATTCATGATCGAGAGCCAGCACGTCGGGTTCGTCCTCAAGCCAGGCTGCGAGGGGGAGCCAGCGTAGGCTGTACGGGGTCTCCGGAGGCCTGGGGTATTTGTTCTTGACGACCACGTTGGTGAAGAGGTCCCACAGGATTTCGACTTCCTGTTCCTCGCCGAATACCGTACCGACCCGGGCGTATATCTCCTGCATATGGGCGTAGAGGTCGCAAAACGCGGCCCACACCTCCCACGCCAACACCTCGGCCTCGGGGTCTTGTGCTTCCGGGCCCGGAGCGCCCAGGCAGCCATTCGTACCCATTTTCTCCATGACGATGCGCGACCTTTCCTCGCTGTTGCGATATTGCTTCGCCTAAAGAAGCGTATGACCTTGCTGGATCAGAACAGCCGATACAACCCTTTCACAGTCTGGTGCCTCATAACGCGACAGACTGATGCGCAATGGGACACTTCGGCCCACTCCAGGAAAGGTCTCCTGCCGTCAGGAAAAAAATGTGCCTGATTATGGATGCCGCCCTGTCTTGAATTCGATGGAGGGCAGCTTGTGGATGGCCGGGAGGCGGCGGTCCATGCGTTGGATATGCTCTTTCCAGGCGTGCTCTTCGCCGAGCTGGAGCACAGTCGATTCGAAGTCTTCATCCTCCTGGCGTTTACGGATACGCCGGAAAGCGCCCAGGCGGTTGAGCAGGACAAAAACAAGGGCAAGGGCGAGTAGCAGCGTAAGCAGCGGCATACGTCGAGCGGGTTCAACCGGGGTGGGTGCGGCGGTTTTTCTACATACGTTGGCCGATCAATAAGGTTGCGCCTATTTGGGGGAAAAAGCAGCTTTTCGTCGGGTTTAGACGCGATTTGGAGGGTAGTCGGCAGGCGAGCGAGACGACGCGAACTGCGCAGGCGCAACCTCCCAGGCTCGCCTTCGTAGCCGCGCATCCAAGATTGGTTTCGATCCCGAAGGGGAGGGGCCTTTTGCCGGGCTTGTGCTCATGCACGGGATGCCGGGCAGCCGCAAGAACGCTACCTTTCGGGTATAGCGGTGGAAGTTACGGCGCTGCGATGGGCGGCTTGCTCGCCGGCGTAGAGAAGCGCATCAAGGCCTATGCTTTGTAGGACGGGCTGCGCCTTCCGCCCTCTTCTTTCAGGCCGCACGCCAGGATCGTCTCATACCGATCGAGGATGCCGAGCGGTACATCGCCGCCGGTAGCGAGCCGAAGCGCGTCCGGTGGTATGATGCCGGCCACGGGCTCAATGAAGCGGCCTTTCGCGATCAGGCGCTCTGGCTGGAGGAGCAGATCGGCCTCGACGCCGCCGAAGGCGGATGGCGCTGATCGGCTGCTTATCGAATCCGCATCAAGATGCGTGTCACCACCTTATTCTCTACTTGAAGTCGTGCGACGTAATATCCTGCTGGATAAGCAGTTGCATTCCATAGGGCGGCATGGAGCCCCGGCTCTCGGACGGTGCTGACGAGGGTCTCCACATGGCGGCCGAGCAGGTCGTAGATGGTAAGATCAACGTGGGTGGTCCGGGGTACATGATAGGTGAGCGTCGTCTCCCGGAGGAACGGATTCAGGTAGTTGGATGTGAGGGCCACGCCCTCCAGGCGGGAGGCAACAGGGTTCTGAACGCCGGCTTTCGAGGCGTTGATGCCCTGGGGCTGGAGGGTGACGCTGGCCCAATCGTCTTCCTCAGGTGCGTTGTTGGCCGGGTAGGCGTCCGGGTCGGGCAGGTGGTGACGGGTCACTTCGGCGATGGTCGTGAAGGAACTTGCATGCCCCACGAGGGCCGTTAGCTCCAGCCGCTTCGACGCTCCCATGCCCAGATGATCGACGTCCCAGACCCCGCTCGCCGGTTCGTAGCGCCCTGCTCCGGTATCAGCGGCATACGTCAGTCCTTCCGGTAACCGGATGGTCACCTCGACGCCGGCTGTGCCCGACGGGCCGTCGTTGGTGATCATCAGCACCAGGGTGACGGAGTCGCCGGGCGCGGGGGTTGGCGTAGGGAGGGCTTCCATGCTCAGGCGAAGGTCTGCCTGGAAACGGTCGCCTCTGGGAAGCCCTGGCGCGGCGTTGGATACAGCGTGGCCCAGCGCCGCGACTCCGGCATCGTCGCCTTGTCCGTCTCCAGGCGTTGAGTCCGGGTCGGGCTCATGGACGGCGGTTACTTCGGCCCTGTTGAGGAGCACCCCTTCGGCATCCACTCTGACGGTAAGATCCAGGGTGGCGCGGTCTCCCGGGGGGAGGGCGTCCACCTTCCACACAGCGGCGAGGGCATCGACGCGGCCCAGGCTTGCAGCAGCCCGTACGAACGTCATGCCGGGCGGCAGGTGATCCGTTACTTCAATACCGGTTGCGGTCGCGGGGCCGTCGTTGGTGAGGAGGAGGATGAAGGTAACCAGGTGCTGTTCTTCATCCTGGTAGACGGTCGTGATCCTTTTGCGGAGCGCCAGGTCGGCTCCGCCGTTGACGGAGCCGGGTGAAGGCGGGAAGGGGAGGTAGGTCGTTGTGTTGCGGGCGCCGCCCGTGCCGTTGGGCAAGCGCTGGAGGGAGGCCGCATCTTTGGTGTCCCGGCCGTTCTCATTGGCTTGCTCTTCGCCGGGGTGCAGGAGCGTGAGCAGGCCGGGGTCGATGTCGTCGTCCGTCTCGTACACGATGGCATCGACCAGAAAGACCGTCGTGACGGGCGTGCCGTTGGGGAAGTCGTCGGCGTCGCCGGCGTAGAGGGCTACGGCATCGGTGCCGTTTTGCAGCACACTGCTCGGGAGCAGGACGTCAGGTGGCGGGGATACGGCGGGGCCGCCCAGGACGAAAAAGCCGGCGCTGTCGGTGGCCGCACCGTCGAGGTCGAACGTGCGATAGGATTGATCGGTGGTGCCGTTGAAGAGGACGACGACGAGATCGTCGAGGGGCGTATGGCCGATGCCCCCGTCGTAGAGTTCGATGAACTCGGCGGTATCCGACCCTGGGGTATCAACGTCTATTTCGTTGATGATCAGGCCGGGTGGCGGCAGCGGGGGCGGAGGCGTGAAGCCGGGCCGGTTCACGGTGCCCGGTGTGTTCACCGCTTCGCCCGATGCGGCCGGCTGTGCCTCGGGATAGTGCGGCAGTCCATCGCCGTCGAAGTCGTTGCGTACCCAGTCGCCCACGGTGTCGGTGTCGATGCCGTTGGGAAGGCGGGAGGCGCCGCCGGGCGTCGTGGAGCGACCGTCGAAACCCGGCGAGAGGACGGCGCGGCTGTAGGTCAGGTCTCCAGAACCGTCGTCGCCGACGGCCACGTCGTCAACGAGCCGGGTCCACGGTGGAGCCAGGTCGATCAGGCCGTCGTCGTCGGCGTCGAGATCCAGGCCGGGGCTGCCGGAGAAATGTTTAACCAACAGCAGGGTCAGCGTTCCGTTTTCGAGCCGGTTGTTCAGGAAGCCCGTCGTCCAGAAGCCGTCTGTATCCGTCGTGCCTACCGGAAAGACACGGTCGATGACCCCCAGCGTGCTGCCGCTGTCGCCTTCGACCACCAGCAGGCTGAACGCCGCGTAGTCGGCGTTGAGCGCCCCGTAGATCTCGACGTATTCGTCGACGTCGGCCCCGGTGTGGTTAACCACCAGCTCGTTGATGCGCGGGGCCTGGCCGAGGGCGGGCATCGCGCAGAGCGCCGCCAGCGCGCAGCCTGCCGCTGCGTATTTGTTTCGTGGGTCTTGCATGCCGTGCTCCGGGCCTGGACGTCAAAACAGTTTGTGGGGCGAAGGTAGTACGATTCGTGCTGGGCATCTGCTTTTTTCCCGGTACAGACCCTGTTTTATTAGCATGAGGCGGCTTTTCTTTTGAGAGTACGGCCCAACGCCTGCATCAACCGGCCTTGTCGACATGCCTTCTTTTGCACAACGGCTCCATGCCGCGGAGATGATGGACGACTTCACCATCGTCGACGAACGTCTGACAACGGCGCTCGACAACCTCCGGTACGTCAATCGCTGGCTGGGGGGGTATGCGGCGACGATGAAGGCGCTGGCGCCGTTGCTCCACGCCTGGGCGCCCGGCCGCCGGCTGCGGGTGCTCGACCTCGCCAGCGGAGCGGCCGACTTTCCGGCCTACCTCGTGGGCTGGGCGGCACGCCGGGGGCGTGAGGTGGAGGTCGTGGGCCTCGACGCCAATCCGGTGACGGTCGCGTATGCGCGTCACGCACTCGACCGCGACGTGCCGGCTTCGCTGCGTCCGCGCATCCGGGTCGACGTGGGCGATGCCCTGGCTACGCCTTACGACGCCGAGGCCTTCGACGTATGCGTGGTCACCCATTTCTTGCATCACCTGGCGCACGACGAAGCCGTGGCGCTGCTGGGCGAGATGCGGCGGGTAGCCCGGCACGGCTTCATCGTCAACGACCTGCACCGGCACCCGCTGGCGTACTACGGCATCCTGGCGCTGGCTACCGCACTGCCGGTGTCGCCCATGTTTCGCCATGACGGACCGATTTCCGTGCTGCGCGGGTTTACGCGCGCCGAACTCCGGGCGCTTGCCGAAGACTGCGGGCTCGAACGGTACGACGTTCGCTGGCACTGGGCTTTTCGCTGGACGCTCACCGCCCTGGATTGTTGAGATGGGATATGACGTGTTGATCGTAGGGGGCGGGCTGGCCGGCAGTAGCGCGGCCATCCAGCTGGCCGAGCGCGGCTTTCGGGTGCTTTTGCTCGAAAAGCAACGCTATCCGGCGCACAAGCTGTGCGGAGAATTTCTATCCGTCGAAGTACAGGCGATGTTTGAAAGGCTGGGGGTGTGCGGGGCGGTCTGGCAAGCCGGCGCGCAGCCTGTCGACCACACCCGGCTATCCTCGGCGGGCGGGGCGGTCTTCGAGCAGGCGCTTCCCGGCACGGCGCTCGGGCTCAGCCGCTATGCGCTGGACCGGCTGCTGGCCGGGCGGGCGCGTGCGGTAGGCGCTACGGTACGGGACGGGGTGGCGGTGCAGTCGATTGCGGGTACGCTGGGAGATGGGTTTGCGGTGGAGGCGGCCGGAGAGACGCTGGAGGCCCGGCTGGTCCTGGGAGCCTACGGAAAACGCAGCACCCTCGACCGCAAACTCGACCGCTCTTTTTTAGAAGCGCACAGCCCTTTCGTCGCCTTCAAAGCACATTTTGCCGGGCTGGATCTACCGGGCGTCATCGAGTTGCACGCCTTTGCCGGGGGATACTGTGGCCTTTCTCCCGTAGAAGCCGGCCGCGTGAATGTGTGCTGGATTGCGCATGAAGCGGTGCTCCGGGCAGCGGGAGGGACGCCGGAGGGTATGATCGCGCAGGTGCTCGGTCAGAACCCGATGCTGGCCCGGCATTTCCAATCCTTGCGGCGTGTCTCCGACCGCTTTGTCGCCGTCAGCCAGCTCTCGTTTGCATCCAAAGGCGCCTTTGCCGGCGACGTATGCATGATCGGCGATACGGCGGGCATGATTGCGCCCCTGTGTGGGGACGGTATGGCGATGGCGCTGCGTTCGGCTGAACTCGTAGCGCCGCTGGCCGCCGCGTTGCTCCAGGGCCGGATGGACGCCCCCGCCTTTCGCAGGCGATACGAGCAAGGTTGGCGGCGCGAGTTCGGGCTGCGGATGCGCCTGGGGCAATGGGTGCACCGTGGGTATAGCCGCCCCGGCCCGGCACACCTGGGTCTTCAGCTATGCCGGCAAGTGCCGATGCTGGGGCAATGGCTCATGCACAAGACGCGCGGATGATGCAGGTCGCGCTGTGCGCAACACCGGGGCGTTTCTTCGGATGAACCGGCGTGCTTCGTTGGGGCTTTCTGTTGAAAGCCGTAGTCGCTATACTTGCGCAGGATTGTTCCTCCCTGCATCGAACGGTTCAGCCTTGGATACCTACGCCCTCGGTTGTTTCTGGAAGCGTTGGCGCACTGCCCTCTTGGTGTTGCTGCTCGTGGCGCCCGGCCCTGCCGTGGCCCAGGTGATCGAGCCGTCGCCGGATCCCTACCGCTTCATCGAGTGGACCGGCGGCGATGCCAAAGACCTGGGGCGCAAGGTGCTCTCAACGCATTCGCTCTATGCAGCGGCCGGCATGGGAGGGGTCTTGGTGTTGCTGTCCGCGCAGGATCCGGAATTGACGAAAGGAGCCGTGGACCTGGCTCAGGGGACGGACGCGTGGGTGCTCAGGACCTTGAACGAGGTCGGCAACGTCAGAGCCGTGCGGCCGATGGCGCTCCTGCTTTTTCTGGGATCGCTCACCTCACGCAGCCGTCGGTTTCAGGATGCGGCGTTTACGTCGCTCGAAGCGATCCTCTTTTCCAACCTCATCACCGATGCGTTGAAGAGCCTCACGGGGCGTGCGCGCCCGTTCCAGGAACAGGGTCCTACGCGCTTTCGACCGCTTTCGGGCAACACGTCGTTTCCCTCAGGCCATGCCACGACGGTCTTTGCGTTTACCACCCCGTGGCTCCTCTACTACGGCAATGTACCGACGACCCTCCTTTTCATCCTGGGAGGGGGCACCGCCTTTACGCGCATGGCCGACAACTTCCATTGGTTCACGGATGTGCTGGTGGGTAGCGCCGTCGGTTTTACGACGGGGTACTGGCTCACGCGGCGACATCAACGGGAAAGCCCGCGTATCATGGCGACGCCCGTCGTCGGGGCCGGGCAGGTCGGGTTTTCGATGCGGGTGACGTGGTAAAAAGGGTTGGCACTTAGCTCGACTTTAGCATTTTGAACCGAACCCGGCGATAGAAGTAGGTCGGTCGTTTTTGTTCTCCTAAACAAGACGACCTATGCCTACTCTACCACCGGAGTTCGTAGCGACCATGATAGTCTTCGAACCGCTCTTCTCCAAGTCTGTCTTCGAGCACGCGCGCCTGATGCTCCTCGGCGCAATCCTGGCACCAGGCCGACGCACCGTCAGCGCCGTCCTGCGCGTGATGGGACACGGCCAGCAGCGGCGCTTCCACAAGTACCACCGTGTGCTGAGTCTGGCACGATGGTCCCCGCTGAAGGCGGCCCAACTCTTACTGTTGCGCTTGCTGGCTGTCTTCGACACCGATCCGAGCGCGCCGCTGATCTTCGGCATCGACGACACGATCGAGCGGCGACGGGGGGCCAAGATCAAGGCCAAGGGCATCTATCGCGATCCGGTGCGCAGTAGCAAGAACCATTTTGTCAAAGCCAGTGGCCTGCGCTGGATCTCGCTGATGTGGCTGGCGCCGATTTCATGGGCAGATCGTGTCTGGGCCTTGCCCTTTCTGACGGCCTTGGCGCCGAGCGAGCGTTATCACCAAGAGCAAGGGCTTCAGCACAAACGCCTGACCGATTGGGCGCGTCAGATGACGATGCAACTGCGGCGCTGGCTGCCCACGCGCGCCCTGGTCGTCACCGGAGACAACACGTTTTCGAACCTGGAATTCTTGGCTTCGGTCTCCCCGCATGTCACCTTTGTGACGCGGCTGCGCCTCGATGCAGCGCTCTATGAGCCGGCCCCAGCCCCGACGGGCAAGCCGGGCCGACCGCGCAAGAAAGGCAAGCGGCTGCCCAAGCTCGAAGCGGTGCTCCTCGACCCAGATACCCCCTGGCAGTCGATCACCGTTTCGCAATGGTACGGGCGACGGAATCAGCAACTGGAGATCACCACCGGCACGGCCGTATGGTACCATTCGGGTAAACCGGTGGTGCCCCTGCGCTGGGTGTTGATTCGTGACCCGGAAGGCAAGCTCGCCCCCAGTGCCTTGCTCTCGACCCAAGTTGAGGTCGAGGCCGTCGAGGTGATCCGATGGTTTGTTCGGCGCTGGTCGGTCGAGGTGACCTTCGAGGAGGCACGCGCGCATCTGGGTCTGGAGACCCAACGCCAGTGGTCGGACCAGGCCATCGCGCGCACAACGCCCGTGGTGCTGGGGCTCTTCAGCGTCGTGGCGCTGCTGGCCGATCAACTCAAGGGCCAAGATGAACTCTATGTTCGTACGGCGGCCTGGTATGAGAAAGCCCTGCCGAGCTTCAGTGATGCAATTGCTTCGGTGCGGCGGAAGATCTGGCATCCGCGCTATTATTCGATGTCGGATCATCAGGCCGAGATGATCAAAATACCCAGGCCCATGTTTGATGCACTAACCGAAACGCTCGCCTATGCGGCGTGATGCTAAAGTCGAGCTTAGAGGGTGTTTGAAAAGGGTATTTACGGACTCGATGCAACAGGCTCCAAGCGTCGAACCATCAGATGGATCATCGCCAGGTAAACCATCGTCTCGCTGCTTCGGGGCAGTTCCTCATAGTCCTTGCTCAAACGCCGATAACGACCCAACCACGCCAACGTTCGCTCAACGACCCACCGTCGGGGCAAAACCTCAAAGCCTTTCGCCTCGTCCGAGCGCTTGACAATCTCCAGGACCCATCCACAAACTGACTCGACCCAGTCAACCAACTTGCCCGCATAGCCCCTATCGGCCCAGACCAGCTTCAAACGCAAAAACGATGACCGGACCTGCTCGAAAACAAGCTTGGCTCCGTCGCGGTCTTGGACACGGGCCGCGTGGACGATCACCATCAAGATCATGCCCATGGTATCGACCAAAATGTGGCGTTTCCGCCCGTTTACGCGTTTGCCCGCATCATAACCCCGGATCCCCCTTTTTCGGTCGTCCCCGCCGATTGACTGTCGATGATCGCGGCACTGGGTTGGGCCTCTCGTCCGGCCTCGGTGCGCACCTGCTCCCGCAAGCGGGTGTGGATGCGCTCCCAGGTGCCGTCGTCGCGCCATTGTTGGAAGTAGGTGTAGACGGTCTGCCAGGGGGGCAAGTCGTGCGGGAGCATGCGCCAGGAACAGCCACCTCGCAAGAGGTAGAAGAGGGCATCGACGATGTCGCGCATCGAATGGGCACGGTCTCTGCCGCCGGGTTTGGCCGGGGGAATCAACGGTTCGATGCGTTTCCACTGGGCGTCGGTGAGATCACTGGGATAGGGTTTGCGTTTCATAGTAGGCGGGTTGTCAGATTCAACACAAACCCAATATAACCCTTTTCAAACACCCTCTCAGAGTTCCGAGAGCAGCAGGCGCTCCATATCGGCGATCCCGGTGGTGCCCTGTGCATGGTCGGCGACTTGGTTTTCGATGTACTGGAGCTTTTGATAGAGGTCCTCGTGGGGCATGGTAGCGAAGGGTCAAGGTGGAGGCTTCCGTTGGTTTGACAACATAGGCAAACTCCCA
>Ga0302046_10003712_pt1 | contig 13731 bp, 11 predicted proteins | sample RVTome_11_FD_200261 | JGI IMG/M metagenome (GOLD analysis project Ga0302046, IMG submission 200261) | Soil microbial communities from uranium-contaminated site in the Upper Colorado River Basin, Wyoming, United States - RVT147D111 (version 2) ...
GTGCGCGCCTAGCGGCCGGCAACGTTCCTGCCGATGGCGATCGCCGCGAAGCCCTGCTCGCCCCAGTTCATGATGAACACGCTGAAGCCCTGCTTCATGCGCATCTCGATGTCGTTCGCGTTCGCCGGGTAGCCGCACGCGACGTCGAACTCCTTGCACGCGGCGAGGACCTTCTGGATGGCGGCCTCCCAGCCGGCCTCATCGAACACGCGCTGGCCGTTCGCGTCGGTGGACTGGAACAGTCCGCGCAGCGTGCCGGCGCCGGGGAACAGCACGCCGATGCCCTTCACGGCGGCGATCTCGCGGATGTTGTCGAGGCCTTCCCGGCTCTCGACGATGGTCCAGTTGACCAGCTCGCCGCGGGGATTGAGCGGCCACACGTCCGCGCGCTCGCGATAGCCGGTCTCGTCCATGCCCCAGTACGCGGGTGCGCTGCCGACGTCATCGGGCCGGGTGCCGCCCTGCGAGCGGAACCGCATTGCGGCGAGTCCGGTGCGTACTTCGCCGGCGCTCTTCACATCGACGAATACGATGACGCTCGTGCCGAGGTTGAGCTGTTTCGCGATGCGCTCGCCGGCGAGCGCGGGATCGGGCGCGATCTCGGGCGTCTTGACGCTGAGCGGGTGGCGCAGCCGGAGAGTGGGTGTGCGCTGCAGCGCGCCGGCCTGGGCCATTCCCTTCGCGAACTCGCTGAAGCCGGTGTAGCCGCGGTCGAAGTTGCCTTCCATGGAGCCGTCGAAAATGAAGTCGGTCCTGTCGTAGGCCAGGGCCTCCTGCGCGAGCTCGTGCGGCGTCTTCTGCGGCGGCGCTTCGGCGTCCGCGGCGGCACCGCGACCGGCGCGCCGGTTGGCGGGTGCGTAGAGGCCGAAGATGGGCTTCTTCTGTTCGAGCAGATCGACGACCGGGTTGAGCCGGGCCTGACGGTCGCTCACGGTCATGCCCGCAAGCAGAGTCACGGCCGCGCACGACAGGATCCAGCGGGCACGCATGGCATTCCTCCGGCATGGAATGGACGTTGGCGGAGAGATATGGCTGGGCGGCCGCTGCCCGGGCAAGGGCAGGGTCGTCAGAGGGACCAGTCGGAGATGAAGGATCGGTCGAGCCGCGCGATGGAAGGGCAGCCGACGAGCATCAGCGTGCGCACGAGTTCGGCACGCAGATGGGAGATGACGGCCTCGACGCCGGCCTGGCCGCCGAGCGCCAGTCCCCAGAGATAGGGCCGGCCGATCAGGATCGCGCGCGCGCCGAGCGCGAGAGCCTTCACGAGGTCCGTCCCGCGCCGGATCCCGCCGTCGACGAGGACGGGCACATCATTGCCGACGGCATCGACGACACGCGGCAGCGCGACGATCGTCGGCTCCGCGGTGTCGAGCTGACGGCCGCCGTGGTTGGACACGATGATGCCGGCGGCGCCGTGGTCGAGCGCGCGCCGGGCGTCCTCCGGAGTGAGCACACCCTTCACGAGGACGGGGAGGGACGTGGCGTCGCACAGCCAGCGCAGGTCGGCCCAGGATAGTGTGGGATCGAACTCGGCGCCGATGTACGCCTCGAGGCGCGAGCCCTTTCCTTCCGACATCTCCGCCTGAACGTGGCCCCGGAAGTTCGCCATCACGAGGCCGGGCGGCAGCACGAAATGCCCGCGCTCGTCGCGCTCCCGCTTCCCCTGCGTCGGTACGGTGACGGTGAGACAGAGCGCGCTCGCGCCTGCGGCCTCCGCGCGACGCACGAGTGAGAGCGTGAGATCGCGATCGCGCAGCACGTAGAGCTGGAACCAGAAGGGCCCGGGCGCCGCCCGTGCGATCTCTTCCACCGTGTGCGTAGCCATGGTGCTCGCGACGAACAGCGATTCACTCGCCCGCGCGGCACGTGCGGTCGCGCGCTCGCCTTCGTCGTGCGCCAACCGCTGGAACGCGGTGGGTGCGAGGAGGATCGGGTGGGCCAGCCGGTGACCGAACAGCTCGACGGTCGTGTCGGGCGCGTGCACGTCGACGAGCACGCGCGGGCGCAGAAAGATGGAACGATAGGCCGCGCGGTTCGCGCGCAGTGTCACTTCGTCCTCGGCGCCACCGGCGATGTAGTCGTACGCTGAACGCGGGAGCACGCGCCGCGCGGCGCGCCGGAACGCGCTCAGATTGACGGGAAACGCGGTGCCTTCCGGTATCGTCACTGTACGAGGTCCGCGAGGCGATTCTTCAGCCAGCGGTCAACGGGAGTCGGCACGATGCCGAGCCGCTCGACGGCGCTGGACGCATCGAGCAGCGATTCCCGCGTGTCGAGAGCAGCGGCAATGCGCTGCGCGGCGGGCGAGATGCCCGGCACCGGCTCGCGCGGTCCGAGATGACGCACCGGGATCACGCGGCCCAGAATGCCGGCGCAGTGCTCGACCACATCGAGCAGCGAAACGGCCTGCGGACCGCCGAATGCGATCATCCGATCCATGGCGGCCGGATTGCCTACGGCGGCGACGGCGGCTTCCGCCACGTCGGCAGCCGCAACGAAGGTATGCCGCTTCTGTCCGGAGCCCGGCACCACGACCGGCCGGCCCGCGCGTACGGGCTCCAGCACGAGGGCCGCGAGCCACACGTCCATGAAGAGGTTGGGCTGGAGGATCGAGAAGGAGAGCGCGCTCTCGCGCAGCTCCTGTTCCGTGCGTCCCTTCGCCTGCAGCAGCGGGTCCGGGCTGTCGACACCCGCACCCAGCGCCGATACGAATACGAACTGCTCCAGACCCTCCTCCAGCGCCGCCTCGATCAGTACGCGGTTTCCCCGCAGATCCACGGCGGCCAGCGTGTCGGGCCCGGTGCGCGCTGCGGACGTCGCGGTCGTCACGACCGCGGCCATGCCGCGGCACGCCTGGGTGATCGACGAAGGATACTTCAGGTCACCGAACGCGATCTCGGCACCGGCGCGTTCCAGATCGCGATAGTCCGACCCGTGCCGGACCAGGGCGCGCACCGGATGTTCCTCCGCGAGCAGACGCCGAACTACGAGGCCGCCCAGCAACCCGGTCGCGCCCACCACGAGCACCATGGCGATCTCCTTGCGATTGCGGTCAGCGCCTCCTGCTCTCGCCGGCGCTGCAGGCGAGTCGCTTTCCGCCATGCGGGGATGCAACTAGCCGGGGCGGCCGTCGGTGCGGTCGTCCCGGCTCATATCGAACACAGATCGGGTTGAGACGTGCGCCCTGCGGCGCGGACAAGGTCGCGACTATTCCTCGACGTCCTCGTCGAGGTCCTCGTCCCAGTCCTCCTCGTCGTCCTCCTCCCAGCCCTCCTCCCAATCGTCGTCATCGTCCCAGTCGTCGTCATCCCAGTCGTCGTCGTCCTCTTCCTCGATGTCGTCCTCCTCCCAGTCCTCTTCCTCTTCGTCATCGACTGCGAGGATCTCGATCTCCTCGAGCGCGCCGGCGCGGGTCAGCACGTCCGCCATTTGCGTGGTCTCCTTTGGGACGGGCGGTTGGTCTGGAATGATCTACCGATCGATTGGTGTGGGCGGGCAGTCTCCCCCCTTGAACGGGCCCAAGGTAAAACCCGATCCCACCCTGTCAAGGCCCTCGTTCCGCGCCCGCTCAACCCACCCGTCGCGACGCCTTCTTCCTCTCGTGCAGCTTCAGATGGCGCTTGCGCAGCCGGATCGCCGAAGGCGTGACTTCCATCAGCTCGTCATCGCCGATGAATTCGAGCCCGGTTTCCAGCGTGAGCGGGCGAGCGGTTTCGAGCTGGATCGCCTCATCCGCCCCCGACGCGCGCACGTTGGACAGCTTCTTGCCCTTCGTCACGTTGACCTCGAGATCGCCGGCACGTGCATGCTCGCCGACGACCATGCCGCCGTATACCTCGACGCCCGGGCGGATGAAGAGGATACCGCGTTCCTGCAGATTCCAGAGCGCGTACGCGACCGAGACGCCATCGGTCATGCACACCATCACACCGCGTTCGCGGCCGCCCACGTTCCCGGCCCACGGGCCGTACCCCAGGAAGCGATGGTGCAGCATGCCCTCGCCGCGCGTGTCCGTGAGAAACTCGTTGCGATAGCCGAACAGGCCACGCGCCGGGACGCGGTAGAGCATGCGCGTCAGACCGCTCGTGCCCGACTCGCGCGAGCCGCTGCCGCGCATCTCGAGCATTTCGCCCCGTCGCGTGCCGAGCGCCTCGATGACCACGCCAATGAACGCTTCGGGCACGTCGATGACGACTTCCTCGTACGGCTCGAGCGTCTCGCCGTCCGGCCCCTTGCGCGTGATGATGCGGGGCCGCGAGACCGCGAACTCGTAGCCCTCGCGGCGCATCGTCTCCATCAGGATGCCGAGATGCAGCTCGCCGCGGCCGGACACGGTGAACGTGTCGGCCGAATCGGTCTCCTCGACGCGCAGCGCCACGTTGCGCTCCACCTCGAGGAACAACCGTTCGCGCAGCTGGCGGCTCGTCACGTAGCGACCCTCGCGCCCCGCGAAGGGCGACATGTTCACCACGAAGTCGACCGAGATCGTGGGTTCCTCGACCGCAATGCCCGCCAGCGGTTCGGGTGTGGCGGGATCCGTGATCGTCGAACCGATGTCGACGCCCTCGAGACCCGCGAGCGCCACGATCTCACCGGCACCGGCCGACTCGACCTCGACGCGCTGCAGGCCGTCGAACGTGAACAGACGTGCGACACGACCCTGACGCTGCGCCAGCTGCGCCGCCTGCTCCGCTTCCTGTATGGGGCGCAGGGACAACAGCAGAATGGCGTCGCCCACACCGATCTCGCCGCGCTCGATCCTGCCAATGGCCAGTCGGCCGAGATAGGGCGAGTGATCGATCGTGGACACGAGCATCTGGAACGGGCTCGCGCGATCGCCCGGCGGCGCGGGCACGCGCGTGAGAATCGTCTCGAACAGCGGGACCAGGTCCGTGCGCGGGTCCGTCAGCTCGCGCACGGCCCAGCCCTCCCGCGCGGATGCGTAAACGAACGGCGCGTCCAGCTGCGCATCCATCGCCTCCAGCTCCATGAACAGCTCGAGGACTTCGTCGTGCACGCGCATCGGATCCGCATCCGCACGATCCGCCTTGTTGATCACGACGATCGGCTGCAGACCGAGTCCGAGTGCCTTGCGCGTCACGAACCGCGTCTGCGGCATGGGCCCCTCGAACGCATCCACCAGCAGCAGCACGCCATCCACCATGCGCAGGATGCGCTCGACTTCACCACCGAAGTCCGCGTGCCCCGGCGTGTCCACGATGTTGATGCGATGATCGCGCCAGCGCACGGACGTGTTCTTCGACAGAATCGTGATGCCCCGCTCCCGTTCGAGCGGATTCGAGTCCATCACGCGCTCCTCGACCACCTGATTCGCGCGGAACGTGCCCGCCTGGCGAAGCATCTGGTCGACCAGCGTGGTCTTGCCGTGGTCGACGTGTGCGATGATGGCGATGTTGCGGAGCATGCCTGGTGCGCGCCGTGTGGCGCCCTCCGTGTTCCGGACCGGTTCGGCCGTAGCGGCGCACGTGATGCCGCAGGCCAGCCATGAACGGTAGCGGCACGCCGCACCGGACTCAAGGCGCCGGTAATACCCTCCATGCCACGGAACGGGTGCGCGGTCCATCCCACTCGGCGAGGAACACGTGCTGCCATGTTCCCAGGACCGGCTGCCCGCCATCGATCAACAGCGTGAGACCCGGTCCGAAAAGAGACGTCTTGATGTGGGAATCGGAATTCCCCTCCGCATGCCGGAACCCGGATCGCCGCGGCACCATGCGGGCCAGGAAGGCGACAACGTCGTCCGCCACGTCCGGGTCCGCGCCCTCGTTCACCGTGAGCGCGCAGGTCGTATGCATGCACCACAGATGGAGCACGCCATCGGTGACGCCGCTCTTGTGGATGACCTCGCGCACGGCCTCGGTGATGTCCGCCAGCTGCTCGCGTTCGGTCGTTCTGATCGTGATCGTCCTCATGATTCGGTTTTCAGTGCCGTTTCTCCGGCACCTCGCCTGCGTCGCCACCCTCGCGTTCGCGGATGCGGACGATGGCAACGGGATCGATCTGAACCGTGACGTGATCGATGTGGAAGGCGTGCATGCGCTGATGGATCTGGTCGAGGATCTCGCGCTGCCGGCCGAGGTCGGAGACGCGGGCGTGGCCGCTCATGGCGAGAAAGCCGCTGGTCAGGGTCCACACGTGCAGGTCGTGCACGCCCTCGACGCCGGGAATGGCGACGATCGCGGCGCGCACGGCGGCGAGGTCCACGCCGCGAGGCACGGCCTCGAGCAGGACATCGACGGATTCGCGGACGAGCCGCCAGCTCGCGATGAGAATGAGACCGGCCACCGCGCAGGAGATGAGCGGATCGGCCGGCAGCCAGCCGGTGCCCAGGATGATGAGCGCGGCGGCAATCGCGCCGACGGAACCGAGCAGGTCTCCGAGGACGTGCAGGTAGGCGCCCCTTACGTTGAGGCTGTGCGCGGCAGAGCGGTGCAGCACGAACGCTGCGATGACGTTGACGGCCAGGCCGCCCGCGGCCACGACCAGCATGAGCCCGCCCTCGACGGGCTCGGGCCGCGCCAGGCGCTGCCACGCCTGCCAGAAGATGGCGAGCGCAATGACGCAGAGCGCGGCGCCGTTCACGAGCGCCGCGAGGATCTCGATGCGCATGTAGCCGTAGGTCTTGTCGGGCGTCGCGGGACGTCGTGCAATGGTGAGGGCGAAGAGGGAAATGGCGTGCGCGGCGACATCGCTCAGCATGTGGCCGGCATCGGCCATGAGCGCGAGCGAGTTGGCCAGCCAGCCGCCCACCAGCTCGACGAACATGAACGACGCGGTCAGCACGAGCACCCAGGCGAGCCGGCGCCGGCCGACGTCGCGGCGCACGCGACGGGTGTGATGGTCATCGTGCGCATGAACGTGCATCATGCGGCGAGGGCCACGAGCAGCGAAGTCACATCCGCGGGGGATGCCAGCCACGCGCACGCCGCGGTATCTGCGGGCGGAGTGCTCGCCACGATGATGCCGCCCTGGCGCTGTGCGACCACGCGGAACGCGTCCTCATCCGTGCGGTCATCGCCCACGTAAAGACACGGTGCCGCGTCAGGCAGGTCCGCGTGACCCGCCAGCCAGAGCAGCGCATGCCCCTTGTCCCAGCGCACCGCCGGCCGCACCTCGACGACCTTCCTGCCTTCGGTGCAGCGCAGCGTCGGGAATGCGGAAACGAGCGGGATGACGCGAGCCCGTACGCGCAGTTCCGTACGCGGGTCGGACACGTTGCGGAAGTGAACCGTCACGGTGAGACCCTTGTCCTCGACCCATGCACCCGTCAGGTCGCGCAGAACCTCCTCGAGTCGCCGTGCGACGGCCTGCAGAGCAGGTCGCGCACGGGCCGCCTCGACATGCTCGAAGGCGATGCCCGGACCGTGCATCTCGAGCCCGTGATTGCCGGCGTACACGATGCCGGGCACGCCCGTACGACGTCGCACATCATCGAGAGCCCTGCCGCTGATCACCGCCACCCGCGTATCGACGCGCCGGACGAGGCGGTCGAGCACGGTTGCGACATCGGGCGCGAGATGCGCTTCGTCCGGATGGGAAACGATGGGAGTGAGCGTGCCGTCGAAGTCGAGTGCCACCAGCATGGATTGCGCGCGCTGGCGCGCCGCGCGCCAGGCGTCCACCCGCTCCATCGCATGAGGCAGCTCGTGACCATCGGAGGGGCTGTCCATTCCGGGCAGTGTACGGGTGCGCGTCGGGCCGGTGCAACGGCATGACAGGCGCGATGGCCCGTGGGTCGCGTCGCAGTCGACGAAGCGCGCCGCACGCGGGCTCGTACTCGGTTGCCGGGCCTCGACGGCGCCGCTACCTTTTCCTGACGTACACAGTCTGATGACCAGCAACTGGTTGGTGTAGAATGAGATCCGCCCTCCTGCCCGGGGTGGCGGCGATTCCGTTCGCCATCGCCTCCTGCAGCGGTCCCAGCGGCTTTGCCGTGGGCGATACCAACGCTCTCGTCGTCATCGCCGCGGACTCCGTATGGGAAGCGGTTTCCGCGGAGGTCGGCCGGGCACTGCGGCCCACGATCTTCACGGTCCGCGACGAGTCGACGTTCCGGGTCGAGCATTTTTCGCCGACGCATTCGAGCCTGGGCGACGCGACGCGCTTCCGACAGGTCGTGCCGATCGGCAAGGCAACGGATTTCTGGGTGGAACCCGCACTCGATGACAATGGCGGCACGGAACGGCCGGCCATCGTGGAAGCGGGCGAGGTCTGGGCGCGCAACCAGAGCGTGACCGCAGTGGTGCTGCCGGAGAGCGGCGACCCGGTCGCGGCGCTGCGCTCCGTGCTGCCGGAGCTTGGCTCGCTGCTGGATGCGCGCTTCCGCGACTACGCGCTGTCACGCATGTTCGCGAGCGGGCAGGACACGGTGCTGAGGGATTCGCTCGCACGGCTGCACGGTTTCTCGCTGCTCGTACCCGACGTGTACACGCATTCGGATCAGGGATCGACGCAGGTGTTCCGCAACCACGCGTCGATGGGCGGCACGCTGATGCGCGTGATCGCCGTGACATGGCGCGAGGGCGAACCGGAACCGACGCAGGAGCTGGCGCTCGCGTGGCGCGACTCCGTCGGCACGTACGCGTACGACATGGGCCAGGTCATCCAGCGCGATCGCTTCGAGACGAAGCCGCTGAATGAACCGCCGGGCGCGCTCGAAGTGCAGGGCAGTTGGGAGGGCAACGATCCCGGCTGGATCGCGGCCGGCCCGTTCATCGACCGCATCGTGCCGTGTCCCGCGCAGAACCGGACCTACTTCCTCGACGCGTGGCTGTACGCGCCCGGAAAGGCGAAGTACGAATACATGATTCAGCTGAACACCATTCTCGATACGTTCCGTTGCGGCGGCGCGACCGCGGGCGGGGGTCAATGAGCCGGGCGCCCGCGCGCCGGGCCACCTGATGTCGTTCGTACACCTGCACACGCACAGCGAGTATTCGCTGCTCGACGGCGCGAATCGCATTGGTGATCTGGTGCGTCGCGCGGCGGAGTTCGAGATGCCGGCGCTCGCGCTGACGGACCACGGCGCGCTCTACGGCATCTGGTCGTTCCAGGAGAAGGCGCGCAAGGCGGGCATCCGCCCGATCCTCGGGATGGAGGCGTACGTCGCACCCGGCGACCGGCGCCACAGGAGCCCGCGCTCGACTGTCGAGGGCCCGCCGGGCGATGCGTACACGCGCGATGAGAAGTACTACCATCTCGTGCTGCTCGCGCGCGATGCGGAGGGCTATCGCAACCTCGTGCGGCTTTCGTCGATCGGCTGGCTCGAGGGGTTCTATCACCGTCCGCGCATCGACCGCGAGGTGCTGGCACTGCACGCCGCCGGTCTCATTGTGACGTCCGCGTGCATGGCGGGCGAAGTCGCGCGCAACCTGATGGCGGGCCGGACCGACGCGGCGCGGGACGCCGCGGCCTGGTACGCCGAAGTGTTCCGCGATCGCTACTACCTCGAGGTGCAGGCCCACGACACGCCGGGTCAGGAGCGGCTGAACCAGCAGACCTTCCAGCTCGCTGACGAACTCGGTCTGCCTGTCGTGGCAACGAATGACGCGCACTTCCTGCGCGCCGAGGATCACGACGCACACGACATCCTGCTGTGCATCGGGCTGGGCAAGGACCGCTCCGATCCCAATCGGATGCGCTACGACGGCGGCCTCTACTTCAAGGGGCCCGATGAGATCGCCGCGCGATTCCCGCTGCGCGCCGATGCCATCGAGAACACGTTGGCAATCGCCGCGACGGTCGACGTGCCGTTCGAGAAGCGCTTCTGCGTCCCCTCGTTCCCGCTGCCGCCGGATGTGCCCACGGAGGCGGACCTGCTGCGCCGTCTCGTCTTCCAGCGCGCGCGCCAGCGCTTCGGCGAGCCCTTGCCCGACGGCTGGACGAAGCGCCTGGAATACGAGCTCAGCGTCATCACGAATCCGCGCGCCGACTACGCCGGCTACTTCCTCATCGTGCAGGACTTCATCGTGTGGGCGAAGCAGTCCGGCATCCCGGTCGGTCCCGGCCGTGGCTCTTCGGCCGGCTCGCTCGTGGCGTACGTGCTGGGCATCACGGATGTGGATCCGCTTCGCTTCGACCTGCTGTTCGAGCGGTTCCTGAACCCGGACCGCGTGTCGATGCCGGACATCGACGTGGACTTCTGCTACGAGCGGCGCGGCGAGGTCATCGAGTACGTGCGCGAGAAGTACGGCCGCGATTCCGTCGGTCAGATCATCACGTTCGGGACCATGAAGTCGCGCGCAGTCATCCGCGATGTGGGGCGCGCGCTCGGCTTCGAGCTCGCCGAAGTCGACCGCCTCGCCAAGCTGATCCCGAATGCGCCGAACAATGCGCTGACGGTCGCGGAAGCCGCGGCGAAGATCCCGGAGCTGGGCGCATTGGCGGAATCGGATCCGCGCGTGCGCGCTCTGCTCGACTACGCGCAGGTGCTCGAGGGACTGTCGCGGCACGCGAGCGTGCACGCAGCGGGCATCGTGATCGCGCCCGGCCCGCTGCAGGAGTACGTGCCGGTCTGCACGCAGCCGACACGCGGGGCGGGCGCACAGGCGGAGGAAGCGGAGGACGGCGTTCTCGTCACGCAGTGGGACATGAACGCGCTCGAGCAGGCCGGGATGCTGAAGATGGATTTCCTGGGCCTGAAGACGCTGACCGTGATCCATGATGCGGTGCGCTGGGTGCGGCGCCGCCACGGCGCGCTGCGCCATCCGGCAACGGAAGAAGTGTACGCGCGCATCGAGGACGTGCCGCTGGACGACCCGGGCGTCTACGAGATGCTCGCGAAGGGCGGCACGTCCGGTGTGTTCCAGTTCGAGTCGTCGCTGGCCACGGACAAGCTGCGGGCCATGCGCTGCGACCGGTTCGAGGACCTGATCGCGACGAATGCGCTGATCCGGCCGGGCCCGCTCGACAGCGGCATGACCGACGTCTATATCCGGCGCAAGCTGGGGCGCGAGCCGGTGCGGTACGCGCATCCCACGCTCGAGGATGCGCTGGCTTCGACATATGGCGTCATCACATATCAGGAACAGGTGATGCGCGTCGCGCAGGTGCTGGCGGGATTCACGCTCGCCGAAGCGGATGTCCTGCGCAAAGCGGTGGGAAAGAAGGACACGGAGTTGATCCAGAAGGAAGTGGCGCGTTTCGTTCAGCGCGCCATCGCGAAGGGCATCGAGCAGCGCACGGCCGACGAGATCGCCGATCAGCTCGTAACGTTCGGCCGCTACGGATTCCCGCGCGCGCACAGCGTCGCGTACGCGCTCCTGTCGTATCGGACGGCCTGGCTGAAGCGCCACTACCCGGTCGAGTTCATTGCGGCCCTGCTCTCCTCCGTGCTGGACAGGACGGAGGATGTGGTGCACTACATCTCGGAGTACCGCGACCTCGCGCGCCACGTGCCCGAGCGCCCGAATGGCGTGCAGGTGCTGGCTCCGGATGTAAACGAATCGGACTGGTCGTTCACACCGGTATCGGACGAGCACGTACGTTTCGGGCTGGGCGCGCTGCGCGGCCTGGGCGGTGCCGCGGTGCGCAGCATCATCGACGCGCGCGCCAGCGGTCCGTTCACGTCGCTGTGGGACCTGGCGGAACGCGTGGACCTGCGTGTGGTCGGCAAGCGCTCGCTCGAAGCGCTGGTGCTGTCCGGCGCGTGCGACTCGTTCGGTCACCGCGCGCAGCTGATGGCGGCGCTCGAAATGGTGGTGCGCGAGGCGCAGCTGCGCCAGGAGGAGAAGGCAACGGGCCAGGCGTCGCTGTTCGATTTCGGCGAGGCCCGCGACACGCCCGTGCAGCCGCCGCCCGTGCTGCCCGAGCTGCCGCGCTGGCCGGAGAGCGAACGGCTGGCCCGCGAGAAGGAGATCCTCGGCTTCTTCATCAGCGGGCACCCGCTCGAGAGGCATCGCGATCTGCTCGGCGTCTTCGCTGCCGTCAGCACGGCCACACTGAAGGAGCATCGCGACCGGAAGGTCGACCTGCCGTGCGTGGTGACGGCGGTGAGCAGGCAGCACTCGCGCCGCGACGGATCCGAATGGGGCCGCATCACGGTCGAGGATTTCCACGGCACGGCGACCGTGCTGGCGTTCCGCGATGCCTGGGACTCGCATCACGACCTGCTCGTGCAGGACGCGGTCGTACTGGTGCGCGGAACCGTCTCGGGCCGCGACCGCGACGAGGATGCGCCGCCCATCTTCATGGACAGCGTGCAGCCGCTCGACGCACTGCGCACGAACGGAGCGCTCGCCGTCGAAGTCGAATTGCGGGCGGACGCACCCGATCAGGCGCTCGTGGCGGCGTCCGCCCTGTTCCGTGCGCATCCCGGCGCATCGCCGGTGCATGTGCGCTGGCATCCGCCGGCAGTGAAGGCGGACGCGGATGCAGCGTCCACGGGCAATGGACGCACGTCCGGCAACGGAGCGTCCGCCGAGGAGGTCTGTCTGCGTTCCCGTTCGCTGGCAGTGCAACCCACGGAGGCATTGATGCGCGAGCTGCGCGACATCTTCGGGCCGGAGCGGATCCGGCTCGTGCGCACGTGAGGACGGTGTGACGGACGGTCAGCCGGACGGCTTCGACGCGGACGTCGCGGAGCTGCAGGCGCAGATCGAGCGCCTGCAGGTCCTGGCGCGCCAGCGCGGGCTGGACGTGCGCGCAGAGCTGCACACGCTCGAGAACAAGCTGGCCCAGCTGCGCAAGGCCGCGCACCGCGCGTACTCCGCGGTGGAACGCGTCCAGTTGGCCCGGCATCCGAGGCGCCCCTACACGCTGGATTACATCGAACGGCTGTTCACGGACTTCCAGGAGCTGCACGGTGATCGCGCGTTCCGCGATGATCACGCGATCGTGGGCGGCTGGGCCCGGCTGGACGGTCGCAGCGTCATGGTGCTCGGTCACCAGAAGGGCCGGGACATGAAGCAGAACCTGCGCCGCAACTTCGGCATGCCGCATCCGGAAGGCTACCGCAAGGCGCTCCGCATGATGCAGCTCGCGGACAAGTTCGGCCGGCCCGTGCTCACGCTGATCGACACACCGGGCGCATATCCGGGCATTGGCGCGGAGGAGCGTGGCCAGGCGGAGGCGATCGCGCGCAACCTGCGCGAGATGGCTCGCCTGCGCGTACCGATCATTGCGACCGTGATCGGCGAGGGTGGCAGCGGCGGCGCGCTGGCACTGGGCGTGGCGGACCGGGTCCTGATGTTCGAGAATTCCGTGTACAGCGTCATCTCGCCGGAGGGCTGCGCCGCCATCCTGTGGAAGACGGCGGACGCGAAGGACCGGGCCGCGGCCGCGTTGCGCCTGACGGCGACGGACCTCGCGAGCCTGGGCGTCACCGATGAAGTGATCGCGGAGCCGGATGGCGGCGCGCACGAGGACTGGGATGCGTGCGCCACGGCGCTGCGCGCTGCGCTGCTGCGCCACCTGGACGCGCTGGATGGTCTTTCGGTCAGCGCCCTGCAGGACCAGCGGCGGGACAAGTACCTCGCGCTCGGCGAATGGCGCGACGACGAAGCGGAACGCCGTCCCTCCGCTTCGGCCTGAGAATCGGCATCGAGAAAAGAGAGCCTCTTGGCCAGAATCGTGGAAGTCACGTTCAAGGGAAATCGGCGGGAGTACTTCACGTGCGAGGTCCGCGAAGTCGGCATCAGCGACTACGTCATCGTCGAAGCGGACCGCGGCGAGGACCTGGGCAGAGTCACGGCGTCGGGCGCTGTGGCGGAA
>Ga0302046_10003713_pt1 | contig 13729 bp, 12 predicted proteins | sample RVTome_11_FD_200261 | JGI IMG/M metagenome (GOLD analysis project Ga0302046, IMG submission 200261) | Soil microbial communities from uranium-contaminated site in the Upper Colorado River Basin, Wyoming, United States - RVT147D111 (version 2) ...
TGCTCAACAGGATCGGGTGTGCGCAGTCTTCGCTGACGTCGTAGACGTCCAACCATGGCTCCCCGTTGTTGCCTGCGACCAGGAGGCCACGCTTGACGTTGGCCCGAAGCGATTCCCAGGCCGCCCCGATCCCAGGCGTGGTGAGCAGTTCTGTCATCACCGGATTCGCGGAGTCCGAGACGTCGATCACCGCCGCGCCATTGACCGCGTCATCGCTGGTGCTGTAGTACGCGCAGTCCTCGTAGACGTCGAAGTTCGCCCAGGCCCTTACATCGAAGTTGCCCTGATCGACCTCGTTGGCAATATTGGAGACCAACGAGAGGTTGCATCGGTAGTTCGTCACCTCCGGACCTTGGGATCGAACGGCCAACGGCACTTGACCTTGCAGTTGCTCCGGGTACGGCAGTTCGGGGTTGTCCTCGGGCTGACACGACTCTGGTCGAGGCAAGAACACGTACGCGTCCGGCGCAACCGACTGGGCGCTCGCCACCCCGATGCTCGACAGGGCCGTGCCCGCAACCACGAGAGAGATGACTGACGAGGTACGAGGCCGGATCATCGGAAGTCCCCTCGAAAGGGTGGAGACTCCAGCCTAACCGGTCAGTCAGTCCGTGGCAACCGGGCGCATCCGTGGCGGGACCGCCATTGACACTGACTGTCTGGTCAGTCTAGTCTTACAATCTGATGGCGACCAAGACCCAAGGGATGAGCCGTGCAGGTTGACTTCCGGACTGATCCGCCGCGCTACCGACACTGGCGGTTGGAGATCGACGGTCCGGTGGCCACGTTGACGATGGCGGTCGACGAGGCCGGCGGGCTTGTCGAGGGCTACGAGCTGAAGCTGAACAGCTACGACCTTGGCGTGGACATCGAGCTGAACGACGCCATCCAGAGGCTGCGGTTCGAGCACCCGGAGGTGCGGGCGGTGGTCGTGACCGGGGGGCTGGACCGGGTCTTCTGTGCCGGCGCAAACATCCGGATGCTGGCGTCGTCGAGTCATCCCTGGAAGGTGAACTTCTGCAAGTTCACCAACGAGACCCGAAATGGCATCGAGGACGCCACGGCGAACTCGGGGCAGGCCTGGATCGCGGCCGTCAACGGCACCTGCGCGGGTGGAGGCTACGAGCTGGCACTGGCCTGCGACCACATCCTGCTGGTCGACGACAACAGCTCGACGGTTGCCCTCCCCGAGATTCCGCTGCTCGCGGTCCTGCCCGGGACCGGGGGTCTGACGCGGGTTGTCGACAAGCGTGGTGTCCGTCGTGACCTGGCCGACGTGTTCTCGACCCTCCAAGAAGGGGTGAAGGGACAGCGGGCGGTCGACTGGAAGCTCGTCGACGAAGTCGTCCCGTCGTCGCAGCTGATGGCACGCGCCGCCGAGGTCGCCGCCGACCGCTCCACCACGTCCGACCGCCCGCTCGATGCCCAAGGAATCACACTGACGCCACTGGACCGGACGGTGACCGACGACGTCGTGGCCTATCAGCATGTCACCGTCACCATCGACCGGGATCTGCGCACCGCGGAGATCACGATCGCTGCGCCCGCCGGGGAGCAGCCCAACGAGCTCGACGGGATCCACGTTGCCGGTGCCGGCTGGTGGCCGCTGGCCGTGTGCCGCGAGCTCGATGACGCCATCCTGCACCTGCGCACGAACGAACTCGAGATCGGAACCTGGGTCTTCCGAACGACCGGTGATTCGCAGGCCGTGCTGGCTATCGACCAACTTCTCGACGAGCACGGCAAGGACTGGTTCGTCCGCGAGGTCACCCTCTTCTGGCAGCGAACGCTCAAGCGCCTGGACGTCACCTCGCGCAGCCTGTTCGCGTTCATCGAGCCCAACAGCTGCTTCGCCGGCACACTGGCCGAGCTGGTCCTCGCTGCGGACCGCTCCTACATGCTGGAGGGGACCTTCGAAGACGCCGAGCCCGACCAGCAGCCAGCGACCATCCAGCTGTCGGCCATGAACGACGGGCCCTACCGCATGCCAAACGGCCTGACCCGGCTCGAGACCCGCTTCCTGTACGCACCCGAGGATCTGGCAGCGGCCCGCCGCGCCATCGGAACACCGCTGGAGGCCGCCGACGCGGTCGAGCTCGGGCTGGTGACGCTGGCTTTCGACGACATCGACTGGCACGACGACACCCGGTTGGCCATCGAGGAGCGCGCCGCACTGTCCCCGGACGCACTCGTGGGCATGGAGGCCAACCTGCGCTTCCCCGGCCCCGAGACGCTCGAGACCAAGATCTTTGGGCGGCTGTCTGCCTGGCAGAACTGGATCTTCCAACGACCCAACGCTGTCGGCGACGACGGCGCGCTTCGTGCCTACGGGTCGGGGAAACGGCCCGACTTCGACCTGCGACGCGTGTGAGGAAACGACGTGACCACGATCGACTACAACCACCGCATCCCCAACAACGTCGACCTGGCCGACGACCGCAAGCTCACCAGGGCGCTCGAGTCGTGGATGCCGTCCTTCGAGAACTGGTGGCGCGACATGGGACCGCAGGGCTTCGAGGCCGCGGACGTCTACCTGCGCACCGCCGTCAACACGAACATCCACCGCGAGTCGGCTTGGGGCCACACCAAGCTCACCGACTACCGGTGGGGAATCTTCCTCACTGACCCCGAACCCGATCGCAAGATCAGTCATGGCGAGTTCAAGGGCATGGACGTCTGGCAAGACGTCCCCGGCGAGTTCCGCAACCCGCTGCGACGCCTGATCGTGGTCCAAGGCGACACCGAGCCCGCCTCCGTTGAGCAGCAGCGCCACCTCGGAGCAACCGCGCCCTCGATCTACGACATGCGCGGCCTGTTCCAGGTCAACGTCGAGGAGGGTCGCCACCTGTGGGCCATGGTCTATCTGCTCGATCGGTTCTTCGGCCGCGATGGACGCGAGGAAGCGCAGGCGCTGCTGGAACGACACTCCGGTGACGCCGACAAGCCGCGGATTCTGGGCGCCTTCAACGAGCCGACGCCGGACTGGCTGTCGTTCTTCATGTTCACGTACTTCACCGACCGCGATGGCAAGTTCCAGCTCGCCTCGCTCGCCGAGTCCGCGTTCGACCCGCTGTCGCGCACGTGCAACTTCATGCTTCGTGAAGAGGCCCACCACATGTTCATCGGCACGACCGGTGTCGAACGGGTGGTGCAGCGTGCCTGCGAGGTGATGCGCGAGATCGGATCGGACCATCCCGACGACGTGCGCGCCTCGGGTGCGATCGACCTGCCGACAATCCAGCGCTATCTGAACTTCCACTACAGCGTGTCGCTGGACCTGTTCGGCGCCGAGCTGTCCTCCAACGCCGCCACCTACTTCTCCGCCGGTCTCAAGGGCCGATTCCGCGAGATCACCATCGACGACGATCACGTCCTGACCGACGCCGTCTACCCCGTGCTCTCGCCCAACGGACTGATCATCGAAAAGGACGAGCCCGCCCTCCAGGCCCTCAACACCGCCCTCCAGGACGAGTACATCGACGACTGCGCGAAGGGCGTCAAGAAGTGGAACCGGGCCATCCACGCTGCCGGCATCGACTTCGAGCTGGTGCTGCCTCACCGCGGATTCCACCGTGAGGTCGGCCAATTCGCCGACGTCCACGTCACGCCCGATGGTGGGCTCGTCGACCGTGAGGCGTGGGAGGCACGACGGGACGACTGGCTGCCCAGCCCGTCCGACCGGAGCTTCGTGGAGTCCCTGATGATTCCCGTCGTGGAGCCCGGCAAGATGGCCGGCTGGATCGCCCCGCCAGCCTCGGGGATCAACGGCCAACCGATCGAGTACGAGTACGTCAAGCTCCGCGCAGCGTGAACCCCCCGAAGGCCCTGGGAGACGGTCTCGCCACCATCCGCTTGAGCCGTCCACTCGAGTGGATGGACACCGACGCCGCCAAAATGTGGCACTACACAGCCGCGTTCCGCCACGTCGAGTTCGCCGAGCTTGAACTGCACGCCCGACTGGGCATCGCCGAGCACACCTTCGGACGCACGCCACGCGTCAACGTCACCGCCGACTTTCTTGCCCCAGCTCGCTTCGGTGACGTTCTGACAACCACTCTTCAGGTGGCACAGGTCGGCCGGTCCTCGATCACGTGCACGTGGACGCTCGCTACGGGAGAAGAGACCGTGGCAACTGGCAAGATCGTCGCCGCGATGATCGGCCCCAATGGCCAAACAATCACCATCCCTGACGTCGTCCGGGCGGCTCTGGAACACGGCGGCGATGCCTCCGGCAGCGGGGCCTCATGGGAGCGAGGCTGACTGGTCGGATAGTCTGATGCCTCACCGGCCGAGGATCGGGGCATTCGTGGTACCCAGGACCGATGGCGTCGCCACCGTCATCGACGCGCTCGAGCAACGATCCGAGCGCGAGATCGGGATCCTGCGCGCCGCCTATCACGTCATGGGACGCGAGGGCAGCAATCGGCTCAACCTCCAGGCCATCGCCGACGAGGCCGGGATCAGCAAGGGCCTGATCCTGTATCACTTCAACACCAAGAGTGCTGTGCTTCAGCATGCGATGGAGTGGGCGCTGCTCCAGACCGAAAAGCGCATCCGCAACGCCCTCAACGGATCGCGCGGTCGTCACATGCTGGCCGACGTGCTGGACGCGATCTTCATCTCGCCGCAGGCCAACCGCGAGTTCCAGATGGTCTACCTCGACCTGATCGAAGCGTCCGTCCGGGACGACTCGTTCGCCGAGCTTCCCGGGATCACGCGGGCGATCGTCGAGGGCCTGTACGCGGAGGTGATCCAGACCGGCGTCGACTCCGGCGATCTCGCTGTTGATGACGTTGCTGATGCTGCGCGACGCATGCGCGTGGTCATCGATGGTGTTCTGCTGCTGTGGCTCCAGCGCAGCGACTGGAAGTCGAGCCATGGCAAGGTCAAGCAGGAGTGCCTGGAGATGCTGCACCGCCTGCTGTCAGCCTGACGGGCGCTTCCGGTCCAGGAACGCCTGCAACCGTTCGCGCTTGTCCTCCGACTCGAACAGCACCGCCTGGGCGGTGACGTCGAGTTCGGTGGTCGGCCGGTCGGCTTGGCGCAGCGCGGCCTTGGTGAGCTCGAGCGCCTGCCACGACCTCGCTGCCATCCGCTCGGCCAGCTCGCGGGCGGCGTCGAGGAGTTCGTCCGCCGGATGGAGTTGATCGACCAGACCGACCGCCAAGGCGGCCTCGCCATCGAGACGCTCTCCAGCGAGCAGGATTCGACGCGCGACCGACAGGCCCACCAGCCTCTCGAGGCGCCAGTTGGCGCCGGCCCCGGCGATGATGCCCAGGTCCGCCTCGGGCTGTCCGAAGACCGAAGTCGGTGTCGCCAGTCGGAAGTCGCACGCCAGCGCGAGCTCGCAGCCGCCCCCCAGCGCATGCCCGTCGATGGCAGCGATCGTCGGCCACCGGTGGCCGGCAAGGGCGTCGAAGAGCCCAACGTTGATGCGCCGGAGCGCGTCGTCACTCCCGCGCTGCATCAACTCCGCGATGTCCGCCCCCGCGACGAACATGCCCGGCGTGCTGGAACGCACGATCAGGATCGAGCGCTGATTGCGCCACTCCGCGAGCACGGTGTGCAAGCCGTCGATCGTCTCCTCATCGAGGGCGTTGCGTGCAGCCGGCCGGTTCAGCGAGATGACGACCGTGGTCCCGTCGACGGCGACCTCGACTGGGCCGTCGGTCGACTTTGTCATGGCGTGATTCCTCGCGGTCGTCAGATGCTGCGGCCGCCGCAGACGTAGATCGTCTGGCCCGTGACATAGTCGGCATCCTGTGACAGGAGATGTGCCACCATGGCCGCCACGTCACTTGGATGTCCGATGCGTCCCCGCGGGATGCGCCCCACCAGCTTGTCGAGCACGTCTGGTGGCATGGCGTCCGTCATCGGCGTCTGGATCAGACCGGGCGCAATCGCGTTGACGCGGATGCGTGGGGCCAGCGTGCGCGCCAGGGCCTGGGTCGCGCCGATGAGCGCGCCCTTCGACGCGGCGTAGTTGACCTGGCCGATGTTGCCCAGGTGGGACCGAGACGAGATCTGGACGATGCTGCCACCGCTGCCCATCGCATCGGCCGCCGCGAGCGACATCTCGATCGGCCCGGCGGCGTTGACGCGGAGCACCTGGCGCATCTCGTGCTCGGACATCTTGTTCACGAGGCTGTCCCGGGTGATGCCGACGACGTTCACCAGACCCGCGAGGGCCCTCTTGGCCGCGGCAAGGATCTCGAGACGTCCGTGCCCCGATGTCACGTCCGCCACCACTGGCGTCACGTTGTCGGCTCCCAGTTCGGAGACCTCTGCGACGACGTCGGTGGCCACCACGTGATGGTTGCGGGCCAGTCGTGTGACCACGGCCCGGCCGATCCCGCCCGCCGCTCCGGTGACGACGACAGAAGATGTCACAGTCGCTGCCTGCCGTGTCGGCGCCGTCCCGCGTGCAGGACCTCGCCGCTGACTGCCCGCGACTCGATCAGCCAAGCGACGGTCGCGGCCGCACCGGTCAGCTCCTCTGGGCAGGCCACGACCACGTTGCCGATGTTGCCCTCACGATTCCGCTCCATCGCCCAGGCACGCGTGCCGCTGATCAGCGCGTGTCCGAGGGCACAGCCTGCGACATCGTCACCGTCAACCAGCTCGTCGCTGATCACCGTGACGACGTCCCGGTTGTCGCTGGCGGCTGCCTGGGCGTCGAGGAACCAGCTCGTCAACGTGTCCTCGAGGTCCGCCATCGTTGTTCCGCCGAGCCGCACGTAGATCAGCGGGCCCGGTGGGTCGACGTCAAGCCCGAGGTCCGTGAGGGCGGGTCGCAGGCGGTCGGCGTCCGGTCCTGCCAGTTGAGCGGCCATCAAGCCACCTCGACAAGGCCGGAGATGCCCTGGCCGACGCCGATGCACATCGTGGCCAGCCCGCGTCCGCCCCCTTGACGTCCGAGTTCATGCACCAGCTCGACGACGAGTCGTGCGCCCGAGCAGCCAAGGGGATGCCCCAAGGCGATGGCTCCGCCGTTCGGGTTGACGCGAGCGTCCGTGTCGGCAAGACCCCATGCACGTGTCACGGCGAGCGACTGTGCGGCGAAGGCCTCGTTCAGCTCGATGACGTCTACGGCGTCGAGCGTCAGGTCGAGGCGATCGAGGAGGCGCTGGGTCGCGGGGACGGGCCCGATGCCCATCACGCGCGGAGCCACGCCCGCGGTGGCGGCGCCCCGGAACGTGGCCAACACCTCGAGGCCTTCAGTCCGAGCGAAGGACGAGGACGTCAGGACCAGCGCAGCCGCCCCGTCGTTGAGCGGGCTGGCGTTGCCGGCCGTCACCGACCCACCCTCCTGGAACACCGGACGCAGTTCCGAAAGGGTTTCCAGGGAGCTGTCGGGACGGATCGACTCGTCACGCACCACGTCGTCGCCCCGTGGCACCCGTACCGGGACAACCTCGTCGGCGAACCTCCCGGCGTCAGCGGCGTCGCTGGCCTTGGCGTGGCTCCAGAGCGCGAAGGCGTCCTGCGCGCTGCGCTCGATCCCGTGTTCGGCTGCCACGTTCTCCGCTGTCACTCCGAGGTTGTCGGTGTGGCCCATGGCCGACATCCGCGGGTTGACGAATCGCCACCCCAAGGCAGTGTCGACCAGTTCGGGGACTCCTCGCGGTGGGTGTCGGTCGGGCTTGGCGACAGCCCAGGGTGCGCGCGACATGGACTCGACCCCGCCGGCCACGACCACGTCCGCCTCGCCCAGCGCAATCAGCCGTGCCGCTTGTGCCACGGCCTCCAGGCCGCTGCCACACAGGCGATTGACCGTGACACCGGGAACGGTTTCCGGAAGCCCAGCGAGCAGGCCAGACATTCTCGCGACGTTCCGGTTGTCTTCACCCGCTTGGTTTGCGCAGCCGAACACGACCTCCTCCACGGCTGCGCTGTCCAACGCGCAGCGGTTGATGGCCGCATCGATGACCAGGGCTCCGAGGTCGTCGGCTCGCACAGACGCCAGCGCACCGCCGAGCTTTCCGATCGGCGTGCGGACGGCAGAGACGATCGAGACATCCATGGTCATGGTGTGGCGCCAGGACCTGGGGTCACGATGGAGTGCTCGTCGGTGTAGTGGCTGAGCGCCTCGATGCCGTGCTCGCGGCCGAAGCCGGACTGCTTGACGCCCCCGAACGGCAACTCGTCGAAGACCTTCACCGGCGTGTTGACCCAGGTGTAGCCAGCCTCCAGGCGCCGGGCCGCGTCCAACGCAGCATCGGGATCGCCGCACCACACGGATGACCCGAGACCGAAGGAAGAGTCGTTGGCGCGCTCGATGGCCTCGTCGAGGTCCGCGACCGTCCAGACCGGCAGCAAGGGACCGAAGGTTTCGGTCGTCGCCACGCTCGAGTCGGGCTTCGGGTCAACGACCAGCGTCGGCGCCATGTACCACCCGTCGTCGAACAGGCCACCTGACAGTGGCTCACCACCGATCGTCACCTCGCCACCCGAATCGACCGCATCGCCAAGTTGGTTGAGCAGCCGCTCGCGGCCCTCCTCGGAATGCATCGGGCCCAGGCGCGTCCCGTCGTGGGCTCCGTTCCCCACCGTGAGCCGTCCGATCTTGGCGGTAAGGCCCTCGATCACCCGGTCGGCCACCCCCGCCGTCACATAGACGCGCTTGACCGCGAGGCATGCTTGGCCACAATTGAAGAACCGCCCCATCGCAGCAGCACTGACGGCGGCATCAATGTTGGCGTCGTCGGTGATGATGAGGGGATCGGATCCTCCGAGCTCAGCGGTCACCCGCTTGATGTCCCACGCGGCCGTCCTGAGGACGTCGCGGCCGGCCTGGGTCGAGCCCGTGAAGGAGACCTTGCGGACGTCCGGATGCGCGACGATCGCGCTTCCGGTGGTCGGGCCGCCAGGTACGACGTTGAGTACGCCGCTCGGAAGGCCGACCTTCGAGGCGAGCTCAGCGATCCGCAGCGTGGTGAACGGCGTGGACAGGTCCGGCTTGGCCACCACGACGTTCCCCACCGCGAGCGCAGGACCGAGCTTGTTCGCCAGCAAGGTTGTTGGAAAGTTCCAAGGAATGATGGCCCCGACGACCCCGATCGGACGCCGAACAACCGTCGCCGCAATGGGCTCGTGGACAGGTCGTGGGTCCTCCACGTCGAGTCTGTCGGCCAGATTGCCGTAGTAGCGGAGCGTTGCAGCGCAGCGGTCCAACTCGATGCGCGCCTCGCGGAGTGGCTTGCCTACCTCAGCGGTCAGCAGCGGCGCGAGCTCGTGGAGATGCGCCACGATCGCTTCGGCCAGCGCGACCAGGATCCGTCCCCGATCGGGTGACGCCGTTGACCGCCAAGATGTCCAGGCCGACCTCGCGGCTTGAACCGCGTCGTCGATCGCCACGTGCCCGCCATCGAAGACGGTCCCGACCACGGATCCGTCAGCCGGATTGCGGACCTCCACGCGCACGCCCGCGGCCCCGACCCACCGTCGGCCGGCGACTATCGGCTGTTCGTCCACGTCTACCCCTCCTCCAGTGCAGACTAACCAGTCAGTCAACCGAAGTCATAGCGATGCCGTCACGGAAGGCGTAGCGAGAGGCTGGTTGCCACGAATGCGGGTCGATCCTCGCCGTCGATCTGGAGTGCCGACTCGATCGTCAGCATGACGCCGCCGCCGCGGGCCTCCGTGTCCACGACCATGGCAGCGATGCGAACGCGCGAATCCACGGGCACGGGCGTGGTGAATCGGACACGGTCGAGTCCATAGTTGACCGCGGTAGTGGCATCGGTCACGTCGAGCAGAGGGCCGACCAGTCGAGGGATCAGCGACAGTGTCAGGAACCCCTGCGCGATCGTCGTGGCGTAGGGCCCAACAGCCGCACGCTCGGCGTCCACATGGATCCACTGGTGGTCACTCGTGGCATCGGCGAACTGGTCGATCCGATCCTGGTTGATGGTTAGCCACTCGGATGTCCCGAGGTCGACGCGTTCGGCATTGATGAGCTCGCCGATCGACATTTGAAGACTCATTGCTGCCTTGACAGGCCGTTCCACATCAGGTGAGTGGGGGTCGTTGCAGGCCTTGGGCCGGCTCGTCCCTGGTCAGCCTGCCGGCCCTCGCGCCCAAGCGGAAGTAGAGCGCCAGGAGAATCAGAAGAATGGCCATGCCGACACCAGAACCGGTTGCAGGCAGCTCCGTGGGTATCGACGGTGGGGTCGGCACCGCCTCGGGACCGAACGGCACCGAAACGGGCGCGTCGCCCAGTGGGCGTCCGCCGGGGCCAGCGGCGTAGGTCAGCCAGCCTTCGTTTGGTTGCATGCCAATGCCGGGTTGGCTGTAGTCGCACACGCCGTCCGGAAACGCTTCCTCCAGGCGTCCCAGCTGCTGCTCGGTGAACGTGACAGATCCGTAGTCGAACTCGCGCAGCGGCGTGCGCTGGCAACTCCAGACATCGTGGGTGATGGGCATACCGGCCTCCACCCGTGGCATGGAGAACTCTGGGACCGTCGCGTCGCAGAACTCCGCGGGCATGTCGTTGCCCGTCCCGTCCGTGCAGCGGTCGCCGAGGTCGTCCGGACGGCTCTCGATGATCTTGCGCGGCAGCGGCACATCGCGCTCGTCGGCCTCGACTGCCGCCAACCAGCGGTCCATCTCGACGATCATCGCCTCATCGATCAACGCTAGATCGCTCGCGAGGAAGAGCGGCCCGCGCCACAGCACGAAGTTGTCCGCGGTGCCATTGGCGCGGACCAAGCGCTCGCGAAGCTCAGTGGAGTGGAAGACATCGTGGAAGAATCCGTAGTCGGCGCCGCGCAGGTCGATGATGGCGACCTCGTCGAGGTTGTTTGCCTGGTTGACCATGCCGCTGCGGTAGAGGCGCTCCAGTGCCACGGGATCACCTTCCTGGCGGCTTGGCTGCCACTGCCAGTCGATGTCGCGGCTCCCGACGTTGCTGTTCAGGTCGACGAACTGCGCGGGTGTGATCGTGCCGTCGAGCAGCTGGTTCAGGGCGTACTGCACGCCAGCGTAATCCCGCGGTGAACGGGCGAAGCCGGTCTCCGGGTCACGACCCAAGAGGTTGACCTGGTAGTCCTGCAGCGTGCAGCGCAACCCCTCGGGATTGGTCTCCGGGTGATAGAGGTTCTCGTTCGGAACCCCGGGGCAGGCTTGGCCGTCCTCGACACCACTGTCGGCTACGCCACGGTGAACACCGGCTTCGGCCCCGTCACACGAGATGGTGCCGCCGAGGGCGTCTTCGACCTCCTGCACTGGGCCGGTGTTGGCCGTCGTAGGGCAGGTGCGGCTGGGATCGAAGTAGCGGGGGATGACGGTGTTCAGGGTGATGGGATTGGTGATGCTCGGATGGCCGAACACCGCCTGCATCTGGTGCGGCGCCCAGACGGTGCCCAGATCCCAGCGGGCGGGGTTGGTGAAGTACTCAAACAGGATGTCGTAGTCGGCGAGCTGGATGTTCTCCGTCCACGTGTCGGGATACATCGTCCAGGTTGTCACGCCCTGGTAGATGCCCGGGTAGGACGATGCGACATGGAACTGCGCCATGGACCCGCCCGAGCCGCCGGTCCCGATCGTGTAGCGCACCGGTCCGAGCCGCTCGATCACCAGCTCCTTGGTCATGAGCAGCGCCTCGGCCTGCACGACCGGGTTGCAGCTGTGCCCGTTGTTGTCCAGCGCGTGGGACATCACTGCGAACCCGCGGCTCAGGGATTCCTCCAACAGCACCCCAGGGGCCGTGCCCATCACATAGGACGTGTCGCAGCCCCCGCCGTGGGTGATGACGAGCTTGCGGTTGAAGGCCGGCGGGGGCGCCCACGGCTCGAATGAAGCCCCCGGCTCGTGAAGCACGGCGAACCGGTACTCATCACGCAGCAGCACACCGGTCTCCTGCCGCACAATGAAAGGGACGGTGACGCCCTCGTCGTTCGTCGTCTCCGCCACGTCCGAAGGCGGGTTCTCCGGGTCGTACGGCTGGAAGGACGTGCCGCACTCGACCAAGGGGGCCAAGCAGGGCGCCTCCGGCACACGGTTGGCCGGGAGGTAGAACCATTCGACGGTCGCAGGCTGGTTGCAGTCCTCGTCCTCGGCTGGCCCATGGCACGTCCACGGCTGGATCAGCGGGCCGGAGAAGACCGGGCCGCCGATGGGGTGGTTGGTGATGTCCAGGTGGGCGCCGCTGTCGTCGGGCAGGGTCGCGGTGACCCGGTTGACCCCCACCGTCAATCCGTCGACGAGCCCGATCAACCGCCCATCGCCGCGCACGGCGAACGCCGACGTCACATCGCGGCCGTCCACGGCCACTGTCACCTGCGACGCATCGGCGCGCTCGGGCAGCATCACCTCCAACAGTGCGTCGCCACCCGAGATCAGATCGGCGCGGTTGGACAACGTCACGATCTGGACCGGATCGTCCAGCCACTGCTCTGCGCTGACCGGAACCGTGTCGAACACGACAAGCGTCGCCAACACCGTCACCACCACGCCGGCCCGGAGCGGGGCACCGAACGGCCGCTGTGCGTAACCATGACTGCGCATCACGTGTCCTTGTGTGTCTGCCCGCGATGAGCCACGGCCGCTCAGGAGCTGAGGGTCGCGGCTCCGACTGACCAGTCAGTCGACTGGTCAGTCCAACGTTAGGCGGGGTCCTTGCGCGACGTCAATACTTGGCGTGGCATCAGTGGCGTCAGCTGTCATCGACCACACCCCCCAGTCGTACGACTCCAGGCTCCCCGGCGGAGCAATCCTTGCTCGACTAATCAGTCGGTCAGGACCGGGTGCTCCGCACACGGAGATTGGGTGCTCGACAACTTCGCGCGCGAGGCCTGGCGATGGTCGGCACCGCTGATGCCCTCGCCACCGAGCGTGGCATCACTCGCGAGGAACTGGACGAGGTCACCTTGCTCCGGTACGAGCAGTACACCAGCGCGTTGGTTGACGACCGCGCGTTCCAGCGCCGCTACGTCGTCCCGGCGCACGTGCCCCGACGGCGGCAGGACCCGATCGCGGTGGACGCAGATCAGGGCGTGACAGCGACGACCGCAGAAGGATTGGCCAAGCTGGCGCCCGCCTCGCCTGAAGGCGTGGTGACCTTCGGCACCCAGACGCATCCGGCCGACGGCACCGCCGGGATGGTGGTCACACGGTCCAGCGCGCGAGGACCCTTGCTGACGGCAACGGCGTCGCTCACATCCTGGGCACCGGACGCAGTCGGGTTGGTGTCGCGCGGATGCCCGAAGCACCTGTTCCCGCGGCCAAGGCAGCGCTGGATGCCGCCGGCCTGACCATCGCCGACGTGGACGTGGTCACGACCCGGTTGCGCCTGGTCCTTCCACAGGGCGGACCGACCCAGCGTCGAGCTGTTCGCCGCAGACGTCGCAGGTCATTGTCGCGGTGGTGATGTGACCGTGCTCGCGATGCTCGAGCAACACTGGTTCGTTGCCAGCGCCGAGGACCCACTGATCCCCCCATTGCCGGAGTGACGTGATCACCGGCCACAGGGCACGTCCCTTGTCGGTCAGGATGTAGTCGCTGCGATCGCGAGCTGGGTCGTAGACACGGCGTTCGAGGACTCCGGCGTCGACAAGGGTGGTGAGCCGGCTGGTGAGCACGTTGCGCGCGATCCCAAGCCGGTCGACGAAGTCGTCGAAGCGCCGGATGCCGAGGAACGCGTCGCGAAGGATCAGCAGCGTCCACCACTCCCCGATGATCTCGAGGGACTGGGCGATGGAGCAGTGCACTTCGGCGAACGAGGTCCTGC
>Ga0302046_10003714_pt1 | contig 13729 bp, 16 predicted proteins | sample RVTome_11_FD_200261 | JGI IMG/M metagenome (GOLD analysis project Ga0302046, IMG submission 200261) | Soil microbial communities from uranium-contaminated site in the Upper Colorado River Basin, Wyoming, United States - RVT147D111 (version 2) ...
CCTGCCGCCAGGTGATATGCTCGCCGCGTCGCCGTCGGTCGATCTCGACGACCGCGCACCCGAGGTCCCGACATGATCGAGTACCGGATCGCCGTCGCCGTGGGCAGCCTCCGCCGCGATTCGTTCAACCGCCAGCTGGCGGATACCATCGCCAAGCTCGCGCCCGGCGAGTTCTCGTTCCGGCAGCTCAGGATCGACGACCTCCCGCTCTACAGCCAGGACGACGACGCCAAACCCGCCGATGCGGTGAAGCGGCTGAAGGGCGAGATCGAGGCCGCGGACGGCCTTCTGTTCGTGACGCCCGAGTACAACCGCTCCATGCCGGGCGTGCTCAAGAACGCGATCGATCACGCCTCGCGCCCCTACGGTCAGAATGCCTGGGCGGGCAAGCCGGCGGGCGTGCTGGGAGCGTCGGTCGGCGCTGCGGGCACCGCCATGGCCCAACAGCACCTCCGCAACGTGCTCGCGTACCTGGACGTCCCGACGCTCGGCCAGCCCGAGGCCTTCATCCAGGTGAAGGAGGGGTTCTTCGACGAGGCGGGAAACCTCGCGAACCCAGGAACCCGGAAGTTCCTCCAGGGCTGGACGGACCGCTACGTGGCCTGGGTGAAACGGAACGCCGGGCCGCGCGGAGGGGAGAAGTCGTGAAGGGTGTCGTTGGCGACGAGTAGCGAGGAGCCCGTGCCGAGCCCTCCCGCGTCTGCCGGCGATGCGATCCCGCCGGACTGCAAGGTCATCGAGGTGCGCGTCGCCGAGCTGCGGCAGCTCTTCGACTCCATCGATCCGTCACCGTTTGCGGAGCGGGACCTCGACCCGCGGGCGGAAGAGTTCATCGTGGGCTGGAGCCGCGATCTGCCCAGGGACGCTCCGCTCGCCCTGGTCGTGCATCTGGAGCGGGCGGCGGGCATCGCCGGCGAGGCAGCGAACCTGCGAGACGCGATCCACGAGTTCTTCGGCCAGCGGGCAGCGGCAACCCGAAGGAACCTGCGCGAGCTCTTCCGTCGCGGGAGGATCAGTCTCGCGATCGGCCTCGCCTTCCTCGCCTCGTCCATCGCGACCGGCGATGCCGTCGCGAGCTACTTCCGGAGCAACCTCGCGGAGATCTTGCGAGAGAGCCTGCTCATCGGAGGCTGGGTGGCCATGTGGCGGCCGCTCGAGATCTTCCTGTACGACTGGTGGCCGATCCGACAGGACGCCCGTCGCTTCGACCGACTGAGTGCGATGCCGGTCCGGGTCCTTTCCGGATCCCACGCCTCCCCGGACGCCTGGCGTTCGGACCGGCCGGCCGCGCGGGGGCGTGAGCCGTCGGCAGAGGAGCACTGACTCCCGGGCGGCGGCCGCAAGAACGCGGCGCTTCTTCGAGACGCTCAGTCCGTCGGCCGCAGGGGCTTGGCCAGGACGAGCGCGGGGTTCTCCGGTCCCCAGAGCGTCGCCTGGGGTGCGTCACGGTACGGGCATTTCCTCGGCTGGCACCTCACCCCGCGGATCCAGGCGGACCGGCTTCACGTCCGCCAACAACAGGGCCGTTCGGATCAGATGAAAGCCGATGGTCCCGGTCCGCTGCTTCAGCAGGTCCCTCATGCGCGCCTCGGCCTCGGGCGTATCGAAGCCCGGCTCGAGGGTCGGCTGGACGATCCCCACGACGGCATCGACACCGAGCGCCAGGACCACGAACCCGACCACGACGAAGGCAAGCCTGCGAACGACCTTCATGCCGAGGCTCATGGTCTCCGGGCCTGGGCGTGGAAGCAAGGCCCGTATATTCCAGCGGGGTCGCCCCGACCAGCCGCCGGAGGGTTCGCGATGAGCGACAAGCTCGATCTCGATCGGTTCGTCGACGACGTGCGAAGGGCGAACCTCGAACGGGATGCACAACAGGCGGTGGACGAGGTATTGGCCCGGGCGGTCTCCGAGCCGGCCCGTGTGCTTGCGGGCTTGGGAGAGACACGTGGTGCTGGTTTCCACGCGCTCCATGCCGCCGACGACCTCACGATCCTCGACGTGGTCTGGGCTCCGCTCATGCTTCTGCTGCCTCACAATCACAACATGTGGGCATCCATCGGGATCTACAGCGGGCGTGAGGACAACATCCTCTGGGAACGGAGAAGCTCGGTGGTGAAGGCCGTCCGCGCGGCGTCCCTGTCCGAGAAGGAGGTGTTTCCGCTGCCGGAGGACGCGATCCACTCCGTGAGCAATCCGATCCGCCGGCTCACAGGAGCGATCCACGTCTACGGCGGCAACTTCGTGACGGCAGGGCGCAGCGAGTGGGATCCCGAGACCTTGAGCGAGCGGCCCTTCGACATCGACGCCGCCCGCGCGACCTTCCGGGAAGCGAACGCCCGCTTCGAATCCGAGCGGCAGGCGCGACTCCCAGAGAGGTTTTGCTCCCCTGAGGGCCCTCGTTCGGCATGGTCGTGGGCGGCCGGCGAGCGCATTGCGTGTCAGGGCAATGAGTACTCCCAACCTGCCTGCCAAGTGAATTGGGCTCGGACCAGGTGCTCAAGCGGCACGCCGTTCAAGCAGTGCTCGAGGCCCCAGCGAGTGGCGACGTGACCGATGACCAAGACGCGGCTTGATTGCCAGCGGACTCCGAGATCGTCCAGAAAACGCTCGACCCGGTGGGTAGCCTGGCGCCAGCTCTCGCCCGCTGGATAGGGATGATCGAGGTGCTTCGGTCGGGTGCGATCGAGTTCGTCTCGCGTCGCGCCGTTCTGTTCGCCATAGTCGCATTCTCTCAGGCGCCAGTCATGGAGAATCGGGATCGAGGTATCGCCGAAGGCGATTTCGGCTGTCTCGACGGCGCGCCCAAGATCGGAGGTGAAGACGACTTGGATTCGATCGTTCCGCCGGCGTTTCCCGAGATCTCTGGCGAGCAAGCGTCCCTTGTCGGACAGGCGACCGTGATGCCAGCCAGTGGCAATACCGCGTTCGTTGTCCTCGGTGATGGAATGGGTCTCGAACACGATCTGGATGGCCATGTCCTATTCCCAGCGAAGTTGCGCGCCTGGAACGTCGGGCGGCTGCCTGACCCCGGACGATCGTGTCGACGATGTCCCCGGCCGTTCGGCCCTACTGAGTGGCTGGATCGGGCGCCGTCGATTCTTCCGTGTCACAGCGAAGAGGGTCGATCGGGTAGCCGAGGCCGAGTTCCTGGCACAGACCCAGCGAGTTGATCGGGACTTCTCGGACCGGCTCAGAGGGTGCGGTCTGGAGCGGAGCGGACTCGCCGCTGTGCGAGTCCGGCGCATTGACTGATGCGCACGACGCCAAAGCAACGAGGCCGGCAAGAAGGAACGCTCTCGTGAGCACCGCGCAGCCGCCTTGTATCTGCCCGATCGCTCCTGACTCCGCCTGAAGCCAAGAGCTTGTCCCTTGGTGGAGGATCCGAGTCCCGAGAGCCTGCATCCACGAGACCGGTGGGCGATGGTGCAGGGTCGGGGAACCCGGGAGCATCGTACCACGGAGGGGTTTCGGATGGCGACGCACAGGTGCGTGGGGATCGAAGTGGCGACTGCGGATCCTGGCTGAGCTCGCGGTCTCGCCCGCCGACATGGGCGCCCGGCAGCCCATCCAGGCGATCGTGGCCGTCGGCTGGAGCGCCTTGTCAGGCAGCGCCGCTATCCACGCTGAGGAAGATCATCCCGGATCGCGGTCCAGGGCGCCTTGAAGCTGACGAAGATATGGGCCGCCGGCGTCGTCTCGGGGTCGGAGTCGAGCGTGCCAAGACGAAGCCTGACCTCTTCGGGCTTTGCATCGATTCGCTTGATGAGTGGGGAGCCGCAGCGCTTGCAGAAGCAACGGAACTGACCGGGCGAGGACTCCCACCTGCCCACGAGAGATTCGCCTTCCACGAAGCGAAAGTCGCTGGTGGGTACGGACGCGTTCGTGGCGAAGGACGCACCCGAAGCCTTGCGGCACTGGCCGCAGTGGCAGTGGACGCTCGGGCCGAGCTCGCCGCTGATCTCGTAGCGGACGCCCCCACAGAGACAACTACCCTTGAGCATGACTACCTCCTCGAGCGCGCTGCCTCGTATCTCGACTCCAAGCCCCGACTTCGTGCCTTTGGACTCCGGTGGATCGACGCGCAGCTCACCGACCCGGCGAGCAGCAGCGTGGCGAGTTGGGCGGAGAGCCTCCGGACGGCACGTCAGGTCTCGCCGCGGTTCTTCGGGAAGCCGCCTTCGAACTGTGGAAGGTCGTCGGTGATCTCGAACCAGGGCGCCTTGGAGCCTACGTTCTCGTGAGCGACAGGCCGGCTCTGAGGATCGTCGTCCAGCGACCCGATCGAGACGACGATGACCGCGCCGGGACGATCGGACATGACGCCGGTGAGGTGTGAGCCGCAGACGCCGCAGAACCAGCGAAAACCGCCAGGCGAGGACTCGTAGCGTTTGATGAGATCCTCGCCACGCGTCCAGCGAAATCGATCGGCTGGTATTGCTGCGTGACTCGCGAAGGCCGCGCTGTGGGCCTTGCGGCAGATGGGGTCGTGACAATGTCCGATGGGCCCGATCTCGCCTGAGATCTCGAATCGGATGCCTCCGCAGAGACAGCCTCCCTCGTGCCTACTCACAGAGATCGCCTCGCCGCCCGACTACCAATGGGTTGCATCAGCATACCCGGAAACACCGTGCGGCGTTGCAGCCTGATCGCCGGGTCGGGCTGGGCAAGAGGGGGCCAAAGGGCCCTGCGGAATGGCTGAGCTGCGCGCGTGCCCTTTCGGGGTCGGGGCGTTGGGCTGCGGTCGCGGCGCAGCCTAGTGGCCGTCGGCCAGGAGCTCGTGGATCTCGGCCTCGGCCAGGTCGAAGGCCTTCCGGAGCGCGTCCATGTGGAGGGCGGCCTGGGTGGCCTGGCCGCCCGCGGCGAGGGGTTCGAGGTCGAGGCAGATGGCGGTGAGGTCGGCGGCCCCGAGCTGGGCGGCGGTGGTGGCGAGCAGGTGGGCGTAGGTGTGGAGCTGGTCGGCGTCGTTGGAGCAGATGGCGTCTTCGATCAGGAGGATCATCTCGTAGCCGTCGTCCAGGAAGAGGTCGAGCATCACGCGGAGGATCTCGCCGGCGCCATGGTCGAGGGCGCGCAGGGCGGCGAGGGCGGTGGGGGCGAGGGCCGGCTCGAAGTCGAGCGCGAGGTCGGGCTCGGGCGGCGGCGGTCCGCGCAGGGCGCCGGGCGCCGCGGCGGGCGGAGGTCGGGGCCTCGCTGCGCGCGGGGCCCCGCCGGGCTCGGCCGGGTGCCTGGGTCGGGCGGCCATGGGGGACTCATCGGCCGCAAGGGCGCGCGGGTGTAGCGATGCGCAAGGAATGGGTAACGTCCCGGCCGTGACGGGATCTGCCGCCGAGGCCCTGCGCCGCCTGCTCGCCGAGCCCGGGATCCTCCCCATGCCCTGCTGCTTCGACGCGCTCTCGGCGCGGCTCATCGAGCAGGCCGGCTTCCGCCTGACCTTCATGAGCGGCTTCGCGGTCTCGGCGGCGCGGCTCGGCCTGCCCGATACGGGGCTCGTGTCCTACGGCGAGATGGTGGACCAGGGGCGCGCCATCTGCGGCGCGGTGTCGATCCCGGTGATCGGCGATGGCGACACGGGCTACGGCAACCCCATGAACGTGCGGCGCACGGTGGAGGGCTACGCGCGCGCGGGCTTCGCGGGCGTGATGATCGAGGACCAGGTCGCGCCCAAGCGCTGCGGGCACACGCGCGGCAAGGAGGTGGTGGCGCGCGACGAGGCGCTCGCGCGCATCCGCGCGACGGTGGACGCGCGCGAGGCGGGTGCCGACATCCTGGTGATGGCGCGCACGGACGCGAGCGCCACGCTCGGGCTGGACGAAGCGATCGCGCGCGCCCGCGCCTTCCACGATCTCGGCGCCGACATCCTGTTCGTGGAGGCGCCGCGCTCGCGCGCGGAGCTCGAGCGCATCGGTCGCGAGCTGCCCGGCCCGAAGCTCGCGAACCTGGTGGAGGGGGGTGACACACCCGTGTTGCCGCTGGCCGAGCTCGCGACCCTGGGCTTCAAGATCGCGGCCTTCCCGGTGACCCTGCTCTCGGCCTCGGTCCGGGCCATGCAGGAGGCGCTCGCGGCCCTGGCCGACGGCCGAATGCCCCAGAACCTGCTCGACTGGGCCGAGCTGCGGCGGGTGGTGGGCTTCGACGCCTACGACACCGAGCTCTCCCGCTATCGCAGCGACGCGTGAGGGCGCTATCGCCAAGGCCTCTGAGGGAGTAGGATGGGGCATGGCCGGCGCGACCCTCCGCATCGCCCATCCCGAGCTGTTCGGCGTCACCGAGACGGGCGCCACGCTCCACTTCGACGTGGTGGACGCGTCGGGCCCGGTGGATGCGCCCGCCCGGATCCTGATCGACGGCGAGCTGCGCTTCACGAGCGAGGGCAGCAGCGGCACGCGCCACGTGCGCATCGAGGGCCTCGCGCCCGGTACCTCCTACCGCGTGGCGATCGAGGCCGGCGGCGTGCAGGCCGAGCCCGACGACTACTTCCCCGAGCGCTTCGAGACGCTCGCGGAGACCGCCGGCAAGCCCGTGGCCACCCTCGCCACCCTGAACGATCTGCACTTCGGCGAGCCGCGCTTCGGCGGGACCCTGACCGAGGACCACGAGTACGGCGACGAGGCCGAGGGCTTCCCGGCCGTGCGCGCCGAGGACACCGAGGTTCCCTACTGGCGCTTCATGAACGAGGACGCCATCGCCGACATCAACGCCGCGGGCGTGGACGCCACCATCATCAAGGGCGACATCGCCGACCGCGGCCGCCCCGAGCAGTTCGCTGCGGCGCGCGAGGCCTTCGCGCGGCTCGCGGCGCCCCACCACGCCTTCCTCGGCAATCACGACCACTACGGCCTCGAGGTCGGTCTCGAGGTGGACGGCTACGCGCTGCTGGGCCAGCCGCCGGCGCCGCGCGTCGTGGACCTCGCCGGCTGGCGCCTGCTCCTGCTCGAGACCGCGATTCCCGGCGAGCACCACGGCGCCTTCGGCGAGGAGCGCCGCCAGTGGCTGGCCGAGCAGCTCGACGAGACGCGCGAGACGCGCACGCCCACGCTGCTCTTCATGCACCACCACCCGGTGCCGCCCGAGCACCGCGACCGCTACCCGAACACCATCGGCATGGAGCCCGCCGATTCCCTCCAGCTTTTCGATCTCGTGGGCCGCCACCGCCAGGTGCGCGGCGTACTGATCGGCCACACTCACCGCAACCGCATCCGACACCACCCCGCGTCGGGCCCCGTGCCGTGGGTGGAGGTGAACTGCACCAAGGACTACCCGGGCGGCTGGGCCCACTACCGGCTCTTCGAGGACGGGAGCTTCCGCCAGGAGGTCCGCCGCACCTCGAGCGAGCGCGCCATGCGCCACTCGGCGCGCTGTCGCGACTTCTTCCGCGGCTTCTACAAGCACTTCTCGCTCGGCCACCTCGCCCAGCGCAGCTTCGCCACGCCGCCCTGGCTCTAGCGGCGGCGAGCGTCCGGGAGGCCCCGATGGGCAGCGCTGTCATCGTGGGGGCCGGGCCGGGCGGCGCGGTGCTCGCCTACCTGCTCGCCCGCGGCGGCGTCGCCGTGACGCTCCTCGAGCGCCACGACGACTTCGCCCGCGAGTTCCGCGGCGAGGTGCTGCTGCCCGGCGGGCTCGAGCCGATCCACCAGATGGGCTTGTGGGAGGCGTTCCGCGGCGTGCCCCAGGTGGAGCTCGCCGGCGCCGATCTCTACGTGCACGGCCACCCCGTGCTGAGCCTGTCCTTCGCCTCGCCCGAGCTCGGTCTGTTCGCTCCGCGCTGGGTCTCGCAGCCGGGCCTGCTCGAGATGCTGGTGCGCGAGGCCGGGCGGGAGCCGGGCTTCTGCTTCCTGCGCGGCGCGGCGGCGACCGCGCTGCTCGAGAACGGCGGCCGGCAGGTCGGCGTGCGCGCCCGCGTGGACGGTGCCGAGCGGGAGATCCGCGCCGATCTCGTGGTGGGCGCCGACGGTCGCACGTCCATGGTGCGCCGCCGGGCGCGCCTGGCGGTGCACGAGGACCGCACGCCCATGGACATCGTCTGGTGCAAGGTCCCGATGCTGGCCGCGCCGCCGCGTCTGCGCGCCTACGCGGGCCGCGGGCATCTCCTGATCGCGGCCCCCGTCTACGACGGCACGCTCCAGCTGGGCTGGGTGATCCCCAAGGGCAGCTTCGGCGAGATCCGCGAGCGCGGCATGCCCGAGTGCCTGGACGCCATGGCGGACCACGTCTCGCCCGACCTCGCCGAGCACCTGCGCCGCCACCGCGGCGATGCGATCCAGCCCTTCCTGCTCTCCACGCTCTCGGACCGCGTCGTCGAGTGGACGCGCCCGGGCCTGCTGGTGATCGGTGACGCCGCCCATACGATGTCGCCCGTGGGCGCCCAGGGGCTCAACGTGGCGATCCGCGACGCGGTGGTGGCCGCGAACCACCTGGTGCCGGCGCTCGCCGGCCCGGCCGCGCCCGCGGCCGTGGACGCCGCCGCGCGCGCCGTCCAGGCCGAGCGCGCGCGCGAGGTGCGCGTGACCCAGCGCCTCCAGCGCCTGGCGCCCTACCTCGTGCTGCGCGACGGCTGGGCGAACCGCGCGTTCTTCGGGGCGGTGCGCCGGATCGCCGGCACAGGTCCGCCGCGCGAACGCACGAGCCGCGCCCTCGTGCGGGCGGGCTTCGGCGTGGACCGGGTGCGCCTGCGCGTCTAGGAGAGCAGGCGCGCGGTGCGGCCCGTGAGCTCCGAGATCGGCAGGCCGTGCGGGCAGGCCGTGGCGCAGGGCTGGCCCGAGCAGGAGAGGCATGCCGCGGCGTTGGTCCCGATCCCGGCGTACTCGCTTTGCGCGAGATCCAGGCTCCCGTAGTCCTCGGCGTACATGCGCGTGCGCAGCACTTCGGAGATCTCCACGCCGGCCGGGCAGGCCGAGCTGCACGACGAGCAGCCGTAGCGGCACTGGCGCTGGCCTTCGCGCGCCTCGTAGCGCGCGAGCGCGCGGGCGTCGCTGGCGGCCGTGCGCGTCCAGCCCGACGCGCCCAGGTACTCGTCGATCTGGGCGGGGCTCTTCATGGTCACGATCAGCGAGTCCACGCTCGGGTGCGAGAGCACCCAGCGGAACGCGGCCTGGGCGAAGGTCCGGCCATCCTGCTGGAAGGGCGCCAGGTCCTGGTGGCTCGCGCCGCGGAGCGTCTTCATGGCCACCACGCCGATGCCCTTGGCCTTGGCCCGGGAGAGCGCCGCCGGCAGCTTCGGCTGGAGCGCGATCAGGTCGAGCCGCTTCAGGACCCGCTCGTAGAAGGCCGGGTCCTGGCCGAAGTTGAACGCCACGAGCAGCACGTCCACCAGGTCGTGCTCGGTCACGTAGTCGATGCAGTCGATCAGCAGGCCGCTGTGGCCCGACATGCCCACGAAGCGGATCTTGCCCTGCTGCTTGGCGAGCGCGTTGAACTCGTGCCACTCGGGGTTCGACAGGCGCTCGATCTCGTTCACCGCGTGGTTGAAGTAGACGTCCACGTGGTCGGTCTGGAGGCGGCGCAGGCTCCCCTCGAGCTTCGCCATCATGTCCTGCTTGCGGTCGGTGGCGCGGAGCTTGGCCTTGGTCACCAGTACGATCTGGTCGCGGCGGCCGCGCAGGGCCTTGCCCATGGTGGTCTCCGACACGCCGCCGGTGTAGCTGTCGGCCGTGTCGAAGTAGTCGATGCCGCGGTCGAGGGCGTGATGGACCAGGCGCTCGTCGTCGCGCAGGTCGGAGCTGCCGAAGCCGATGTCGCCCACGCGCAGGCCCGTGCGGCCCAGGGTGATCTGGCGGCGGATGCGCGGGGTGGCGTCGGCGGCGGCCGCAGGCCCCGCGGCCAGGGCCAGGCTGGCCACGGCGCTGCGCTGGAGGAACTCGCGGCGATCGAATCCGTGGGACATGGTGGTGCTCCTGGGGAGGCGGGAATCTCGGGAGACTAGCCGCAAGCGTGGCAGCGTGCCCGCACGGCCCGTAGGATCGCCGCCCATGGCTCATGCGCGCCGCGCTCTGCCCCGCCGCCACCTGATCGGCATCGACGAAGGTCCCTTCGACAAATTCAGCGGCGGGCGCGACGTGGTGCTGGTGGCCGTGATGATGGAGGGGCCGGACCTCGTGGAGGCCGTGGCCGCGCAGCGCTTCCCGGTGGACGGCGAAGGCGCGACGCAGTTCCTCTCGCGCTGGATCGGCGGCCTGCGCTGCCGGCCCGCGCTCCAGGGCGTGCTGCTCGGCGGCGTGACGCTGGCCGGCCTCGGCGTCGTGGATCTGCCGGCGCTCTCGGCTGCGCTCTCCCTGCCGGTGCTGAACGTGAACCGCCGCCGCCCGGGCAACGACGCCGTGCGCAAGGCGCTCGAGACGGCCGGGCTCGCCCATCGCTTCGGCGCCGTGGAGCGCGCGCCCGAGCCGCGCGAGGCGGCGCCGGGCCTTTGGGTGGGCGCCGCGGGCCTCGACCCCGAGGACGCGTGCGCCTGGGTGCGCGCCGCCTGCGCGAAGTCCCAGATCCCCGAGCCCCTGCGCCTGGCCCACCTGATCGCCGCCGCCCTCGTCTCCGGCGAGTCCCGCGGCCGCCCCTGAGCGGGCGCCGCGCGCTGCTACGCTGCGCGGCCATGCCGGGACGGGTGCTCGAAGGCGTGCGGATCCTCGATCTCACGCGGGTGGTGGCGGGGCCGTTCGCGACGGCGGTGCTGGCGGATCTCGGCGCCGACGTGCTCAAGGTCGAGCGGCCCGGCACGGGCGACGACTACCGCTACGGGCCCTCGAAGAAGGGCAAGACCTCGCTCTCGTTCCAGAACACGAACCGCGGCAAGCGCAGCATCACGCTCGATCTGCGCAAGCCGCGCGGGCGCGAGATCTTCCTGCGCCTGGCCCGCGACGTCGACGCGGTGGTGGAGAACTTCCGCGCGGGCTGGCTCGCCGGGCAGGGGCTCGACGCCGTCGCGCTGCACGCCGCCAATCCGCGCCTGGTGATGGCCTCGCTCTCGGGCTTCGGCCAGACGGGGCCGCGCGCGGGGCAGGCCTCCTACGACATCGTGGCCCAGGCCGCGGGCGGCTTCCTCGCGATGACGGGCTTCCCCGACGGCCCGCCCGTGCGGGGCGGCGGCGCGCTCGCGGACTTCGTGGGTGGCCTGTACCTCGCGGTCGGCGTGCTGGCGGGCGTGGTCGAAGCGCGGCGCACCGGCCGCGGGCGCGCCCTCGACCTCTCGAACCAGGACGCCATGTTCGCGGTCACCGACAGCTGGGCCACCATCGCCGCGGGCCTCGGCGTGAGCGCCGAGCGTGCGGGAAATCAACATCCCTTTACCGCGCCCTACGACTGCTTCGAGACGCGCGACGGCCACGTGGTGGTGGGCACCGCCAGCAACAAGCTCTTCCGCCGGCTGTGCGAGGCCATCGGCCGTCCGGAGCTCGCGAGCGACGAGCGCTTCCGCAGCCACCGCGGCCGCGCCGCGCACCGCGCGGAGATCAACGCCATCGTCGCGGGCTGGATCCGCGAGCGGAGCTGCCACGAGGCGCTCGCCGCCCTCGGACCGGAAGGCGCCGACGTGCCGTGCGCGCGAGTGGCCCAGCCCGACCAGCTGATCGCCGACCCCCAGCTTCTCGCCCGGGACATGATCGAGCGCCACCGCCACCCCGACCCCGAGGTCAGCGAGGTGGTCTTCCACGGCAACCCCCTTCGCTTCGAGGGCGCTTCCCCACGCGCGCGCGCCCTCGCCCCCGACCTCGGCGCCGACAACGCCGAGGTGTACGGCGCCCTCGGCCTCTCGCCCGCGGACCTTGCACGCCTGGCCGAGGAGGGTGTGATCTAGCTCTTGGCGTCGTGGAAGATGATGCCGAGGGTCATGCGGTGGCCCCGCTCCACGCGCGCGACGCCGTGGCGGAGCTGCGCGCGGTGGAAGCCGCGCGCGCCGCGCACGGGGCGCTCCCGGGTGGGGAAGATCACCGCGTCGCCCGGTCCCAGCACGATCGCGTCGCCGCGCGACTGCTGGCGCGGGCGGCTCTCCACCAGCAGGAACGCGCCGCCTTCGTAGTCGGCGCCGGGACGCGTGAGGCCGATGGCCACCTGGAGCGGGAAGTAGACCGGACCGTAGAGGTCCTGGTGGAGGCAGTTGTAGCCGCCGGCCTCGTAGTCGAGCAGCAGCGGTGTGGGCTCGCGCTGGCCGTGCTCGCGGCACAGGCGCGCGAGGCCGGCCAGGGTGCCCGGGAAGCGGCGCGGGTCGCCGAGCCGCTCGCTCCAGGCGTTGGCCACGCGCGCGAGCGGCGGGTAGAGCTCGCCGCGCAGCGCCTCCACCAGCGGCGGCAGCGGGCGCGCGAAGTACTGGTACTCGCCGCCGTCGCCGAAGCGGTGGCGCGCCAGGTTCACGCGCTTGCGGAAGCGCGCCGGGTCGCACCACAGGGCGCGCGCCTCGGCGCACTCGGCCGGCGCGAGCAGGGCGGGAACGCGGGCGTGCCCGTGCAGGTCGAGCTCGGCCGCGAGCGCGCCAAAATCCAGGCGCTCGACCCGTTGCCGGATCGAGCGCCTGATTTCGTCGCGCGGCTCCCGCTGGGGCTTGGGCACGCCCCGGAGGAAACCCGATCAGTGGCCGAAGGTCCAGCCGAACCCGATGTGAGTCACCACCCGCGGCACGTACCAGTAGGGCACGCCGTGGAAGTGGGTCAGGTGGTCGTGGAAGTGCGCCTGGGTCCGGAAGCCGTGCCGGTGCGCCGAGCAGTAGAACGGCGAGCGCACGTGGCGCAGGTCGTGACGCACGAAGCGGCGGTCCCAGCTCGCGTGCCGGTCGTAGCGAACGACCTGACGCGGGCGATGGTCGCGCTGGAAGCGGCGCCAGTCCGAGCGATCGTTCCGGTCCCAGCGGTCGTACCGGGAGCGATCGTTCCGGTCCCAGCGGTCGTACCGGGAGCGATCGTTCCGGTCCCAGCGGTCGCGGTCGTGGCCGCGCTCGCGGTACTCGCGCCCATGGCGGTCGCCGCGGTCGCGGTCGGCGCTGGCATCGCCCGGAGCGAGACTCCACGCGAGCGCGGAGGCGAGGGCGAGGCCCAGCAAGCGGAGACATCGATGGCGGATCATGGGAACCTCCTTCAGGTTGCCGATGACCCTTTGGACACCCGAGGGCGGGATTTATTCGCATGACCGCCGTCCGCGGCAGGATTTTCCGAGCCCTTGCGCCGACTTCTGCGGGTCCGAGACCGGCCTCAGACCCCGCCGAACAGCTCCTCGGCCAGGTGGCGTCGATGGTGGGGCCCGTCTCCCAGCATGGCGCGGCTCCACAGGGCGCGCTTGAAGAAGAAGTGGACGTCGCAGTCGATGGTGAAGCCGTAGCCGCCGTGGAACTGCACGGCGTGGCGCACGGCCGTGGCGAACACGTCGGAGATCAGGGCCTTGGCCATGCGCGCGCCCCGGGCCGGAGGCGAGGGCTCGCGGTCGTAGGCGGCGGCCGCCGCGTAGGCGTGGGTGCGCGCCAGCTCGATCCCGATCATGTCGTTCACGAGCGGGTGCTTCACCCCCTGAAAGGAGCCGATCTGGCGGTCGAACTGCTTGCGCGTCACGGCGTAGTCGCGCGTGAGACACAGAATGGCGTCGGCGGCGCCCACCATCTCGGCCGAGAGCCAGGCCGCGGCCTGGAGCAGGATGGCGCCCCAGGTCTCCGCGCTTCCGCGGGCGAGGCGCGCGCCCGCGTCCACCGCCACGTCGGCGAGCTCGAGGCGCGCCGTGCGGCGCGTCGCGTCCACGGACACCTCGGGCCGCACCGCGA
>Ga0302046_10003715_pt1 | contig 13722 bp, 16 predicted proteins | sample RVTome_11_FD_200261 | JGI IMG/M metagenome (GOLD analysis project Ga0302046, IMG submission 200261) | Soil microbial communities from uranium-contaminated site in the Upper Colorado River Basin, Wyoming, United States - RVT147D111 (version 2) ...
TTTCGGACACAAGTTAATTTTTAAAGGAGATAGAAAATGAAAATTTTTTTAACCCTTACCTTTGCAACCCTCCTTGTTTTTTCTTCAATTCAAGCATGGGGGGCGGGTCAGAGGTTAAAGGTTGTAACCACTGTCTCTCCGATTACCAATATCGTTTACAATGTGGGGGGGGAACTAATTGATTTACATGGAATCGTTCCTGAGGGAACCAACTCCCATACGTTTGAACCTGCCCCTTCCGATGTGAAGTACCTGGCGGAAGCCGACCTTCTAATCATGAATGGTCTCCATTTAGAGATTCCTACAGAAAAATTGATGAATTCTTCCAAGAAAAAGAGTGCCCAAATTCTAAAGTTGGGGGATCAGACCATTATCCGGAAGGAATGGGTGTTTGATTTCAGTTTTCCTGAAGAGGATGGTGCGCCTAACCCTCATTTGTGGCTTAATGTGGCCCATGCAATGAAATACGCTAAACTGACCCGGGATAAATTGATTGAAATGGACGTTCCTCATAGAGCCGATTACGAGGCCAATACGAGGAGGTTTCTTGCAAAGTTGGAAAGATTGGACCAAGCCATAATGGAAGCCATGAAAACGATCCCAGAAGGAAACCGGAAACTTCTAACCTATCATGATTCTTTCGCCTATTTTTGCCCCCGTTATGGGTGTACGGTGATTGGGGCCATTCAGCCTTCCAGCTTTTCTCAGCCTTCCCCCCGTGAAGTGGCCAGATTGATCGATCAAATCAGAAACGAAAAAATCCCCGCCATTTTTGGTTCAGAGGTTTTTCCAAGCAAGGTGTTGGATCAAATTGGAAAAGAGGGTGGGGTAAAGTTTATTGATACCCTTTCTGATGATGATCTTCCCGGAACCATGGATGACCCAAACCATTCCTATATTGGGATGATGCTTGGAAATATTGGAACAATGGTTAGAGCCTTGGGGGGAGACCCCTCCGCTTTGAAGGGCGTGGACGCTAAAAATGTGAATTAATCAGTCCATTGGGTGTTTGAAAGCCACGGAGGGATGTCCCTCCGTGGCTTTTTAATGAAATTCACCGCCGCTTGGGGCGGGGGATGCAGTGAATCTGTCATAGCGTGTCCTGTCACTCCGTTCAGGACAGGCCCTTCGACTAATCTCAGGAGAGTCTCCCCGAAACCATTGCCACCCCCCGCCTCCCCTCCCCCCATCAAGGGGGGAGGGATTAAGGGAGGGGGGAGCTTCATTTGTATTCCAGCAGGTTGACACGTTTAAACCGGTGTGTTACTTTATATTTTATAGGTAGCACTAACGGTGAATGAATAGTTAAAAGGTACTACTGGGAGAGGATGTTATTATGAAGAAAACCGTTCGTTTTGGCGTGTCTCTGGATCATCATCTGTTGGATGATTTTGATAAATGGATTGAGAAAAAAAACTATGTAAACCGCTCTGAAGCCATCCGGGATTTGATTCGTGATCATTTGGTGGAGCAGGAGTGGGATGAGAACAGGGAAACTGTTGGAACCGTTTCAATTGTTTATGCCCATGATGTTCGAGAATTGGTGGATACTTTAACAGACCTACAACACCAATACCATAAGCAGATTAAATCAGGCATGCATGTGCATCTGGATGAGCACAATTGTCTTGAGGTTTTGATCGTGAAAGGAAAAAGTGGTGAATTGCGAAAAATTGCAGATCGGTTGATCGGGACCCGCGGGGTGAAACACGGGAAATTAACAACTACTACCACGGGGAAGGGATTGGTTTAAAAATTTATGGAATACGTGGTTGACTTAAAAGGTGTGTCCTGTGCCTATGAACAAAAAGTGGTTTTTCGAAATCTCAACCTTCAATTGCCAGCGGGACAATTCGCTGGCGTGGTGGGACCCACCGGGTCGGGGAAAACCACTCTTTTAAAAGTCATTTTAGGGGTGGTTCAACCGGTTGAGGGATCTGTTTTAGTAGCTGGAAAAAAGGTTAATGGCAGAGGCGCCTTGCGTGTGGGCTATGTTCCTCAACTGGAGTCCGTGGATTGGAATTTTCCCGTAACCGTTGAACAGGTGGTTCTCATGGGAGCATTTAGGGAAATGAGTTATCTTCCCTGGGCAAGCCGGAAAGAGAAGGCTAAAGTTCAAGGTTTACTTGAACGTCTTGGTATAGGGGAGTGCGGCCAACGGCATATTAGAAATCTTTCCGGGGGACAACAGCAGCGTGTATTTTTAGCCCGGGCACTCATTAGCAAACCGCCACTTTTGATTTTAGATGAACCCACGGCTGGCGTGGATGTCAGTACACAACATGATGTTCTTCACCTTTTGGGGGAACTCAATAAGGACGGGGTGACGATTCTGATTACAACCCATGACCTCAATGCCGTGGCGGCTCACCTTCCTTGGGTCATTTGTTTTAACCAAGGCGTTGTGGCACAAGGAGACCCCGATCAGATATTTACCTCGGAAATTTTGAAAAAAACCTATAACGCGGAAATGGTGGTGATTAAACATGGGGGCTTTACCCTGATGGCCAATACCACACCCCTTTCCTTAAAAACCGGGAGCCATACCCACAAAACCCCCACTGTTGATTTTGATTAAAAATGGAATTTTTGCTGGAACCCTTAAAATATGAATTCTTCCGAAACGGATTAATTGCTGCCCCCATGGTGGGAGCGATCTGCGGTTTAATCGGGGTTTATATTGTACTGAGGGGAATGAGCTATATCGGCCATGGGCTTTCCCACGCCGCTTTTGGAGGCGCAGTAATCGGGTATGTGATTAACGTAAATTTTTATATTGGGGCAGGCCTTTGGGGCTTTTTGGCTGCACTCCTCATTAATCAGGTTGTAAAGCGGAATAAGATTGGAGCTGATGCAGCAATCGGAGTGGTTACCACGGCCAGCTTTGCCATTGGTGTTGCCCTTATCAGTAAGGCAGGCCGTTTTACACGTGATTTTGAAGCCGCGCTGTTTGGAAATATTCTGGGAGTGACTTCGGAGGATCTATTTGTCATCGCCGGCGTTGGTTTGATGTGTTTCCTGGTCCTGGGGGGGATGTTCAAACAACTTCTGTTTACCACCTTTGATAAAGAGTCCGCAAAGGTGTATGGCGTTCCCACTGAATGGGTGGACACCTGGTTTTCGCTTATTCTTGCAGCATCCATAATCGCTTCGATGCGGGTCATTGGAGTAACCATGATTGCCGCAGCCATTGTGATTCCCGCCATTACGGCTAGAATGTTAACGGATAGCTTTAACAAGATGGTTCTCCTTTCCACGGGGATTGGATCATTCACGGCGGTGTCCGGGATGTATCTGAGTTTTTACTTTGATGCCGCTTCCGGTGCAACCATTGTCTTATTTGCCGCGACGGTATTTTGTCTGATCCTATTTTATGATTTTTTGAGGAAATTGTCCGTTACCCGTGTCGCTTTGGAGGGGGTTCCTTTGATTGCCACCCACGAACATTCCCATATTCATGAAGGAAAGGTTCATTTTCATCCTCATACTTTAATTGAGCAGGAGGCCCACCACGATATTGAAACCTCCCCTGAGCATACCCATGAAGAAGGTCAACGACATGGGGGCCATACCCATTAAAGCTTTTATTTAGAGTCTCTTTCCCCTTTTGAATAAAACAGGTTTCCTTTAAAATTTTTTTATTTTATACTCTCTCTTTATTGGGATAAGTCCTGAATAAACAAACCAATTACCGAGTACTGATTCAAAAAAAATATTTTATTTTTAAAAATCAATAGAGTTGCTTGTAAACTTAAAGTAGGAGGAGAGGTTTTAAAATGAAACGGGTGGTGGTTCCTTTGGCCCCAGGATTTGAGGAGATTGAAGCTATTACCGTGATTGATATTCTCAGGAGGGCGGGGGTAGAGGTCATGGTTGCAGGTATTGTGGAAGGTGCGATAGAAGGAAGATGCGGAATTAAGGTTATTCCGGATGGGTCCATCGATCGGGTAAAAGCGGCTGATTTTGAAATGATTATTTTACCGGGTGGTGCAGGTGGAACAGAGCATTTAAAGAAAGACCCACGGGTCCTTCAGCTTTTAAAAGAAATGCAAAATTCGGGAAAGTATACCTCAGCCATTTGTGCCGCTCCCACGGTTCTTTCTGCGGCCGGAATGATAACCGGAAAAAAAATAACCAGCCACCCCACAGTGAAAAATTCTCTGACAGAGAGTTCTTACTCAGAAAATAGGGTGGTCATTGATGGAAACCTGGTTACCAGTCGCGCCCCGGGAACCGCCATGGAGTTTGCTTTTACCCTTGTTGAGCTTTTGGTGGGAAAAAAGAAGGCCAATGAGGTGAACCAAGGGGTCATGGCCAAAATATGAGGGTATTAATCCTGCGGTCCCTGAATCCGTTCAGGATCTGCAAGGTAGTTCATTAGGATTAACCGGCTTTTAATAGGATTTATTTTGATGACGGAAAGCGAGGCATTGTCGATTTGAAATCGCCGGGAGGGGTCTAGATCCATTTGGATAAAATGAGCCAAAATCGCCCGAATGGTATCCGCATGGGAGACCAGTAACAGGTTTGAAATACCCGCCTCCTGGATTATCCGCCAAATAGATTTGACCGCTCTGTTTTGAACTTCTGTGAGGGTTTCCCCTCCGGGGGGCCGTGTTATCGAAGGGGTGGTTTCAAATGCTTTTACGACCGGGTCTGAATCCATTTGATCCCAATATTTTCCTTCCCATTCCCCGACGCTGATCTCACAGAGCCCCTCATCTTCCTCAAATGGAAGACCTAACGCTTCGGAAATAATTTTGGCAGATTCCACCGTCCGAAGCATGGGACTGGAAACCATTTTTTCAATAGGCCAGGATTTTAGGGATAAAGCAAGGCGTTGAACCTGCTGGGAACCGGTCTCGTTAAGCGGGACAGGATGTCTTCCCATTATCCTTCTTTGGCGGTTCCAATCCGTTTGTCCATGTCTGACCAAATAGAGTATGGCCAATTTTCCTACTTGCCTCCATAGGGTAAAGTCCACTAACATTATGGCATGAATTGCATCGGTGGTCCAGATTTGAAAAACAAAAAGATCCTGTCCGATTCCCAAAAAAAAGTGTCTACTCTTTTTTTTGACGGTGCCGGAACCCTTTTTCATGTGAAAGGTTCTGTGGGACAGATTTATTCAGAGGTTGCCCGAAAGTATGAAATTAAATTATCTCCCGAAGTTTTAGAAACTGAATTTAAAAAAGCGTTCCGGTCTTCTCCTCCCATGGCCTTTCCTGGATTAAAGAAAAATTTGATTCATCATCGGGAAAAAGAATGGTGGAAAAACCTTGTGATCCGCGCTTTGAATGGAATGGTTTTTCCTCGATTTAATTCCTTTTTTGATGAACTTTTTGAACGGTTTCGGGGAAACTCTGGTTGGGTTCTTTTTTCTGAAACTCGGGGGGTTTTGAGAATTCTCAAAGACAAAGGGTACCACCTGGGAATTATTTCAAACTTTGATTCTAGAATTTATGACGTGTGCAGAGCTCTGGATATTGATTCCTTTTTCGATTCTATCACCATTTCCAGTGAAGTGGGGGCGGCAAAGCCGAATTCCAAGATTTTTCAGGTGGCATTATCGAAACATCAAGTAGAACCCGAGTGCGCCCTCCATGTTGGGGATAGCCCTGAAGAGGATATTGAGGGGGCGAGGTCTGTGGGAATTTTTCCTTTTTTAATTAATCGCTCGGGGTCTTTCTCTAAAACCGGGGAAAGTTCAAACCCAAAAACCAATGAACCCTTCTTTCAGGTCATTCACGATTTGAAAGGGGTTATATCATTTTTATCTCAGTAAAATGGGATCAAGTTAGAAAAGGGTTGGGGGATCATTTGCAAAAAGGTTTAAAAAACCTTTGAGGTGGTTGATGATGAAATCCGGTTTTTCATCTACGAGGGCTTTTGGTGTTCTATAACCATAGGTAACACCGCATGTGTGGGTTCCCGCAGCCCGGCCCGCCTGGATATCCTCAGGACTATCCCCTACCATGATGGCCTGTTCAGGTAGGACACTGAGTTTGTCCAAAACCCTCAAGATCCCAAGGGGGGAAAGTTTCCGCTTTCCCATGGTATCGGATCCCAGAACCATTTCAAAATGTTCCTTTAAATTAAAACCCTCCAGAAGGGAATGCAGCGGTTTTTCCCGTTTGTTGGAGACCACCGCTTTCTTCCGTGATCCAGAGCGTCTAAGGTTTCTCTTACCGAAGGGTAGAGGGTGGTATTGTCTAAAAGATGCTGGTCGTAGTGGGATCGATAAACTGAAGCCGCTTCCTGAAGGCACGGCAAATGAGAGGAAGGCAGAGCCTGCTCCATGAGATTTTTCATTCCATTTTGAATCATTCCAAAAATTTCCTGGTAAGAGAGGTGAGGAAGATTGAAATGGGTTAAGGAGACGTTTAAGGCATTGGCAACATCAATCCGGGGGTCAATGAGGGTCCCGTCCATATCGAAAATGACCAGTTTAATTTCTCCTAATTTCCTTGTTAGGAAATTAAATATAAACAACCCTTTGAGAATTGGCAACCCATGGACATTTATGGTATATTCAACCATTTAAAACCCGAAAAGGTGTTGCTTGGAAAAAAGGCTTACGGGAGCATTTTGTTTAATTAAGGGAAAGAGGGCCCTATGCCAGGCGTTTCCAAAAATATCGTTTTTTTTGATTTAGAAACCCAAAAAAGTGCCGATGAAGTGGGCGGTTGGGAAAACAAACATTTGATGAGAGTCTCGATTGGTGTGACATATAGTACACGCATAGGAGATTTTCAGGTTTTTGAAGAAGATGATGTGCAAGAACTCATTGAGGTGCTCAAAGAAGCGGATTTGGTCATCGGATATAACATTGTGGGTTTTGATTATCCGGTCTTAACCGGCTATTCGGATTTTGATTTTTCGAAACTGTCGACCTTCGATATTTTAGCCAATATTAAACAACGGCTTGGTTTTCGGTTGAAGCTTGAAAACGTGGCGCAGGCTACTTTAAATGCAGGAAAAATGGCAGATGGGTTGGCGGCCCTCCGTTGGTTTAAAGAAGGGGAATTTGCCAAAATTGCCCTATATTGCAAGGAAGATGTCAGAATTACAAAGGAAGTTTACGAATTCGGAAAGAAGAATCAATTTATTTTTTATTCGGATCGGGATAACCCCAAAAAACGTCTAGACGTTAACTGGCCCTAATGTTTCATGGTCAACCTGCCTAGGCGGTGGTCAATTAAAAACCCAGGAGCCATTACGGTGTCCCGCCCCGGCTGACCTAATTCCGGGAGCTCCTGGGTTCAGTGAACTGTTAGATTTCCGCAGGCGGCCTTCCTGCGCATTTTTTAGGCGGCAGGAAGTCGCCTAACGTTCAGCCACCTCACGGGTCGAACGGTCTGATTTCATTGGACCACCTCCTTTCTCGTGTTATTTAAATGCTAGCATAAAGGAATGAACTCGACAAGATAACCTTCAAGAAAATTTCAAATGGAGAAAATAAGTTTTCAGTTAATCCAAGAAAGGGACTTTAAATCCGGAGAAAACTCCAGGGGGGCCCCCCCCTCGGTGGAATGGATGTTGGTCCCTAGGCTCTAGTTCAAGAAGGACCAAAAGGCTGCCCAGTCTTACCTTAAAAACCTTCTGAAATTTTTTGCCAATCCCACTTAACCTTCCCTATTCAAAAAAAAAATCAGGAGGGATATATAGGCAATTGACTTTTTCTGTGGAATAGTTATAATTGACTGTTTTAATTACAAAAAAGGTTAAATTGAATAGTGAAAACGGAGCTTCAAGTTTTACTTCATAAGGCCCTTCAAGAGGCCAGGAATCAAAATGAACTCAAATCTTCGGAGTTACCTCCTGTTATATTAGAGGTTCCAAAGCGAAAGGGGCAAGGGGATATTGCCACCACGGTAGCCATGTCGGTGGCTTCCAAAGAAGGCCGTAATCCTAAAGAGATTGCTGAAATTATAGTTAAACACCTTACAGGCCATGAAGATATTGTGGACCGAGTTGAAGTGGCGGGACCAGGTTTTCTGAATTTTACCATGACCCGGTCTTTTTGGTACGATGTGCTTTTGGAAATTGAAGAAAAAGGAGAAACCTTTGGGTTTTCTGAGATTGGAAAGAATGAGTCGGTCCAGGTTGAATTTGTGAGCGCAAACCCCACAGGGCCGCTTCACGTTGGGCATGGGCGGGGGGCAGTGGTTGGAGATGTGGTGGGAAATTTATTATCGATGACAGGACATCGCGTGGATCGGGAATATTATACCAATGATGTGGGGACCCAAATGGATATCTTGGGGAAGTCGACCTACCTTCGTTATGAAGAACAACTGGGTCGCGAAGTTTCTTTTCCCAATGAGTTTTACCAGGGAGAATATATTGGTAAGATTGCCCGGCAATTTATAAAACGGGAAGGAAACCGGTTTATGAATCAACCGGAAAGTGTTTGGCTCCCGGTATTTCGAAAAGGGGCCAGTGACGAAATCCTAAAAAATATACAGGTGGATTTAAACCACTTTGGGGTTTTGTTTGACCGGTGGTTTTCCGAACAGGAGCTTTATCAAAAAGGAGAGATCGAAGAAGCATTTAGTGATCTCAGAAAGAAGGGCTTGATCTATGAGAAGGATGGGGCCGTTTGGTTGGCCACCTCCCGTTTGGGGGATGATAAAGATCGTGTGGTGGTTAGGGAAAATGGACAGCAAACCTATTTTGCTTCCGACATTGCCTATCATCGAAATAAATTAAGAAGGGGATATAAGCGGATTATTAATATTTGGGGGGCGGATCATCATGGATATATTCCCAGGATGAAAGCGATGGTCCAAGCCTTGGGTTATCCTTCAGAGATCCTTGAAATCATTTTGGTTCAGCTGGTGAACCTCATCCGAGAGGGAAAGCCCGTTACCATGTCGACACGAGCGGGGGAGTTTGTTCCCCTTCGAGAGGTGTTGGAGGAGGTGGGGTCCGATGTTGCCCGTTTTTTTTTCTTAATGAGGCGGTCAGATAGCCCTTTGGATTTCGATCTGGATCTTGCAAAAAAGCAGTCCAATGAAAATCCGGTATTTTATGTTCAATATGCCCATGCAAGGTTATGTAGCGTGTTTCGACAAGCTCAGGAAAAGGGGGTTCCTATCCTTTCCTCAGAGGGGGTTCATTTAAATCGGCTCGATCTGCCCGAAGAATTTGGTTTAATGAAACAATTGGCGCTTTACCCAGGAATTGTGGAAGGGAGTGCCTTATCCCTTGAACCCCACCGGTTGACTTTTTATCTTCAAGAGCTGGCTTCCCAGCTCCACCAGTTTTATTTTAATCATCGCATTATCACCCCGGATTTAGAATTAACCCAAGCCCGCCTTTTTTTTATGAAGTGCGTTCAAATGGTGATTCAAAATGCGTTGAAAATTTTGGGGGTTCAAGCCCCTGAGCGAATGTAAAAATGAAATTTCAGGTTTTGGAAAAAGATCCCAAGAGTTTGGCGAGGAGAGGGAAACTTGAAACCTCTCACGGGATAATTGACACCCCTGCTTTTATGCCCGTGGGTACTGCCGGGAGCGTGAAGACACTTACCCCGGATGAGTTGGCCTCCTTAGGAGCTCAAATTATTCTCGGCAACGCCTATCACCTGTATTTGCGTCCAGGGCATAACCTGATCCGTTCAATGGGTGGGTTGCATGGCTTTATTTCGTGGGATGGAGCCATATTGACGGATAGCGGTGGGTTTCAGGTCATGAGTATGGGAAAACTAAGTAAAGTGACTGAAGAGGGGGTTATATTCCAATCCCATTTGGATGGATCCACTCATTTTCTTTCACCCGATCTGAGTATTGAGATCCAAGAGGCCTTGGGCGCGGACCTCATTATGGCATTTGACGAATGTCTTCCGTATCCCTCTTCTTATGATCATGCCGCTTTTTCATTGGAACGAACCACTCGCTGGGCTCAGCGGTGTAAAACTGTTCACCATCGGGTTGACCAAAGCTTATTTGGAATTGTTCAAGGCGGATTTTTCCCAAAACTCAGGGAACAATCTGCGGGTGAAATCCTTGATATCGGGTTTGATGGGTATGCCATCGGTGGATTAAGCGTGGGGGAAAGTCAGGAAATGATGCGGGAAATGGTAAATTGTGTGGTACCCTTTTTGCCGAACGATTCCCCTCGTTATTTAATGGGGGTAGGAAAACCCGAGGACTTATTGGAGGGGGTGCGAAGTGGAATTGATTTATTTGATTGTGTTATGCCCACACGGCATGCTCGGACGGGATGGTTGTTTACCCGTCATGGACACATCGTGATTAAGCAGGCTAAATATGAAAAAGACCCCAGGCCGATTGATGAGGCTTGTGATTGTTATACCTGCGGAAGATTTTCAAGGGCTTATTTACGTCATTTGTTTATGGCCCATGAAATATTGGGTTTACGACTCAATACGCTCCACAATTTAAATTTTTATCTTCAGTTAATGAAAAAGATTAGAGAAGCGATTTCCGAGGGAGTTTTTGATGATTTTACCCAGCAGTTTTATTTTTTGAGAAAGGAGGCTGATCAGTGGGCTGGATGACATGGATTGCTTGGGCGCAAACACCTGACGGTGGATCCTCAGGGTCAACGGGTGGTGTGATCGCCAGTTTAATTCCTTTTGTTTTAATCATTGTGATTTTCTACTTTTTATTAATTCTCCCCCAGCAGCGGCGCCAAAAAAAACACAAGCAGCTACTGGAATTATTGAAAAAAGGGGACAAGGTAGTGACCAATGCAGGAATTTTGGGAACGGTGACCAATCTCAGCAAGGAGACCGTTACGCTTCAAGTAGCGGATAATGTCAAAATTAAAATTTTGAGGGATACCGTTGCCAGTCTAAGGGGGGAGACGGATGATTAAGAACGTGTTATCCTTAGAATTCTTTTGGAAACTAAAGAGCTTTTTAGAGTGGAATGGATTTAAGGGACCTGGCGATCTGTTAACCGTTCCTTGAGGAGGTGTAGATGAAGAAGGGAATTAGAGCCCGTGCGATTCTGATTGTGACCGTAACCCTTTTATCTTTTTTATTTTTTCTTCCTTCAACCCCAATGTTTCAAGCCATGCCACAGTGGTGGAAGAATGTGATGCCCAGCAAGGCCATTACCTTGGGTTTGGACCTTCAGGGGGGTATTCATCTAATTTTAAAAGTGGAAGGAGAAAAAGCGGTTGAAAACCATGTGGAACGGGCGGTGACCAGCCTGAAAGAGCTTTTTTCGGAAAAGAAATTTTCTGCGGAAGCAAAACGGTCTGGCCCTGAAGAAATTACCATTTCGTATACAGCAGAAAATGACGATATTAGGGAAAACCTGATTAATGCGGTGGAAAAAGGTTTATCGGGTTTTGATAATACGGACCGAAAGGAAGGAACGCTTGTTTTTTCATTGCCCGAAGGGAGGGGAGAAAAAATTGCCACCAATGCCATATCCCAGGCTTTGGAAACCATTCGGAACCGAATCGATCAATTTGGGGTGACTGAACCGTTAATCCAGAAAAGGGGAAAAGATCAGATATTAATTCAACTTCCGGGGGTGAAAGACCCTCAAAGGGCCATCGATTTAATTGGAAAAACAGCTCTATTGGAATTTAAACTGGTTGATTCCCAATCTCCCTTGGCTTCCCAGCTGCCCACATCGGTTTCCGCCGAAGAGGAGGTGAGTTGGCTTGCTGGGATTTCCGAAAAAATTTTAGAAGAGGATCAGATTTTGTTTGAAAAGAATATTGATGAAGAAACAGGTCGAATTACCAAACGGCCTTATTTGGTGGAGAAAAGGAGATTAATTGGTGGAGATTCTTTAACGGATGCCCATATAAATTTTGACGAGTTTAATCAACCATATGTCAGTATATCCTTTGACCGGGAAGGAGGGCGGCTCTTTGAAAAAATTACCGGTGAAAATATCGACCGGCAGCTTGCCATTATTTTGGATAACAATGTGTACTCTGCACCCGTCATTCGGGATAAAATCTCAGGAGGACAGGCCTCCATCAGTGGATTGTTTACCCTTCAGGAAGCAAGCGATCTTGCGCTAGTCCTTCGGGCAGGCGCCCTTCCTGCTCCAGTGGAAATTATCCAAAATCTGACGGTTGGACCTTCTCTTGGGCAGGATTCTATTGAGAAAGGGTTTAAGGCCACTCTTTTGGCGGGGCTTTTGGTTATTCTTTTTATGATTGTTTACTATCGGGTTTGCGGAATTATTGCCGATTTTGCTCTTTTATTGAATTTGGTGGTTTTGATTGGTGCTTTGGCCGCATTGGATGCAACCCTTACCCTTCCGGGTATTGCCGGAATCATTTTAACCATTGGTATGGGAGTGGATTCTAATGTTTTGATCTTTGAGCGTATTCGTGAAGAGCTTCGGCAGAAAAAACCTGTTCGCCTGGCTGTAGACAGCGGGTTTGATAAAGCCTTTGTGACCATTGTCGATTCCCATGTTACAACCCTTTTAACGGGAGCGGTTCTATTCCTTTTTGGAACCGGACCGATTAAGGGGTTTGCTGTAGCCTTGTGTTTAGGTATTGGAATCAATCTTTTTACCGCCTTGGTGGGAACCAAAGTGATCCTGGATATGATTAATAACCGGTGGAAGCTCCAACGGCTCAGTATCTAAATTTAGGTGGAGACGCTATGCTTGAAATTTTAGGAAAAACAAACATTGATTTTGTTGGAAAAAAGAACGTCACTTTTGCTTTCTCAGGGCTCTTGGTTTTATTAGGGGTGTTTACCCTGATTCAGATATGGTTGGGAGGGGCCAATTTGGGGATCGATTTTTCAGGGGGAACCTCCGTGCAACTAAAATTTGACCAACCGGTGAAAATTGACGAAGCCCGCCGTCTTTTATCGGAAAATGGGTTTCCGGATGCAGAGCTTCAGGAATTTACCGATGGAAATAAACTTCTCATTCGGGTGAAGGAGAAAACCAGCATTAAAGACAAGGTCTCCAACCAATTGGTTTCACTCTTCAGTCAAGAATTTTCCAATAATCAATTTGTGATTGATAGCAGTACGGAAATCGGTCCCACCATTGGGGAGGAACTTCAAAGGAAGGCAATAACAGCCGTGACCTTTGCCTTGATTATGATTATTCTGTATATTGCGGCCCGGTTTGAATTTCGATTTGGAGCGGCTGCAGCGGTGGCGACCTTTCATGATGTGTTAGCGGTATTAGGGATTTTCTACCTTTTAGATAAGGAGATTACGTTGTTGATTGTAACGGCCCTGTTAACCTTGGCCGGTTATTCCTTAACGGATACCGTGGTTGTATTTGATCGGATTCGAGAGAATTTGAGGAACCGAAAAGGACGTCACCTTCCCCAGGTGATCAACGATGGAATCAATCAAGTTCTTAGCCGTACCATTGTTACCTCCTTGACCGTCCTTTTGGTATTGCTTGCCCTTTTCTTTTGGGGAGGAGAGGTGATCCATGATTTTTCATTAGCCCTTATTTTAGGTGTGGTCATAGGAAACTACTCTTCTATCTTTGTTGCCAGTCCGATCCTTTTAATTTGGAAAGGCAGTCAAGGGAAACTTCTAAAACGGTCATAACCTCAAGGCATTGTCAAACAGGACGTGGATTTTAAAGGTACCTTTGACCCGATCCATTCCCAATTCCGGAGGGTTTCCTTTCGTAGGTTCCTCAATATTACCCTCTTTTTAAGAGGGTTTCCTCTATTCCTATTTTGCATCTTTGGGTTGGTTTCCTGTAACATGGATCGAAATTTTATTTTTTTCCCCAGCCG